>Ga0233435_1000010_pt1 | contig 319389 bp, 303 predicted proteins | sample SI_122_August201_3_FD_182735 | JGI IMG/M metagenome (GOLD analysis project Ga0233435, IMG submission 182735) | Seawater microbial communities from Saanich Inlet, British Columbia, Canada - SI_122_August2016_135_MG | ecosystem: Environmental > Aquatic > Marine > Inlet | place: Canada: British...
TTTTACTCGTCTCTCTACTTCTGACTTTGGGCTCATTATTGGCTCCTTTTTCGGGTTGTTAGCCGCCCAAAGTATCTCTTATTTATTTAGATCAAATGAACCGAATTGGTCTGACTCCACACAATCATAATAACTTGTAAATCCCTCTGCCATCCACAGCTCATCCAGGTAGTTTTCATTATCATAATCAAACGTGGCGATTCCTGTGGGATAAATGCGTTTCACGTTCCAGGTGTGGAAAAATTCATGTGAAACCAACGCCAGGAAACTCTTATAACGCTTTTCGTCATTAAATGACCAGCGTCGAATAAAATTGACTGAGGAATTTGCATGCTCGAGACCTCCGCGACCCTCTTCAACATGAAAAATGAAGCTGTAATGATCATAGGGCAGGCCGCCAAAGATGCTTGCTTCAGCTTCAATAATTTTTGTGAAATCACTGACCAGTACTGAATCATCATAGTTACTGGCACCATACAAAGCCATGACATGAGGTTTCCCCAATACATCAAAGTTCACGACATGTTGATTGCCCAGCTCCAGTGGTGAGTCAACCAGTTCATCATAATTTTTAGTTATAAAATCCACATTGTCTGGCTGGTTAAATGGTTCCAGAGCAGTGGTAACGGTCGACCAGTTATCTGGCATATTGATATGCAGGTGATGCTTCCGGTGCTGATTTTTTTGCCAGTACATCAGCACGCTGGCCGGTACGACCAGGGCATGATCCGAGTTGAGATAGCTGGTACGCACACTGTGTTCAAAAGAGTAGACCTTATAGGAAATAATTATATCCTGCCCTCGTTTACCTTTTACTTCCCAGTGATTCTTGTCAATTTTTTTGATCTTAAGCTGAGTTCCATTTGCACTGCGAGCTGAAATGTCCTGGACGTTTTTGGCGTACTCGCGCACGAGGTATGAGCCAGGAGTCCAAACTGGCAAAGCCACAACTTCCTTCGCACCTGAACCCTCCAGGCGCATCTCGACTTCAAACAGGTGTGTATGCGGTTCGGACATGGAAAGATCGTAATGGATGCTTTTTGCGTTGGCACCCACCATTAGCATGATGATTAGCATGGTCGTTTTTATGGTCTTGTACATGAATGTCTCCTGGAAATGTTAATGACCTCAAAATATGCTCCAAAATGAAATCGCGGCAAGCAGAAGGTTGATTCGCCATTTGGAAGTTTTTTATATCTCCAGGTCGGGATTCAAATCCTCGCCTCGCGTGGATGAACAAAAAAAGGGCCGGCGAACCGACCCTTTTAATAATTATGTCAACCTATGCAGGGATTCGAATCCCGCACAGCTTAATTCATGGATTATTTTGCAAAATTATCTGCCACAAAATCCCAGTTGAAAATATTCCAGATTTCTTCCAGATATTTTGGTCGGGCATTGCGATAGTCGACGTAATAGGCATGTTCCCAGACATCGACAGTCAAAAGGGCGGTCTGTCCGCTGGTCATGGGTGTGCCTGCATTGGTGGTTGATGCAATGGCAAGTGAACCATCAGCATTCTTAACCAGCCAGGTCCAGCCCGAGCCAAAATTAGTTGCTGCAGCCTTGGTAAACTCGGCTTTGAAATTGTCAAATGATCCAAAGGCTGTATCAATGGCAGCGGCCAGGGCACCGGTTGGAGCACCACCATTTGGTGATAGGCAATTCCAGTAAAAACTGTGATTCCAGACCTGGGCGGCATTGTTAAAAATTCCACCTGATGCTTTCAGGATAATCTCTTCCAGACTTGAGTTTTCAAACTCAGTTCCAGGGACCAGGTTGTTCAAATTGGTTACGTAGGCGTTGTGGTGCTTGCCATAGTGATAGTCAAGCGTTTCAGCTGATATAACTGGAGCTAAAGCATCTTGTGCAAATGGTAAAGCTGGTAATTCGTGTTTCATCATTTATCTCCTTAAATTAAAGGGCTTAACATTACATATATTATCATCTTTACAGTATAAACGGAGAAACCCCCTTGTAAAGCGACAACTTTGTGAGAAAAGTCCGACTAAATTAACAGGTAAATCCATCCCCAAGAAGGAAAATTAATTAAACAAGCTCTGCCTGATTTGGACTTTGAACCAATTTAATTTGTTAGATAATCTCAGTATCCCTTTCACCAATAATTGCTTAATTTTAAAGCCTTGTGAACAACATCAAACGATATCCCTTATTTCTGCTATCACTCCTGCTCACTCCTGTGTTATGTGTGAGGGCTGAAATTGTCTATGAGTCGGGAATCCTCATGGAGTTTATTGGAGGCGTTTCATCAAGTACCGCTTATGACAATTATGTCAGCCATGTTTCTGAGGGTATCGCTGATGAGGGGTACAACGATTATGGACCGGACTGGGTGGATGTCCAAAGCGATGGATTTGGTAATTATCGTATCATTCCTGAGTTTGCCTATACGCTCACACATTGGCGAAACATTTTTGAAGCCCTGCTCCAGAACAATGTGACGCTGGCGGATCAGCTGCTCAGTGATTCGCTGGACACCTTTCACTATGAGCTGGTTCAGTTTGAAGATGTGGTTTTTGATAGAACCTTCTACCTCATACGTGAACAACTCGATATGTCCTATATGGATATGAACCAACCAGACTTTCCAGGAGATGAGGTTGCAGGCAGTTTTGCCAACGGCTGGGGTCTCTTCATTATTAACCCTGATGCCAGCCGGTCGCATGTTATCGTCGAAATACCCCATCCCTGCGATGATTTTATCTCCCCCTATCTCGGTGCTGAAATGTTTCTCCAGACCGATGCCTTTGCCATGATGATTTCCGGAGCAGGTAGAGAAGTTAAATGGACAGAATCCTACCCGTATAGCAATAACAAATCTTTATCTGACCCCTCTCGCAACAACAACACTGTTTTTCAGGTCTTTCATGAAGTCCTCTGTGATTCCCTGGTGCAACTGGGTCCGCATTCGCCCCTGGTCCTCCACACCCACAGTTTTGATGACAATTCTGCCCACGCAGATTTCCAGAGCATCGTTCTCTCAAGTGGCTATGATGCAGCCAATGCCAATAAGCCCATCAGGGATATTTCTGATGACAATCTTGACCTGGTCAACTTTACAGCCGAATTTCCAATTGACGCTACACAGTTTGGTGAACATGCTGCCGAACGAGTCGATGAATATTATCGTGTACACTATAGCGGCGAGTTTCTCTATCATGGGGCTGAAAGGGATATCGAGGTACCCCATACCTATACCCTGCTGGGACCCAATACCGGTGTTCAGATGCTCTACCTCAGGCAGTTTTTTAACAATAACGAGGTTTATGAACCCTGGGTACAAATCGAGTTTTTCGAAAAACCCATGCTTTTCCAGAATTTGGACATGCCCCTTTCAGAACTTTATGCTGGAGAGTACCCCTCCTCATATCAGAATTACAGCATCTTGATGGAATACTACCAACCCTTTATTGATGGTTTAGAGGCTTATCTGTCGAACTGGATGAGGGTAGCCGATGAAACGCCACCTCCCGCAATCCCCAGTTGGCGAACAGAGTTTGATGGCCAATCTTATGTCAGTCTGAGATGGGATCCTGTCTACGACACCAATCATAAAACCTATCGTATCATCTATGATACAGACAGTCTCACAGCCACATCTGATTTTGTGGATGCCTCTACCAGTATTCAATTTGCCGATCCCAACATGAACCACTTCATGATGGAAAATCTTGAGCCTGATGAAGACTATGTCTTCAGAATAGAAGCCGAGGATCATTTTGGTAATTTCAGTCCAACAAGTGAAACCATTAATGACAATATTCCAGGGCATGAACCTATCACTGTTCTTGAAAACTTCGATTCAGGACAGATCAATCTGCAATCTTATTCAGATGAAGATTATCATCCTCTTTCCTGGGTTTTAGATTCAGATAGAACCTTTATGAATTCGAATTATTCCCTGGAAATCTGGGGTAATACCTGGAAGTCTCAAAGCATTGATCCTCATCCAGTTTCTGAGGGTTCAGTTTTTCAGGTGGCCGCCTATATCCAAAACATTGGTGAAATTCAAGGGATTGCCTTCCAGGATTCCCTCAATACGCTTTTTTACGCCTTTGATGGCAGCCAACAATTGGATATCGAAGAATGGGTCACGGTTTATCAAGGCTATTTTCCTGAGGATACCTGGAATCTGTTCCGCTTACCCGTGGGAGATGATTGGTATGCCCGCTTTGACTACTATCCCCGCTTGACAAACATTGTCTACATAAATGATCGTGATACCGATCCGTATTCTCGCATCTTTTTTGATGAAATTTTTGATATTAGCAATGCCATTGCCTTCGCACCGGAAGTTGAGATTCAACACTCCCAGAGTCCACTATACAGGAACAGCTCTTATCAGCGCAGTGTAGATATAAATTTCCAGGCGCAGATTAATGATCCCGATAGCGAAACACATGCTTACCTGTGGAATTTTGGCGATGGTGAAACCAGTCAGTCCACAGCTCCATCACACACGTATCTAGTAGAAGATGACCACGACTATACTGTCATACTCCAGGTAACAGATGAGTCCGGCAATATGGGTCAGGCCAGGGCAGAAATTACCGTGGATCAGGGAGACGATAGCTTTCCGCTAAAGCTGAATTTTGTAGGTGACGTCATGATCGCCAGGAGATATGAGGACACCGGTGGTATTCTGGAAACACAGGGTATCAATGCCATTTTCGAACCCACACTGGAGTTTTTTGGAGATGCTGCTGACCTGAGTATTGCCAATCTCGAGTGTGTCATGACCATAGATGGCGAGGAACATCCCACTAAATCAGTGGCTTTTAAAGGCCATCCTCAATATGTCTCTGCTTTATCTGAAGCAGGTATTGATATTGTGTCTTTGGCTAATAATCATACTCTGGACTATGGCCTGACCGGCTTACAGACCACCCAGCAGACCCTGGCCCAAAACAATATCCTATATTCAGGTTCTGGTGAAGATAGTGATGAGGCTTATGAGCCACTTTTTACTAATAATCTGGGAGTATCTATCGCCTGGCTGGCCAATTGTGATCGTACTGGTCAATACAATAATTTTCAGCCCTATTTGAATGCGGGATACAACAAACCCGGCTTCGCCTATCTGACACCTTACTACCTTTTGCAACAAATCAACGCCGTGAGGGATGTAGCTGATCTGGTGGTCATGGAAATGCACGCTGGTAGCGAGTATTCCTCATCTCCAGGAGCTGGCTATGATGGCTATTTCGGGTCTGGTATCGCCGCCGAAGATTGGATCGCTCCTCGAGAATTAAATATTAACATGGATCTGGAGGAGGATAGTGCTGAAGACGAGAATTATTCATTCCGTCAGGATGTCCCCCACATGTGGGACCGTGAAATTCGACATTTCGCCATTGATGGTGGTGCGGATCTGGTCGTGGTTCATCATCCCCATATCATTCAGGGCTTTGAGGTTTATAATGGAAAGCTGATTGCTCATTCCCTTGGAAATTTTGTTTTTGACTTGAATTATCATGAAACCTTCCCTTCGGTTATTCTCAATGCCGAGGTTGATGCCAGCGGATTTGCGGCTTATTCAGCCACGCCTGTCTATCTGGATGATTACATCCCGGTTCCAGCCACCGGCGCTCTGGGGGTTCATCTGCTGGATTATCTGGCAAAAAAGTCCAGGGATCTGGAAACCTATCTATATGTTGACCGGGAGAATGCCAGCGCTGCGGTCTGGTTGGACACTTTGTCCATGCCACGTACCACTATTTATAGCCGTCGTGCCTTTGATACTCATCCTGTAGGAACTGCCTGGATGTCAGACCCTCTAGAGGTACACCAACTGGGGAACCTATCCTCACTGGCTTCACCTCCAGGAATAGGTTGGGAATATCGTCTGGGGCGTGAGCTACTCTGGTATGGTAATATGGAGAATGAAGGCGCCAGTGAATGGAATACAAACACAAGTGACGAGTGGTTTGATCTTACGGAAGCACACTCCGGAGAGCGCTCAATCGGGCAACATCGGACCCCGAGTTCTGGAGACAATGTAATCACCAATCTGGAAAACCGAGTTCGTCTCGATGCGACCAGGAAACATCACATCTCTGCTTATCTCAAAACTCGGAACGCCAGTAATGTGAAAATTCAAGTGAGATACTATTCCGGCAGAACTACTTCCACTATACTGGCAACCCATGATATGAATTCCGGAGTAGATGGCACGACCGGTTGGACCTATTTTCACCAGGAGACCGTACCACCCGCCAACGCAAGTTATTTTGATATTCGGCTCAACACAGATATGCCTTCAGTTGGTGATGGGTATGGCTGGTTTGACGATGTTCACTTTATCGAATGGACCGATTGGCGCAGTGCTCCAGAGGATGATATCAAATCACCCAACGACTACTATTTTATTCAGCTTAAAAACGGTATTATTGCCCAGGATCTCAGCCTGGAATTTATCGAAACTATCTATACCGACCCTCAGGCAATCAGCCCCGCCTTCGAGGTAGATGGCAGCATCGCGCTCATTGATGCGGAAGTTCATTTCACTGATCTTTCATCAGGTCAGATTGGCTGGTGGGAATGGGATTTTGGTGATGGAAGCAACAGTGCAGAGCAGCACCCCACACATATTTATACTGAACCCGGTTTTTATGATGTCAGTCTAAGCATTAAAGACCATACTGGTGCGCTTCTAACCGAAACCCAAATTGACCTGATGCGTATTTTTTCTGAATATCTGCCTGGTGATCTCAATTTTGATGGTCAGAACTCGGTCAGCGATATCGTGATTCTCGTAAACATTATTATTGGAGAATTATCACCCAGCGAAGCACAAAATGAGACGGCCAACGTGAATGGAGATGCCTACATTAATGTTCAGGATTTGGTTTCACTCATCAATCTCATATTGTATAATTGATTTTATTTAATCAAAAAAAACTTGATAGAAGTTGGTAAACCCGCTTATTTTATAGTTAACAATTAACCCTCAAAAACTATTTTCTCCTTATGACCAATTGGCGTGTTGTAGACATCATTAAGACAAGTACTGATTTTCTGGAAAAGAAGGGTGTTCCTGATGCTCGACTTGATGCAGAAATCCTACTGGGAAACGTTCTGAAAAAGAATCGTCTGGAACTCTATCTTTTTTTTGATCGACCCATGGGTAAAGATGAGATGGATCTTTACCGAGAACACATCAGACGTAGAGGGACCAGAGAGCCTCTTCAGCATATTGTGGGAGAAACAGGGTTTATGAATCTCGTTCTCAAAACCACCTCAGCTGCTTTAATTCCACGCCAGGAAACCGAAATCCTGATTGAGAAAACACTAGAATTAAACATCAAACCCGGAGCTCGCATTCTGGATATCGGAACTGGTTCTGGATGCATCGCAATTGCCCTGGCACAATCACTTAAAGAAGCAAAACTCCTGGGCATAGATGTTTCAAAAGAAGCGTTGGCATTGGCAAAAGAGAATGCCACACTCAGTGAAACACAAGTGGTCTTTCAGGAAATTGACATCCTCACGTCACTCCCCAACACTGAGGAGCGTTTTGATATAGTTGTATCTAACCCGCCCTATATAGCTCCCGATGAGAAGGATCAGTTACAGGCAGAGGTGCTACAGTTCGATCCTGAGGTGGCCCTGTTTGATGAGAGTGACGGTCTGTCATTTTATCGTCGCTTTGCCGAGATTCTACCTGACTTACTCATCCCCGGTGGTCATTTTCTATTTGAATTTGGCGGCAGTCCCCAGGAAAAACCCGTGTTAAATATTTTTATGGAAAAGGGGTTCCATGATCTGGAAATCATCCAGGACTACAATGGTGATCCCCGGATCATATCGGGTAAATACATCCCCTGAACATTTTGAAAGGAAACCAACATGAAATCTCGAATTATCCCTTACGTCTTTATGATTATCCTGCTAGCTGCCCACTTTTCTCGAAGTGGTCATGACCTGCTCGCCATACTCTCTCTTCCCATCCCCTTGCTATTCTTTGTTAAGCAAAAGTGGGTCATAATCGCCCTTGAAATCGTTGCTTATTTGTCTGCCCTGGTCTGGTTGTTTGGTGCCTATCAATATATCCAGATTCGAAGTGCTACTGGGGATGACTGGGTCAGACTATTGATTATCATGGGTTGTGTGGCTCTCTACTCAGCCTGGTCTGGCTTTTTTCTACGATCTGGAAAAATCAAAGAAGTCTATGGAATGAATGAATGACTCAGTCGGGGGAATCACAGAAACCATTCAAGACATTCTGCAATGATCTAGATATAGCTCTCCCGATTATCGGGGGAGCTATGTACCCCTGCTCCAACCCTGAGCTGGTAGCAGCCATTTCCGAAGCTGGCGGAATCGGTATTGTCCAACCCTTAAGCCTAACCTATGTACATGGACATGATTTTCGGGAGGGATTACGCCACATTCGTAGTCTTACTTCAAAACCAATTGGCGTCAATCTGCTCATAGAAAAAAGCTCACAACGGTATCTCGATCGCATTAAAACCTGGTTGGACATATCCCTGGAGGAGGGTGTTTCCTTTTTTGTCACGGCTCTGGGAAATCCCAGATTTTTCGCAGATAAAATTCATGCCCAGGGAGGCTTGGTTTATCACAATACCACCAATCGAAAGTGGGCTGAAAAAGCGCTTGATGGCGGAGTTGATGGTCTGATTTGTGTTAACGATCGGGCAGGCGGACATGCTGGGACGGAAGCAGCCAGCAAACTCTACGAGGACTTGATTGATTTTGGGAAACCCCTGATCTGTGCCGGAGGGATTAGTACTTCTCAAGATGTAGCCAGCATGCTGGATATGGGTTATTCTGGTATCCAGATGGGTACCCGATTTATTGCGACTCAGGAGTGTACTGCCAATCAGAATTATAAACAGGCTATTCTGGATGCCGATGAAAATAAGATCGTTCTAACTGACAAGCTTTCGGGAGTGCCTGTTTCAATCATCGAAACAGACTATATCAAGAATTCGGGGAGCCAGGCAGGTGCTTTTGCCCGCTGGATGCTTAGAGGTTCAAAAACCAAAAAATATATGCGCATGTTCTATAGTCTGCGCTCATTTCGGACCCTCAAAAGTGATCTGGGTAAGGGGGGTGCATACCAACATTTTCTCCAGGCCGGTAAAAGTGTTGGAGGTATTCACGAGATTCAATCCGTGGCTGAGATCATGGTTCAATACAGAAAACACCTAACACCTAACACCTAACGTATTACAACACGTTCAAACCACCATCATCAAGCTTCAAGGGACGTTTCCAGTAATTATACTGGGGAGTCCAATCTGCTTCACCCATGCCAGCCAAACCCAATAGGCCCCACATTGAACAATAGATATCACCAGGTCCAAATTCACTGGAATTCTTGCGGAAGATGTCATCCCCAACGCGCTCATAAAATACGGCGCCTGGAGAATTATTTTCACCTGGAGTGACGGTCTGTTCACTGATATAAGCTCCGCCACCATGGGAGGCCAGTCTGAATCTCCAACCCCTGGAATTAGCGAATTGACGCTGCAGTTCTGGTGAGTCCTTTGAAACCAGGGTCACTGACATGGCCTGTTCCAGATGAGGTAGGAAACCGTTAAAGCCATCAGCCCAGAGCATACAATAGCGGCACCCCTGACCCATGTTGTGAATCATGAGGAGTTTATCGTTTTCACCAAACAGATCCAGCAGAGAGGTCTCACCCTCCAGGGTGTCAAAGGTGTAATTTGGAACTTTTTCGCGAGGATTTGCTTTGCGTAGAACTGTTAGTTTTTCGTTCAGCTCATAAATCTGCATTTCAATATCTTTGATCTCATTACTCATGAGTACTATCCTTTCTGATTGAATGAAACCCCCAATTCAATATCGGGCGTTGAACCCTCCTGTGAATAAAAATTGCCCCCAGGTATTGGGGATTGGTCTAACGTCGAGGAGAATAGTCTAAATAATTATCCAAGGGGTTGGATGAGTCTGTATTCAGGGACAGGATATAATCCACAGTGGGTTGGTGATAATTCATCTCAGTGTAATAGGGGTTGGGATCATAAGCACTCAGGGCATTGTTCTCCTGGATATAGAGATAATCTGTGGTCAGAACTGAATAGACACTATCCAGATTGAATGCTGTTCCATCGGTATGTTTGTATCCCCCAGAGGTGGTCATGCCTGCCACTGCATGATTATCCAGACAGTCAACCACTTGCTGACCTGTTAGTTGCAACTCCAGGATATTATTGTTGAAGGGCAACACACCAATGATATCGCCTTTGGTTATGTCCCCGGTCGCAATGTCTTGACGAATTCCGCCTGTATTTGTGAAAGCAATATCAGCATTGGGATAACTGAATAGCCATGAATCTGTGACCAGGTTGTGCATTTGAGGTGAATTTCTGGGAATTTGACTTTCTACATAGCCAATGACCTCTCCCAGAGCTTCTGTTGTGGCTACTTCCCAGAGGGTAACAATACTCTCTACTTCTGGATCAGGCGTGCCTCCCTGGTTATGATGGGTTGTCGCCACCAGATCAGAGACAAACATTTCCTCGCGGTTATACCAGATATCCAGACGGGCATAGTTATCCATCCTCCAACCGCCCTCAATCAGTGCAACAGACCCATCTCCCTGGATTTCACTGATCAACTCGTTACAATGCCCTCCACCAATCATGGTAATATTAAGCTCGGATGCAACCGGGACGAGTGATCGCATCTCACTGCCGCAAATATGAGCGACACATAGAACGATCTCAACACCCTCAGCCCAAATCTGTGGCACCCACTCCTCAAGGGCATCCCCATAGGGAATAAAATGATAGTCCTCTACATAGGCTGGAAATGTGCTATAGCTTGTGCTGGTTGTCGTCAAACCAATGATCCCGACCAGAATATCATTCACTTCCTGTATAACATATGCTTGAGCAAAATCAGGAATTTGACCAGAGGAGTTAAGGCGAATATTTGCTGAAAGATATGGAAAGTCGGCTTGAGCAACCCTTTCTCTCAAGCCACTCACTTGAAAATCAAATTCGTGGTTACCAATGGCGGCGGCGTTATAACCCATAGCATTCATCGTTGCGACTGTCGACTCACCCTGAAACCAGGTTGATATAGCTGGACCTGTCCAATTATCGCCCCCACTTAGAATGAGATAGGAACTATTTTGGGTATAGCCCTCATCATCTTCCCAAACACCCATGAGTTTTGCGGCACCTTCAGCATCGTTTGTCTCTGAAATCCAGCCGTGCTCATCGTTTGTATAAAGGATGGTCAGGTCGGGAGAGCTTGAGTCAGGTGTATTGCTTTCCTTGGCACAGGAATGCAGCAGAAAGCAAATTATCAGTGGCGTTAAAACATATTTGATGGATCTCATGGCTACAAATCATCCTATATCTCCTGAGGTTAACCTGGCATATTCACAGAGCCTATAAAAATCTGTCTATTCCATGTATCACCCACTCCATCAGCAAAACCGGATTCTCTTTACTCGCAAGATAATGTGCTTACTTTGAGGCAAGATGAATGTCTCACACAAAACACTGAAGCTGCTGGCTGCCTTGATCTGGTATATGGGTCCCATCATCCTTTTTAGCAAAGGTGCTGAGCTGGCAACTGAGGCTTATAGTTTAGAACCTCAAGGCTGGGGTCGTTTTATTAGCTGGACTGCTGGAATAGCAGTTGGATTGATCAAAACCCGCTACATTTTCCTTAAAAGCTGCCGTAAAAATATGGCTCGCATTGATGCGCTCACTTCACCCAAACTGTGGCAATTTTACCGAGTTCAATTCTTTATCGCGCTGGCTTTAATGATTGTGCTGGGCGCAACACTTTCAAGCATTTCTCAGGGGAATCATACATTTCTCGTTGCTGTGGCAACTCTGGACATCAGTATTGGCACTGCTTTGCTGCTTAGCAGTAAGATCTTCTGGGAACAGGGTGTGTTTTCGTTCTCAAGACAACAAAACAACTAGAATAATATAATTCAATTCATGCTGCCCTTGGCAGTGATTAGAGGGCTAAACGAAAATCCTTAGCTACGAACCCTGTTGATTTTATAGAATAAATGGAATCAAATACCACGACCGCTTTTTGTACTGGTCCCATTTGTCATAGCGCGACATGGATCGTTCTTTCATGATGATGTTTACTGAAAAATAGCCCAGCCAGACCCAGGCCAGAATCGCCCATGGAATCCAGTGCCAGGCCAGGAGGGCAAAAGATCCATAAATCATCATCTCACCAAGATAGTTGGGATGTCTGATGTAACGAAACATGCCGGTGGTAATGAGACCCTTTTTATGTTTTAAGGTGTAGAATTTTTGAGAATCTGCTGCGAGCATGAGAGCCAGACCTATGGCATAAATAAAAATCGCTGCGCTTGTCCACATCCAGTTCGCACCAAAATGTGTTTCACCAAGTGCGGGTGATATCAGGAGATAGGGTGCTACCCAATAGGGTCCCAGTACAGTCAATATGGCCATGAGTCCCCCACCAAAAGTGATCTTTGTCTGCCATTTACTATCTGGAAAAATGATATCCTTAAGAATCCATATGACTCCGTAACTACCGTGTAACGCCAAATAGACCCAGGCCTGGGTAGAATAATTATCATACAACAGCATCAGACCGAGTACCCAGAAAAGGGTCATACCTTTCTGGAAATTAATAACCCAGTTAAAACCCAGCACCCGAGGTCCACCAAACAGGTCATGGCTTAAATGATGTATCATTCTATGGATTGATGTAATCATGTTTGACACGGTGGCGGCTTCCTATTCTTTTTCGGCAATTAAAATGTAGCTGAGCGGGATGTCTAGTCCTGCTGCCTGATTCTTGCCATGCTGTGTTGAAATATCATCTGGATATTCAGAGAAATGCCTCACTTTTAACCCGTTATCAATAATTCCCATAAGAATGTCTGAGAGGGTCCAGACAAACCAATACATGGTTTTAGAGGGATAACTCGTTTTTCCAATATAGTCGATGCCGTCGTTATCGATATAGGGATCCTTTTTAAAATAGGGCTCAATAATTTTCATTGGATCCACATTTTCCAGCTCGTCAGCGGGAAGCATCTCAGAGAAGGGGTGAGATTCATGGATAAAAAGCTCTCCAGATTCGTTGAGTAGCGAGGCAATCTTACCAAAGAAACGCTGTATGCCGGGCATCCACCCCAGACATCCAATACTGATATACACAATGTCAAACTCATCGTGATACTGCTCTGGAATATCATAGATATCGGTTTGAATAAACTCACACGCTATGTCAAATCTGGCTGCTCTCGCTTGAGCCTCTTGGATAGCCTTATCAGAGATATCAAAACCCACACATTCTCCGGCACCCATGTTTTTGAGGGACATGAGTTCAACGCCATTATTGCAACAAACATGGGCAATCTTCTGTCCTTCGATATTCAACGAGTTAATCAGCGACAATTCCGGCTCAATAATCACAGAAAAACCTGGTTTGGAGAAAACTTTATCCCATTTGTCTCCGTTGGACTTTTGATGATGAGGCATTGCCTCATTCCAGGCTTCACGATTGGCTTCAGTATAATTCTTAAAATTACTCATTTAAAGTCCCTGTTATTTAAGCAGTAGCACCTTCTGAGATAGAAAATGATTCTGATTTGATAATTGCACAATATAGATACCTGAGGACAGCACATTCTGAGCTTGATCATTACCATCCCATTTCAACCTATGCACACCAGTACCTTGTACAGAGACCTCCCGAGTCCAGACTCGTTCACCCCCCAGGTTGAAAATATTTATGCTGGCCTGCTGTGGATCTATCAGTTCATACTCAATATTTAATTGCGAGTTAAAGGGTGTCGGATACACGTTGTTTAGAGCAAGCGATGCAGGGAGAACTCCACGATCATCCCGCACCGTTTCTGTTGTTTGATCTAACAATTCAAGCATCGCCGTTCCGGTGGCATCTTCAGTGGTGAAGCCCAGAAGCTCCCCGATGGTTGGCGCAATATCTGGAATGGTCCGGGGTACATCTGAAACCAGACCACTCTGGATATCAGGTCCAATGGCCAGGAGCTGTATATGCCGACAGCCCATACACTCATCCCCATGTCCTGTGAAATCGTAATCATGGCGACCATGATCATTGGTAATTAGCATGGTGGTTTTCCCGGCGTAGGCAGTATCAGCCTGCAGTGTGGTCCAGAGTTCGCCTATGAGACTATCCGCAGTAGTAATGGCATTTAAATAGTCATCCCAAACACCTGAATGACCAGCATGATCTACATCGGCTAAATACATAAGTAAAAGACGGGGGGCTTGATTGGCGATAATTGTCTCTGTCTCATGCCAAACATCTGTATCTGTGGAACCAACTGCATGGTAAAGTGGCCAATAATCCATACCATAATCCGGATCAAGGCTGCCCTTCCAGGGACAGAGTTCCTTTAGTGTGTAAATGCAATCATCAGCAGGACAGGATAGTTGTTTCCGATAGTATTCAAAAACGGTTGGAAGTTCGGTTGTGTTGTTCGATGCCCCATTGCATGTGGGATCGCTGAAAGTATTGATGGTGGTCCACGCCCCACACCAGATCGCAGGAATGGCTCTACTAGTATATGTATATCCATCATTCTGAAAATCGCTAACCAGCGCACCTTGTTCAGCCAGGGCACCCATGTGGGGTACTTGCGCATGAGTGACATCACCCAAACCCTCGCTATATCGGAGACCATCGATGATGACCAGAACAACTCTTTCCGTGGTATATGAGCGTCCCGATTGCAAACCTAACAGACTGAAGATTGCCAGAAAACACAACAGCTTGCTCGCATTCATCTTGATTATTTTTTGCACCTGAATCCTTTCGCCAAAGTAAGACTTCGGCCATCTATGTGTTGCTAAAAGGGTGCTTCCGGAATACTGAATTCAGCCTCAGCCGATCGTTTGAATTGCTCACTTTTCTTCTTTTTCAGATACATCGCCTGCTTGAAGCCACGATCTCTTAAGGCACTTATTCCTACCGTAGTGGGTGTTCCTTTATAGATTCTTTTTCCAAAACGGCGGATCACATCCCAGTCAATTTCGATACCTAGACCAGGGCTGTCTGGGATTTTAATTCTACCCTCATCATCCCGGGAGAAACCGCCTTTTATAAAACGTGCCCAAGCATCAGCTGTCCAATTTCCCTCCAGGGGATATTCCAAAAGGCTGCGTTCTGCCTCGGGAATCACACCAACCAACTGCAAAGCCACGGCGAAACCCAGACCTGTGGTCCAGGTGTGGGGGCAAAACTTAACTTTTTCTGTCTGGTTTGCATGATTGCGCTTCTGAATCTCTCTAATCAACCAATAGACATTGGTTATACCACCCGCATAGGTGCCGCCCGCCATGACGGCATCAGGTTGATATATATCCAAACTCCCCAGGTCCAACATGGCTTTAAAATCTCGCCAGGTAGAATTCAACTCACCTCCGGCAATGGGTGTCTCAGTGTTTTTGCGGAGTTCAGCCAGACCTTCAAAATTGCCCCTGTTTAAGGGTTCTTCCAGCCAGTAAACCTTATGCGGCTCAAGTCCCTGGGCAAACTTCAGCGCCATTTCCAGATCCCATTTTGGTGTTTCATCAATCAGATCCACTGGCCACCCCTGGTTGGCATCCACCATGATTTTCATATCCGAACCTACCTGGTCACGAGCGGCTCCTACAAAATCAATCATCTCGTTCTGATCGATGCCCTTCACCCGTAGCTTGATCCCTTTGTAGCCTTGACTCTGTGCCCAGGAACTGAGTTCTCGACTCTTATCCTGATTGTGATCATGGTTTGCCCCAGTTGACATATAGGGCGACACATGGCCACCACTTCCACCCAGCACTTTCCAGAGTGGCTCATTGCGACTTTTTCCGATAATATCCCAAATGGCGCCATCGATCCAGCCATTGCGCATGCCTATATATGAAAATTCCTGAATTCGTTGATTCATCAGGCGAATGTCAAGTGGGTTAAGACCCATGAGATAATTCCCCAATATCGATCCCAGGCCACTGCGCTCTGGTCCCATACCCACGGTTGCTGCGACACCTTCAAGACCTGTATCCGTACCCAGTTTCAGCAAATAAAATCTGACTTCCGACTGCCGAAATCCAGGTATCCAGCTGGGTTTGAAGTAGGCAGGTTGGGTAAAAAAACCAGGTTTGCTGGTCTCCAGAGGTATTTTTACATAATAGAGTTCTATGCGATCAATCTTCATAATTTTCCACCCCGCTTGTGAACGTCAACAAATTGAATTTAATGTGATGTGCTCGAAATTATGATTCGGGCTGATTTTAGCAAGGAGCTTCTGTTAATCACTCCTTAGCGTAATCCTTTTCACTTCATCCCGTCTGCTTCTGGTTTAGTTTCGGAGATGCTTCCATGGATCACTATTCTCAGGCCCCTGAATCTGCTACAAGCGACCCTGGCCGTTGTGCTCACCACGGCTTTTCTCGGGGAAATGGAACAGGTTCACAACCTTGTCCTTCTGGTTCTATCCGTGATCACTATTAATGCGGGTGGTAACATAATAAATGATATCTATGATCTCAAAATTGACCGTATTAATCGTCCGGATCGACCTCTGCCTTCAGGAGCCATGAGTGTCGCACAGGCTCGCATATACCTGATTTTTCTTTTTGCCGCTGGCATTCTGTTATCCTGGTTTATTTCAGTAGAGGCCTTCATCATTGCTGGTCCCATCTCTATTCCAACATTGATTGCCTACTCCGCTTGTTTTAAGCGTCAGCCTCTTATCGGCAACTTGATTGTTTCATTTATGTTGGGGTTAGCCTTTGTCTATGTGGGTGCGGCTTTTGGCAATATTCAGGCAACACTGGTGATGGCTGCTCTGGCTTTTGGGTTTACGCTTATCCGGGAAATCGTTAAGGATCTGGAAGATATGGAGGGTGACTCCCGAGTTGAAGCACGCACACTACCATTAGTCTGGGGGGAAGCTAAAACGCTCAATCTGGTACTCTTGCTGATGGCTGCTTTTGTGATTCTGGATTTACTGCCCTATGCGCTGGGAGTCTACAACCAAGTCTATCTCTGGATGGTCTTGCTGGGAATAAACCTGCCCCTGCTGGTTTTCGCTTTTATTCTGTGGAAACAGCCCGACAAAAAAAATTACTTCAGAGTACAATTGTTTTTAAAACTCGATATTTTTGTGGGTCTCGCCGCTCTATATTTCGGCCAGACTATTTAACTACTTTTCCCTTCAGGGGAATCACAATAAGGATACACCGTGGCCGAATTCGTTCACCTTCACAATCACTCCCATTATTCGCTACTGGACGGCGCTGCCCGTATAGATCAAATCATTGCCAAAGTCTCTGAATTGGAGATGAAAAGTTTTGCTCTAACTGATCATGGCAACATGTTTGGTGCTGTGGAATTCTATAAAGCAGCCACAGCGGCCAATATCAAGCCCATCATTGGTATGGAAGCCTATGTTTCACCTGGACTGCATACTGAGAAACGTACCCCCACCGAAGGTAAGCGAGCCTATCATCTTGTCTTGTTGGCTAAAAACGATACGGGTTATCGCAATCTTCTGAAACTGACCTCCATGGCTTATCAAGATGGTTTCTATTTTGTACCACGTGTGGATAAAGATCTCTTGAGAATGTACTCAGAGGGTCTGATAGCCACATCAGCTTGCCTCAGTGGGCAAGTTACCTATCACGCCAGCCGTGGTGACTATGACCGAGCCAAGGAACAGGCCATTGAATATGACGAAATTTTTGGTCGTGGTAATTTCTTCCTCGAAATGCAACGACACTTCACGCTTGAGGGTCATGAATTTGAACGCGAAGCCATCGCCCGTGAGGTCATTCAGAAAGTCTCCAAGGACACTGGGATTCCCCTCGTAGCAACCAATGATGCCCATTATGTAAGTGCCGAACACCATAAAGCCCATGATGCCTTAATCTGTATTGGTCGCGGTAAATTTGTCAGCGATACCAAACGTATGAAATACGACACCAAGGACATTTACATAAAAAGTACCGATCAAATGGTTGAACTCTTTAAGGATGTTCCTGAAGCCATTGAGAACACACTGCGTATCGAGGAAATGTGTCAATTCGAGCTGGAAACCAAAGTGAACCACATGCCCGAATTTCCAATTCCTGAAGGACTTTCTCTAAATGATCACCTCGACAAAATCACCTGGGAAGGCATGGATCGTCGGGTAAAAAATATAGATTCAAGATACAAAGAACGCCTGGATTACGAGCTGGATGTCATCAAGAAAATGGGCTTCCCCGGATACTTTTTGATTACCCATGACTTTGTGAATTATGCCAAGCAACAAGGCATCCCCGTTGGACCGGGACGTGGTTCAGCAGCTGGGAGTCTGGTGGCATATTCTCTGGGCATTACTGATCTTGATCCGCTTCAATACGATTTACTGTTCGAACGCTTTCTGAATCCTGATCGTGTGAGTATGCCCGATATTGATATCGATTTTTGTTATGATAGGCGGGAAGAGGTCATCGATTACATGCGGGATCGCTTCGGGCATGAATCAGTCACCCAGATTATTACCTTTAACAAGCTTAAGGCACGGGCTGTAATTCGTGATGTGGGACGTGTACTTGAAGTTCCCATCAAAGAAACGGATCGCATTGCCAAGCTGGTTCCGGAAGAGTTGGGAATAAAGCTACCTCAGGCCTTAAAAAAGAGTCCTGAGCTGAAACAGGCTTCAGAACTCGACGAAGTTCACAAACAGCTCTTTGACTACTCTGAAGTGCTAGAGGGGATGAATCGTAACGCCGGTAAACATGCAGCCGGGCTGGTTATCGCACCAGGTAAACTCACAGATTATATCCCACTTTATAAATCAGCAAAAGATGGTTCTGTCACGAGCCAATACGACATGAAAGCTCTGGAGGATGTGGGTTTAATCAAGTTTGACTTCCTTGGCTTAAGAACACTCACAGTGATTCAGGAAGCCGTTGAGTTGATCAAGAAATTTCAGAATGTGGAAATTGATATTGCCACCATTCCCATGGATGATGCCGATGTCTATAAGCTTTTTGCAGATGGTTTAACCATTGGTCTTTTTCAGTTTGAATCAACCGGTATGCGCGAGTATTTGAAAAAGCTCAAACCTACAGTTCTGGAAGATTTGTTTGCCATGAATGCCCTGTATCGACCGGGACCCATGGGCAACATCAATGACTTTATCGCCCGTAAACATGGTGAGCAAAAAGTGACCTTCCTCCACCCCTTGATGGAGGAAATTCTAAAAGAGACCTATGGTATTATTGTCTATCAGGAACAGGTCATGCAGCTGGGATCCGTGATTGCCGGATTCTCTCTCTCAAAAGCTGATTTAATGCGTCGAGCCATGGGCAAAAAGATCAAATCCCTCATGGATGAGATGAAGGAAGAGTTCATTTCAGGTGCCCGCAAAAATGATATTAATGAAAAGCTCGCCAGTAAAATCTGGGATTTAATTGAGAAATTCGCAGAATATGGCTTTAACAAAAGTCACTCCGCGGCATATTCAGTGATTGCCTATCAAACTGCCTACCTGAAAACACATTATCCTGTAGAGTTCCTGGCTGCTAACATGAGTTCTGAAAAGGATAATACCGAGAAAATTCAGGGTCTCCTAGCAGAATGCCGCAAACTGGGTATCACAGCCACTCCTCCAGATGTAAATGCCAGCATGGTTCACTTTGCACCAGGTGAGGGCAAGCAGATCATTTATGGCTTAAACGCCATCAAAAAGGTGGGCTACAAGGCAGCTGAAGTCATTATGCAGGAACGGCTGGATAATGGTCCCTTTGAATCCATTTTTGATTTCTGCTCCCGCGTGGACTCACAAAGTACCAACAAGGGGGTCGTTGAGGCTCTGGTGGGAAGTGGGGCCATGGATACACTCCCGGGTACACGTTGGGAAAAATTCCTTAGTGTTGAAGATGCTGTTTATCATGGACAGCGTGTTCAAACCCTGAAGAACACCAACCAAACTGACCTCTTCGGTACAGGTGGTGAATCTGCCATGATCCGCGAGCCTGAGCTTGGTGATGCACCGGCCTGGAACAATATGGATATGCTCAATAGAGAGCGCGAATATATCGGGTTCTATCTCACGGGGCATCCGCTACACGGTTTTGAAAGTGAAATTCAGACTTTCTCAAATGTAGATCTCATCGACCTTACCGCCACCCGGGATGAGCAGGATGTGCGGATTGGTGGCATTATCTCAGGCATGAAAATTCATTACGATAAGCGCAATAACCAGATGGCTTTTTTCACTTTGAACGGCCTTGATGGTTCCATTGAAGCACTGGCTTTCTCAGATGCCTTCACGAAGTATAAAGAATATATCGCCAATGACTCCCGGGTATATATGGAAGGTCGCGTTTCAAAAAGAAGTGACGACGATCTCAAGATTTTAGTAAACAAGGTTATCCCCCTGGAAGAGGGTCAGAATGAGTATGCCCGAGAAGTTCATATCGCTTTCGACCCCGCACTAATGGTTGGCAAACTTCTGGATGAAGTTCAAATCCTGGCCAAGCGCTACTCAGGTGCATGTACCTTGATTTTTCATCTTCGGGAAGGGGAAAAGCGGGAAAGAATTATGTTGGCCAGAAGTACTCGTGTTTCTGCAAACAGAGGTTTTATCCGAACTTTGCGTGAATCCTTTGGTGATGAAAACGTCTGGTTGAGCTAAAGAATAATTATTTAATTACAAATATGATCGCAGTTCTTCAAAGAGTCAGTCGGGGTGAAGTAAAAATTTTAGGTCGCTCCAGGGCAAAGATTGACATGGGTTATGTCATCCTGTTAGGTGTTGCAGAGGATGATTCACAGCAGGATGCAGACTGGCTGGCTAAAAAAATAGTTGGCTTAAGAGTTTTTGAAGATGACGATGAAAAGATGAATTTATCTATCAAAGATGTTGATGGTAAAGCCCTGGTTATTTCTCAATTCACGCTTCTGGCCGATATGAAACGGGGTCGACGACCAGGCTTCACCAGAGCCGCCAAACCTGAAAAAGCCATCCCGCTCTATGAACATTTTATGGACCAGCTATGGCACGAAGGCATTGAAGTTGAAAAGGGTGAATTTGGAGCTGATATGCAAGTACACATTATGAATGAGGGACCCGTAACCCTGGTTCTTGATAGCACCGTAAAATATCCCAGGTAAATTCTGGACATTAAGCCTGCCTGTACTGAGCACTTCGACTCCGCTCAGTATAGACTCCGTCGAAGTATCGGAATGTTCAATCCTTGTGTGAAAAACAACCTTGGGCTTCGACGAGCTCAGCCTCCGGTCGAATATGCGACCCACTATATTTCCAGTTTCATCCCATTGCCCCACCCTTAACTTCACCCACAAATTTAGAAAGGTTCCTATGTCTCAAATTGGAAGAATGAATACGCTCCATGTCATGCGGGAAGTGGATTTCGGGATCTACCTTGATGGTGAGGAGTTAGGTGATATTCTTTTACCAAAACGTGAAGTCCCGGCAGGTACCAAAGTCGATGATATGCTTGAGGTGTTTGTCTACTTTGACTCCACCGATACCATCATCGCATCTACCCTGAAGCCCAAAACCATGGTGGGTGAATTTGCCAGTTTGAAGGTTATTGACAATAATGAAATGGGTGCCTTTTTGGATTGGGGTCTACCCAAGGATTTGCTGGTTCCTTTTCGCGAGCAAAGTCACAAATTGCTCGATGGTCGGCATTATGTGGTCTACACCTACCTTGACATCGTCAGTAATAGAATCGCCGCCAGTACAAAACTTGATAAATTCTTGAGTGATGAAAACCCACGCTTTTCTGCTGGTGAAAAAGTTGACCTGTTTATTGTAAATCGTACAGACCTGGGATATAAGGCCATTATTGAGAATGGATATTGGGGACTGCTTTTCAAAGATGAGGTCTTTCAGCCCCTGCAACAGGGTCAACAACTCGAGGGCTACATCAAAAATATTCGACCTGATGGTAAGATTGATCTCACTCTTCAGGAACCTGGTGTACAACACATGGATGCTGCGAGTCAAAAGATTTTGGATTTACTTAAAAAGAATCAGGGCTTTCTCCCCTTCAATGACAAGACACCTCCAGATGTTATTTATCGTGAATTTGGTCTGAGCAAAAAAGTGTTTAAACGTTCAATTGGGGCTCTTTATAAAAAACGTCTGATCAAGCTGGAACCACGTGGGATTCAACTACTAGACAATAATTGACATCCAGATTGAGGCACTCCTCATGATTCAGGTAAATGATCTCCACTTCGCTTATGGCTCTAATACTCAGGATACACTCCGAGGTCTAAATTTTCAAATTGATGATGGAGAAATTTTTGGATTTCTTGGTCCCAGCGGTGCAGGAAAAAGCACAACTCAAAAAATCTTGATCGGTATTTTGAAAAATTTCAGGGGTTCAGTCTCAGTCAACGGTCTTGATCTTCAAAAACTAAACTCTGAATTCTATGAGTCCATTGGCGTTGCCTTTGAAACCCCTAATTTATATACCAAGTTCACTGCTCTGGAAAACCTGGAGTTCTTTGCACAATTTTATAGCGGCGCGACCAGAAACCCAATGGAGTTGCTGGCTGCGGTAGGTCTGGAAGAAGCTGCGAAAACCCGTGTAAGTGATTACTCGAAGGGGATGAAAGTTCGGCTGAACTTCTGTCGAAGCCTTCTGAACAATCCCGGGCTGGTCTTTCTCGATGAACCCACTGCCGGTCTGGATCCAGTCAATTTGCGGAAGATGGAGTCATTGATTTTGGCTGAAAAGGCTCGCGGTAACACCATTTGCATCACCACTCATGACATGCACGTCGCTGAGACCTTGTGTGATCGTGTCGCCTTTATTGTAGATGGAGAGATCAGTCTAATTGATGCTCCCAGAAAACTCAAGCTACAACACGGTCAAAGATTTCTGGACCTTGAATATCGGGATGGTGATGGGCTGGAAACCACATCCATACCCATGGACAATCTTGGAAATAATAAGACATTCCAAAACATCCTAAACAATCATTTCATCGAAACCATCCACAGCCGGGAAGCCAGCCTCGAGGATGTTTTTATCAAGACCACTGGGAGATCATTACAGTGAGACTTCTGGCAGCTATGGTTCAGGACATTCGATTTCAATTCAGACACGGATTCTATTATGCTTATGCAATCCTTACCATTCTTTACATCATTGTATTAAGACTGTTACCGGGAACCATGGTATACCCCGCGCTAACCCTGATTCTCTTTACCGATATCTGTACCCTGGGTTTTTTCTTTATTGGAGCTATCGTTCTGCTGGAGCGAGGACAAAACTTAACAGAGAGTCTATTTATCACTCCCTTAAGACTCCATGAATACCTCCTGGCTAAAATCCTATCCTTCCTATTCCTGGCAACCCTCTCTGCACTTCTAATCATGTTGGGCGCATCAATTGGGGGTAAGGATCTGATGTGGTTTGTCTTTGGTGCTGTTTTCAGTGCCCTTATTTACACACTCTTCGGTCTCATCTTCGCAGCAAGGGCACGCCACGTAAATGATTACTTTGTAAAATCCCTGGGCGCAGGGCTTCTGATTAGTCTTCCAATACTTGCCTATGTACGTCTTTTTGACACGCCACTATTCTATCTTTTCCCCACGCGGGCAACCCTGATACTGTTGGATGTGTTGGGCACTGACTATGCTCTCTCTGAAAAATTGTTTTCAGTAGCCAGCTTGTTGATATGGTTCTTGATCCTCGGCAGCTGGGTATATCAACGCTTCAATAAATATGTCCGGCACCCCGCTTGACATGAAGACTCCTATTGCTGTCCTGGCCCGAGGAGACTTGAAGCTCGTTGTTCGTGACTCCACCCTAGTGTTGGCTCTCTTTGGCCCCCTTGCTATTACGCTATTACTTTGGTGCCTGCCTGAAATTGAAATACTTATCCGGGACAGGCTCAGTTTTGACACTGCTCCTTACCGTCTATTTATTGTAAGTTTCCTCAGTCTGATTCCCGGCATGCTCTTCGCGATGATATATGGCTTTATTATTCTGGATGAACGCGATGAGGATGTGATTGATTTTATCAGCATCACGCCCTTGAGAAAAGAGGGCTATTTGACCTACAAACTCATCATGCCCATGCTGCTCAGTGCCGGCTTTTTTCTTATGATCATATATGCAACTGCTCTGATTCAACTCAATCCTATACATGCAATTGGCATAGCCAGTATGGTTGCTCTAGAGGCGGCTATCGGGACGCTGTTCTTGGTGACCTTTTCAGAGAATAAGGTTGAGGGTCTGGCTTTTAGCAAGGTGATGGGGATAATGTATTTGGCTATACCCCTTGTGTTTTTCTGGAACTCTGGTTGGCACTGGTTATCTGCTTTTCTGCCGCCATTCTGGATAGCCAAAGCATTTATACATAGTCAGATGGGATCTATATGGATCTGGGGTGACCTATTTTTCGGGACAGCAGTACATCTCGCGGTATTGCTGTATTTTCTCAGGACTTTTTTGAGACGGCAGTAGCTAATCCAGTTTTCGATTAATCTTTTTTATTTCATCTAAAATAGAATTTAGGACATCCGTATCAGCCTCAATTGGTGTTGCTGGGGTTTCTGCAATATGACTTCCTCGATAGGCTTTAACCTTGGCTCTCAGTGTTTCATGCAATGATTCAAATTCGATGAGACCTTCCAGTTTGCCCTCATACCCACTGGCTTGAACACTTTGTCCCGCCGTTTGGATCATGATCGTACCGATTTCTAACCAGCGCTCATAAAGTGATCGACTTAGTGTAAAATCAGTCACAGCGGAATAAGGAATACTCACACTTTTTTTAGTGATGATGCCTTTATTGATCACCAGCCGTTCATCATCAATCGAGTACCGTAGGTTGATGATCCAAAGATATAGTAGCCATGGTACTATAACCCAAGTCGCAATGAGAAGCCCAGCAACCCAGGACCAGACATATTTAACAAACTCATCGTTGGTCACTTCAGGATCAAGATTGACGACAAGCGCTTGTATAATCAGAGTGCAGATCACGATAACTACCGTGATAGTTAAAAATGTGTAAATCTCACGCCGCATCAAGCGTCCAAGATCAGGTTTTAATTCCATGATGATCCTCCTCTTAGATATTACTTAATTACTCAATGCTTTTGGCTGGATATCCAGATACTGCTGAACATTTACTTCATCAATATATTTAGCATCGAGGTATTCATCGGCATATTCCTGAAAGACACCCTCTGAGAGAAAGACATCAAACAGGTCAGCATCGATGTGATGGTCCGCTTTGAAAAAGCCCATAATTCGCATGGCTTCAGAAAGCGTCTTACCCTTTTTATAGGGCCGGTCACTGGCTGTGAGGGCTTCAAAGATATCTGCAATACCCATGATGCGGGCCTGAACCGACATATCTGCCTTGGTTAAGCCCTTGGGATATCCTGTTCCAATCATGGTCTCATGGTGGCCGCCGGCAAATTCGGGAACGCGTTTAAGATGTTTGGGAAAGGGCAGTTTCTCCAGCATGTCAATGGTGACCACGATATGATCATTAATTTTGTCTCTCTCTCCATTATTCAAAGTGCCACGTGAAATATTCAAATTTAATACCCAGTCATCCGTGAGGATGTTCTGCTTTTCACCATTGAGTACAATCTGACGTTTGGAAATATTGATGACTCTTTCCTTTTTGTCATCGGCCATGAATTCACCACCGGTATTGCATTCATTCAGGAAGTTTTGATCATCTTCAATCTGGGCAATCTCAGCCAACTTCTCGGATTCCAGCTCTGCTTGCTTTTCTGGATGTTGTAAAACAGCATTCAAATAGCTGATTTCAACATCGCGCTTGACTACCTCAAAGCGGGTATTCATTTCATGCACACGATCATAAATAGTTTCCAGCTTGGTCGCTTTATCAACCACATACTCCGGCGTAGTGATTTTTCCAACATCATGCAGCCAGGCCGCAATCCTAAGTTCATCCATATCCTCACGTGAGAACTGGATATCGCCAAAGGGGCCATCTGTGGTCTGATTAACTTTCTCAGCAAGCATGATGGCGAGGGCGGGAACACGGGAACAGTGACCTCCGGTATAAGGTGACTTTTCATCAATTGCATCAGCAATCAATTGGATAAAGGATTCCAATAAGGTTTCCAGGCCTTCAATGAGACGGACTGTTGTGATAGCAACAGCTGCCTGACTGGCCAGAGATTCAATCAGTTTTTGCATATCTTCTGAAAAAGGAATTATCTCACCTGTAATCGGGTCAGCAGCATTTATAAGCTGCAAGACACCGATAATATCACTCTCATGATTTTTCATGGCGATACAAAGGAAAGACTTCGAGCGATAATTGCTTTTTGAGTCAAAGGCTTTGGTGCCTGAGAAATCATATACTTCATTCTCATAAGCATCAGGGATATTCAGGGTTTCTCCTGATAATCCCACATGGGCAGAAATCATATGGTCATTGGGTTCACCATCCTGCATGTAAAGTTTTACGGGATAGATAAAATCAGGAATAGGGGTTCCACTGACACCGCCCCAGTTGGTACCAAGAGTTTTGGTCTTCATAATTTCAAAGGCGAGACGATCATCTTCTGTTCTCAAATAAAGGGTGCCGCCATCTGAGTTCGTAATGCGCATACCCTCTTCAATAATAAGGTTGAGCAATGTGGGAAGGTCTCGTTCTGCTGAGAGTTGGAATCCAATTTCAGCCAGCTTATCTATCTGTACTTCACATTGTTCTATGTAATTCAATACAGTAGGATCCGATTTGGCGAGATATGTTTTTACTTCAGAACGATTTATATAGGCTTTCTTACTCATACAGGAATCTCCGGGTTATTAATCTCGTAAAGAGTGCTAAAATAACCGGAGTGATGTTAAATAGGTCTCTTTTTTCATCTGGATGTCAACAATTCACATTTACAATTATTTTTCATTCAAGCGTTTCGGTGAAAAAACGTACATGTATTATTCAATCTTAATTATTACATTAATTCCAATCATTTTCGAAAGGATTTCTCATGAAAAAGACTCTCGTTCTGGATACCAATGTCATTCTCCACGATAGTGACTGCATTTACCATTTTGAGGATAATGATATTGTCCTGCCCATGGCCGTGTTAGAAGAACTCGATCACTTCAAAAAAGGCAATGATGTTCTGAATTATCACGCCCGAGCCTTTGTGCGCGCTATTGATAAACTGTCCACTGAAAAGATGTTTGAAAAAGGTGTCAAACTGGGAGCCAAACAGGGTGTCTTTCGGGTTGAAATAAATTCAACCAGTGAAGAGCTGGCCGGCGTCTTCTCCGAAGATATCACTGATCATCGTATTTTGTATACTGCCTACGAGCTTTCTAAAGCTCAAAAGCAACGGGTCGTTTTGGTGAGCAAGGATGTGAACCTGCGCATGAAAGCCAAAGCCCTGGGTTTGGAAGCACAGGATTATTTTACTGACAAAGTCGCCAGCGTTGACGAGCTCTACACGGGGAAATCAATCCGGGAACATGTCGACACAGAAATTATTGACACGCTTTATAAAACACCTTTTGAATTACCTTTTGATCAAACAGGCATTGAGGATACACCAGCACCTTGGCATCATTATATCTTAAAAAACGCTCAAAAGTCAGCTCTGGCTGTATACAATCCAACTCAGAATCTCATGCAGCGACTTGACAAGCGTGCGGCTCATGGGATTATCCCCCGTAACGCAGAGCAGCTTTTTGCTCTGGATATACTCACCAACGATGAAATACCCCTGGTATCCATCACTGGAAAAGCGGGAACAGGTAAAACCTTGCTGGCACTGGCTGCTGCCATGGAGAAAAAACGATCGTATCGCCAAATATATATCGCTCGACCTATCGTACCTCTGAGCAATAAGGATATCGGCTACTTACCTGGTGATATTCAATCCAAGATTGACCCCTATTTGCAACCGCTCTGGGACAATCTGAAGGTAATTCAGAACCAGTATCTAAATGACAACTCCGAATTTGAGAAAATCAACAAACTGGTTGAGGAGGAGAAGATTGTCATCGCACCTCTGACCTATATTCGCGGACGTAGCTTGCAGAAAATCTTCTTTATTGTGGATGAAGCTCAGAACCTGACACCACATGAGATTAAAACCATCATTACCCGTGCTGGAGAAGGCACCAAGGTAGTCTTTACTGGAGATGTCTTCCAGATTGACCATCCCTTCCTGGATAGTCAGTCTAACGGTCTATCTTATCTGATTGACCGCTTTAAGGGTCAGCGTCTGTATGCCCATATGAATCTTGAAAAGGGTGAACGCTCAGCTCTGGCCGAATTGGCTTCCAATTTATTGTAATCTCTCCAGGCGGGGATTCGAAACGAAGTAAGGCGAGGGAGTGTAACGACGCTCAGTCGATCCCCGCCTAGAATAATGTTGGAGTAAATTTCTGCTGTTCCAGATCCAGCAATTTGTGCTTGATATCCAGACCTCCCGTATAACCACCCAGGGATCCATCAGCAGCAATTACGCGGTGACAGGGAATAATGATGGGAACGGGATTTTGGCCATTGGCTGCCCCAACTGCCCGCATTCCTCCCGGTGAATTGAGCTTTTGTGCTAACTCTCCATAGGAAATTGTTTTTCCATAGGGAATCTCGAGAAGACCCTGCCAGACTTGCTTTTGAAATGCTGTACCACTCAAAAACAATTTTAGATCAAAATCAGTTCGATCACCCCTAAAATATTCTGTGAGTTGATCAATCGTGTCTTTTAATTCAGTTTTGGAGGATTTGAGCGTAGCCTGGGGAAAAACCTTCTCCACGTAGGTGAAAAGTTTCTCCTTGGCTCCATCACCCAGGGTCAGAATACACAAACCTTCTGTGTGTTGACCTAAATACAGACGGCCCAGTGGGGAATCCACTGCAGTGTAGTAAATAATCATATTTGTGTTTTAAGCCTCGCTGGCCAGAAAATTCTGAATGCGTTGTTTCAGATCATCACGGGTGTTACGATAATCGGGAAGTTTGGCTTCATCAACATCCCAGCCATGAAAAGGGTCCTTGAGGCTCCAATGAATCCGAGTCACATCACCAGGAAAAGTAGGACAAGTCTGAGCGGCATGGTCACAGACTGATATGACAATGTCTATACCTGTACTAAGATAATCCTTTACATCATCTGAAGTTTGTTGACTGATATCGACTCCAATTTCATTCATCACCAAAATCGACATAGGGTGCAATCGGCTGGGTTCGACGCCTGCTGAATAGACTTCGTACTTGTCGCCAGCCAGCTGTCGCATCAGTCCTTCACCAATCTGTGAGCGACAGGAGTTTCCTGTACATAAAAAGAGAATTTTTGTTTTCATCTATGCTGTACATCAACCCCTGCTTAAATAAACAACTTGCCAGCCATCACTTAGTTTCCCGGCGAGATATCCAACACCATATGAAATACCACCCCAGAGAACAATGCCCATCACTTGTTGAAGCGGCTTAATGTCAACTTCGTTTCCATCAATATCCGTGGTAGTCCCACCTGACGCTAACCATGCCCCCAGATTAATCCCAACGCATGCCCCAGCGCAGTTTTGTCCAAACTTTTTGGCTTTACCGGTTTTTGCCATAACCTGAACCACATCCGTAAGCAAAAAAACTTGATCTTGCCCCTGGACCTCAAGGGTAACTGATTCCATGGTCATGCGTAAATCTTTCCCCTCCAGAGTCATACCGCTTGACAGGAATATTTTACCCTGGGCATACTCCTGGGCGACCGCCTGGGCACTCAACCCTGAGACCATTATACTCAATAAAACAAACGAACTGATCGAACTAAACTTGCTAAACATATCAACCCCTTACTGTTCAATTTCCTGAACTCCAATTTAGCCAATATTTCATCAGAATAAAGCTCAAGCTCCTTGATAGTTGCAACAATTATGATTGTTCATTAATAATCCCTCTGGCTTATTAACAGATCATAACAATTGTATCCAAATGAATGTGCATTATCTTCTGCATATATATTCAATAATAACATACATATTGTTAGGTGGTTATGAGTATCGATAAAACTGACAGGCAAATTTTAAACATTCTTCAAGAAAATGGTCGTATCTCCAATGCTGAGTTGGCCAGGCGCATAAACATGTCCCCGCCGCCCACTTTGGAGCGAGTCAAAAAATTAGAACGCAATGGGGTTATACAAAGCTATGTGGCCCTCACCAATCCGGCCAAGCTTGGACTGAACTGCTTTACATATGTTGAAGTCACCCTGGTTCGCCACGGTCGCGAAGGCGTTGAGAAATTTATGAAGTCTATTACCTCCCTGGATGAAGTCATGGAATGTCACCACATTACTGGAGGCGCTGACTTTCTACTCAAGGTGGCCAGCCGGGATATCCCGGATTATGAATATTTTGTACTCCACAAGTTGACAGCTCTGCCAGAAGTCCAGCACTTGAAAACCATGGTGGTCCTTTCCACCCTGAAACACGAAACCAAAATGCCTACTGATCTAAATGATCAGGGGTCAAAATAAACATGCTTTCCAACAAGGGTTCTGCCCGAAAGCATCTTATTGCCCTGGTAGGGTTTGGGTCTGTCGCGAAGGGGCTATGTCAGATTCTTCTCGAAAAACGGGATATCCTGAAGCACGAGCATCAATTCGAATTTGAAATTGTTGCTGTGAGTACCAGGAGCCGTGGCACGATGTTCCATCCCGCCGGATTATCCCTCTCATACCTCAATTATCTCACCCAAAACGATGCCCCTTTTGTTGAGAATGTGAAAGATTGGGATGCTGAGGATATGATACACAACTCCAATGCCACTGTGGTGATAGAACTGGCCCACAGCAACCTGGTTGATGCTGAGCCATCACTAACCCACTGCCAGACCGCTTTTAAAACAGGAAAACATGTTATTTGCGGGAACAAGGGCCCAGCAGCTTTGGCCTACTCAGAGATGAAAACCCAGGCCAGGAAACGTGGGTGTGCCTTCCTTAATGAGGCAACCGTTCTCAGTGGCACACCAACCCTTAGCTTTTTTAGAAGTTCTCTTAAAGGAAATAAAGTGTCCGGATTGAGGGGAATTTTGAATGGAACCACAAATTTTATCCTTGGTGAACTTGAAGCGGGCTCCAGCTATGATGAAGCTCTCGCAAAGGCTGAGAAAATGAACTTTTTCGAGGCAGATCAATCGGCCGATATTGATGGATATGATGCCCAGGCCAAGCTGGCTATCCTGGCCAATGAACTCTTTGATTTGACCTTTGATCTCGCAGACATCAAACGAGAAGGAATTGGTTCAATCACGCAGGTACATATAGAAGCTGCACGTCGTGAGGGCAAGCGCTGGAAGTTGATTGCTACATTATCCACTGGGGGCGACAAAGTTATTGCTCAAGTTATACCTGAAAAATTAGATCTATCTGATCCACTGGCCCAGGTAAATGGAAGCATGAATGCCATCACCTTTTCAACTGACCTGCTTGGAGATATAACTATTACGGGACCCGGAGCCGGTGGTGTAGAAACCGGTTATGCCGTGTTATCCGATCTTTTAACTTTAAACACAGGAGCGTTCTAATGAGTCTTAACCTGAAAAATAAGGGTATTAATACCCTCGTTACCCATGCCGGAGAAAATCCTGACACGGTGCATGGCAGTGTCGGCGTGCCAATTTACCAGACCTCAACTTTCAAATTTCAGGATGCTGACCATGGCGCCCGCCTGTTTGGAGGAGAAGAGAAGGGCTATATTTATACCCGCATTGGCAACCCTACGACCAATACTTTTGAAGAAGCTGTGGCCTTGCTGGAACATGGCTTTGGCGGCATCGCTACTGCGTCTGGTATGGCTGCTGTAAGCAGCGTTTACATGACCTATCTTGGCGCAGGCGCGCATATGGTCGGAACTGATGCTGTATATGGCTCTTCCAGAATGGTTGTTGAAAATGACTTTAGTCGTTTTGGTGTTGAAAGCTCTTTTGTAGATACTTCAGACCTCGATCTGATTAGACGTTCAATGAAACCCAACACCAAATTGCTATATATTGAAACACCTGCCAACCCTACCATTAAACTCGCAGATATTGAGGCTTGTGCAGAAATTGCCCATGAACATGGTGCCGTTCTGGTTGTGGATAATACCTTTATGAGCCCGGTACTTCAAAACCCCCTTGATCTGGGAGCTGATGTAGTCCTGCATAGTATTACAAAGTATATCAATGGACATACTGATGTTGTTGGAGGCGTTATTGTTACTAAAACTGAGGAAGATTTTAGTCGCTTAAAGTCTGTAATTAACTCTATCGGTGGAACCATGGATCCCCATCAAAGCTGGCTGGTTTTAAGAGGCATGAGGACCCTGTCTTTACGAGTCCAGAGGGGTGAGGAAAATGCCCATAAGCTTGCTGATTATCTGGAGGCTCATCCAAAAATCGAATGGGTCCGCTACCCAGGCTTGAAATCTCATCCGCAGCATGATCTGGCTGTGCGTCAAATGAAGGGCTTTGGCTCCATGATAAGTTTTGAAGTCAAAGGTGGTCTGGAGAATGGAAAAACTGTTCTGAATAATGTAAAAATCCCCCAGCTGGCAGTTTCTCTGGGTGGTTATGAGTCACTGATTCAGCATCCCGCCTCAATGACACACGCCAATATTCCTGAAGATGAACGTGTTGATGCAGGGATTACCGATGGCCTGGTTCGATTGGCTGTGGGAACAGAAGATGTTGAGGATTTGCAAGCAGATCTGGAACAAGCTCTCGCATTAATCTAAACTATCATCTGTAATTGATTTAACTATCCCCGTTGATTATTCAGCGGGGATTTTATTTTTATGGTGACCTGTTTTATGTCCATATTATAAGCTCATGAAAATCGCTAAAGTCATACATAGATATAGAGGTCACAATGAGCCAAAAGCTTGTCCTTACTACCCTGGTTATACTCGTTCTGTCGGCCTGTACTGGAACTGAATCCATGCTCGTAGAAGAAGGTCCCCTGGCAGGAATCAACATCACCATTGATCCTGGCCATGGCGACACCCAGGCCTACGATTCATTTCGAATCGGTCAGACCGGAGAACGTGAGGAATGGATCAATCTCCGGGTTGCGAAATTGCTCTCGCAGAAGCTTTCTCGAGCCGGAGCCAATGTTCTTATGACGCGTGGGAAAGATAGAGATGTCAGCCTGGGAGGACGAGCCGCTCTGGCCAGACTGCATCAAAGCGATCTGTTTGTTTCAATCCATCACAATGGTTCTGTGAATGATCTCGGTATGGACTTTCCCCTCGTTTACTTTTTTGGAGCAGCTTCCCTGAATCCGGCTTCGGTTGATTTTGCAAAAATTCTTTTAGATAGCATGCGCGCAGAAATGACCTTTAATCAACAGCAGGCTGGAGCCGCATATAGTGATCATCTTATCTACAGCTCTGGAACATCAGTATTGAGAAACACGGTTGATGACATGCCAGGCGTTATTGGTGAAGGTGGTTTTTTCACCCATCCCGCCGGAGAGGGGCGCCTTAAATCAAAAGAGTATAACAAGCTGGAAGCTGAAATTTATTATAAGGCTATCCTGGATTATTTTGAACGTGGAACCCCCTCAGCAACCCCCCTAATTCCTGACTCACTTAAATTTATTGACCTGGGTAAACCAATTGAGTTCGAGCTTGATGATGGTTTTGGGAATACCTTTTTTGAAGAAAACAGCTTCATGGTTCTGCAGGATGATGAGAAAATTCAATCCAGCTGGGATTCAAACTCAGGTATTCTAACTGCAGTACCAGACTCATCTCAGGAAAAGAGGGTTACTTTCCAGGTTTTCGCCCGGAATCTCAAGGGCAATGCCATGCATCCTGTCCCCTTCAAGTTTCTGACTGAATTTGGATATGATTGGTATTCTCATGGGAAGTGGTTCGAAGCATTTAACGAGGCGGAAGTTGTTTACACACAAATTGCTTCACCTGATATAGAAACATCTGAAAACCAGCTAGTTCTCATTGATGCATCTCTTCACCTCTACCAGCTAAGCCTGGAGCTCCAGATCGTTCATCCACAGGCCAGGCTGGCTGAAGAAAAAATCCTCTGGCTCCTCGAGAAAAAGCAGGACTTGTTAGAAGTTGACTTGAGTGAAGAGCTCGAAGCTCAGAAGGGTCGGCTAAAGGATTACTATCCGGAATGATGGCTGAGTATGAATTCTCTGAGATCAGAATGAAGCAACCCTTCCAATTCACTCAGGTCTCCCGCTGGAACTCTGCACATAAGAAAACCAAACAGAGGAAATTTTCTAAAGTCCGTTTTTCTCAGTTCTAAGGGTTCTTGTACAGTTCTCACCAGGGCATCATAATCAAAATTGGTAATTTCACTGCCTGGAACCCCAGTACTGTTATTTAGCACAACCAGAGCATACACATGCTCAGGATCACGGGTAATCAATTCATTCCAGTCCGGTCTAAAACCACCAATTAAGGCCTCGTAGAGGTTCATGCCCCAGGCATATTGAGCGAGATCGGCTGTGGAGCACCAACCCCCAAATCTTAATGGGTTTATTTCAATGGCAGCCAGATCACCATCATTAATTCTGATTTCAACATGTGCCTGAAAATTTTTGAGCGCGAAAAGGGAGCCCAGTTTATTCAAGTAATTCTGAATGGGTTCCAGGTATTGTGTCATGATGGATGGTGAGGTGACATAAACACGGTCGTTCACATCATCTCCAGAGGCAAATAAATGCTTCATCATATTCAAAATGACTACCTGTCCCTGTTCATCAAAATAACAATCCACCGCAAATTCATCACCAGGAATGACAGCTTCGATAATAAAGACAGAGTTGTCCAGAACACCCGAGGGATAGAGGCCCCCATAAGACTTGATCATAGTGTCCAAATCTGTCAGCGCTTCTAACCACTTGTCCTGATCATCTATCTTTTGCACTCCCAGACTAAAAAAACCGACTGAAGGCTTCAGGATGACCGGAAATGGCAGAGAGTCCGGTTCAAGCATCTGCAATTCTGAGTATTGACAACCCTCATAAAAATATTTGGGATGAAGCTCGACTAATACGTCTCTAAAACGGACCTTGTCTTTTAGACTGGCCACTTTGCGAGCGAGATCACTGTATGGAAAGTTCTGAAGAATCCAATCCAGTGCATTCTCAGAATTTGTATAAAAGTGGAGTTGCTTATCACTCTCATAGGCTTGCACGGCTTCAAGCTCAGAAATGAAATTTACTGAGTATCCTTGAAGCGCCTGTTCAGCATAAACGGTTTTGATAACGGATATGTTGAATTCCTCAAGCGTTTGCTTCAGAAATTCAGAAACGAAGGGTGCCTCAATTAAAAACATGGCGTTTTGAGTGACGATAATAGGCTGACAGGAAGAAGTTCTTCTTAAACAACTTTAATAGATTTGTTCAAGAATCTTTATTTCCACATTACCCATAACAGGAATAAGATTTGTCAAATTCTCAAAATCTCCTTCAACCAAAGCAATGTGTGTCGCATCAGCAGGGAATTGATTCAGACTGGGATCCACATCGACCCATTCACCCTCTATGGCTACAACAGGCCAGGCATGAAACAGGAAACGTCCCTGGAGATAGACCAAACCAATATGAATTTTTGTGGGAACACCTGCAGCACGGCTGAGGGCTGCATACAGGGTGGTGTGCTCGGTACAATCCCCTACACCAGTGTTAAGAATGTCTACGGCTCCAGAGATACTGGCAACTGGTTTCTTATCAAGATAATTGTAAACCCAATTGGTCAGGGTGTGACTAATGGCAATGGCTTGACTCTCACCACCAAGTATCTGCTTCGCCTTTTCACGAATTTTCTCATGGTCACTCTGGACCATATCAGATGCTCTCAGATTGAGCTCCAGCTCATCTGGGTCGAGGGGCGTAGCTACCTGGCTTAATGCTACCACCAATGGATCTTCACTTATAATTTTCTGACGTTCAGATGATAATCCAGCTACAACCTCTGGTGTAACACCAGATAATTCAATTACTAATTCCTTAAGTCGCTTGGAGTTTGAGATGGGATAGCTGGGAATAACGGCAAAACCATTTAAGAGATCAACTTCACCAGCTTCTGATTTAGCAAGTGCCAGTTCAGGTGTGGTACGCTCCATCATCATACCCATAATGGTCTCTTCCTTGTAGGTGATTCCGTTGTCGTCCAACCACATGATGGAGGGTATGCTCTTAAACTCAATACGCAGTTTGTTAAGCAGGTGTTTTTCACCTGATACGCTAATGATTTCCTTACCCTCATGGGTAATCGTCACGTCGGCCATTTCGTTGGACATGGCATCATAGGCAGGTACTCGAATGGTTTGACCCTTCAGAATACCTTTGCTGGCCACCATGGGTTGAATCGCCGTATAGGTATAGAGATCCTGGGGCACCGTGATTTCAGTCCGGCTGGTATCTTCACCCTGAATAAATTCCAACTTCATGGTTGTGCCATGCTTTTGCCCCTGAACCTCGGTTGAGTACTGGTCTGACAGCATCCAGAATTTAAAGGCTTCCAGCCTGAAGGAAGTATCCATATAGGCTGTATTTTCCAGATGAATTTCTGACTCCAGACCTCCAAAAACTACATTCAAGTTGCTTGAGCTTTTTATGGTGTAGCCCTTTGCGCCCTGGTTGTTAATAGAGTAAACGGTATATCCCATTTTTTTACCGTCGAGATAAATATTCATCCATTCCGACTCACTGGGAAGCTCACGCAGACCAGATGCTAGCGATAGATAGCTGCTGGAGCCACCAGCAAAAAAATAGGTGGTATAGACGAGTCGGCCAGAAAGAAAGAGCCAGACAAGGGTAAGTGTGATGATATAGATTCGCTTCTTCATTGAAAACGACTATATCGACCTTTCAGGGATTGCTAATAGACCTGATCTACTTGAAAAATATTTGTTTTCTTTAGGCATACCGGGCACAAATTTAGGCGCGAATCCAAAGATTGGAAGGATTTCGTCTCCTAAGGTTCTAAACAATTCATGAAGACCGGGAACCCAATAAGAACTAAAATTCACACTTGATAAGGGTTCAACATGAAATCAGAAGCTAAAACTGTCGAAGAATATATAAGTGAACTACCCGATGACAGGGCGACACAAATTGCCCAAGTAAGAAAGATCATTCTTGCTAACCTGCCCCATGGTTATGAGGAAACCATGAACTGGGGTATGATTACCTATCAAGTGCCCCTCAGTGTTTTTCCAGACACCTATAACAAACAACCACTCATGTATGCCGCACTGGCATCACAGAAAAATCATATGTCTGTATACCTTTCTGGGATTTACACGTTTGAAGACAGGCAAAAGCGCTTCCATGAAGCTTATAAGGAAACCGGGAAACGAATGGATATTGGGAAGTCTTGTGTCAGATTCAGAAAACTGGACGATCTGCCGCTGGAATTAATTGGGCAAACAATCGCCTCTTTGCCAAGCTCAGATTTTGTACAATATGTGAAGCACGTTCACTCGACCAGTAAACGCCGAAAAGACTAAGCTAATTTATATCCTGACACCCATATTGAGAATCCATCTGCGTTGATCAAAATAATAGGGAGCGTCAACATCTGACATCAGATTTTGAGCGCTGAGACCAAAGATGATGGCTCTTCCAAATATTGGAATTTTAGTAGACGCATAAAAATTAAGGTTTTCTCTTCCACCCAACTCGACAACCTGATAGTTGATCCCATCAAGTGAACCGGTGTAAAATTGCTCGCCTTCGTGGAAATACTGTAACCGGACACTCCCATATTTTGCTCCAAACTCAACTTCTGCTATATCTTTAAACTTCGGCTTGTTGGGAAAGATGGTATATGATGAGATGTCAAGTCGAGTCGTTCCAGCAAATAGTCTTATCACATCATTGAAAAGTCCAATGGATGAAGACATTTCATAGCCGGTTAAGTTCGTGGTAGCTGAAAAGTTAATCGGGGTGGGTAAGGCTCTAGGTATTGAACGGTAATATATTTTATCGATGTATCTGTTTTTGAATCGGGAGACTTGAACATCCATGTTTTCCATTACGCTGGATTTGTTCTTTGGTTGAATTGTTAGTTGTAAACCAAATTCCAGGGATGAGTTTAATTCTGGCTTCAAGTCACCTGCCTGGTATCGAACAATGGTCGTGATCTCCCTCAAATACTGATCATACATACTGGGGTACCTGATGCTGGTTCCAGAACTATAAAACAGTTGATATTTCAAGTCCTTTCTGGTCTTGTTCAGGGTAAATCCATTACGTTTTGACAGGTAGTCAAAGGTTTCATTGTTTACCTGGTCGATGTAAATATCTCCATCCCTTGTAGCTGTGTGGCTCTTGGTTAGATCAATCTTATCATAGCGAAAGCTAGCATTCAACTCCATGAAATCCACAAAAGGAAGATCCAGGCTCGTTCGATATTTGGCAATTTCTGTTGCAGCTATGCGTGTCTGGTTCAACTCAATATCGTGGAGTGTAAGATGATCCCATTTTACATTATAGACTTCGGACTCACTAACATGAGAGTCATTCCTGAGCTCTATTCTTGCAAAATTGACAAAAGATTTACTAAGAATTTTATTTTCGACCACAGCGATATTGCTGGTCTCGCCAGCATCACTTGAGTTTAGAAAGGCCGTTCCAGTATGATTTAGAAAATGACTGCTGTTTTTCCTGTTTATAAATTGGATGTTCATTTGTGGGAGGATGCCGATATCTCCCTGATACCTCACCTGGGTATATTGATCCCGATAACTATCTTCATAATCCTCAGAAGAGGCCCTAGCCTCACTGATATTAACATGTCCAACTCCAAGGATGTTGGATGTGTCTTTAAAGGCATATCCCGCATAAAGATTCAAAAAATTCCGGCTAGTAACGGGGCTCCCCGGCTGGGTTCCATATGGCATGAGCTCCTTGTTGGAATAGGTGATTCGCGTTCGAATGTTCCCCCACTGAAGCACGTCTGATACACTATAAGAAGCCAACTTTTGATCATCTCGCTGGGCATTCAACACCAGGGAAGACCTGCCCACTTTTTGAGGCTCGATCACCACGACACCCCCAAACGCTCCTGAACTGTATCTCAGGGTACCGGATCCCTTTATAATAGATATGGATTCTGTATCATTCAGGTTGAGCCAGGACAGATCAAAGCGACTCTTATACCCTGAATTCATTGTGATACCATCATACACGATCATGACTTCATTGGCGTTGCTCCCTCGAATAGAAATTTGCTGCTCCCCGGAAAAATTTTCGGTAACGATAACACTAGGATCCCTCTCAAGCACCTCCTTCACCTCCGTAACTCCCTGGTCAATCAACTCGCGAGTGCGAAGTACTGTTACGATGGCCGGTAAGTCGGTCTGCTCCCATTCCAATTTTGACGAAACCACCTCAACAGAGGACAGACTCAATACATCAGGCATCAGGTAAATCACCTGCACATTAAATAGATCGATATAATTCATGGTGGTGTCTGCATAACCGATATAGGAAAATTTTAAATCCTGTCCGCGGTGATGATCTTCCAGAACGAAATTGCCATCCAGGTCTGTGTGGAACCCTTCGACAGTTCCAACAATAGTAATATTTACACCAGGGAGGGGGGTGGAGCTCTGCTTATCCAGCACCTGGATAGTATTGGCCAGACTGAGGGTATAAAAAAGGAGCAACAGGATGGTTCGTTTCATAAGAGCACTTTCAAAGATATTGATAATCATTGGCATGCTTGCCAAATCTTCAACTGCCCCTCGGCTTCGAAAAGTGAGTTTTACCCGTGTGGTTGCATTATTGAACACGACCACTAAAACTAAACTTTCTGGGTGTCATAAATCCAGAAAAATTTTATTCCACTATTGGACAGGCTACAAAATGATCTTTGGCCTGTTCTTTAAACTCCGGTTTTGATTCTGCACAAGCAGGTTGAGCGATGGGACAACGGGTCCTGAAGGCACAGCCACTTGGTTTATTAAGAGGTGTGGGAACATCACCCTGCAGTACAATTCTTTTCCGGTTTTTGCGACTGGGATCAGGTAATGGAACTGCTGAAAGCAATGCTTTGCTATAGGGATGTCTGGGTTGATGATATACTTCCTGAGCGTTACCATATTCGGCCATATCTCCAAGATACATCACCGCAATTTTATCCGAAATGTGTTCCACCACAGAAAGGTCATGAGCAATAAACAGGTAAGAAACATCAAACTCATCCTGAAGATCCATCATCAAATTGATAACCTGTGCTTGAATGGAAACGTCTAAAGCAGAAACTGGTTCATCACAGATTATGAGGTCTGGGTTTGTGGCAAGGGCTCGGGCAATACCCACACGTTGTCGCTGACCACCAGAAAATTCATGGGGATAACGTCGGGCCTGTTCTGGCTGCAGCCCAACCTTGTCCAGCAACCAGCCAACTCGCTCGGTCTGTTCCTGCTTGGTCATATTCGTATGCAGCTGAAGAGGTTCACTGATGATTTGAGCCACCGTCATACGTGGATTTAAGGAGGCATAGGGATCTTGGAAAATCATCTGAACCCTGGAACGATATTTCCGTATTTCTCGTGAGCTGAGAGCTGCGAAATCAACCACCTCATCTCCAAAATGATATTCAATGCTACCACCGATTTCAACATCTGGAGCTACATGGCGGAGGATGTTTATCATGGCCCGACCAACAGTAGTTTTACCACAACCTGATTCACCAACCATGCCCACAATCTGCTTGCGGTCAATTGAAAAATTTATTCCATCCACGGCCTTTACCGTAGCGACGCGTTTTGAAAAGACACCACCATGTACAGGAAAGTGTACAGACAGATTTTTTATGTCTACCAGCGTGTTCTTGCTCATGCTGACACCTGTTCTTCCTGGGTCACAAAACAACGCACAAAATGACCTGGAGTTATCTCCTGAAGGGGCGGTTCTTCTGTATCACATTTATCCAGTTTAACTGCACAGCGAGTGCAAAATTTGCAGCCTACTGGTAAATCCAAAATATTGGGGACCATGCCTGGGATCGTTTCAAGGCGTTCCCGTTTGGAGTCCTTGTCTGGTCTTGGTATGGAGCCGAGCAACCCATGGGTATAGGGGTGTAAGGGTTTTCCAAACAAATCATTTACTTCAGCAACTTCCTGAATGATGCCACCATACATCACAATTACCCGCTCACAGGTTTCAGCTACAACAGCCAGATCATGGGTAATCAAAACCACAGCAGCTTCCGTGTTTCCCTTTTTAAGGTCTAACATCAATTCCAAAATCTGAGCTTGAATAGTAACGTCAAGAGCAGTAGTGGGCTCATCAGCAATCAGCAAAGAGGGGTTTTTTGCCAGAGCCATGGCTATCATGACGCGCTGCCGCATGCCTCCTGAGAATTGGTGTGGGTAATCACCTATCCGACGCTCTGCATCAGGGATTCCCACTGTATCCAACAGCTTCACCGCTGAATTATAAAGTTCCTGGTGGCGTGTCTTAAATTCATCACTGATCACCTTATCCACGCCAATGATTATGAAAGCAATCGCAGTTGGTACCAGACCACCCACAATGAAATTTATCAACATGGAGGGGAGTACAAAACTCCAACCTGAAGCCAGTTGGGAAAAGAACAGGACGGCAACAGCGAAGATGGCTGAGATTTGTACTCTGCTTTTAATCGAATAGCTTTTCAAGCTCTTGGACCGACTTACAAACCCGGCTTTGAAGGTATCTTTCAGGGATGTCGGCCTGATGGACTCCATCATCTGCATACCGATATTAAAGACAGGATTCAGGGAGGTCATCGGCTCTTGAAAAATCATGGCGATTTCAGAACCACGAATATCCCACATGCGGCTATAAATATTTTCTCGAAACGCTGCCATGGCTTTCCTTTGGGGTGAATTGTAAAACAGGTGAACCATGGTTGTCAGACTAAAGATGAATGAAACTATCCACAATAATAGTCCAGGAATTGGTAAAAGAGCATAGATGGCTATCCAGGCGATAAAGAAGGCTGTGGCGGCCTGATTTCGTTTGTTTTCAGGAAGCTTTTGAAAATATTTATACGGTGGGACTTCTCTGACTCGCGCCAAATCCTCAGCATCAAAAATCTTTTGCCCTTTGAAAATAATTTCGCCATCTGAAACTTCTCCGGGTGGATTGGGAATGAGCTGGATCAGCGAGAGCACGGATACCGATTTTCCGGATCCTGACTCTCCCACAATGCCCAGCGTCTCACCTTCGTAGATATCAAAACTGACCCCATCGACGGCTTTGGCCCATTCTCCCCCAACTTTGAACCGGGTCTTGAGCCCCTTGACTTCTACCAGCTTTTCCCGACTCATCTTAACCTCGAATAAACTTTTGGATCAAAGGCTTCACGGACAGCCTCACCAATAAAAACGACCATGATCAGTGTAACAAACTGTGCTGAAACTGGTGCAAAGACCATCCACCATTTTGAAATATTTTGTAAGCCGACATCTAACATTTGGCCCCAGCTAGGTGTTGGTGGTGGCATGCCAAAACCTAAATAATCCAAACCAACCAACGCGGAAATTCCACCAACAACGGCAAACGGAAAATAGGTGATTACCGGAACCAACGAGTTGGGCAAAATATGTTTAAACATCACTTTAAAATTTGTCTGCCCCATGGACAGAGCCGCCGCCACATAATCCTTTGATTTCTCGCGGTAAAATTCAGCTCGCATGAGATAGGTCATACCAATCCAGTTGACAATGGTGTAGATGAAAATCAACAGGAAGAAGGATGGTCGAATAATGGAGCTGATAATGATGATCACAAACAACATGGGCAGGCTGGACCAAATTTCGATAATTCGTTGAAAAAAGAGGTCAAATTTTCCTCCGAAATAGCCCATGCTTCCCCCGATAATCACACCAATGATGTAATTCAGGATGGTGAGAACCAGGGCAAATGAGATGGAGATATTGAAGGCATAACATAGGCGGGCAAAGACGTCACGCCCGGTATTGTCCGTTCCCAGCCAATGTGTATTAGAGGGTGGATCATACATTTTGTTGCCAACTGCTGTAATATCCTCATAGGGGCTGTAGGGATAAACCGGCATGATTATCCAGTTACCATTGTCCGCCTCTGTCCAGGTGGCCTGGAGTTGACGATAAACCGCTTCACCAGGGACATCTTGCCCAAATTCGGCACCCGTGTGATATCCTGATAGGACAGGAAAATACATCTCGCCCTCATAACTGAGGACTAGGGCTCGATTATTAATTAACAGCGGTAAAAACCATGAAAGGGTATACAGAATTATCAACAGGATAAATGAGTAGTATCCTCGTTTCAGGGTTTTGAACTTTAGCCAGCGCTTTTTTAGAATGGAAAGTGATATCTCTTGGTTTTCGGGCATCTGTTTGCTATCCATCTTTATTTAAATCTTATTCTTGGATCAACCGTGGCCAGGGCAATATCAGAAAGAATATTGGCCACCAGACGAATCATGACGACGATCACTAAAAAACCCAATGTAATGGGATAGTCACGATCAATAATCGCTTCAAAACCCATTTTCCCAAAACCGTCTATATTGAACACCTTCTCGATGAGGTAAGAACCAGCGATGACCACACCAATAATGCCACCAATTCCGGAGGCGATTGGAATGACCGAGTTCCGTATAGCGTGCACCCAAATTACTCTTTTTTCCTGCAGGCCCTTGGCAAAAGCTGTGCGGATATAATCCTGCGAAATATTCTCAAGCAGACTGTTCTTCATTAACACGGTAAGACCGGCGAAACTTCCGATGGACCAGGCTATAATTGGTAATATTGCATGCCAGAGTTGATCTTTAATCTGCCCCCAAACGCTCAGCTCTTGCCAGATTTCAGTTGGCGACCGGAAGCCACCCAAGGGAAAGACATCCCAGAAAGACCCGCCACCAAAAATCACCAACAAAACCCCCCCCAGGGCAAATCCGGGAATGGAGTAGGCAACAAAGATGGTGACACTAGATAGAAAATCGAATGCAGAACCATGGTTTAAAGCCTTGCGAATACCTAAAGGAATACAAACAATGTAAGAAAGAAATAATCCAGTAAGGCCAAAGAACATGGACACCTTAAACCGTGGAGCCATGACCTCAGTTACCGGTTGATCATAAGTATAGGAGGTTCCTAAATTACCCGTAAGAATTCCAGAATATTCTGTTTGAAAGATTGTTGCCAAAATCATGGCTTCGTCTGAGCCATCAGGATCGATGGAGGCACTCCAGACATCGCTGAGGTTTCCGTTCTTGTCATAAACACTGACTTTATCACCCTCAAGACGAAGGGTCATATAGTTTCCGCGACCGACATTTTTTTGGGCTTCAATCATACCATCAGGGAACTCGACTTCGCGATGTTTGATTTCTCGGGGCCAAATGCCTAACCAGATTAGATAGCGTTGATAAACTGGTTTATCAAAACCATAGAACCTTTTGAGTTCTCGCATGGCTGATGCGGGTAAAATAGAGGTTCCACCTCCCATAATATCGCCCACACTGCCGACAGATTCTCCTTCCTGCATCGCACCAGCCTGGAGCTGTTGAATAGTTCGCTCTAAAGGACCACCTGGTGCCATCTGGAGAATAATGAAAATCAATATCGTTGATCCCAGGAAAGTTGGAATCATGAGAAGAATGCGACGAATAAAATATGCTGTCATAATTATTGGTTACCGTAGATAGTCATGAGCCACCTGGGTGTGATGGCGTGCTTTGTTTGGTCTTTGCAACAAGAGAAAAAAGACGTAATCTCAAAATTGAGACCACCGCTTTCCTGCTGGCCAGTATCGAAGACGGGCCAGAATGTGACGTTATTAAAGCTCAAGTTTAATAAAACAATCGTATTTACGCAATCCAATCCAATTATTACTTTAAGCTTGCCTTTAAAAATTTTGGCCAGAATTTTACATCAACCTCACCACTGGGGAGATTGGTATTATTCGCCATGGCTTCTTTAAGCGCTTTTTCTTTCTCCGGTTCAATCCACCAGTGAGTGAAAGCAGTACGATAATCACCTGTAAAACGGGTAACCATATATTCCGGATAACCGAATTTGTCCCAGTAAAGAATACGTTGATAATTTCTTGCTATTCCCCATGCTGCAGGGTGAATGTCAGAGTAAATACCATCTATCTCCCGGATGATTTCAACTCGTCGAGCCTGCGAGAAAGTTTTATCATATTCGGCCAGCAGGACGTCAACGCGCTCATTTTTAAAACCACCAATGTTGTTGTTATTGTCCTGGTCAGCTAGCGATGAATGAAGAGATGTTTCAGGATTTGGAAAAACCAGTCCGCTCCAATTTTGCATATAGATTGTAAAATTACGTTCCATAAGATTTTTCCAGTTAGCGGTCCCATCGATGTATTTTATTTGCATGTCGATGCCATAATCTTTCATCATCTGCTGAACCGGGGTCACCATGTAATCTGAACCCTTCATAATAGCTATTTCAAAGCGCAAGATACGTCCATCTGCGTTAACGAGCCAGCCCTCATCGTTCCGGTTTTTAAAGCCGGCTTCCTCGAGAAGCTTGACGGCTTTATCCGGACTATAGACAACTTTTTCGTTGTTCGGGTTTTCATAAACGGAACCAGAATACATTGAGTTCATCATGGAGTATTCACTGTAATACATCTCTTTATTCATTTTTTCGCGATTGTAGAGATAGGTAAATGCCATCCGAACGCGCTTATCATTGAAGGGCCATTTACGCATATTAAAGGCATAACCTGATGTACCTGCTGGTTTTTCTGAATAAACCTTACGCTTCTGAATCCAACCCTTTTGAATTGATTCATAATTGGTTTCCTCTACCCAGACACGGGCTTTACTAACCGTGTAGAAATCGCCTTCACCCTTTTTGAATTTTTCATACATAAGTGGTTGATTGTCTTTTACGACTATGAATTTGATTTTATCGAAATTAGCCAAGTATTTGTTCATAGGATCATCTTTTGCCCAATAATCGGTGCGGCGAGTGAGTGTGAATGACTCCTGGCTAATGATATCTTCTTCATGGATTATGTACGATCCCGTGCTTGGCAACATTTTGAACTGGTATTCCTTAAGGTACTCAGATCCATCTATTTGATTGAGATAGTGTGCTGGAAGCAGAGCCATCCCTCCAAAATAGAGTAGATTTCTCCAGCTCAATTCCTTACATACGACGGAAACGATATATTTACTCTCTACAACAGGCCGTTCAAACTTCCCATAAACGAGTTGATCAGAGGGTGATAAAATGGTTTCATCCATATGAAGATCCCAAGTGGCTACCACATCTTCTGCAACAACTTCATGACCATCAGACCAGCGGGCATCAGGGTTTATTCTGAACCAGAATTTCAATTTATCCTCGGAAACTTTCCAATGGCTGGCAAGGGATGGGATAAACTCCAGGGTTAGTGGATGGGTTGTAACCAAGCCCTCATAGCAGAGTCCGGAAATGGTGCTATTCTCAACATAATTGGCGTTTTGACCCTCTGTACGCATGGTTGCAGGAAAACGAGTGGTGATGTGACGAAACATGCCGCCTTTTTTTGCACGAGGATCACCAAAGAAGATTTGCTCCTCTGGCTGCATTTCATAGGTAATATAGCCTAAGTCTTCTGCCAGCTTTTCAAATCCATAGCCGCCATTTTCAGCCGACGTGGTCATATCTTTGGCTATAGTGCTATTGTCGGCACCGGCTGTATCTGCAGCTTGTTTTTCGCCACCACCGCATGACCATAACACCAGAGAAACAACGAGCATTAACAGAACAAAAATCTGATTACGTTTCATGTGAACACCTTCATTTATCATTAATTTTAACAGGATATTTATCACTACTCATTTGAGCCTTCAACATACATTTATTATGTCCTTTTTGCCACCTTTTGCACTGAAGAGTTCTTGCGTTTTAATAACAAAATCAAGATTGGTAAAGCACTTTGTGACTAACGGTACCCAGGCGAGGGTGGGCGGTAATTACTATCGATTAAAATACTTGACCAAGATCAAACCGAGAACACCTGCAATTATCGAAAACAATAATCGTAACGAGAGAACAAATGCAGGTTCTGGAATAGCCTGATATTGCCGAAATTTTAATGAAATCAGGGCTCCAGGTGAATATGTCTCAGCTTCGTTCAGAGTGAACAGGAAATCCTCCACGCTACGATAACGAATCAAGTGAATTTTATCAGAGCCAGGCTTGGGTAATTTGTCAGCCATGCTCCACGCAGCCAGGGGATCAGAATAGCATGCTCGGAATATATCCCCAGGCCAAGTTTTTTGATTACCTGTTCCCATCACATAAAAGCTGGAAGCATTATCCCGCAACTCCATTGCTTTTACAAAGGGGAACAAAGCGGGGTTTTTCTGACTGAGCTGTTTGATCAAGTCTTGTTTTTCCGGATCAGAGAGTTGCTGGGAAGCCTTGTTATGCCATGCTGTCAATGTGGTGAACACAGCCAATACCAGCAGCGTTGCCAGTATGGTACGGGCGGAGCGTCTGATTTTCATGGGCTTATCCTCATTTATGACTCACATAAATCACAGAAAAATATGCTGGGCGTGCGATCAATTTGAAACCATTACTTATTTAAAAAGTGCTGTCTGGAATGAACCACAAGACCCAACCAGTAGAACATCAGCCCACCGATAATCCATTTATAATCAGCACCACTAAGGGACTGGTCCAGTTGTTGAAAGTCAGTGATTATTGTGTTCACTACAAGTGCTATGACAGCAATAAGCCCAATAACCAGAATAAGCTTGATGAGATCTGAGTCCATTTTCCTGGCTGTTAGAAAGAAAAGACCCGACCAACCAAAGGTTAGAAAGGAAATAATCCTATCCTGATAGGCGTGGGATGGCACATTATAATAAACGAAAAAACCAGGTATTTTAATTCCCAGAAAATGAACGATGGCAACCAGCAGAAAATAAACAGCTCCAGCATATAGGAGAAAATTCAGGATCTGATCCTGGCTCAGCTTTTTCACTCTTTGATCTCTCGATAACTTTTAAACCAGGCAATAGTTTCTTTAAGGGCCTCTTCATGGCTGGTGATTTCAACTCCAAAAGCAGCTTCAAATTTAGAGTGGTCCACTATGTAGGGCTCTTCCCAGGTGTACATCATCTCCTTAACTTCTCTTATCATGGGATTGAATAATCCCAGCATGGAGATCATGGTTTTTCCAGCGGCACGTACCTTAACTTTACCACCCAGCTCCGCCTCAATCAGACCGAGCATTTCCGCGGTAGAAATTGTCGGGGCATTGGGTGTGTGCCAGGCCTCACCAAAAGCAGATTCATTATTGCCCAGGGTTACCAAGCCTCTGGCAAAATCTTTGATATAGCTAAAGGTATGGGGCAATTCTAAATCCCCCAAAAGATTGGCTGTTTTACCTGTCAGGGCGGGTTTGAAAAACATCTCACCAAAAACAGCATTAGTCGTCTGGGGACCATAAAAATCTGAGGCGCGACCAATGGTTACCAAATTGTCTCCCCGCTCATGGGCCATCATAAATTGACGTGCCACAAACTCACGGGTACGACCCTTATGGCCTGAAGCATCATGGGCTACTGTTTCGTTGATACGTGTACCCTCAGTAGATCCATATAAGTAGAGATTGTCACCAAAAATCAATTTAGCCTTGGTTCTGGCAACACCTTTTAAAAAGCCAACTACCAGGGGTGGAAAAAGGTCGGGCCACTTGTTATAGGGCGGCATGGCACAAAAATAGACTGCATCCATCTCCTGACAGGCTTTGGCCACCTCATCAGGCTGAGTTGCATCACAGGCATGAATTTCAATATTCTCGGGTAAGGGCTTATTGATTTTTCCACTGCGGCTGGCTAGAGCAACTGTATCACCCCTCTCCAACAAGGTCTGCATAACCCACCAGGCCAGTGGTCCAGTTCCAAATATCATGTTTTTCATATATACTCCTTCATCGTTCCCCCTTGACTTCTTTTTGGGTCTCTAGCGAACCGGGCTTTTACGAAAATGTGTGAGTCCATAACCCAGGGCAATCAAGAAAATGGGACCACCGTAGGTCATTAAAATAGCTTTGGCTGCTTCCCAGCCTGTTTCTGCATCGACATAATAATCAATACCAGCACCAAAGAATCCGGCAATACTGACAAGAATCGTACCCAGAGCTACTGAGTGCGCCAGTTTGTTTGAGCGCATCATGGTAAAGGGTCCGGGATTATTATTCTTTCTAAAAACCAGATATGCCACTGTTAAAATAATATAGGGAATCACCAGACTCAAGGCTGTCAAATCAGTAACCAGTCGGAAAAACGCATCTATGGATTCCAGGCCAATCAAAGGTATTGCAATGAGGATAATCACCACCCCAGCTTGAACCCATAAGGCATGACTCAGTCCGCCATCAGCATCTTTGCGCGTCAAAATTTCCGGGAAGGTTCCGGCGGGGACCTCTGAAAACATGGCTCGCAACGGAGATTCAATCCAGACAACGTAGGCTGCTACAGATGTCACCATTAAAATCAAAGCAAACAAACGCACTACCAATATTCCATTGATACCCAGGCTTTCTGCCAGCAGTTTGTGGACCACAAAAATAGCATCTTTTAAACCTGCTTCGGCCAATACTTCTGGAGATGCCACCAGCCCCACAGCGAATGATCCCAGGATATATGCCACACCCACCAGCATCGTAGCCATGATAACACCGCGGGGGAAATTTTTCAGGGGCTTCTCAACTTCGTGAATATAGGTACCACCAACTTCAGCTCCAGCAACGGCCAACAAGAGCCAGGAGAATGTGGCAAAATAGCTGGTTGAAAAATCTGGTGTCATGCTTTCAACGGAGAATTCGGTTGCTGAGGGGGTACCTTTTAGATAGGCCAGAAAAGCAAAAATAATAAAGCCGCCCGTTACAGCGAAGGTCAATTTACCACCCAGATTACTCAATTTGGAAAAAGTACGCACACCGCGACTGGCAATCCAGGTCAGTATCAGACATAATAAAATGGAATAATAGGGCAGCAGGCTCACATTGGCATCTGTGAAACGGTTTTCCCCAAACAAAGCCCATGAGGCCATTACGGGAATACGAGCAAACACGAACTGGAGATAGAACAAATTGGAAATAAAATAGGACCAAGTGCCAAAGAAAGCCCAGCGATGCCCAAGGCTGGTCGCAATCCAACTGTATATTCCACCACTCTTATTCTCATTTACTGATGCCAGCTCAGCAATGATGGCGGTGAGGGGCAAAAAATAGAAAATACAGACCAATAACCAGGATGGGACAGCAGCAGGACCAAGCGCTACTCCATTGGAAGTGATATTGTTAAAACCAAAGGTGGGGACAAAGATCAACATGACCAATGTCCAAAGAGACAGACCTTTTGTAGATTTAGACAGTTTCAAAACTGACCTTTAGCCCTCTACTGAGCTTTTCTTATAAATCACGCCTCTTTGTTCGAGATAATTGAAAACCGTCTCAAGACACCCCTGGGTTGCACCAACATACTCAGGAGGACTAATTCCAATGCGACTATATTGACCATCCAAAACAAGCTGGGTGATTGCGGTACAGGTGTATCCTGTGGTTCTGGCCATGGAAGATGTCTTTGTTGTGGGGTCATAGCGATCAAGCAATTCATACTTATGCTTAAAGTTTTTACCTGCCTTCAGACCTTCAACCAGGATATTCATAACTGTGAATTCTTCTTCCTCTTCCCCGAGCTTCCATTTGGGGAAAAGTAGCGAGGTAGTCAAATCAATTGGCCTAATGCTCTGATCACCAATCTGGACATGTTGCTCTCCAAAAAAGCCGGTTTCGCGGAGCACGCGCATGAGCTCAATATGTCCTGGATAGCGTAGGGTCTTTTCTATCATATTGGGGATTTTCATCGTGTGAACCAAGCTCCTCAATCCATCCGTATTGAATGCTTCCAGGGTTCCGACGCCTGGGAAATCAATCAGTTCAGGTTCTGAAAGGGCGACCCTCTGAACCAATTCACTGTTTTCAACAATACGGGAGGGTCGAGTATATTCTGCAATGACATCAATGGGTGAAAAAGGCGCTTTATACTCGTAGGGCCAGATTCGCTCTCTTGGTAATCCACCGACATAACAGATGTAGTCTGTGACCTTCATCTCATTTTGATAAGAGCCCAAAATTATATTACTCATTCCAGGGGCAACTCCTGCGTCCATGACAGCAATCACTCCTTGAGCTTTTGCCAGGGCATCCAGTTCAAAGGGGTTTTCTGAGAAAAATGAGATATCTACGATATTCTTCCCAGCAGCAATAACGGTTTCCAGTGTTTTGAACCCCATAAAACCAGGTACCGCTCCCACCACGATATCTGCATCGGCAATCACCCCTGTGACAGATGCAGCATCACCCAGGTCGGCTTGTTTGGTGACCAGGCTAGAATGGCTTGCCAGGAGGGCTAGCGCACCTGCATCCCTGTCAACTGACAGCACGTCATTTTGCTTGCTCAAATCGATAGCCATGGCTCTTCCCACCATGCCTGCACCCAATACGACAACTTTTTTCCGCATGTCTATTTCCTGTACTTTTTATCCCGGTTTGCGCCCCAATGGGGAATTAAATAGTCATCCGAAACGTGCTGAATTAGATGACTTTGGAACGAGAATCCAAATGTCTGTTCCGACAGGGGATAAGCTTTTAAGGTGGTATATCAGTTTGTGTAAAACTTGGCCTGATCCACCAATTCCCGATATTCAGTATTTGGATTAATCTCAAATGCTAATTGTGCTTCAAGAAGCGCTAGTCTTGGTTTTTCCTGGAGTAGATAAATTTTGGCTAACAGAGCGTGGCTGTAATGATCATCCCCATCGGTAATTAAAGCCTGGTCACACTGTTGTCGCGCAGCATCCAGCCAGGAGAGACTTTCCGCCCGGGCTAAATCAATGTATAGTTCTGCCAGACGGTGTCTGCCTTCAATGACCTGAGGGAAATGATAAAGGTAGTTTTGCAATACCTTGACAGCCTGCTTTTGATCCTGAGCATCCATCATAAAATCAACATAGGCATCCCAGACAGATTTATTCCTGGGGGACAACTTGACGGCAAGAGCATAGTTCTCAAGAATATCCTTGTCCTCGGTCGCTGTTTCTTCTTGGGCCATAGCCAATGTGCCGTAGGCAGCACCTTCCATGGGTTCACTCTTGACAGCTTCTTCCAACAGTTCAATTGAAGCAGCGATCTTGCCTGAATTTTTCAGGGTTTTGGCCTTACCTACGGTTGCCTGATAATTGGCTGAATCAAGATCCAGGGCTGTATCAAAATGTCCCAGAGCTTGTTCATATAAATCTTTATCGTTGAGTATGTATCCCATGCTTATCTGGGCATCAACATCATTGGCATTAGCCTGAACAGCCATGCGATAGTATTGGTAGGCATTCTCTAAACTTCCGCTCAAATGATATATCTCACCAATGTATCTCAGAATCTGGGCTGAGTCGGCCTTTGCATCCAGGCCACGCTTACACTGATTCACAGCATCTGTAAGATTATTATCCTCAAAAAACAGACGCGCAGCAAATAAATATGCTTCTGTATAATCCGGATTGGATTGTTGAATTTCCATAAGATAATTCAGGGCTTTTTGTCGAGAACCGAGAGCTGCCTCGGTTTCGGCCTTTGCGTAGAGTATGTCAGGATCCTCACTGCAAGCAGTCAGAATAAATATACCAAGAATTGCAAGAATGAGTCCGCGTTTCAGCCCCATAGTATCTCTCCTAAACCAATTGGAAAAAATTAACTTGAGCCACATGTTCAGCAAGGGTTATTTGTTGGAGACAATCAGTGGTGGGCTGCTCTTGATCAGTTTACCACCAGAGCTTTTTCCAGATAATACTCTTCCCCACCGCTGGACCAGTTCAATTTGATTCTCCATAGCCCGGAAACCATATCCGGGAGCGCGATGACCTGGAGGCTATCACCCACCAATGCCAGGCGAAACAATCGATCCTCATGTAGATCAGCTGGACGAAAGAGCAGTACATCTCCTTTGGTAGGAACATGCCCCAGAGCCAATGGAAATTTCACATTTAGAACCTGGGTGTTTTGGTTATAACGCAGTACCGGCTTAATGGGGAGTGCCTCTGTCCTGGCCACCCTTTTTATCTGCTGTTCAAAAACTACATCTTTTTCGTAATAATTATCATATACCAGTTCCACATCATCTTGAAAAGTCCAAATGGCGAAACCTACAAAGAATGCAATGGAGGCACCAATTGTGGCCACCAAACCCCACATCCACAGCCTACCTTCTTGAGTTTGTTCGCTCATTATTTCCTTGGTCCCATAAATGAAGTTTTTACAGTTTCTAGCAAGCGATCACCACTATGAACAGCGATCTTTAATTTGGTTTCTGTGCCATCTAGTATATCACCTGACAAATCCACAAAAAAGGCACCCTCTGATTTATCCTGACCGCTAACCTTTATAGCTCCACCCACCATGGTCAGGGTACCTTCAGGTTCCAGCAATTCAAGACGAAGAGGAAGATCATTAAATGTTTTATTGAGAACTTTAACCGTATATAAATTGGTGAAATGGTTTTGGCCAACCTCTTGATACATGGTACCATATGAACGTAATATGGTCGATTCAACATCCGAACGACTCACCAACAGGAGGAAAAAGAAAAATATGAGGGCAATCAAAATGGCGGAATAGCCTATATTTCGAAAATTCAGACCAAATGTTTCACCTGTACGAATCCCATTAAATGAATCATAACGAATCAAGCCGCGTGGCTTCTTAACCTTATCCATTACGTTGTCACAGGCGTCAATACAGGCCGTACAATTAACACACTCTAATTGAGTGCCATTCCGAATGTCAATACCCGTGGGGCACACTTCAACACACTGGTTGCAATCGATGCAATCACCCAGCTCTTCGATGCTGTTCTTTTTGGGTTTACCACGCTGCTCTCCACGGTTGAAATCATAAGCTACCACAATAGATTTATCATCAAGAAGGACGGATTGAAGACGACCATAAGGACAGATTTGTGTACAAATCTGTTCACGAAAAAAGGCATAAACATAATAAAACATGGTGGTAAAAAGCACCATAATGGTAAAACCACCAACATGTTCTGAAACCGGCGCAGTAATTATCTGGAAGAGTTCATCCTTGCCAATTATGTAGGCCAGAAATGTATTACCAATGATAAAGGACAGAACCCAAAAAATAGCATGCTTCAGGACTCGCTTGAAAACCTTTTCAGCATTCCAGGCTTGAGCTTTGAGCTTGCGCTGCTTGTTGGCATTACCATCGATGAGATATTCGATTTTACGAAAGACCATTTCCATGAAGATGGTTTGTGGACAAGCCCATCCACAAAAAAGGCGACCATAGATGACTGTAAACAGGAGGATGCCCACCACAAAAGTCAGCGTGGCCAGTACAAATATAAAACTGTCCTGGGGCCAGAAAGCCATACCCAGAATGATAAATTTGCGTTCTATAATATTGAGGAGGAGAAAAGGTCGACTATTGATGGTTATGAACGGGCCGCTAAACATGATCGCCAGAAGCAGATACGAGAACCAGGTTCTGGCATTGTAAAAACGACCGGAGGGTTTACGGGGGAAAACCCATTTTCGTTTACCGTCCTCATCAATGGAAGCAATTCTATCTCTATATGCTGACGGTGCATCAATGTTTGTCAGATTTCTGTCCGGCTGAGCCATATACCTGCCATCTCCAAGTATTTGTTTACTACAAACTAATAAGGCAAAAGTAACTCACGCATTGCGTGAGCTGCTTTCTCAAACATTATCTTCCTTAAGGACTAACCCTTTTCCAATTCTCCCTGGGGAGCCTTGGGAGTCGCCGGGGTCGTTCCGACCAGCTCCACTAAAATGTAGCTGGCGACTTGATCAATCTGATCTGGTGTGAGGGTGGCTTCCCAGGGGATCATGCCCTTGGTTGGTACACCCACTTTAATGAGGTGGACAACTGAAGCCATATCACCACCATGAATCCAGTAATCATCGGTCATATTTGGACCAATACTTCCTCCACCATCATTGAGGTGACAGGTAAAACACTGGGTGTCCCATATCTTTTTCCCTGCAGTCAGGCTGGCTTCATCAGTGAGGGCTACCATTTCAACAGCAGGTGCTACCGCAGCGACTTCTTTGGTTTCTACGGGTTCAGAAGCTGGTGCAGCTGAAACGCCACTTCCGTAAGCCGCGATGAGGTCAGGAAATGCTGCTTTCAGTTTGGCCAATTGGTCAGTATCTGCTTTAGCCATGGCCCGCATCAATTGTTCATCAAAGGGAGCATCCAGGATTTTATCCATTTCTGCCCGTAAGGCAGGCGTGATTTCTCCATCGCTGACCCATGGGGATGCATAGGCAGCAAAAGCACCGCGACCTGCGCCAGCTTCTACATAAGTGCCCATTTCCTTTTGATATTCTGTGTCCTGTAAATCACCAAAGAGGTGATAATATGGTACATATATAATTGCTATGACGATTGTGATTATGAATAGAGCTTTCCACCAACCTGGAAGGTCGTTGTCATACTCCTGAATTCCATCATAATCGTGATCAATGAGTTCGTTTGTGACTTTGCCCATTATAAAAGGCCTCCATTATTTTGATCATCCCCGCTCTCGAGGGGCAAGTTGCTCATTTTATCAATGTGCCCCTTCTGCATGGTGACGATCATAACGATCGCTCCCACAAAGACGAGAAAGAACAGGACGAGAGAAAGTCCTTGAAAAAACTGAAGGCCTTCTGCTCCTGGATAAATGCGACTTAACATACGATATATATTCTTCCCTATTTGGGAAGAATTCCTGTTCCAAGCTTCTGCAGATATGCGATAAGAGCGATAATCTCTTTATCCCAGGACGTTTCAATGCCTGATTCCTTAAGATTGGCCACAATTCCGTCAGCCTGTTGCTTAAGGTCTTCCAGGGCCTGATCTTCGTATCCTTCTGCATATGGAACACCTAAGGTTCTCATGACACTGATTTTCTTGGGAAGATCATCATAATCATTGGATCTCTCCAGCAACCAGGGATAGACCGGCATAATAGAACCAGGACTCATTGAGCGAGGATTGTCCATGTGATTATAATGCCAGGCATCCGGTTTTTTCAACTTGCCAACACCTTCACGATGGAGATCTGGTCCCGTTCGTTTGGAACCCCACAGGAATGGATGATCATAAACAAACTCACCGGCTTTCGAGTACTCACCATAGCGTTCGGTTTCGCTTCTGAATGGACGAATCATCTGTGAGTGGCAGTTAGAACAACCTTCCTTGATGTAAATATCTCTACCCTCAAGCTCCAGGGGTGAATAAGGTGTGACCGTGCTGATGGTTGGAATATTGGACTTCACAACAAACATGGGCACAAATTCTACAATACCACCAATAGCCACGGCAACCAAAGCCAAGGCCAGGAAGTACATGGGTCGGGCTTCAAGCCAGCGGTGTTTGTGTTCACCTGGTTCGGCCACGATGGGCTTCAAGGGAGCAGCTTCCATTTCCTGATCAGGAATTGGAGCACCAGAGCGGGCAGTTTTGACCAGGTTATAAACCATAATCAAGGAACCCGTCAGATAAAGCGTTCCACCAAAGGCTCGTGTCCAGTACATGGGGACCAGCTGTAATACGGTTTCCAGAAAGTTTGGATAGACGAGCAAGCCCTCAGGTGTGAACTGTTTCCAGATTAAGGCCTGGGTAATACCAGTCCAGTACATGGGAATGACATAGAAAATGATTCCAAGCGTAGCTAACCAGAAGTGAACATTGGCCAGTTTAACTGAATAAAGCTTTGCATTCCATAGGCGTGGTGCCAGCCAATACAGCATACCAAAAGTTAACAGACCGTTCCATCCCAAAGTGCCAACGTGGACATGGGCAATCGTATAATCTGTAAAGTGCGTGATGGCATTATAGTTTTTCAATGACATCATGGGACCTTCAAAGGTGGACATTCCATAAGCGGAAATGGCCACAACCATAAATTTCAGGATGGGATCCTGACGAACTCGGTCCCAGGCACCTCGTAGTGTGAGCAAACCATTGAGCATACCACCCCATGAAGGAGCAATCAGCATGATAGAGAATACAGTTCCCAGTGTTTGTGCCCAATCGGGTGTTGAGGAATAGAGCAAATGGTGAGGACCAGCCCAGATATACAGAAAGATGAGAGCCCAGAAGTGAATGATAGACAGTCTATAGGAGTAGACCGGTCTCTGGGCGGCTTTTGGCATGAAGTAGTACATCAAACCCAGATAAGGTGTGGTCAGGAAGAAGGCGACAGCATTGTGACCGTACCACCATTGAACCAGAGCATCCTGTACACCGGCATAAATTGGATAACTCTTCATGAAACTCACTGGCATCTCCAGAGAATTCACAATATGGAGCATGGCAACCGTGACAAAGGTGGCGATATAAAACCAGATCGCTACATAGAGGTGCTTTTCGCGGCGTTTAAGGATGGTCCCCATCATGTTGACACCCCAGGCAACCCAGATCAGGGCGATGGCGATATCAATGGGCCATTCCAGCTCTGCATATTCCTTGGCGGTGGATAAACCGGCAGGCAGAGTCAACACTGCTGAGACAATGATACCCTGCCACCCCCAGAAATGCACTTTACTGAGCACATCGGAAAAATTTCGGGCTTTAAGCAATCTTTGAGCTGAATAGTAATATCCCATGAATATGCCATTGCCGACAAACGCAAAAATAGCTGCGTTGGTATGCAGGGGACGCAGGCGACCAAAAGTTAGCCATGATGTGCTAAAATTCCACCAGGGTGATGGCAGTTGAAGCGCTATAGTAAGTCCAACCAGAAAGGCTGTGACACCCCATATAACGGTGGCCCAGAAAAACATTCGCACGATTTTATTGTCGTACTGAAATTTTTCCATCTCCATTATTTATTCTCCTCGTTTTTATCTCCCGAAATAGTACCGGGTTCCGTTTTCTTTGATACTTTTTTATCTTCGAATAACATTCTCACTGATGGGGTATATTTGTCATCAAACTGTCCGGACTTGACCGACCAGACATAGGCACCCAAAAAAATCAAAGATACCGTCAGACTAAAAGCCATCAGGATAAACATTACGTACAAGTTAGACTCTCACTGTTCATCAAGTTAATTTCATCATACGGGCTCGCAAGCTCGTTGTAAACGTGGTGAAAGCCACAACGGAAATTGAACTGGCAGGCATGAGAATAGCCGAAACCAGTGGGGATAATTTTCCCGCCACCGCAAAACTGACTCCAACCACATTATATATAATTGAGATTACAAAACTGGCTACAATAACCGTTGTAGTCGCTTTTGACATTTTGATGAAAGACCCTAATAAATGCAGGTTCTTGCCGGTGAGAATGCCATCACTGGCAGGAGAAAAAGCCGAGACATCATCGGTGATGGCAATGCCTACTTCGCTGGCTCGTAAGGCGCCGGCATCATTGAGACCGTCACCCACCATGAGTACATGGGCGCCTTCGCCCTGAACTCTAGAAACAAAATCCAGCTTATTTTCCGGTGTTTGACGGAACAACAAATTTTGTTCGCTACCAAACAAATTGACCAGCGCTGCTTTTTCCCGCTCAGTATCACCAGACAGCAGGTACATATCGAATTGTTGCTTGAGACCAGAGAGTAATGGTCGCAAACCCTTGCGGAATACATTTGCGATTAAAAATGAGCCTCGGACTTCATCATTCATACTGAGAAAGACCCTGGTCTTCATATCCTCGGCATCACTTGCATCTTCCTGGAGTCCCAACCATTTGGCAGAACCCAGTTGGATGTTGCGTCCCTCAATAAGACCCTGGATTCCTTTTCCTGAGACTTCTTCATATTTATCCACGGAATGGACAGCATGTACATCCAGGGCCTGGAAGATCTTCTGACTCAAGGGGTGTGTGGAATGTTGAACGAGAGATTTAATGATTTCCTGATCTTCATGGGTAAGCACATCCCCTGAAAATTCGATGGTTTCCTGTCGAGATTCAGTCAACGTACCTGTTTTGTCCAGGACGATGGTATCGATTTTTGACAAGGCTTCCACGGCATCTGTGTTCTTTACATAAAAACCCTTACGTCCAAAAATACGCATGGCAGTTCCCAGGGCAAATGGTGAGGATAAAGCAAGAGCACATGGGCAAGCAACGATCAGAACAGATGTAAACACTTTAATACCTGTAGCCGTATCAATTTGAAGCCAATAAAGTGATGCAATAATAGCAATGGCGAGAACACCAAAAGTGAAGTAGTGACTCACCTGGTTTACCAGAACATTCAGACGCGAAAAGCGCGGTTTACTAAAGACATCATTGTTCCAGAGCTGGGTCAAATAGCTCTGAGATGGTTCCTTAATGACCTCTAGCTCAATGGTGGTGCCAGCCTGCCGTCCACCAGCATAGATAAAATCTCCAGCATTTTTTGTTACCGGCGTGGACTCCCCACTGACAAAGCTATAATCGATTGAGGCGTCTGTTTTGAGGAGCACGGAGTCGGCCGGAATTAATTCTTGATTCCGCACCACAATCCGATCGCCTGGTTTCAGTTTTGAAACTGGAACAACGGCTTCTACGTTGTTGATCTTGCGCGTGACGGAAAGGGGGAAAAATGACTTATAATCTCTTTCAAAGGAGAGGACTTCATAGGTTTTCTGTTGAAATAGACGGCCCACCAATAAAAAGAAGACCAGGCCAGTAAATGAGTCGAGATAACCGACACCGGTCTGAGTGAGAATTTCCCAGGCAGACCTGAAAAAGAGCATGCCGATGCCCAGCGTGATAGGAACATCAATATTAACGGTGCGAGACTTCAAGCCAGCCCAGGCTGACAGATAGTAATCCTTGGTAGCGAAGAGCAGAACCGGTAAGGACAACACCAGGCTGAGATAACCGAACACCATCTTGAAAGTGGGATCAACCGACCCGACTCGTGAGAGGTACTCTGGAAAACTGAGGATCATGACATTCCCAAAGGCAAATCCAGCCAGGCCAATCTTGAGATACAGTTTCTTTTCAGCCGAGGATTGTTCTCGCTTGTCTACTGTATCGAGACTCACAAGTGGCTCATAACCAAGGGATGAAATAAGGGCCGCAGCTTCACTAAGCTTCATCTCTTCCCGATTGTAGATAATGGTCACTTGCTTACGGGGAAAGTTTACCACTGAGCTATAAATACGAGAATCCATATCATGGAGTTTTTCAAGTAGCCAAATGCATGAGGCACAATGCATGGTCGGCGTGTGAAAGGTCACCTTCTCTGTGGTTCCATCTGAAAAATCAATGACCTGAGGTTTTACGGTTTCATCATCTAAATATTCAAAGCGTCCTGAGATCAAATCCTGCTTGGGGGTAATGCCCGGGGTGTCCTCAATGTTATAATAGTCGCACATCTCGTTGGCATTGAGAATTTCAAATACGGTTTTACAACCATGGCAGCAAAAGCTCTTGTCTCCGATAGCAATGGTGTTGTCTGGGCAGGCTTCACCACAATGGTAACAGTTCAGGGCTTTTTCCTGATCTGTAGGTGTTTGACCCGTTTCATATTTACCGAAGTTAATTGCCACGGGAAGCCTCAGCGTCTTCAGGGTTGGCTGGTATACCACACATAGCATCAGAACCAGCTCCCAGACCGCCGGCCGCCAGATCAAAATTAACCTGAGCTAATTCTTTGATCTTTTTGCGACCCAGAATTTTCTGAATGGATTCCTGGGCTTCATGCCAGACAAGATGGACAGCACACTGGTTTGAAAACTGGCAGGCCTCTCCCCCTTGCATACAAACATTTAAGTAAATGGGACCTTCAACTGCTTCAATGACTTCCAACAGGGTTTTATTCTCGGCACCCTCAGCAAGTCGAACACCACCGCCATTACCCTGAAAGGAATTGATAAATCCCAACTTGGCAAACTGTGAGACGATAGTTCTGAGAAAGCGTTGAGGAATATTTTGATTTTTTGCAATTTCCCGTGCAGAGACAAGTTGATCGCGATCTCGTCCTGCCAGATAGACCATAAGACGAACGGCGTACTCGCCTTCATTGGTTAAACGGAAAGGCAGGTTGCCTCCGTTTTTACAAACGAATTATTTAGTTTTTGAATAAAATATGATCTTCTGTTTAACATTGTTTCGCCACAAAATAGGCATGAACATCCCAAATACCATGCAAATAGTGATGTTTGGAAAAGAAGGCTCTAATTATTGGTAGGCTTTACCCCGGAAACGAAATTGACCGAGGTTAACTGCTTTTCGATCTACCATGAGCGCTTGCCTGCTTATCAATAATCCGCCTCCGGTCCACTCTTTCAGCCTGATGACTACAAGCCGTTTAGGCTTTGTTGTCGAAACTACATCGCGGTTCCCCATATGGACAAAAAAGGGTAGACATAAGCCTACCCTTTTTCATGCTAAATATGAGACTCGTTAATTTTGATCAAGCCTCAATTTAAAACCAAGCAGAATGGCGGCACTTGGTGTCCACTCATTATCCGTGGTATATATAAGTACACTGAGTGGAAGACCCAGAGTCTTGTTCACATTGTACGTGTATTTGGTCATGATACTGGGACCAGAAATCTGGAAAACAGCTTCATGTCGTGGATAGCTTTTCTGGATGAGAGGGGAGGCATAATCTAGGCGGAAGAAAACACCTGATTCCTCCAGAGAGGCAGCATCTCCATTTTTAAACTCCTCCGTTGTATCACCAGCAGCAACACTGTAGCTGCGTTTCAGGTTCTGGAAATAGACGCGATCATTAACAATTTGACTGTGATCAACCCGGGCAATCACGCCACCCAGGCGAATTTGCAGGGCTCCAGCAAAAAGACGCCTTTTTTCACCCATGGGGATGCCTGACAGTGTCGTGTTAAAGCTGAGATTAATCAAACCGCCCAGATCATAGCTGTTGATATGTGTGCCACTGGCCAGCGCTGCTTCCAGCGATTGGAAAAACAGCTCACCATACAGAACCTTGTATTTAAAGGCTCCAAATCCACCGATGCCGCCTGTGAGCTGATCATCAGAATCGTCTGTACCAACGCGGAATCCCAAGGGGATGGATGGTGAGGGAACCTGAATTCCCATCTTAAAGATGGGGGTAATCACGCCAAAACGGGCAAATCCAGCTTCACCATAGGGACGACCAAAAAGTTCGTTACCCCATTCAACGGTAATTCCACCTGATTTTCCAAAGAGATAGACCAAACGATCCGTACCAATTTGTAAATCAGTATGAGTCCAGAATGACTCAACCTCGAGATAGTCAATTTCTGGTCGGTGCTTGGTGGTTTCATAGGGTTCCTGTGTGTCGAGATGATAGTAGGTTTCCTTCTCGGAAATGGTCTGAGCCAGAGTGGCTCCCAGTACCCACTTCACCTCCATGTTATCGATGACATTATAACCTTCTGAGACCGTTCCATAACGAATCTGATAAAGTTGTCGCTGACCTGATTTTGAGCGGACAGCAATCACATTGTCTGAGGCTGCAATGGGAGGCAGATTCGTGTCGTTCAAGGTGATATACTCTTCCACAGCATTTTCAATGAGCAGGCGGAAAGGTTCATACTCAACGGTCCAGGCATCAAAACGGCGTGGATCCAACATGGGTGGAGCCTTGGGCTGTGCCCAAACCGTAGAGAGCGAGATCAACAGAATAAGTGAGGCCAGGAGTGTTTTGCGAATTGATGTAGTCATTTTCAAATCCTCCTAGAAGTATACTGCTATGGATGGGACGATATAGAAACCTGGCTCCCATTCATATTCAAGGGTTGTGTTTGAGCCCGGGGTGGGATCAACATAATTGAAGGTCATGGGACTCCAGAAATAGGTCATGTTCAAATTTACACCAAGCCATTCGGTAATGGTATAGGATGTGGTAAAATCAAAACCTCCAAAGCCATTCAAGCCGATGTTTAGCTGTGCTGCCATCTTGATCCTATTAAAAAAGCGGTTGTTCATATCTGAGGCATACTCAGCCCTGAACAGACCAAACATAGATTCAAGAGGATCGCTCTTGTCTAGCAGCCTAAAAGCACCAATACCATCTGTAACACCTGCTTCATCATCTAGAACGTCACCATAGGCAAATTGCATATAACTAAAACCTATTTGAAGTCGCAAGGAGCCCAGGGGAACAAAACCAGGTTGATCGGCAGTACTGCCAATACGGCTTGTAAAGCTATAGTAGAACTGACCTGAAGACGGATTATAAACAACATTTGAGGGATTCAAAAATGAGGTCGTATCTGTATTGCCCAGAAAATTCATGTCCTGAAAAGACAGGCTACCACCAAAATTGGGGGAGTCAAATTTTAACACGCCACCAAAAGTTCCTTCAAGAGGAGAATTGCTATTCTTCATCAGATTTAAATAGGATGCAGGCAGTGTGACATAAAATTTCAGAACCTCTGTTGCCAGACCCATATTTAGTGTCCTGGATGCGGCAGCAGGAAAACCCAAATCCTGTCTACCAAACTCGGTAGCAAAGGCAAAATTGGGATTCACACGAATAAACATCCGCGGGAAAACAGAAATATCAACACGCCGATGGGTCCACCAGAAAGCATCACGAACCTGCTTATTACTGCGCTCTTCAAAAACGTTGACCACGTCACCACGGCCACCACCCACATCAACAGCAGAGAGGTAATCCCAGCTGTATTTGCGACTCTGAATACGGCTAACCATTTCCACATCCATACTGTCCAGAACAGCACGAACCAGTTTGTTTAAGACACCGCTGCGACCTTTGGCATAAATGCTTTCCAGGCTGGAATTACCTTCTACATCGATACCGACTATCACACGTAATTCGTCAGTTTCCTGAACTTCCAACTCTGCCATATCATCAATTTCCATCAGGGTATCGATATAGGCTTCCATAAATGAGCGGCTAAATTCACGATCCTTAACAACCCATTCAAGCTTACCCGTTTCCTGAAAACCCTGTGCCCACATTGTAGACACAAAGACAAGCGTTATAAGTAAAGTTATGAGGTTTCGTAATTTCACTGGTCCCTCCTTCTTATCAATTCAAACATATTTATTTTCTACGACTTTCTTTTAGTAGTTATAGATAAAAATCTTCCTGTACGATGTGGCGCTCTTGTTCTGGTCATCCACGTTGAATTTAATCTCTTGAGATTCAAGATTATCAAAAGGCTCTTCCAGTTCAACCTCCCAACGATAGATTTTTCTACTTCCCAAAACCTGGGCTTCGCCAAGCTGGCGATTTGATCCGATGCCACCCTTTTTCCGGAAGCGACGAATGCTATTATTCTTTCCGTAAGTGGTGATTTCGAAGGTCAGATAATTCCCATCACGACCCACTGGATTGATTGAAACCTTGGGAGCAGGTGGTTTGACAACCTTGATTGAATGGGTCATCCCTTTCACGTCCCGTCCATCGACAAGCACCTGAAAAGTTATCGTCCCCTCCTCGGTCAAGTCAGGCAACTGTGCAATGGTGCCGGGCATAATGCCTCCCCGTACCGCAGTACCGCCAACACGGATAGAGGTTTCGGACGAGGGAATATCTCTCAAAGCTCCCTCAAATATGATAGGGTCACCCACATATGCTTCTGTTATGGAGGGTTGTTTCTGCCAGAGCGGGGGTCTCACCTGGAGCAGAAACTCTATATCTGAGGTTTCTTCGTCAGACAGTCTGGTTCCCCTTAGAATAATTTTGCCATCCTTGCGACCTCGACCCGTAACTACTGTTACTGGTGTGCCCGCCTCCAGATTACCGATCAGATTACCCCCTTTTATGGCAGTCAATTCCAGATCGTCTTCATCCACAATTCCGCCAATAATCACACGAACTTCCCAGGGCAAGCCCTCTACAATGCTAACTTTGGGACGGTCAACTGTAATGTTAAAGGGTGCTTGAATTGCACCTCCAGCAGGATCCAGCGTATTCTGGAATTGTTTTTCCAGGGAAATTTTGCCCACATCAGTCATGGCATCCATGATTTTGTGAACAATGATTTTATCAGAGTAGGATTTCTCCAGCTCCAGCTGAACGAGATCCTCATCAGGCATGACGCTGATATCCGCTGACATGCGATAAAGAATTTCGGCTTTTAGATCAAAGTCAGATTTGGGTATTACCGCCATAAAGGTCTTATTGTCCGGATCTTCATTTTTCGGATTGAGGTTGTAGGATAATTCCTTGAGTCCCAATTCTTCCGGTGCATCAATGGGATTGAGATGAATCGTTCCTTCAAAGGAATCTTTGGAAAAGGCCCCATCAAGCTGGACTTTTAAATTGATGGTATCTTTGCCATGCAGATCCGTGGCATTACGAATCGTAACCAGATTTTGGATTTTATCCTTGGATACTTCCAGTAGGATTTTCTTCTGGTTGTCTTTGAAATGTTTTACTTCACCTTCGATGGCGAAGAAACTGACAATCGTGGCGATATAAATGATGAAATAGACTTCGACACGAGCTTGAAACTTTTTCTTGCGAGCCATACGGCTACTCCTGTCGTTTTATTTCGCACCCATATTAGCGCTTAACAATCGTTGAATCTCATTTCTGACTCGAATATTGATCTGTTCATCAGCCAATTCTTTCAGGTGCTGGTTCAAATTCTCACTTTGCTCAGCATTTTTGGTCAGCTTGTCAATCAGGACACTGGCTTGTTTTGTAAATTTATTGATTTCAAGAGCAACCTCGGGGACATCTGTGGACTTCACGCTAAAATCTTTAGCTGGGGCAGGGCTACCGTCTACAGCTTCACCACCACCTTCCAATTCAGCTGCCTCCTCTTCAAGGGTCATGAGAAAAGTTTCTTTCCCGGCCTGATAAATTGTCAAAGCATACAGAAGTAAGAGGCTGAATTCTACAGCCAGAGCACCAATGGTAACAAACTCAATAAACCCAAAGCCTTCTTCGGCCACAGAGAGGACGGTTCTCAATCCAGTTACTAAAATGAGAAATGCAGCTCCTGAATACACCAGCGCCTGTCGACTGGGGTATTGCTCCATGATTGTCTTTTTTCTGGTATATCCCTGTTCTTTTGCCATAGCTTTTTCTTCCGTTTTATTCAGTTATAAATGACGACACTATCAGTAAATTTTATGCAATCAACACAAATTATTACCGGTTTTGAATTAAGTCTTTAAATGTTGCCTGTCAGCCTGGCTTTGTCAAGGAGGATTCTAGTCATCTTTCAAAATCAGAATCTATTTTTGAAGTTCAATCTCCAGATACCTCGACTCGTAGGAGTCCTGTGGTTTAAAGTCATATTCAAATCGGGTTTCACCATTCTCCAGCGTGACCTTTCGATCCGGTGTTTGAGTAAAATTAACAGTCTGATCATCATAAACTACATTCAGCACCCAGCCTGGAAGCGCGTGATTCATGGTGAACCCATATAAGAACTTCTGTTCCAATATGCCTTCCATGGACTTATAGGTGAATCCAAAGGCCAGTTCACGGTTGGATATCTGGAAAATCAACCACTCCCCTTTATCATCTCTCACAATGCCAGAAAGGGGTGAATTACCATCACCGGTCTGGACCCAGGGGTTGTCAGCATTGAAGGGCAGTAAACACTCAAAACGCAAGGGCCACTCCAGGCCATCCTTCAATTGTCCTTTAATTTCAACCTCAAAATTTTTATAGGTCTGGTCAGGGTGAATAGTCATGCTGAAACTGGCAAATGGTGTGGTTTGTAAAGACCACTCCTTAAAAGCAAAAACAAAGGGTATAGATATCCAGACTTCTTCGGGTTTGCCCAATCTGGTGGCCGGTTCAAAAGGTGTGCGTTTGATGGCATTGGTCACGATTTGATCCAAGACAGGATTCAGCGGTTCGACAACTCGGGTCTCTTCGACCTGTCCCTCAACAGAAATGAGCGCCCTGACAATCACCGTGCCTTCAATACCCGCTTCGCGGATATCTGTGGGATAATGGATGCGCGCGCTAAGTGCTTCGTAGCCCCCGACGGGAGCAGGTTTAACGAGTTCTATCGGATCCTTTTCGCCAAAAATCCAGGCACATTGCTGGAGCAGGATCAGCAAACCAATCGACTGAATCATCGCCATTGCGACTCGATACTTTTGTGCTCGCATAAAACACCTCCCGATGCCCGGTTAAGGTCGTGGCTATACTGCAGTATCCGCCCGGTATGCACACCGGCATGACACCAAATCAGATAGACAGTATTTATCCCCGATTTTTACGGGGAACTACTGCAAATGCAAATAAAATCAAATATAAGGACTTGGTTGTTGATAACAATGATTTAGGGCACAACTCAACATCTCTACGAGAGATGTTTTGTAATTGCTGGCGTGAGAATATTAGTTAGAAATCAAGAGGGGTAGCAGGCTTTTGCCAGCCACTTTATTCAAGGGCTCCACACCGAGAATATCACCTATTGTAGGTGCTATATCTACTGTAGCCACGGAATCCATAAGACTAACCTGCCGCATATGCACCGAGCTAAAAACCAAAGGAACATGACTGTCATATTCGTAAGGCGTACTGTGGGAAGTCCCGTAGGGATTACGGAATAACCATCCTTCTTCAATCAAGGTATATACATCAGGGCTCAATTGGGGATGCATGAAATTTCTTAGACGATAAGAGCGATAATCATCAGAAGTGGCGGCTAATAATTCTGTCTTGGTATAGAGACGGTAAACGCCCTCGATAGATTCCATATAGGTCTGAAGCATAGAATCTACCACGGCCTGTTGGACTCCCAATGTATCCATCATCGCAAAATCATAATAGTAGCTAGAGCCTTTGCGGTGGATGAAATCATGATTCCCGTAGAGCGAATCAAGTTCGGCGTAGGCTTTGGCCCGAGTAGCAAGATAGAGCTCTTCATCTACACGACCACCTGGGTTATTCTGGACATGGGTCCAATGTTCAGGCAGGGGCAAACCACCATGATCAGCAGTGAGGACGAACACCACGTGCTCCAGCCCTACTTCCTGATCCAGGAAATCAATAAATGTCATGATATAATCATCAACCCTGGTGAGGTGGTCCATGACTTCATGGGAAAATGGGCCATAATAGTGGGCCAGTAAATCCATGGTGGATAAACCGATATTCAGGATGTCTGGGGTCCCATCCTGACCCAAATCAGTTTCTCGAACGATAGTGGCTGCCAGTTCCAGGGTCATGCGATCCATCCAGGGACGACTGGCGATTTCATTTCTGACCTTGGCATCATCCCACTCCGCTTCAAAACCAATCGGGAAAACCGGGCTATAATTGGTTTTCTCAAAGCGATCGCTTTCACCATAAAAGGAATCACCATGGGTATACTCAGCTAGGAGTTGGGGGTCAAGATCTGTGGTCCAGACTGAATCCCGATAACCCAGGATATTGAGATTCTCGTTAAAGTCTATGAGCCATTCTGGAATGACATCCGTGTAATAGTCAGTGGTGGTAAATGATCCTCTCCAATTATACCAGAGAGCCAGATCAGGATTTTTGCCAGACATCATAATGGAAGCTCGGTCTTTGCAGGATACGCCATAAACTTTTGACTTAGGCGAGACAGCCTTGAGCCAATCTCCATAACTTGTGCCATTGACCTTATTATAGGACATATGGTTCGCTGGAATATCCAGTTCATTGACTTCTGGATCTTCTACGCAATACACATCTTTTTTATTGACCCGATCATACCAATTATTACCAATTATACCTGCTGGGCCAGGATGTAACCCGGACCCTAAAACAAAGTGTCCAGGACCAGTGGAACAATAACCATGTTCATGGTGGGCATTGTCGAAACTGGTGCCATGATCATCCAGCCATTTAAAGCCCCCCGTGAAAACGGGTCGGTAATGATCATAGGCAAAATAGGCGAGGTGGTCGACTGATATGACGACAACCAGGCGGGGTTTTTGCTCGGGTTTGCAGGCAACCAGGAGAAGTATAAGGAGAAGTAGAAATGCTTTTTTAATGGTGCCCATATGGATCCTTATCAGTGTCTCGCTGAGCCTGTCGAAGTGGACACGCCGGAGCTATCAGTTTTAGTGGAATAGTTTTTGGATAATTCGGGTAACGCGTCAATCCTACCTTCAATAAGGGCTGTTTTCTTATCTCTTCTCCAGGCTTTGATCTGTTTTTCAAAAGCAATTGCATCATTTACTTCTGAAAAGTCAGCAGAAAAAACTAACTCGACAGGTCGTTTATTAAAAGTATAGGACTTAGGGTCCTGACCTGACTGATGCTCAAATATTTTTTCATCCAATCTGCTTGTGATGCCAGTATAGTAGCTTTGATTTGCACATTTCAAAATATAGACGCAATAGGTTTTCACTTTTGAATTGTCTCTTGGGTTGAGGTGTCTATCCTTCGACAAGCTCAGGATGACACAAATCAATTATTGGTTCAACCATTTCCCGTGACCAACCCTTCGACAGGCTAAGGGGGACATATTCTTTACAGCGCCTTCATGGTTTCAAGATGCTCTCTTAGCTTATCGAGGGACTGGGCATAATGATCCAGCTTGTCCCGCTCTTTAGTAACCACGGCTTCCGGGGCACGATCCACAAAGTTTTTATTAGCCAGCTTGCCCTGAACCGACTTTAACAGACCTTCTGTTGTGGCAATTTCCTTCTCGAGACGCTCAATTTCTTTGTCTAAATCAATGAGTCCCTCCAGGGGGATAAACAATTCCATTTTTTCCACCATGGCAGAGGCCGCGAAACCCGGCTTCTCCACATCAAGACCCAGAGTGATCTCATCACAGCGGATGAGCTTGGCAATGGTCTCCCTCGTTTTGGTCAAAATATCCAACTGAGCCTGGCTGTGTACACGACCCACCAGCTTGATACCCTGTGATGGCGGAACATTCATCTCGGAGCGAATGGTACGCACTGCGGTGATCACCTTTTTCAAAAAATCGGTTTCTTTGGCTTCTGACGGGGCATGAAATGCATCCGTGACAGTTGGCCAATCGGCAACAATCAGATCAGGTTCGTCAGCCAGCTTGACCTGCTGCCAGATTTCTTCGCTCATAAAGGGTGCGTAGGGATGGAGCATTTTCATGATATCCCGAAGTACATAAATGGCAACGGACATGGCGGTCTGTTTCTGGGTTTCTGTCCCTTCATACAAACGTAGCTTGATCATCTCGATGTACCAGTCACAGAAATCATTCCAGATAAAGTCCCACAGTGAACGGGCTGTTTCATCAAAAGAGAAGCTTTCCAGCTGTTTGGTAACCCGTAATATGGTTCCATTCAGACGATGCAAAATCCAGCGATCAGGCAGTTCCAGATCCTGCCATTTCTCAGGGTTGAGATGATCGGCAGTAAGCTCAAAATCCTTGTTCATGAGCACAAAGCGACTGGCATTCCAGACCTTGTTCATAAAGTTGCGAGCCACATCCAGGCGTTCCTCGGCAAAGAGGATATCCTGCCCTTTGGGGGCGATGAGCATGACACCAAAGCGCAGGGCATCGGCTCCATATTTTTCAATCAAATCCAATGGGTCGGGTGAATTCCCCAGGGACTTGGACATTTTGCGGCCATCACTGTCCCGTATGATGCTAGTGAAATAAACATTCTCAAAAGGAATATCACCCTTGAACTGAGCACCTGCCATGATCATGCGAGCTACCCAGAAAAAAATGATATCAGGGCCGGTAACCAGATCATTGGTAGGATAATAATAGTCGAGATCCTGGCTGTCTTCTGGCCATTGATGGACTGCAAAAGGCCATAACCAGGAAGAGGACCAGGTGTCCAACACATCTTCATCCTGTTTGAGATTGTCTGATCCACATTTGCTACAATTGATAGGACTTTCAACTTGAACCGTCAGCTCATTACAGTCCTGACAAGTATACACAGGAATACGGTGACCCCACCAGAGTTGACGACTGATGCACCAGTCTTTGATGTTGGTCATCCAGTGTTCATAGGTCTTGGTCCAGTGAGCAGGATGAAACTTGATTTTATCATCCCGAACCGCTTGCAAGGCAGGTTTGACCAGCTCAGTCATATTCATAAACCACTGTTCTGACGCGTAGGGCTCGATGGGCACATTGCCACGTTCGGAGTAACCTACCTTGTGAACATGTTCTTCGATCTTTTCCATGAGGTCCAGCTCTTTAAGCTGTTCGATCACTACTTCACGTGCTTCAAAACGATCCAGACCGATAAACTTGCCCGGCACGTTGCTATTCAGGCTGGCATCTTCATTAAAAATATTGATGAATTCCAAGTTGTGCCGCTTGCCCATCTCCCAGTCATTAGGATCATGGGATGGTGTCACTTTGACACAGCCCGTTCCAAATTCCTTGTCGACGTATTCATCAGCGAAAATGGGAATTTCACGTCCAACCAGGGGCAGCACGACATGCTTGCCAATAAGATGTTGATAGCGTTCGTCATCGGGATGAACAGCCACGCCAGTGTCACCCAGCATCGTTTCAGGGCGGGTGGTAGCTACAACGAGAAATTCATGTGAATCTTTGATGGGATAGCGCATATGCCAGAGATGGCTGTTGCGTTCCTGGTAGATGACTTCTTCATCTGAAATGGCTGATTTGGTTTTGGGGCACCAGTTGACCAGGCGTTTTCCACGATAAATATAACCAGCGTTATAGAGTTCAACAAAGGAGTGGAGGACAGCCTTGTAATAGTCATCGTCCATGGTGAAGCGTTCTCGCTCCCAATCACAGGAGGCGCCCAGCTTTTTGAGCTGTTCAATGATGATTCCACCGTATTTCTCTTTCCATTCCCAGGCATGTTCCAGGAAGGCGTCTCGACCAATCTCATGTTTGGTGATGCCTTTTTCGCGAAGCATGTTCACAACTTTGGTTTCTGTGGCAATGGAAGCATGATCAGTACCAGGAATCCAACAGGCTTCACGACCCTGCATGCGTCGCCAGCGAATGAGAATATCCTGCATGGTATTATTGAGAACATGTCCCAGGGTCAGAATTCCTGTCACATTGGGTGGCGGGATGACTATGGTATAGGGTTCTTTGGTATCATCGGGCTGGGAATGAAAGTAGTTTTGCTCCAACCAATGCTGGTACCATTTGTCCTCAATGAGTGAGGCGTCGTAACGTTTACTGAGTTCTTGTGTCATGCTATGTATCAACCTTTTTAATAACCACAGAGAGCGCAGAGGCCGCAGAGATGTTTTTTACCCTGCAACTGAATTCCATCTGCAAATCTCTAAATTTTCAAGCTATGAATTTAGACGCGGTGTTGGGGTGGTGTAAGGGGAAACTGATAAGGTGTAATGAGTTATTGCGTTTTATGAGTTTGTGGGGCTGCTGTAGAGTGGGCACATTGGTATACAGATATAGGTTGGGGTGTGCCCTCCTGTGCCAGCGCCAAAGCTATTAGACACGAATGGCACAAATCTGACGAATGAACACGAAGTGGATTTGAAAATTGAAGCGGGATGGCCTGCCACCCGAAGCCTTGGCACGGAGTGGTTAATAGCGGATAGCAAGACGAATGGATTGATCGTTCTGCCAAGTCACTACCGTATCTGAATCAAATTCTACCCAGGCATCACCATAGGTCCACCTGTTGGGTTCAATAATATCCGGAGCGCCCTGGATGGCAGCCACCTCATCCTTTTTGGAGCCTGTGCTGAAATAACGATCGGAATAGAAGCGATTGGGATCCAGAATCATTCCAACCTTCAGTGGATTTAATTCTGAAGATATCCAGGAAACCACTTTGTCACCATCGAACTGAACTGTGGAGAAACCATAGCGCCACTCCAGCCCTTTGATCTGCAGGGGCGGACCTTGAACCTCAGAAACCCAGTCTTTGTCAGAGCCCAGTGTAAAAAAAGTATCTAAAATGACCACTTCAGCTACAGGCTCTTCTTTTTTTACAGCGGCTTTTGTCCGGGTTGCCTCAGCCTCGCGCTGTTGCATGGCTTTAACTCTGGCAGCACTCTGGAGAGTTGGTCTTTCGGCATACTCTTTAAAACGATCCACTGGTGAGTTGAAGAGTGAAGAACCCAGCATAAAAAAGAAGCCTATCAGGATAATCAGGATAGTGGCTACAAAAAGAGAGGTTGAGCCAGGCAAATAATCACTAAAGGACATGGATTCTTCAAAGACATCAGGTTCCGGCTTGGGGGGTTCTTTTCGCGGTGGTGGTTCCGGTTCTGGCTGTGGTCTAGGGCGTGGTCTGGCTTGTTGCTGTTGGTATCTGGGGGGTGGCCTGGGGGGCTCAAAGCCCATACCGGCACCCGCATTATCATCCTTGACGTGTCGGAAATGACCATATTTCTCAACATAGTTGAGGGCCACCGTTTTGGCTTCATTGATGATTTTGATCTGGGCTTCTGCTTTGGCACCAACTCGTTCATCGTTTTGAAAGCGGTCGGGGTGCCAGATTTTGGCCAGATCACGATAGGCTAGCTTGACATCATTAGCGTCAGCAGTTTTTTCAAGACCGAGATGTTTGAGTGCTTCGGCTATTTTCATGCCTTTACTGGCCATGGATGACTTTTACCCTTTCCAAACACAAGATTATTTTTTTTACAGCATCTAAGGTATTCAGGTAAGACTCAATAATCTAGAGCATATCTCTCATATTTTGGGACTTCCGCTTTGACTTTCAGTCGCCTTCAAGAAGCCTGAAGAACTGAGCTCTTGATTAAATAGACAGAAGGTCTAGATTCGCGTATGATATAAACCAGGGACGGGGGTTCTTGTGCAAAACACAGCATTTACAGGCCATAACAAAATACACTCGGCGCTTGTGGAGCTGAGGCGAGCTATTTATGCGGTCATGATAAAATTCCGCGATAAAAACGGACTAAGGATAGACTGTTGAATAACAGAAACTTACGCAAACAATAAAAAAAATTATACGGGCGTTTGGGCGTTTGGTTCGTCTTATACGAGACCGTATAAACACTGTTAGAAACACCCCAAGGATAGTTTGTGATTGTTAAATGTTATCTTGTGATATGTACCGCAATATGGTACATTATGGGCGAAATATGAAAGGAGCTTATAATGATTGAAGTCTCAGTAAACCAGTTTAGGGCAAATATAAAAGCCTTTGTGGATCAAGCGCTTTCTGAGCACTCTAGCATTCGTGTTAAAAGACGTGCCGGTAAAGATTTTGTTGTACAAAGTGCTGAGGATTGGGAGAGGGAGCAAGAAACCCTATTTGTGCTTCAGAACTCATCTCTTTCGGCACAAATTATCGAATCCATTGAAACTCATACTACGGGATCAGGATATTCCCCAACTTCTGAGGAATTAGATGAGATCAATAGTATTTGAAGGTAAAAGCTGGTCAAAATATGAAGAACTTCGAAAGAAGGACAAAAAACTACACACGAATCTGTGTAAGATTATCCAAGAAATGCAAAGAGGCGATCCATCACACGGATTAGGCAAGCCTGAACAACTCAGACACAACCTTAAAGGGTTTTGGTCACGGAGATTGTCTAAAGGGGATAGAGTAATTTATAAATATGATGACAAATCCATTTACATCTTTGCCATTGGTGGACATTACGATTCACATTGATAAACATTCTGAGTAATAGTAATTATTGCTATATTCAGGGGTTTCTAACAAAGGCTTAGAGCTGACTCACACTCATTTCGGGGGAAACTGAAATTGATATCACGCATACAGGGTACCGAATCTGTTTTGAACACTTCTCATGAAGCAGCTCAAGCCTAGAGCGTTAGAAAGCACTAATTCTATCTAAAAATGGGTGGGGCAGGAAATATGAGATCAAATATATTACGACTATCGATAAATATCACCACACTATTGGTGATATCGGTGTCTTATGGTCAAAACACTTGGATTAAGTCGTATGGCGGAGCCTGGTTTGATCGAGCAATGTCCGTGGTTCAAACGGCGGATTCAACATATACTGTAATTGGTACAACAGAGTCTTTTGGTTATGGTTCACCAGAGGCTTCTGATATCTGGCTGATCAAGGCAAATCTTTCTGGTGATACAATCTTGTCAAAAACATATGGAGAAGACGCAATTATTGAGGAAGCTTACTCGATAATTGAAACTCTTACCCATGATTATGTTTTTTCGGGGACAATTATGAGTGAGGAAGGGGGCATTTGGTTAGTTAAAATTGATCAAGCTGGAGATACCCTTTGGACGAGAACTTTTGGTGTTGGGGAATTTGCAATTAGTATTGGCTCTTCAGTTATTGAAACGACCGACGAAGGATATTTGATATGCGGAAAAGTTTTATCATTTGATGAGCCAGAGAAAGACTTATTGTTAATCAAGACCGATATCAACGGTGATACTTTATGGACACGCGGATATAATATGGGTTTGAATGATGCAACACATTCAGTTTTAGAAACCCATGATCAAGAATACTTAGTAGTGGGGACAAGTGACGACGGGGATTGTTGGATATTAAAAACAGATGCAAATGGTGACACACTTTGGACTGAAACATATGGTGGTGCGGGGTTTCATGCGGCTTATGACCTAGTGCGGACTGACGATCAGTGTTTCGTAATTACCGGTTTCACAGCCTCATTTGAATCCACCCAGGGAGATTTTTGGTTATTTAAAATTGATTCTAACGGTGAAATAGTATGGTCTCATACATATGGAGATTACCATAATGAGATTACAAGCTCATTGGTTCAAACAAATGATGGTGGGTTTCTAATGGTTGGTCAAAAACAAAATGCGGGGCTGGCTAATAATGATGATCTTGGCTGGATGGTAAAAACAGATTCTGATGGTGAGGTTATGTGGACTAGAACCTATGGTAGTCATGGTTACAATGAGATGAAGGCTGTGATTCAAACTTATGACAATGGATTTCTTGTAGTGGGTCGAGATTCAAATGCGGATTTTTGGATAATTAAGACGGACTCGATGGGTCAAACATCCACGTCGGCACTAATCCCAACGGAAAAATCTGATTCATTCTTTCGGCAAATTACCATTTCGCCAAATCCAACGAATAGTACCTGTAATATTGGATATACTTTACCCGTTCGTTCATCAGTGGTCTTAGATATTTATGATTTGTCAGGTACAAAAATATGGAGTCGCAAATTTAGCGAACAGGAAGCAGGACGTTACAATCAGTTTTGGAATGGTACTACAAATAATGGGTTTGAATTAAGCTCAGGACTTTATTTCTTAAGAGTATCAGCGTTGTCTTGGCATGAGAATAGGACTATAATCTTTCTGAAGTAGGGCTTTCTATCAACGGCTTCAACCTTACTCACACAAAGGGCTCGGTTAATAAAAATGAACTACAGGGATACCGTGTTTTTACAATACTACAATCTGTTGAGAAGCAGGTTATGGCTGAAACGTTAGGCCAACTGATAGAGTGATATACGAGAATCTGGAAAATAAATGATAAGGGAATTGTCAATTGCGTCTCTGTTGATACTACAAATTTCATGTAGTACAGAAACGACTCGGCCAATCAATGAAAGCCCAAAGATTAATTTGAGTGGGCATATTATGGGGTCTTCCGTGGCAATTCAAGGAGTTGCAATCAAATATCATTCCTCACAGGATTCAGGTGTTGCCTATTCAGACAGCCTAGGGAACTATGAGATCAGTCTGGGCGGAAACGATGATTATTTATTTTCTCTGTTTTCTTTGATGCATATGGACACTAGCTTTCTTTTTAATAGTACCGCTGATACTATTGTCGACTTATCGCTTGTCAAGATAGACTACTACCCATCTACTGTTGGCTCCCATTGGACATATGAGTATAAGTATACTCGCTGGGATGAACCTCCTTATGATAGTTTTATAGATCTAATAATTCACCGTATTATTATCGATTCTTCCCCTGGTTCTATTGGCTCAGAAATAACTATCGCCGGTTTTAAGAAATCCTACGGTCTTAGCGACACTATTGAAATAAACGACCTTCAATATCTGGAGGAACCTATAGATGAAAACTATGCTGTAGCCTCATTTTTATCAGTTCCTTTTGCAGATACAAGTTTTTCAATAGTTCTTAATAAGTATTTCCATGAGAGCTTAAACCATGGCATGACAAACCTTGAACTTCAAACTCCATTCACAAATCAATTATACAATTCCAGTTCTGATGCATTCTCTGGAACCACAGCTTTAACTTCATCTATCATTTTTCAGGTTTATGATGGTGAGATATGGATTAAAAACAATGTGGGTGTCTTGTATTTATCACTTGACCACTACGGGCAAGTAGTCCAGGAAACACTGAATGTTAGATTGCTAGAATTCTCAGCTGGATATAATTGAAAAATGGCAAGACAAGATTTCAGGTGGCCTTGCTAAAAGTTTAAAGCCCATCTTCGCTCTTCCAGAGCTACGGCCCGACACCTAGTAATATTTCTGAAAGGATCATAATGATGATCAAATTGAAGGTTGGCGACAAAAGATCAGTGAAAAAAATCTTCACAGATAGTGACGTCCATGAGTTCTCAGACCTATCCTTGGATAAAAACCCCCTTCATCTAGACTCGTCTTTTGCAAAAGAGACTGTTTTTGGGCAAAGAATTGTGCATGGCATGCTGGTCGCCAGTCTTTTTTCCGGCCTGCTGGGTAATGATTTGGCTGGTAAAGGCGGTATCTATTTAGGCCAATCACTCAATTTTACCCATCCGGTGTTTATTGATGAAGAGGTCACTGCAACGGTTCAGGTTATAAAAATCCGTGAGGACAAACCGATTGTGACCTTGCGAACATTTTGCGTGAACAGCAAAGGTAAAATAGTTATTGATGGTGAAGCTGTTGTGAAAGTGGCGTAAAGCCTGAAAAAGTTGCACTTCTAAGGCGAACTGCACGGTACAAAATCTACATGAGGGGAATTTTAATCTTGAATTTTATCACTAAAACTTTACAGTATCGAAATAAAGAGGCGGTCTGGCAGAAGAAGTATAATGCTTTGGCTCCAAAAGAAGGGGACGAAGCCCCTGATTTTGAACTGTTTGACGCGAGTGGCAAACAGCGTGTACGTCTGTCTGAATTCCGTGGACAAAAACCAGTGGCGCTGGTCTTTGGTAGTTTCACATGACCGCCCTACGTGAAGGGGACCGTGAGTCTCCGCGAGCTGTACCAGAACTATAGCGAACAAGTTCAATTCTTGCCCATTTATATACGTGAAGCACACCCCGTGGATGGCTGGTGGATGGGCGGTGGGATATTGGGAAAACTAACCAAAAAGTATAGCCCCGCGACCGCTTTTGATGTGTACGATCCCCAAACAATTGAAGAACGTCGACTTGTGGCAGGTCAATGCGAAGCCTCTTTACAATATGACATCCGTACCTATGTAGATAATATGGATGATTCCGTTAGTAAGGCCTATGCAGCCAAACCCACGCGCTTGTATCTGATTGGACTAGATGGTCTGGTTAAATACGCGGCCGGGATTGGTCCATATGGATTCAAGCCAGCCCGGCTGAAGCAGGCCATTGATGTCTATTTACAGCATATATCAAAACCAATAATTGACAACACTGGACCGATGTAACAAGTATTGCCACTTCCCCCTATAACGTGGTTTTTGATATTCTGCTTATCACAGTATCCCATATACACCAACAAGGTCAATCTTTGTTGTTTTAGATCGAACCTTTTCTTCTAGTTTGCCAGCGTTAGTTAATATTGACAACTATTCAATTATTGGAGAATATATGAAGATTTGTATCGTGGGAGCATCAGGGAAATTAGGAAGATATATGGTTCAGCATGCCCTGGATCGCGGTTACGAGGTGGTGGGTGTCTGCCGTGAAAAGAGTGTCAGTAAACTCGATGCTTTTAAGGATAAAATGACCATCATCCCTGGAGCCACCAATGACAGGGAAATCATTAAACAGGCAGTAACCGGCTGCGATGGCGTACTGACCGTTTTGGTACCCTGGGGAGTTCAGCAGTATTCATCTGGGACGGCCCAGGCTGTCATGGATTATGCCCAACCAAGCGCTCGTCTCATTTTTTCCTGTGGCTGGCATATCACCCGGGATGGCAAAGACGTTTACTCCACCACCTTTAAAGTTCTAGTGAGTATTGCAGCAAAGATTGGACGATTCTTCCGTGCTGTTGAGTTGGATGATCAGGTGGAAGCTTGTCGGCGTATTTTTGAGAGCGATACCAAATGGACTGTAGTGCGTGGCAGCGATCTGGAAGAAGGTGAAAGCCAGGGACTGCCAGTCTGGAGCCAGCATATTGGAGATCCTATCCTGGAGAGCAACAAAACCCGTCGCATTGATTTTGCCTTATTTATGGTGGATGCCCTGGTAAAAGATGATTTGATTCAAGAAGTACCAGCCATCGTGGGTTGTCAAACACCCTCGGCCGTGGCACATAGCTCCTAGAGCGCTGAACTACTTCTCATAACGGATCAACACACTCATCCCCAGACCAAAAGGGGCTGAACGCCAGACTGCCTGACTCGTCCGCCGATAGAATATTTTACCGTTGAGAATGCCCGTAGAAAAGGTCAGTTCCCCTTCTCCCAGATCTTTTACTTGCTCCAGCGTAATCACAAAATCATCCTGAACCACAATATGATAGGAAGTTAGATCCAGTGTGATATCCGCCAGCTGTTCAAAATCGGTAAGGGTGATATAGATGGGTGTGTTAAGAATGTTTCTGCTCGGAATTTTGTCATCCATTTCATAGACATTCAGACGGTAAAAGACTGTATCGTAGCTGGTGACAACGCCATGGAGGGTTAGTGTCTTAAGCACTGTAGGGCGTTTTCTTATTTTAACCCGAATACCGACTTCGTACCCCAGGCTGTCCTTTGAGAAACCGGCTCTCATTCTGTTTGGTGGATGTGGGTTACCCACGATCTTCTCCTTGAATTCCCGGGGATAAACCAGGACAGCCTGCATTTCTAGTGTTTTCGGAGTCAACTTGATTTCACCCAGACTTTTATCTGCCAAGCTGAGCTCTGCTACTTCAGCATCATAATTTTCATAACCGATATAGGAGAATCTGACTACGGATTCCGGTATCAGGTCCGTGAGATCAAAATGGAAATAGCCCTGCTCATTGGAGACCGTCCCCCGCTCCCCTCCAAGAACACCGATATTTACATAGGGCAAGGCCTCGCCTGTCTCTCTGTCAACCATACGTCCAGAGACTGTATCACTCCAGCCTAAAAGTGGCATGAATATGAGCAGATAGAGGATGCGCCTGAATAACATGATAAATATTTGTACTGGGGACTTTCTATTTTGTTCTGAGGTGACGGCGCTGAAAACCCCATAAACCAATTGCAAAGTAGATGGCTGTCATGAAAACGAGTGCCAACAGTTCACCGCCTACATCAGCGAGACCTACACCCATTATGCTGGTTTTCTGGAGGGCTGAAATGGCTGGTGCTGCAGACATGAGGGTTTGCCAGCTGACACCATAATCACCCAGATAAAACCAGGCCTGGGGTGAGATGGGAAAAGCGGCTCCTGAGAAAAACATAAACAAAAAGAGGGGAAAGTTACCCACCACCAGCACATCTGTTACTGAACGTGTCACAGCTGCCAGAATCAAGCTGAAAGCAATCATACTGATGCTGGTGAGGACAGTGATGAGCAGGAATGACCAGAAGGATCCTCGCATTTCAAAGCCCAGGGAGGTGGCTGCCGCCAGAGTGAGAAAAATAGCAATGATACCCACAAGCATCTGGCTGGAGCCCACACCCACGAGAAACTGCCAGGCTCGCATTCCAGATAATTTCATTCTGAGAATGGTGCCTTGATCCACTTCAACGATAATGGCGATGGTGGCTGAAAACATAAGCATAATGATGGAGAGGATGAGTATCCCCGGAACCCAGATTTCAAACTCATCGATTTGCCCTGAAAGCCCCAGGGCAGTTTCCTTTACCGTAAAAAGTCGCTCTTGTCCGGTTTGCTGAGCCATGAATTCATTAAGCATCTCCCCCACCCAGACCGCGGAGATCAGATAACCCGTGCTGGTAAGATTGCCCACAATTTCAAGCTCTGGCGTATGGGTAGCTTCTGATAGCAGGGCTTGACTAAAATGAGCAGGAATCACCAGCAGGACATCTGCTTTGCGGGTCTCAATTTTTTTGATGGCTGCTGCCCGAGAGCCTGCAGAACGGATACTCAGGGGAATGTTTTCCATGCTGTCAATGTATTCCTGAAAACCAGGCAACAGGGCACTTCCTATATTTATTTGCTCGTCCTGTACCGTAACTCCCTGGTCCTGATTAACGATGAGAGCACGATAATGAGGTTGACTCGCCTCGTTGATCAGGAAATAAACAAACACAAAAAAGGGCGCCATGGAAACGGTGAGGATGAGTATCCAGAAATTACGGAGCTGCTCCTTGATACTTTTTATAAAGATGGCCCAAATCATTCTCGCAAAGCCCTTCCAGTGAGATTGATGAAGACATCCTCCAGGGTGGTTTTACGGAGTTGGATATCTTGAATTTCCAGGCCCTGCATTTTTGCCAGATCAGTCAATGCCGAGAGCTTTTCCAGGTGTTGGAAAGATCTGATAAGCAATTTATCCTGTACCACCGAAATGGTATCAGTAGCCAGACCCAACGAGCTGATGGCTTCGATAAACTGAGTTGCAGGTGATGATTTCTCGGTGAGTAAGTAGCCCAGATCTGTCTCAAAGCGACATTCCAGACAATCACCGCTGCCCAATGATTGTTTGAGTGAATCCACACTACCAACTTCCAGCAACTTGCCATGATCGATAATGGCAACGCGATCCGATAGACGCTCTGCTTCATCCATATTATGGGTAGTGATGATGACCGTTTTCTGGCGAGCGAGAGAGCGAATGAGATCGCGGACCAGAATACGGCTCTGGGGATCCAGCCCTGCTTCGGGTTCATCCAAGATGAGGACAGGTGGATCATGGATGAGAGCCAGGGCAATATTCAAGCGGCGCTGCATCCCACCAGAGAGTTTGGCGGCATAGACATCTGTCTTCCCGGCTAGCCCCAGCATGTTGAGTAGTTCAATGGCTCTGCTGTGGGCTGCTGCTGCCGACATTTTGTGCATCGTACCCAGAAACACCAATTGTTCCCGGCAAGTGAGTCGCGGCCAGTATAGGTTCTCCTGGGAACAGAAGCCGATAATCTCAGACAGTTCTCCTGTGGTTTCCCAGTGAATCTCACCCCCATCTCGTTCCAGCAAGTCACAGAGCATACGTATGGTGGTCGTTTTTCCAGCGCCATTGGGACCCAATAGTCCCAAGATCTCCCCATGATTGATGGTCAGGGACAGGTCATCTACAGCGGCAAGATCACCAAAGTTTTTTCTGAGATGTGAGATCGATATCATGTTTTTCCCCGTGCCTGAAATATACCCGATCCAGCTACTTCAGATACACCATTTTTATGGTCTGTGTAAACCCTGCTCCACTGATTCGACAAAAATAGAGACCCGCTGGAACCGGATTTCCCGCTTGGTTGGAACCACGCCATTCCAGCTGATAATTCCCGGCTTCTTGCAGTCCTGCTTGAAGTATTGAGACCACGGTTCCATTTACATCAAAGATGACTACTGATATGTCGGCTTGCTCAGGCAACTCATATTGGATGTTTGTGCTGGGATTAAATGGGTTGGGACAATTCTGCTTCATAGTGAACATATCGGGGTGGTTCCGATCTGCTGCGTCGATATCCACAACGACTTGTTCAATATCATATAAGTGATACCGTTGTGGCCCTGCTATGGTCACAACATCTCGCTGGACCAATCCGATCTCTGGTGCAAACCAATCGTAATATTCATAGTCGGCTCCAATGAAACGGTGGAACCCGATACAGTTGGTAAAGGTTCTATAGGGAGTCACCAGCGTATCTCCAAGACTGGTCAGGGTGATCTGTGATATGTCTGTCCCGGGAAATTGAAAGGTCCAGGTGTCATTCAGATCAGCCCCAAAATCGTAAAGTAGCTGATCGGCAGCACCTGAATTAACCAGCACTTCATAAGCTTCAAATCGAAAGGCATTTATGGATTCGTTGGGATACCAGGCATCAAACTCATAATAGACTACGTCACCCATCAATTGAGAATCTACAACGGTAATATAAGTTGAGTCATATACCCCAGCGTAACTCCAGCGTTGTCCTACGGCCATCGGGAAGTAATTCAGTGTATCCTGATGTGTTTCTCCAGGAATCCCCAGGCTACCATCATCAAGCAAACAGTGAGCTTTGATACTGCCCCCCTCAGACCAGGCTAAAAAGGCACAGTTGGGACCTCTAATCATGTCTAAATCAGACTTTTCAGCTGCTGAATTTGTCACTTGCACCAGATCTGTATCCCACACAAAGGATCCCTCAGGGTCAAGTCTGCTGGCATAAATATCCATGGTCCCAAAACTGTATTGTCTAATATAGGTCAATAGTAGATCATCCTCCAGTTCGGTGGCCTGAATATCCAAAAATGACGACAAACCCATAGGCTCAACAGCCAGACCGCCCTCGCCCCATAACCGAGATCCGTTGTTATCTATCTTTTGGGCCAAAACACCCCGATTGATTTGGGATGCATCGGTTTCACCCCAGACCACATATACACCGGAGCTGTCGTTAGCCAGGGCTAGTCTGGGACTTACTCTAAAATTATTGGCTGATGTTGAGGCTTCCACGGCACTGGTCCAGTCAAGTGTGCCCGCGGCACTTACCGATTGAATTTTTCCTGTTTGATTTTGGGTGGTCATTTCGGTCCAGGATGAGAAAGCACCCCCGGTAAGATCAGGCTGAATATCCTGTTGCCAATTTCCCATGGGGAAGTTGACTGAGCTGGCCAAGGGAAGCCAAGGTGTCCATTGGGCAGTGCCATCCAGGGCATATTTTTGCAGCATAGCCTGACTACTCAAGGCTGGAAAAGATCCCGTTTGTTTAACGGCCTGCACAAGGATGTGACCATCTGAACTCAAGGTTGGTTGGGGGCTGATGAGTGTTGCATTGAAGGCCGAAGCGTTTATTCCACCCGCACTCCACAACATCTGACCATCAGGGCTGATCCTTTGCAATCGTAATGAGGTAAAATCATCTGACCAGGTCACAATAATGCTGTTATCCGAAGGCTCTACCACCAGGCGCGGGGAAATGTTTCCCCTCCCGTTGGCTGAAAGAGGCAGACCGTTTGCATCCCAGACATGATTCCCATCTGGATCAATTTTATAGGCATAGACTTCCCAGTTCCCAGTACGGGTGTCAACGCTGGAAATAATAGCATTATCTGCTTCATCAACAGCAAGGTTCATATGAAAAACCGCTATCCAACTGCTATTAGCAGCATCGCTTATGAGCTCGCCTCCTGGATTCCACTGGGGGTCTCCATTGATGTCAAGTCGTTGTAAATAGATATGAAAATTGCCACTGGTCAACCAGGCAACATAAGCTCCGCCATCTGAAGTGGCGACAATTTGGGGTTGAATTCCCGTTCCCAGTTGAACCGGACTACCAGGATCGTTAGACCATTCAGCGTGTCCGATCAGGGCGGTTATCGCTATTAGGAGCCATTGTTTCATGATGGATTCCCTTCACAAAATGTTTGTACAAACAATATGCAGGAATATAGCAGTTAAAATGTGGATTGGTAATGCTGGATAGGAAGCAAGGTCCTCAGTTTAACCTGGGGCTTCAAAAAGTAATGGACGATCAGTACATGCTTGCTTAAGATCTTTTTGTGCAAGGAGGCTGGGGTTCTCGAAGCCTTATATCCATTGGCAGGGACCGGTCATTTCGTCCTTCGCACTTCGACAAGCTCAGTGTGACGGCTCAGGTTGACAGCTCGTTGTCCTTTTTTGGGGTGGACGTTGAGGGGTATAATGGTATGGTCGAGAGAAGTTCGACTTAGGTCTTGTGCCCTGCGACCTTTGACTTTTGACATAGGACAAAAAGGGGGCGGCAATCTCTAAACCGCAGGTAAGGACATTATCTGACCGGGATGTAAATCCTTTCGCTCTCATTGCCCAAACGATCTACTGCTGTCACAGCAATAGTATCCAGTACTTCAGGGGGGGTCATGCCGTCTTCAGAGCGGATCACCAATGGTAATACATAAACTTCCTTATCGGCGTTGAGAATTTTGTAATCCCACTTCTTGCCACGCTGAAAGTAAACCACCCATTGATTGACATCTTCCTGGTCTTCATGAAGCCAATGGACATGGACATTGCCTTCCCTGGGATTCAGTTCTACCAGAGGTGCAGCCGGTACTTGATTGTCAAGCCAGGGTGATGGTGGGATAAGTGCCGGCCTGGCGTAGGGTCCTTTGAGAAGGATGTCAGAAATTCCTCCATAATTGCGCTGCAGGGCTTTCATTGAGAAGTGGACATTACCAGGGCCCTTGGGAACCATTCCGCGGGTAATCATGATCTGGCTGAAGTTTTCCAGAGCGCTGGCTTCATCCTTAATTTTGCTGGTAAAAAGACCCGGCCAGATATTTCTGTCATGTGTATTTTGACCAACCCACCAACCCAGCAATACTGGATAGCTCTGGGGAATCTTACGTGTGGGCCAGTACAGTTGGGGGGTCCAATAGTCAACCCAGCCCTCATTCAACCATAGTTTTGCATCTGCATAGAGTTTGTCATACTGGTCATAGCCCTGAATAGAGGCAGGATTGCCGGGACGCCAGATACCAAAGGGACTAAGACCAAATTTGACCCAGTTTTTTTCTGCCTTGATACCACTATAGACGCGTTTGATAAAAACATTGACTGCTTCACGACGCCAGTCATTACGTTCCAGGCTACCGCCATTATCCAGATAGTTCTGCCAGGGAATATCATCGGGGAATTCAATATTGCTGTAGGGGTAGAAATAATCATCAAAATGGACCCCATCGATGTCATAACGTTTGACCACATCCATAACCACATCGTAAGAGTAATCCTGTGTGGCTTGCATGGCGGGATCCAGCCAGAAATAACCCTTGTCAATTTCTCGTACAATTTCCGGGCGGGTAGAGATCACGGAGGTCTCGTTTTTCTGTCCATTGGGATGATGAGCGCGATAGGGATTGAACCAGGTGTGGAGTTCCAGACCGCGTTTATGGGCTTCTGCTACCCAGAAAGCAAGGGGGTCATAAAAAGGTTCTGGTGCTTTACCCTGCTCACCGGTGAGAAAATAAGACCAGGGCTCCAGCTCACTTTGATAGAGGGCATCACACTGGGGACGCACCTGGAAAACGATAGCGTTGAGGTTGAGGATGACGGCACTATCCAGCAGGCTGATGGCTTCGGCCTGTTGTTCAGCGGTGCTAAGACCCGGTTTGCTGGGCCAGTCAATATTGGCTACTGTGGCTACCCAGGCGGCTCTGAATTCTCGGGGGATCTCGATTGCATGCTTGATAGCTGTTGGGGGTGCTTCCATTGCTTCTGGGGTCACAGCTGGCTGGGGTGCTGCACAGGCAGCAAGGATGATGACAACAAAAATCAATAGCATGGGGTGTTTCATGAGTGGTTTTCCTGGCATGTTTGGGTCCAAAACATTGGGTTCGCGGGAATATAGCTGAGGACATCCCTCTGGGCTAATGTTCCGTGAAATTTGGAACTAGAAACTTGATTGTACGTATCGTCCTGCCTGCCAGTCTGAGGCTGGTCTCCGGACATTGACCTGTCATCCTGAGCCGTCACACTGAGCACTTCGGCTTCGCTCAGTATATACTCCGTCGAAGTGCGAAGGCTGATCAAAATATAGCCTGCCTTGATTTACACTACATTTGGTTTCGACCAGCCTACGTTCCACCTGAACTATGGCTTGGCAGGCAAGCTCAACCAGCGGCATACCAAAACTTTGCCTTGTGGAACGAAGGGATGAAGCTTATCGTTACATTTGCTATCACCATTGGCCCGTTAACCCATAAGGAAAATCACTATTCCTCGCTGCCTTCCTGTCATTTTGTTACTCTTGGTTGGATCCCAATTAATTGCTGCTGAACAAGCCATGGTTTCTGTTGAAGTCGTCCCTCTGACTCATGGTGTCCTGGCAAATGAGATTATTGAAGTCGCAGTGATCTTTTCCATGGAACCTGGTTGGTACACCTATTGGCAAAATCCCGGAGAAGCTGGCATGCCCACCAGTTTTGAATGGTCCCTTCCTAGGGACTTCAAGGTGATAAATCGTCGTGAACCCGTACCAACTCGCCACATTGATCAAGGCATTACTACATTTATCCTCGATAATGAAGCGCTTTACCTGTTTAGCATTCAAGCACCCGCTGAAATACCTGATAGCAACGTCTTTGCCCTGGATATTCAATGGCTGGAGTGTAAAGATCTTTGTCAGCCGGGTTCTTCTAAACACCGTTTCATGATACCCACAAGTAACACTCCATCGAAGGCTATAAAGGAGCGGACTGCCCTGCTTAAGCAAGCTGAAAAACGTTTTCCTGATTCAGGCCCTATTTCATTGGGCACAGTTTCTAAAAAGGAAAATCAGATTGAGCTGGCCTTTAGACACCTGCCCTGGGATCGGAAACTTCTATCCGTTGACTTTTTTCCATATGACGAAATGGTTTATGATTTAGCGAGGCCGGTTCATGTAAAGCGCGGTTTTGGCAAGCAATGGATCATCATTCCACTGCTCAATAATGCAGATGTTCTTCCAGAATCTCTACATGGCGTACTTGTTCAAACATTTGCTTCACCTGGTGGTCCTATCACCACCCACTCCATCGTCAATCAACCCTTTCAATAAGGAGATACACATGCGTTTAAAACATATCACGATTATGATTATTGCTGTATTGCTGGCCACAACTGGTTTTGGTCAGAAATTAAGCGTTGGGGAAGCTGCTCCTGATTTTTCTCTGAAAGATGCCATGGGAAAATCACATAATCTCAGGGAATACCGCGGGAATTATGTGGTGCTTGAATGGGTCAATTATGATTGCCCCTTCGTGAAAAAGCATTATGACAGCGGTAAGATGCAAGCCCTCCAGTCAACCTATACTGAACAGGGTGTGGTCTGGTTATCTATCAATTCCTCAGCACCTGGCAAGGAAGGTAATTTTAAGCCCAATGAAATCATGCGCAGGGCCAAGGCACATGGTGCTGCTTTCTCCGCCTATCTCATTGATTCCGATGGCCAGGTTGGCCACTCATATGCTGCCAGAACAACACCGCATATATTTATCATTGATCCCCAGGGTCAACTGGTATATGCAGGCGGGGCTGACAATGTTCGCTCTACCAAAGTGGAGGATATTCCCCGGGCCAAAAATTTTATTTCTTTAGCTCTGGACCAAGCCCTGGCGGGTCAGCCAATCACCAATAGCATTTCCAAGCCATATGGGTGTTCGGTTAAATATTGATTGGGGCGTTTCAGGTTAGAAGTTAGGTGTTAGGGATTAAGAGTTGGGAGACAATATCGAAACCTAACTTCTAACTTCTAACTTAATGCTGATGTCCACCGGCACCATGAACATGTCCATGTTCAAGTTCTTCTTTGGTGGGCTCCCGGACATCCATGACTTCCACATCAAAATGCAGGGTTTCATCTGCCAGGGGGTGATTCATATCCACGGTGGCTGATTTATCACCAATCGCGGTAATCGTAGCGATATGCGTATGGTCGCCATTTTGAACCTGGAACTGAGCTCCCATTTTTACTTCGCTGGCATCCTGAAAGTTTTCCAGGGGAATTTCCTGAACCAATTCTTCAGTTCGCACGCCATAAGCCTGATCGGGAGCAATGATGGCCACCAGTTTATCGCCTTTAACTTTACCTTCTAGTTCTTTTTCAAGACCTGGAATCAATCCGCCATTACCATGTAAATAGGCGAGGGGTTCACGACCAGAACTGCTATCCAATACTTCACCACTATCATTGGTCAGGGTATAATCAATACTTGCCACTTTATCTTTTTCGATGTTCATTTTTTGTACTTTCTTTTTTTCAACGAAGATAGCGAAGGCAACCAGATTGTAGCCTTTTGTTGCGATCGGTAAGTTCGTTGCGATTATTATTCAAATTGGGCTATAACTACTCTTCTAAGATCAGACTAAAGGCAGTGGTCAGCTTTAATACGTTTTTACTCTCACGCTCCAGATTGGTGGCCAGTTTCTGCGCAATATTTTCCATTACCTGAACCCCAATTGCTGGATGTTTTGCACAGGCTTCCTGGAAGGCGGTTTTGGACATAATCACGATTTCACAATCAGATGATGCACTCACTGTGGCCGTCCGTATGGAATCCTCCATGAGCATGGCCATTTCACCAAAAAAGGGTCTGTATTCATCTGACAGAGTGATAAAAGTTTTGTCCTTGGTGTCAGCTTCTTCATCTCCCAGAAGGGTAAGTTTTTTACTGATGGTTACCTGACCTTTGATCAGAATAAACAGAGTCTCCCCTGTTTGACCTTCGGTCATAATGACATCACCCTCTTTATAGGAGACCTGTTTTGTGGCTGGCCGATAGACCGCAATCTCGTCTTCAGTCAAGCCTTTAAACAGGGGGCAATTTTTTAGATGTTGTATGTAAGGCATGGGCTTCTCTGTTCCTGGTTAATACCTACTTTAACAATATCATTTGTTCACCGGACTTCAGGACATAGTCCTTTTCCGGATTAATCCGAACTTTAATTTTCTGCTCTTCATTGACACCTCGACCAGCAGCCTTGAGTTTGGCGGCAATAAATTGATCAAGATAGTCACCTGAATCAGCGCTGAGAAAATCTCCAATTCCAGCACTCCCCTCCTCCTGATAAACACCCAGAAGTGTCATCTCATGTTCTTCAAATGATTCACTAAACAACTCTGCATAGGTTTTTCCAATCATACGATCTGGAACCACCCTGGTTTCAAGACGAGAATTGTCCGTATTCAATACTTCTGATAAAAAGGCTGGAATCCCCGGGTTGTGCAATTGACTGGCGCCGAGGTAAGGACCAAACTCATCAGCGATTATAATGCCATCGGCTTTGGCCCGTCGAAGTTTTGATTTATTCTCATAATGAAGGATGTAGGCATAGACTTTTGTTTTGGGGGCCAGGGCTTTGATGGAATAGGTGGCCAGAGCTGTTTTCTCGTCAGCTTCTTGTTTGCCTGATTTAATCAGATTTGGTAAAATGAGAACGGCCTTTGCTTTTGAGACATTGGCCTTTGCCAAAACGGCATCCTGAGTAAAGTCTCCTCTTACAAAGCCAAGATGGCTAGCATTGAGTGTGGAGCGCCAGGCATCGATTTCTTCCTCCGATAATTCATTGACCAGAACAATGGGAGTACTGTCTTTTTTATCCTGCTTGAGCAGTGATTCCAATAATTCGTCTGCCAGATCATTCCAACCGCAGATGATATAGTGCTCACTATATTTTATTTTTTCCAAACCTTTACCCTCTCTGATTTTCCTGGCTACAAAGATGGATGAAATGGTAGCCGTAAAGAATGAGATCAACGCCATGGAGAAAAACATCATGATAGATGCCGCGATCCGGGCTGCCGGGGTCACGGGAGTCAGGTCGCCAAAGCCCACCGTGGTCATGGTTACCCAGGCCCAGTAGAAGGCATCAAAAAGATTGTTGATCTTGCTATCGTCTGAGCTGTAATCCAGGAGGAATACAGCCAGGCCTCCTACAAAAAGAATGATCCAGAGGATCAGAATCAGGTCAAGGACACCTTCTTCGCGGAGTCTTTTTGCCCAGGCTATCATGTTATGGATGATCTTCATTCGCATTAAACTAAGTCAAAAGCGCACATCTTGAAGGAATAAGTTTGGATAATCGAAGGGTCAGGGCTGCTTGTGGAGGTGTCACTTTTTGATAAACTTTAGCTCAAAAGAGGCACAGATGGGACAGGCAAAAGGAGTCTTGATACACAAAAATTATTTACTAGTTTAGTAGTGCAGTAATTTAGTAAATATTCATAAGGAAATTAATAATATGAAAATACCAAGTGAGCTCAAACACAAGCCCGTCATTGTTTCAGAAGACTATGATCGTATTGATGGCCGCAAGGCACACAACTCAGATGCCAAAGGTTTATCTCTGGGGCTGGCCCAGTGGAATGAACGCGGCAATGTGGATATCTCCGCCAAAGTCTGGCGTCATACCGGTGGAAAATGGTCCCGCCAGTCAGAGGAACTTCCCTTGCACCGCGTTCTGGATCTGGCCATTCTCATCGTCAAGTCCCGAAAAGTTTTTCTCGAGCGTTATCATAAAAACGAGAAAGACTACCCGAATTATCCAGCTCTAGATCGTATTGGTCTCCAGGGTGATGCTATGAATGTGCAGGTTTGCATTGACAATGAGTTTATCGAAGATGATCTTGATCTCTTCGAAGCGACACTGGCAAAAGATGATGAAATCATCAGCGAGCGTTTAAATGTGCTCATGGGTCTACTCAATGACTTGAAGTCATAACAGCTTGAATGGAGAAACCATTATGACACTCAATATCCTAGATTTCCTGACCGGCTTCTTTTTAATGAATGCCATGCCTCACCTGCTTTTTGGAATAATAAGACTACGGTTTTTAAGTTTATTCGGTTTTTCTGCCATCGGGAATCTGCTCTACGCCCTTGTCAATATTGGTATCGCTGGAGGTCTTTATCATTATCAATACGACATTACCTCAATCAAACAAGATGGTATTCTGCTGGGGGCTCTGGCGATGTTCGTGATATACGCGATCACAGGACGATTCTTTGTTGGTTTATTTCAGCCCAACCACAAACCCATTCTAACTGATTTACTGATAGATGAAAAAGGCAAGTAGGGACCACAACCATCCGCTTCCCAAGTGCTGTTAAGGGGTTGTGAACATGCAAGCATTTGACCTTCTTGTCAGAGCAGGTCTTGACTTAACCACCCTATCCATCGTATCAAAGCGCCTGAAGCTGTTTTCGATAAGCGACAAGTATAGCGCTGATATTTTCCGGGAGTTCAACGCTGGGATCATCCGCTATATGCTTCCCAAGCCGGCTGATCATATTGAAGAAACTCTCGACTTTATAAATGACTCTCGCAGAGGCATGCGGGAAGGCTGGAATCTGGTTCTTGCAATCACAGAGAAGACAAGTGGTGAATTCCTGGGTTGCTGTGGTTTACATGGCGAGGGCCGACATCGGACACCTGAGCTGGGAATCTGGATCAAAAAATCAGCCCACGGTAACAAATATGGGCTAGAAGCTATTCACACTCTGGCCTCCTGGACCTTCAAGCATATCGATGTGGATTACCTGATCTATCCCGTGGATCGCGCCAACATCCCTAGCAGGAGAATTCCGGAGTCAATGGGTGGAATTGTTTTTGAAGAGAAGCAGGTAAAAACCGCTCGGGGTGGCTATCTAGACGAAATTTGTTATAAACTTTCGATCGAGAATTTCACTCTGATTTCGAATACAAAATTGGGTTGAGGGGAGAGTTAATGAGTTTTCCCTGTTGCGCACCCGGCGTAAATGCATCTCGGTCAACAAGCTGAGTTTTGCTGGGAGATTTTAACAAGCGGGTATCATCTGCCATGTAAATAATGGTCATAACTTCCCGGTTTTGGTCGGTAAGATTAGGACCGGCATGATGGACGGTCCAACCAGCATGAATACTGATATCGCCCACTTCGAATTCGTCAGCACTCACATCAAACCCAGATTGCTTCACGTATTCAGCAAAGAATGTTTCGCTTTCATCACTAATCACCATCTCCCTGCCACCCCTTTTCAAATGGCTCCCTTTTGCAAAAGAGAGAGCGCCCATTTCTGAGTGTGTTGTCTGGAGCGGAATCCAAAATGTGCAGGTATGTCTTGTATCAAGCGGCCAATAGGCCTGATCAACATGCCAGGGCGTCGCCCCTCCCCCAGCTTCTTTAAACAATGCCTGGTCGTGGTAAAGCCGAACGCCGTTGACACCCATGATTTTGGCGGCGATTTCAGCCAGGTCCTTTCGGAAAACGAATTTTTTTACTGCATCAGATTGCTGCCATAGATTAGTGACCTGAGTAAAGGCTTTCTTATAGGTTGAACGCATTTCCATGGTTGATGTATTGGTATTCAGTGCTGCCATAAGATCGCGGAGTGCTTCTGAGAGATGTTCAAGGCTTTCTGTATCAACGCCTTTTGGGATCCGGATGTACCCATCCCGTCTATATTTCTCCTGCATCTCAATACTGATATCGACCATATGTTTCACAACTCCATACTGCTGGTTTTGACTGTGCTCAAATTATTATGCATTTGAATGATTGAAAGCATTTGAATTAATTTATCTTCCCTCAACAATGAAGGACATCTCTCATGCGCACTAAAATTGTATTGTTACTTTTGTTCATCACCAACAGTCTCATAGCCCAAACATTAGTCAGCGGAAATATTGGCGGCGTTTGGGATAGGCAGGGAAATCCCTATCTCCTGACAGCGAATTGTGTGGTCGCTATTGGAGACACCTTGATCATTGAAAACGGGGTTCGTATTGACCTGGATTCTACTTTCGAGTTCAGGGTCCAGGGTGTCTTGTCTGCTTCTGGAGCTATTTTTCATAATGGAGGTAGTGTCAGGGGCGATAACGGTTTGCTTGAGTTCTATAACTGTGGTTTCATAGAACTTGAGGGTGGTATCAATATCATCAGCGGAAGCGCCATGCTTTATGGATGTGGTATTGAAGGTGCTGCAGGGACAGGGATCTCCTTTTCAAATACAGACTCCTCTTATGTCCGCTGGACGCAAGTAATTGATAGTGGTGATTACGGTATTAAAATTTTCCAGTCAGATGAGGTGGAGGTTTCTAACTGTCTTCTCATAGGAAATTCAGTGAACGATTTTAATCATCCCGCTCTGTTTATAGATTCCTGCTCACCTCAGATCATTGAGAATAATATCATCGATAATAATCATGGCCAGGGCGTGGGTGTCTGGACCTTGACATCTATAGCCGCTCCTGTAATAAGAGGCAATTTTATACGCGGTAATTTTACAGGAATCACCGTTGTGAATTCGCCGGCCTATATCCTGGATAATATTATTGTGGCGAATTACCAGGAAGGTAATTTTAATTCCGGGGCTGGAATCTATGCTGGTTTTGGATCTTCCATGGGTATTGTTATGGGGAATTACATCGGTGGAAATTATTATGGGGTTTCCATAATCAATGACGCCTCTCCCAACCTGGGTGATATGGTCAATGATTATCCTGGTGATGATGGCCTCAATCTTTTCTATGACAACACATTTGATGGTCAGACCTGGCACATCTGGAACAGTACATCCTCCCCCATTATGGCTCAGAACAATTATTGGTTGGGGTTGGATCTTTCAGAAGTCGATGCCACACTATATGACAACGAAGAGGGTGGTGGTGAAGTTATCTTTGAGCCCATTTATGCTGCTCCCCTGCCTGAACCTCCAGATATCAACAATGATGAATTTGTCAATATTCTTGATGTGGTTGTGCTTATCGAAAGTATCGTGGGAATGGGTCTTCCGGATCCAGTGACCTTTTATCTGTCAGATATTAATCATGATTTTGACATCAATGTAAATGACGTTATTGCACTCATAGATAGTGTTGTTCAATAGAAGGGTTTAGCGGAGTCGGTGAAAGCCGACAGGTTTAGTCTCGACTATCCCCATCGTTTGAAAGTTGGGAAGACAGTTCCAGCAGGCGCTCTTTTTCTGTGTTACTCAAATTTTCATAACCCACCTTGGTTATCTTATCCAACAATGCATCCATCTCTTTTCTTAATTCTGTTTCGCTTCTAACGCGATGCCAGCCTTTTTGATGGGGCTTTGAAGCAGAGGGTCCAGTCTGACGTGGGGCGTCATCCTGAATTATGCGAATTTTTTTAAACCTCCTCAACCATTGTCGCCAGGGGATGTTCAGACCGCGATAGCGTCCATTTCTTTTCAGATAAAACCAGCCCACAACCAAACCACCCAGATGGGTTATATGGCTGATTCCATCGCCATTTCCAACCGAGACGAAAGTCATAAATCCCATGATAAGCATGAGGTATTTTACTTTGATGGGGACCAGCATATAAACCAGCACTTTGCGGTCGGGATAGGTCACGGCATAGGCCAACAAAATGGCATAGATGGCCCCACTGGCTCCAATAATTGAGGGAATGGTTCCACGATAGCCTCCCAGAACACCCACGAAGTAGGGCACCAGGGAAAACACTCCAGCTCCCGCGCCGGTCACAACATAAAATCTAAGAAATTCTTTACGTCCCCAAACGCCTTCCAGCTCCGAGCCGAACATCCATAGCATGAGCATATTCATGGCGATATGCCAGAAGCCACCATGTAAAAACATATAGGTAAAGGGTTGCCAGATACGCAATCCAAAAATGACATCATGAGGGTTCAGTCCAAACCAGCTGGCCCAGATACCCATACCCATAATCTGGGTGAGCATGTAGACAGCGACATTGGCAATCAGGAGTTGACGCACTCCATCACCCATTTTATTGGGGCCAAATCGCATACGTGGTGTGCCTTGTTGATAATCCCACTGATTCATGAATTAGTATAAGATTTTTATAGTGATTTGAAAGCTAGGTATTGGACCGATTATAGAAACTTGAAGCATTCAACCCGTCGCCACGAGTCGACACACTGGGGCTCTTGAAGAAATGGTTAAATATCACATAACTCTAGTTCGTCATCCCGAGCGGAGTCGAGGGATATTTATATCAAGCAAATTAATGGACCCCTCGACTCCGCTCGGAGTGCCGAACAACTCTATCGTCGTGGCTTGCTAAACCTAAATCCTACTCACCCACTCCATGAGTTGCGCAGTGAGGAAACCGAAATACAGGCCGAGGATGTTTCCCAGAACACCCATGAGCAATCCAACAGGTGCCATACCCTTCTGGTAGACCGAGGCCACAATGGGTGCGCTCACCACACCTCCAATATTGGCTTGTGAGCTTGTGGCAATGAGAAACATGGGTGCCTTTAGCATGCGACCAACGCTGAAGAGGATCGTTGCGTGAATCCCAATCCATAACACACCTACGGCGAGGAACATTGGTGCTTCAGTGATCGCCCTTAAATCCGCCTTGGCTCCGATAGTGGCCAGGAGCAGATAGAGAAACATATTTCCCATATGGGATGCCCCCTGTTTTTCCAGTCTGGCAACTGGTGTAAATGATAAACCCAGGCCAACCAGAGATACGAGGATTACAGTCCATCCAAAACTGGTCACAACCTTTCCTAGATCAGGAAGCATTTCGCCAGCTTTCAGTGATAGAAATCCCAATCCGAAACCAACCACGACCATAAAGATCAGTGAAGAGAATGTGAGCGGTTCACGTTTACTATTCTCTGAATTAGCCAGATGTTCACTGAGATCATCCACAGGAGATTCTGTGACACCATTCCATTTATCCAGTCTGGTTTGAAAACTGGATATAAAAATGACCACACCCATCCAGCCATAACCGACCACAGTATCAACAATGATCATGACGCCAAAAAGTTCGTCCCGGACACCGATTGAGGTTCCCACAGCGACCATGTTGGCACTCCCGCCAATCCATGATCCGGACAGTGCTCCCAGGCCCTGCCAGGCGTCTTCAGGTAACCAGGCACCAAAGAGTGCTAAACTGATGACGCCACCTAAAACAATTCCAATGGTTCCACCCAGCATGGTTCCCAGAGCTTTGGGTCCCAGTTTGGCGATGGCTTTGACATCAGCAGAGAGCAACAGTAAAACCAATGCTGCTGGCAGCAGGTATGTTTTCACCCAGCTGTATAAATCGGATTGTTCTGGTGTAATCCCCAGAGTTGTGGATATCATGGGCAGGAAATACACCCATATAACAGGTGGGACTATGTCGAAAAGTTTTTTGCTCCAGGCTTGTTCTTTTGCATAATAGATCAGACCAATCAGTGAGATCAAATATACAAGTATGGCAGTCGGGTCATTAATTAGGGGCATATTTTTACCTGTGTGAGTTTAAGCGTGTTTGAGTTCCATGGATTTAGCATTCAAATATTTTTGTCTTTTGAACAAGTGTCGGTTCTGTTTCTTCCTACTTCCAATTTTCAATTTTCAATATCTCCTCAACCTCTTCATCCGTCATGACAAATTCACGGGCTTCTTTGACAAGATGGCGCCAGACTAGAGGTAATCCAACAACGAGCAGACCAAGTACCAAATAAAAGGGCAGTGGGTTCATAAAGAACAAACCCGTCATACCGATAACCCCAGCCACAACCGTGGTGTATTTCCCGTCACGTTCCATGACACGCCTTCGTTCAACCAGTGCCTCCTGAATTTTTGAAACATCAGTCAAACCTCTCTGGTTTTCATTTAACTGTCCCAAAATGGGATGGGATTCAATCTTGCTCATGGCGTGTCCTGTTCTTCGAAATAAACATCCGTATATTTATTGGCGTTTGGCATAAGATGGGGAATATACCCCTTTAAATTTGGCTGCACTACAGTATATGATGTTGGGTACCACATAAACGCATAAGGAGCTTCTTCAATCAAAATACTGTCGATTTCCATAGCGAGCACTTTTCTCTCATCAGCATCCAGACTTCGCTGTTGTTTCTCAATGGAGCGATCCACTTCTGGATTGGAGTATCTATTTCTACGTGCAGCGTTGTCTGAGTGAAAAAGAGGAGCCAGGAAGTTTTCTGAATCGGCATAGTCGGCCCACCAGTTTCCCCAATATGCATCAGTTTGTCCTTTTCGCATGGCATCGCGCATCATGTTCCAATCGTTGCGTACGAGATGAACGATAAAACCGGCTTCATTAAGATAGTGCTGAATAGCTTCCAATGTTTGTGAAATGGCTGCACCTGGATCTACCCAGAGATCAAATTCGCAACCATCAGGGTATCCCGCTTCAATTAGCAGATCATTGGCAGCTTGTGGATCGTATGGAATGTCAATTCGTGTACTATCGTAGCCCTCCAGCCCAGGCGGTATAGGGCCTTGCGCCAATGTTGCACTATTGTGCATTATGCGATAAATAATCTTCTCTCGATCAATAGCAAGGGTGACAGCTTGTCTCACACGTTTATCATCGAAGGGTTTTCGCTCCACATTCATGGCCAAATAGTAAATACCAAGCTCATCCAGCTTGTGGATATAGGGTTTCCACATTTCGCTACGTGTCCAGTATTTAAACTCTGAGTTTGGGACGGCCATAACATCTAAATTACCTGCTTCAAATTCAATTGCAGAGGTTAAAACTTCTGGAATATTGTTTAATAATAAGCCTTTAAGTTTTGCTGGACCGGCATAGTAGTTATCATATCTTTTATAGCGAATTTGCCGGTCAGCTTGCCATTCTTGAAACACCCAGGGTCCGGTTCCCATGGGATTAATTTTTAAGTCTAACGCTATGCTGTCACGAGGCGTCTTTTGAACAATGGCGGTTGCAGGTGCACCTAAAAATCCCAAGAAAGGAGCAAAGGGTGAACTGAGAACAATCTGTACAGTGGTATTATTTACGGTTCTTATGCCACTAATATCATCTGCATTACCCTGCATATAGGCTCGAGCACCCTTGATAGGCGAAAGCAGCCAGGTTTGTGGTGAACGTGTCTCTGGATTCAAGACCCTCTCGAAGGAGTGCTTGACATCAGCTGCAGAAAGCGGTATTCCGTTCCAAAAAGTGACATCGTCACGTAGGTGAAACACATAACTCAAACCATCATCCGAAATCTGCCACGATTTTGCCAGACCAGGTAGAATTTCACTACCCGTTCCAAAGCGAACCAGGTTGTCATACATCAGTGCAGTTATAACTCCCGTAGTTATATCCGCAGACAAGGCCGGGTCTAACGATTTAGGTTCCGTTGTGATGATTAAATTGAGGTAATCGGCGTAAGGATCTTCGGGACAACATGACCCAAGACCTAGAAGCAGGAGGGTACCAACAAGCAGTGGTGCTATTTTGTGCACCACGGTTTTCGATCGGCTCATCAAGTACTCCAGTAAATCATTTGGTTCCCATGCTATATTTTTCCACAGTATATGGACTTGAGGTTGGGTTAAGATATTCAAGATTGGCATTTATAAAAAAACAATGTGGAATCAGCAAAAAATACTTGACTGACCGACTGTTCGGTCATACTTTCACTCCGCACTCAACCACAGGAGGTAATTCACCATGAGTCCCCTACAAAAAGATCCCACCAAAGCGGACGCTATCATCAGAGCCGCTATTCATATTTTTGCCAGAGATGGTCTGGAGAAAGGCAAGATAGCCGATATTGCCAAGGAAGCTGGTATCGGCAAAGGTACCGTTTACGAGTACTATAGTAGCAAAGATGAAATCTTTCATGCCATGGTCAACACTATTATGGCTGACATGGTCGATGCCTCGGAAACACTTTACTCAATGGATCTCAGTCCTCGAGATAAACTACGCACCTTTATGCGTATGAATACTGAAATAGTCTTTGAGATGGATGAGGCCATGCTGATTATTACAGAAATGTGGGCTCAGGGTGCCCGAGCCATGCGTCGTGGTGAACATGAAGCTGCCCAGTTCTTTGATTCATACGGGAAGATGAAACAGTTCGTCATTAACATTCTGAAGGCTGGTGTCATGGCAGAAGATTTTCGCGAAATGAATTATGACGGGGTAGCCACGCTTGCCCTTGCGTTCGTAGATGGATTCATCTGGCAGTTTATGCTTAACAATGATCGGGCAGCATTTGATAGAGCTCTTGTTGAGGGAATAGACAGTTTTATGAAAGGACTAGAACGATGAAAACTAAACTGCTTATCTTCATCCTGCTTAGTATCTCAGCGGTTTTTTCTCAAACCCCTACAGCCGTGGACATCGTTGACCGCGTCACCAATGTCATGTCACCCGAAAATACTTACTCCAAAGGAACCCAAACCATCATCACCAGTTCAGGTAAAGAACGGGTTTTTGAGTTTGAATCCTGGTCCGCCGGTAAAGGAGAAAGCTCCCTCACCCGCTATACCAAACCTGCTGCTATCCGTGGCCAGGCCTTTCTCATGCTGAACAACGCTGATGATATCTGGAGCTACTTCCCACGCACCAAACGGGTTCGCAAGCTAGCCTCTCATGCCAAAAAACAGAAAATGCAGGGTTCTGATTTCACCTATGAGGACATGGGCGGGGGAGATGTCTTTCAGACAAAATTTACACCCACACTCCTGGGTGAAGAAACTCGTGATGGTGATCTGGTCTGGCAAGTCGAACTAATTGGCATACCCGACCTAGAGCCGCCTTACCCAAAAATTATACTCTGGGTGCGACAATCAGACTACTTCCCTGTGACTCTGGACTATTTTAACGAAAGTGGCTATAACACAAAATCCCTGGTGTTGAGCGACATCGAGATGATTGAGAACTATCCCACTGCCATGACCATGGTTATGACCGACAATAAGGAGCGCTCAAGCACAACCATGCGAAACCTGGAAATCACCTATGCCTGGGAGCCACCAAAGGGCTTCTTCTCTGAAAGGAATTTGAAAAAATGAAATTTTGGGGGACAATATTACTGCTGCCCGGTTTGCTCCTGGCACAACCTGAATTTTTCGGTTACTTCGAATCAGAGGCCGATGTGATGCAGCTTGGTTCGACACGTTATAATTTTGGATACAACAAATTTCGCCTTGATGTGGAAGTTCGTCCTAGTGATAATGTTCTTATTGGGGCAAACATCAACATCCAACAGTACTGGGGCAAAACAACGTGGAATATTTTTGATTTTGTTCCTGGTTATGCCGAATCCGGTCTGGTTTTGAATGTTGACCTACCAGACACCTTGCTCCTCGACAACTTCTATATGAAGCTCTCCTTCCCGCGGTTTGACCTGACGGTAGGCCGGCAGCAAATCTCACCCGGTGTTGGATATGCCTGGAACCCCACAGATATCTTCAACTCAAAAAGCCTGTTGGACCCCAGCTATGAGCAAACCGGAGTCAAGGCATTGCGCCTTGAAATACCCTTGGGTGATCGAGCCTTATTTACCGCCATCGCCCAACCTGAAGCTGAGATTGAACAAAGCACTCAGCAATACGCATTCAATGTGGGGCTGGGCCGTTTTGATTTCTCCCTAACAGGCTCTCTTCAAGAACGGGTGGATTATAGCGTTCCCATTCTGGGTGATATGAACATCAAGCAGCGTATGATGCTCGGCGGAGGTTTGGTCGGTGAATTGCTAGGCTGGGGCTTGTGGGCCGAGTTTTCCACCAACGACCTGGAAATGGAAAGTCCGTTTGCAACTTTTGATTACTCTAACCTTTCCCCGTTAACGCCACTTCCAGATCAAACATTTACTGAATATGTCCTCGGAACTGATCACACTTTCGACAACTCGCTTTACTTCATGGCAGAATACTTTCACAATGGTTTGGGCGTTGCAGAAAAGGATGAGCTGTCACCTGCTGACTATTTGGCATCCCTAGGAGGGCAATCCCACAGCCTTATGCAAGATTATGTCTTCATGTATGCTATGCACCCTACTTTTGATTTTGTAACGCTGAGCACTCTGCTTTTCGCCAACCTGAATGACAACAGTGGTACCTTTGCACCCCAGCTGGACTGGAACGCTTTTGAGGATACCAACATCTCCCTCCAGGGCAGCTTGTTCTGGGGTGATGATGATACCGAATTTGGATTACAGGACTGGGGTCTACGCCTGAGGGTACGCAGTGATTTTTAGGGATTATCAACCTCGGGCATCCAAAAATAGAACCTTAGCGCTCTCCGCGTACTTTGCGGTAAGGCCTTTTGCTATGACTAACTACTATTCAAGAAAGGATTAATCATGAGAGAACGATTAATCAAACAACTGGCCGATCTGGCTGTAAACAAAACCAAACTTATGCTCTGGATTATGGCGGGCATAACACTAGTAACCATGATCCTTTCAGGTGGAATGTCCATGACGCCCAAATGGTCAGACATGCTCCCCGAAGGTGACAAACGCACCCTCGAATTCGACCGCATTCTGGAGGAATTTCAATCTGCCTCCAGCATCATTGTGGTGGCTCAGGGTAACGAAGCCGATATCAAAGCCTTTGCCAATGATCTAGCCCCCCGCGTTCTTGATTCTTTGACTATTCCAGGCAAGGATAAGGAGCCGGCAATTTATGTCCGCCGTGTCGATTACAAGGCCGATCTGGATTTTATGAGAGAGCATGGCTTTATGCTCATGAAGGAAGATGACCTTAAGAATCTTAAGGATATTTTCCAGGATCCAGGTCTTACTGGTTTGCTGACCAACATGAACAATTCCTTTGAAAAAGAATTCATCCAACCCGAAGAATCCATTTCTAATCGAGAAGAAGAAGATGGTGCACTGGTTTTTCTCAACGGCATCAATAGCTGGCTTGGCTCCATGGAGTATGCGCTGAAGACAGGAAACATCCCAGCGCCAGCTGCAGAAGCAGCTGTGGACAAACTATTGCTGGGGGAGCCATACTTTCTGTCATACGATAGAGAAGCCCTGATCATGAATCTGATTCCCACTTTCAGCATGATGGATGCCTTCCTGATTGTGGATGGAACCGATGCAGTTCAGGCCGTTCTCAGTGAGGTTCTGGAGAACCACCCCAATGTTCAGGCCGGTCTCTCGGGCGCCATTGCTGTTGGTCGGGATGAAATGTACTATAGCTCACAAGGTCTTGAAATCTCCATGGGGCTTTCATTCTTTCTGATTGGCGCATTGCTTTACATGGCCTTCAGGATGGCCATGGCCCCCGCTCTCGCCCTACTCAATCTGATAGTTGGCTTAATCTGGGCGGCGGGTATTGTAGCGGTTGTGGTTCCCGTATTAAACATCATGACTGCCATGTTCATGATCATATTAATTGGCCTGGGGATCGATTTCTCCATTCATATTATTTCAACCTTTACCGAAATGCGAGCCAAAGGACTTTCGCTGGAGGCAGCCACCCTGTCTGGTCTACAAAAAAGTGGTGGCGGGGTTTCCACAGGTGCCCTGACCACATCTGTCGCTTTTCTGGCGCTGATGATTGGTGACTCGCGGGCCATGAGTGAATTGGGACTGGTTACCGCTATTGGTCTCCTGGCGGTTATGGTTTCCAGCTTTGTACTACTCCCCGTCTTTCTGGTGGTGAGAGAACGTCGTTATGCAAAAAAACAGATTAAAAAGGGACTCTCTGCAGAGGTAACTCCGCGAGATCTCACCCTCAAACCACTGGGCAGGGCTGGAGTTATTATTCAGGACAATCCCTGGATCAGTATTGCGGCTGTAGTAGTGATAACCATCCTGTTGGGCTTCAGTGCTCGGCAAATCACCTTCAATCACAATATGATGGATCTTGAAGCAGAAGGGTTACCCAGTATTATGCTCCAGGATACGGTTCAGGAAAAATTTGATCTGAGTATGGATTTCGCCTATCTCGTATCAGAAAGCGTAGAAGAATCCCGAACACTGCGCAAGAAAGCCAAGGAATTACCCTCAGTGGCCTCCGTGGAAGACATCTCAACCTTTATTCCTTCCCCTGAACAGCAATCAAAAAGAGTTCCTTATATTGAAGAAATCCATGCACTCATGGAGGGGGCACAGGTAACACCCATAAGTCCTCAAGACCTTGAGCTGATTCGACAGGAAATCGAAAGACTGGAAATGAATATCATGGAGTTTCAGTCCATGGCCTTTTTGGGAGGACAGGATAAGGTCTATAGCCGTTGTACTGAAATCGTTGGCAGTGAGGAAGAGGCGCCTGACAACACCATTTTTACTCGTTTATATGGCTTGCTGGACCAAGGCTCCAGTGTTTTGACGTCAAAACTTAACATGTTCCAGGACAGCTATGCTGAATACTTCACCGCAAGTGTGCTGAAGATGGCCAACACGGATCCCATCAGCCTGGAAATGCTTCCCGAATCAATCGTTGATCGTTATGCCAGTAAAGACAGATCACTATTTCTCACAACGGTGTTGCCATCTGGAAATATGTGGCAAGACAAACTCTTTATGGATCAATTTGGTACCGAACTTGAGACGGTAAGTGACCGAACGACAGGTATGCCGGTTATCATGCGTGCACTCCTTGACATCATCGGCCGCGATGGTCGCAATGCAGCCTACCTGACCCTGGTTTTAGTCTATCTCATTCTGTTGCTCGACTTCAGGAGTTTTAAATATGCCTTCATTGCCATGTTGCCTCTGGCCACAGGTGCTGTCTGGATGGTAGGCCTGATGCAGCTTTTCGGACTTCAATTGGACATGATGAATGTCATGGCGCTACCCCTGATCCTGGGTATTGGTATCGATGATGGGGTTCACGTCGTCCATCGCTGGCGATTGGAGGGACCTCGTTCTGCCAACATTGTGCTATCAAGTACTGGGAAGGCTGTCTTGTTAACGTCACTGACGACCATCCTGGCGTTTGGGTCCATGATGTTTTCACCCTTCCGTGGATATGGTAGCTTGTCTTATGCGCTTATTTTTGGTGTCGGGGCCTGTTTTTTCACGACGATGATCATACTTCCAGCCTTTATGGGGTTGTTGGACAAAAAGAAATAACACCCAATACATCCTTGTGAGGGAGCCATCCCAATCCCTCACAAGGAGTTCCATTAATTGCTCGACGAGGAGTTCAAATCAAATGAGAAGCCTGACTTTCTGCCTACTCGCCACACTCTCAATCACACTCCCCGCTCAAGAGGATGTTGAACAATACCTGCTAACTGATTCCCTTGAAATTGAATCCCTCATTGACGGAAATGCTTTATTGGGCAAAGGGGAAGCAGAAAAAAAGCCTGATGTGGTTGTCACTACAAAACTCGGTTTGATGGGGAAACAATACAGCAAGCTTGGTGACTTAAACGCCTCTTTACTTTCAGCTGGTTATGGTGAAATACCCGATGCAAGTCTGGGCTGGATCTTTGGTAACCAGGTCCACATCGGAGAGCGTCTCTCCGTTGGTACAACCATATTCAGCAATGTTCTCTTGAACCGTTTTAATGAGGGCCTCACAAGCTCCAGCAAGTATACCTACATAAGCTTTCTGATGGACTTTGCTTATGAGCAGGCTTTGGGCGGTTTACGCCTGGCTCCAGGACTGGGTTTGGGCTTTACCCAAAACTACCTGACACTACAGCCTAATGGCAGGGATGAAATGGACTGGGATGATCTCTATCTTAACGATGGTCTTATGGTAACTGTGCGACAAGTCGACTTTGCTGTGTCTACTGATTTATCCATCATATTCTTAGTTCCCTCAAAAACCGCAAAAAAACACCACATCACCTTGAAAGCAGGTATGATCTTTCATCCGTTTTCCTTTGTGAAGGCAGGCGTATACACCAGTGAAGGCAACTCCGTCAAGCTTAATGACGCTCCCTCCCTGAATAGTACAGGATTACACTTTATGTTGACCTGGGGCTAACTGGTTTCGGCGACTGCGGTTGCCTCGCCATGCTATTGGACATTTCGTCCTTCGCACTTCGACGGAGTATATACTGAGCGAAGCCGAAGTGCTCAGTGTGACGACTCAGGATGACAGTTCCAGCCTACGCCCACAGGGCTACGACCTGGCAAGCAATGTCCGGGTCCGGAGCGCCGGTGGCTGATTTTACCGTGGTTCATACAGAACGCAGGCTGGTGGAAGCCAAAGGGGACTATTAATAGGTCCCGCTTATTTGGTTGGGGATGCGCTTGTCGCTCATATTTTGTGGGCAGATAATTTTGAATACGAATAAATAAGGATACAAAGACATGTCACAACAATGGGACACCCCACCAGAGCTTCAAATCGATACAACCAAAAACTACTCCGTTGAAATAGTAACCAATAAAGGCAGTATGAAACTGGATCTATATCCAGCCGACGCCCCCAAAACCGTCAACAATTTTACCTTTCTTGCCAAAGAGGGATACTATGATGGCATCGCTTTTCACAGAGTTATTCCCAACTTCATGGTTCAGGGTGGTGATCCCACTGGAACTGGAATGGGCGGTCCCGGATATCAGTTTGAAGATGAGTTTGACAACAACCCCAACAAGCATATTGACAATGTTATCTCCATGGCCAATGCTGGTCCTGGAACCAATGGCAGTCAATTCTTTATCACGCATGACTCCCAGCCACACCTGGATGGTCGTCACACTGTTTTCGGAAAACTGACGGATGGTCTTGATGTACTCAACAGTATCCAGCAGGGTGATGTAATGGAAAAGGTCGTCATCACTGAAGGATAATGATCAGAAAATGAGACCGCTGCGTCGTCAGGACAGAATGTTGTCCACGCCGGAAGCTCTGGAGCTCCTGGAGGCAGGCGAGTATGGTATTGTTTCTTCTGTTGACGCAGCAGGTCAACCCTATGGTGTGCCAGTTAATTATGTACTCCATCGAGGTTGCATTGATTTTCATTCAGCTACAGAAGGACACAAGGTCGATAATTTTGAAACCCGTGGTGCTGTATCTTTTTGTGTGGTTGGAGAAACCGAAGTCTTGCCAGAAAAACTAACGACTCGCTATGAAAGCATCATTGTTTTTGGAAGTATTTCTGAGAGAATCGGAACCGGCAAGAATGAATCACTTGCTGCTTTGGTGACAAAGTATGCCCCTCAACACACTGAGGTTGGACAAAAAGCCATTGAGTCTACCGGGGACAATACCCGCGTTTTTTCTATTTCAATTGATCGTATTACAGGAAAAGCGCTGAAGTAACCTTAGTCTATCAACAACCTGAGATCGCGTCGCTCCGCTCGCGATGACGGTCAGGTAATTACCGCGCTATCATTGCGCCTTCACGACCTTAGACTTTCTGACTTTTAGACTTTAGACTCTTAACGCTCGTAAGTACTAATCGCCTTCAGGCCCCACTTTAACGGCAGCCAGGTGTAAAGACCTGTTAACACAATCACAAACCCTACAATCATTCCAATCATCAGGCCGGATCCGTGGTTCTGATACAGGTTGATCACAAAGACCAGGGATGTTACCGAAAAGGCTACATAGATAAGGCTCAGCACCACGGTAATGATACCACCATATCCACTACTTATTTTCATGGGATTGGTCTCGTCGAACTGGGCATAAACAGCGCCTAGGCCAAGTGACAGACTAATCAGAGACAGACTCGTGAGCAACAGAAAGCCGCTGGCCAGAAGGGCAATTTCTAAACGTTGCCCCAGGAAGAAATTTGAAATGAGAGCCACAAGTTCGGTGAGTGTGAAAAGCACAAAAAAGGCAAACCAGAATTTTTCAACAAAGACTTTTTTCATGGAAAAGGGTGCCATTTGGAGTATCCAGAGACTACGACCCTCCATACTGACCATAGGATAAACAAAACGGGCTGTGAGCGCCGCCAGAATGAAGCCCGTAAATCCAAAATTAAATATATAAATAGTGGTCCGCCAAAAAGAGGAGAGCTCATCAAAGCGCAGTTGACCCCGAGACAAATTGATTAAATACACGGCAATAAAAAAGCCTAGCAATAAAAACTGAACCCACTGCTGTGGAGTTCTCAGGAATTGGACCAGATCCTTTGAAGCTAGAGCTCTTGTGGGAGCATTTAACCCGACCCATCCGAACTTGAATATTTTACTTAGAGCAGTCCTTTTGGTTTTCTGACCCTGGCCTTCCATAACCTGGTACGTGTGAAAATAGAAACGCTCTGCTGCCCAGTTGATAATCTCCCAACCCAACAGTGCTGTAGATAAAAAGAGTGCGGAGAAAAAGAGTCGCTCCATCAGAACCAAGCTCTCACTGCCCATAAACAAACGACTCAGCCAATAACTGGGTATAAAGGGGAAGGATGTGTTTGACAGATTGGCCAGATAGCGCCCGAGAGACCGAAAGTTACCAAGATTACCACTCAATAGGGTATCTTGTTGACTCACGCTGAAATACAGGTAAAAAATACCGGTAAAAATGACTCCCAGAAAAATGAAGACAGTGCGCATCTTAAAAAAGCGACTGAGATAGACCAGCAGCATAAGCAGCAAGCTGGCAGTAACGGTGGCAATAAATAGAAATGGCAGAATTCCGGCCAAAAAAACCAGGGCATATTGCCAGGCCGATAGACCTTGAAGCGCACCATAACCCAGTGTCAGGGGTATTCCCAGAATAAGGATCGCCCACGAGCTATAGACAAGATTTTCAATAAATTTTATTCTGAATATCTGTTTGTTATCAACTGGCAGGGTCATCAGAAAAGCCACTTCAGGAGACCTATAGAAGGTTGAAAATCCTGTCACCAGGTTGGATAAAATAAGCAGGTAAAAAATAATGGACCAACCCAGGTAAAATAATCGATCCAGAAAGACTCCACCCAGTTCGCCCTGCCTTAGCAGGAAGTTACCACCGGAGACAAATAATTTATATCCACCAAAAATGAGCCCGAAAACAATCAGACTTGAAACAAATATCTCAAGGCGTTTCTGTTTGAAAACAGCAGCCAGAAAACCTTTCATGCTCTGACGCTTCACGCGAAATAAGAGTTGGGCTTGTTGGCTTACGATTACTTCTCTCCAATCATTAGGCTTTGTGCTTTCAGGTTGGTTGGTCTACTCGTCCTCAATGACATTGTGCCCTTCGGTGAGCTCTTCTTCTTCCACAATTCTTAAAAACCGTTCTTCCAGGTTTTCTTGTTCTCCTGACACAGATTGAAACGAATCAACCGTACCCAAACCCAGTAGTTTTCCCCTGTTAATAATGGCTATTCGATCTGACAATTCTTCCGCTACATTTAAATTGTGAGTTGAGATAAAAACGGTGACTCCGCTGCGACTGCGCTCTTTGAGCATATCTTTAATGATACGGGCGGTTTTAGGATCCAGTCCCACCATGGGTTCATCAATAATCAGTATATCTGGACTATGTAAGAAAGCGGAGGCAAAGGCCAGGCGTTGTTTCATGCCTTGTGAATATCCCGAGATCCGATCGCCAATCCATTCTTTCATAAACAGACGTTCGCTTAGACCACCCAGTTCATTTTCAATGGTTTTGTTGTCCATGGAGTAGAGTTGACCCACCATCATAAGGAGCTCCAGGCCAGATAAGTGCTGGTAAAGGAAGGCAGAATCAGGCACATATCCTGTAATAAACTTGGCCTTCTGGGGTTCCTTTTCCACATTAAAGCCACCCATGTGAATCATACCCTGTGAAGGTGTCATTAAACCTACCATCATCTTAATGGTGGTTGTTTTTCCGGCACCATTGGGTCCCAGGAAGCTGAATAACTCCCCTTTTTCGATATGCAGATCCAGCTTGTTGACTGCCAGGGTCGTGGCGAACTGTTTTGATAGGTTTTCTATTTTAATCATTATCTGTATTCTCTTTTACTTCGTTCTTGTTCGCTCGCTTGTTAGAATCGTGGAGCATCCAAACATTGGCTTCAATATATTCACCACTATCGTTTTCAACATCAATCTTAATCGGTGCCAGAGCACCGGGAATAATGTATTCTCCGCTGGACTGAAAACTCATACCAGTCCATGTCTGCCAGGACTGAAGACTACCTGAAATACGCATAGCTTCAGGACATACTTTTAATAGTCGCGCCCCCAGTCGGTGATGCACCCGTAACCAGGGATCAAAGGGTTGATCAGCCTTTGACCATTCAATATATGCTTCCATTGGTATTAGGGGATAATCACATTTCTTATTCGGACGAACTGGAGCCACCAGCTTGTCAAGTCCATGGGCCAGGCCAATTTCCTGCATGACTCTGATCATAACAGAACTAAGACCGCCACCTCGATAATCTGGGAGAATTTGTATAGCCAGGGCACACAAAAGATTGGCTGGCCTTTCAGCCTGCATGCCAGTTTGAACCGCCCAGTCCCAGCCTGCATCGGGCAGGTTTTCCAGGGTATTTTCAAAATGAACGGGAATACTATTTCCAGCAGCGATCCATTTTTCTGTAATCTTTTCAATCAGGGCGAACTGAAAGTCTGGAAATTTGTCATGCATTAGATACCAGTAAGTATTGGCCACAGTATCATTCAACATGAATCCCGGCCAGGCAGCGGCACCTATCACATCGGCCTTCTCAATGAAATCATCCGTGTCACTCGCTTGAATAAACTTTAAATCTCTACTGTCCAGTTCAGCCTGGAGGGCGTTTGAAAATTTCATATTATAATTCCTGGTTTATGGGGAAATGTTTGTAATTCGGTTTTCTTCAGGGGTCAGGTGTTCTGGATTTCATAAAATTATTGAGCTTTCTATCTTCTTCCATAATATGGTGAATGACCCATTCATGCATTAGTTTTTGGAAGTTGTCCAGCATTTCATGCATGTGGTGGGAGCTGGTTAGATAGTGGTTCATCTCTTTGACAAAGGATTGATGTTTTTGATGATGAGATTCAGTATCGGTATATTGAATTTCTCGCATTAAAGCTTCTTCTCGATCAAAATGATATTTAACATAATCATAGAGTTCACGAACAGCACGCTTGAGCTCCTCGGCATCACGGTTTGGACGGTTAAGCAACAAAACCCGGTTGGCTATATCGATAAGCTTTTTATGGTCCTCGTCTATAAAACCATTATCAATAGACATGTCACTAGTCCACTCAAACATGAACATCCTCTCTATGGCTCAATTCCAAAAAAGATAACCCTGACAAGCAATATTCCCATATTTGTCATGAATGCGATGGCGAGCCTAATTCAGGAGCCCGGACATTGCCTGCCAGGTCGTAGCCCTGTGGGCGTAGACTGGAGCTGTCATCCTGAGCCGTCACACTGAGCACTTCGGCTTCGCTCAGTATATACTCCGTCGAAGTGCGAAGGACGAAATGTCCAGTGCCACGCGAGGAATCCCTTTGGCTTCGATAAACTCAGCCGCCGGAGGGAATTGTCGCCGGGAGTGTTAACCGATCCCAGCTATGCTAGATAGTTCAGCAAAACGATCACGAACGATATTTCGCAGGTCATCATGGGGACCTTTTCTGAGGTGCGGATCTTCTTTGATCAAGGCGAAAGCTGCCTTCCGGGCCTGCTTCAAAATGTCCCCATCCCAGAGAATGTTGGCAATTTTAAGTGCCGGTAGGCCTGATTGCCTCGTTCCAAAAATATCACCGGATCCACGCAGGCGTAAATCTTCCTCTGCGATCTTAAAACCGTCTGTGGTTTCAACCATGATGGCCAGACGATCCAGGGAATCGGTATTCATGTTACGATGAACCAGGACACACACGCCACGATGCTCGCCGCGACCAATACGACCTCTCAGCTGATGCAACTGTGCCAACCCGAAGCGCTCAGCATTCTCGATCATCATCACGGTGGCATTGGGAATATCAATACCCACTTCTATCACGGTCGTGCTGACCAGCAATTGTATGTCGTTCCGCGAGAAGGCCTGCATGATGCTGTCTTTCTCATCGGCTTTCATTCTCCCATGCAAAAGAGCAGCCTTGAATCCCTTAAAGCGATCCTGTAACTTCTCAAAACCCTGGGTGGCTGCTTCGAGATCAATTTTTTCAGACTCCTCAATCAGGGGAAAAACCACAAAGGCCTGACGCCCTGCTTTGAGTTCATCTTCTATAAAACCGTAGACTTTGGGGAGGGCATGTATATCAACTTTGCGCGTAATTATTTTTTGCCGGCCAGCTGGTAATTCATCAATAATAGAAACCGCCAGATCGCCAAATAATGTCATGGACAGGGTGCGGGGGATGGGTGTGGCTGTCATCACCAGGACATCAGCTTCGGCAGCCTTTTCCAGGAGTTCTCCGCGCTGTAGCACGCCAAAACGATGTTGCTCATCAATGACTACGAGCTGCAAATTTTTGAAATGAACCTTGCCTTGAATCAGCGCATGGGTACCAATAGCCACGTGGTAATAGCCCTCTTTCAAAGCCTTGCGTAAATCCCGTTTTTGAGCCGCTGTTTGCGAGCCTGTCAGAAGGACCACCCTGATGGGGGTTCCCTCAAAAAAGTTGATGGCATTTTTATAGTGCTGTTCAGCCAGGATTTCTGTGGGCGCCATGATGGCAGATTGATAGCCATTGCCTGCCGTAATGGCCGCAGCCAGGAGAGCGATAACCGTTTTTCCAGAGCCAACGTCTCCCTGGAGGAGTCGGTTCATGGGATGGGCTGATTTTAAATCCTCCCAAATTTCGGTCATGACTCGTTTTTGCGCACCCGTAAGTTCGTAGGGCAGTTTTTTGTACTGTGGTTCCAGATAGGCGCCAAAGCCCTCAAAGCGATTTTCTTTGACCTTTTCAACAATGCTCTGGCGACGAATGGCCAAAGAGAGTTGCATCAGAAACAGCTCATTAAATTTTAGGCGATGCTGGGCGCGTTTCAGTGTTTCCATATCTTCAGGGAAATGAATATCCCGGATGGCATCACCCAGATCCATTAGCTCGTTTTCTTTAAGCATGTTGGATGGCAGAAAATCAATAATCCTGGATTCTATTCCCTCAACCAGGGGTCGCAGGAGGCGTCTGAAACCACGACTATCCAAACCCACGGCCTGCAGTTTTTGACCAGAAGGGTAGAGCGGCACTACAATACCGGTGTTGATGGGGTTGGTGCCTTCTTCATTGAGGATATCAAAATCTGGATGAACCATCTGAAAGCCGCCGTAAAAGTCAATTTTACCACTGACGGCCACCATATCACCTTTTTTAAAGCGTTTCTGAATCCAGTTCGCCCCATTAAACCAGCGACACTTTAGGAAACCACGTTCATCAGCCACCACCATTTCAAAATAGGAGCGTTTACGACCACGCCGCATCTGTGTACCGGTCACTTTACCCACCACTGTGGCATGTTTGTCCTTTTGAAGCTCTGTGGTATAGGAAACCGTTGATCGATCGAGATAGCGCCGGGGGAAATGCTCGAGGAGATCACTCACTGAAAATAAGCCGGCTTCATTCAGGGCTTCAACTTTACGGGATCCAACTCCCTTGAGGCTACTTATGAGGGCATCATGTCGCATAGAAAATCAATTTAAGCGGGGGCGGGTATTTCGAAACCCATCTACTCTAACTTTTTTAAATTTTTTTCAACGTCAAAGTAGCTTCCAGTCTTCTCTCCTTGAGAGCTACGACCTGGCAAACGATGGGCAGGCTTGAAATTTGGTGTTTCCATAACAAGCGCGTCATCCTGAGCCGTCACACTGAGCGGAGTCGAAGTGCGAGGGCGATGTGCGCACGGCCCCCAGACCGCAAACGAATACCATCAAACAACAACCCCATGAGACAGGGTAAAAGGTGAACTCTCCTTGTAAAAATACCCTGAAACGCTACATTCCAGCATAATTCAAAAGCTTCGTGGGGGAGCACATGAACCGATCAGTTTATACGGACAGCATAAAATTCCATCTGAAGAAATGTTCATGGGTATACTGTTGAATACCATAAACTTACAAAAATTATCAAAAAATGTTCATCCGGGCGTTTTGACGTTTTGTTCGTCTTATACGAGACCGTATAAACACTGTTAGCAAGATTGAACAAAATGCTTAGACACATACTTCAATTAGGAATAATCTGTTTGCTAATATATTCATGTCAGGATAACAATCGCGCTATTGTGAACAGTGTTCTAGATGAATATTACCCACAAGAATTTGCTAATATCAATGATTTACTCAAAAGCAATATTAACCAGTTTAAGATTTCAATTCCAGAAATGGATACACTGGAATGGAGTTCTAACATGTATGCAAGGTACGACTCTGGACGGGTCAAACTTGCACCGCAAATGCTTTGTGAATTAAATGTAAAAGGAATCACTGCATACCTTCCAAAACAATACAGCAAATTCAACAGTGAGGGATTTGACACGATTCAGATTTCTGAACTAGATTTCTCTATGCTAGACATGAATCGATATAAAGACACTTCTGAAGTTGATATTATTACGGTGGATAAAATCACTATTGAGTACGGACTAGGTTGGCTCTGGACTATTATGGCCCCCAGGGATAACGAATTATTTTTTCCTCAAATTGATAGCTTAAGGCAGTATGTCGATTCACTTTTTGTTTATGGGAAAAATGATGGTGATAATTTTTCAGCACTATTTCTACGAGACAAGTTTGTTTACATAATGAATCCTGGGAGATTATATGTAGGCTTTTCATACGAGGATGTCGATTCGACATTTGTTCTAACAGTGAAATTTGGTAGACTTTCTGTCGATGGTTATGAATACCGAATTAAGTACTTCAGCACTCTAATAGCGGGAAAATATGTACCGTATATGGTCTTTTTCGATCAATACTCATTTGATAGACATATAATTCCTATGGTTACATTTTATATCGACTATGAGAAAGATGAAGATTGAGGACCGCCAATGCAGGCAAACTTGCTAACAAGCTGCTTAGAGCGGACTCAAAACCAATGGATTGCTATACTAATATGATGTTGGAGGATACACTGAAAATGCAAACGGATAAATCACACGGAAGCCGCTCAAGCGCGGGACGTTAGGTAGAATAATATCAGGAATGGAGAAAGAACTAAAGATGAAAATAATTAAGTGGTTAATATTTGTCATTTTGTCCGTTGTTATTTCCTATGGGCAAACACTTACAGAAAAAACCGAAGTCTCTAAACTGAGCTTCTTTGATGACATGTATTTGGTTGGGATAGAAAATATGGATGATGATTCTGCATTGGAAATTGTCTGCATTGTTGAAGCTCCAATTGATCCAATTATCCATATATTTGATGGAGAAGATGGTGAGCTTCAGTGGACAAGCACTGAATGGAAGACAATAAAAATGTTTGTTCGCAAAATGGACAGCCCGAATCCCCTGACCAGTATAAGCTTAAAAGATATCGATAATGATGGGAAAGCTGAGTTAATATTTTTGGGCAAAAAGAAAACTGAACCTAAAGCAAGGCTCCATATCTTAGAATTCTAAAATATCTACCTAACAAAGGTACTGTAGTTAAAGTCAAGTGAATTAGGCTGCATAAGCAGGGTCGTATTCAGTTTCATTGATCCACAAAAAATAGATCAGAAGTAGCAGTTTTCTCGCCACAGCGATGACACCAACCTTCTTTGGTTTGCCCTTTTCAATTATCCTATCGTAATAAGATTTCAAGTTGGGATTTGATTTTATAGCTGAGATGGCCGGCATGTAGACACTCTGTCGCAGATGACTATTACCCTTCCTGGATATTCTGGTTTTACCCTGATGCTTACCAGACTCATTGAACACAACATCAAGACCAGCATAACTGGTCAGCTGCTTTCCGTTGCGGATTAGAGCGAAGGCATTTGTCTCAGCCAGGACCTTGGCAACCGTCATTAAGCCAACACCATTCACCCTTAGGATGTTTTGGATTTTAACCCACATCTGAGGGTCGCTCTGTAGCAATGAGCGGATACTGAGTTCTACTTCTTTGATGAGGGCTTCATAGAGAGTGATCTCACGTCTCAGTCTTCTGACTGTATCCTTTCCGGGTTTGAAGGAATGGGTTTTTGCATGGATTCTATTCTTCGCATCTGTCTTCAGTTCCTTGAGACTGAGGTGTTCGCGTGTAAGAAGCTTGAGTTCTTTCATAAGCTCTGAGGGAGGCTCCCACTCACTTAGGCGTTTCTCCAGTCCCATCTGGGTCAGCATATGTGCATCTATGGGATCAGTCTTTGATTTGATAGTCAAGGTTTTGGCAAAGTGTTTAGCCTTGTTGGGGAGAACCACAATAACGTGAGCTCCCTGGGACTTCAGGAAGTAGGCGAGGGCTTCATAATAAACACCAGTGGCTTCCATGAGGAAGTACTGGGTAACTCCATCGATCTGTTGTGATTGTGCGAACTTATAGAACATTCTGAATCCTTGGATGATGTTCTTAAACTCCTTGAAAGAACTTATCTCAGTTTGTTGATCTATTTTGATAATACCAGATCTACAGACAAATGAATCCATGGATATATCTATGCCGAATACTTGTTTAATTATTTCCATTTGAGGAGGTAGCTCCTATCTTAGTCTTCAGTTAAGTTGGTTTCTTTTTATTCTTTTCTCGTAGTCTTATTCGGGATTCCTGCTAGTACAGGATCTCTAAGTACTGTCCAGAATTTGAAGAAACTGTAAAAGGGGAGTGGGGAGATGTTTCTTTGTTACGATATCATTCAAGATGTACCGAGGCTTAGATCTCTCTCCCTCTCCCTGGCCATTTCTACTAATTTAAGCTCTTTTTACTTTACAGAGACACTATACGAGGCTTAGAGCTGACACAAAATCAAAGAAGAGCAAGAGGTGAAGAGATGTGGAGGGCTAGAATGATCATACCAAACGAGTCTGCCTCGTGTAGCAGCTCAAGCCTAAAGCGTTAGGGCGTCAATCATAGGGAATAGCATGAAAAAGTTTATTCGTCCTGGGTTAATCCTAATTCTTGTGCTTTTTGCGTGTGATGAGCCTATTGAGATTGAATATGATTCTGATGAAGAGAGAATTGCAGATATTTGGCACTGGGTAAAAGCGGTGGGTGGTATTTCAGGTGAGGAATTTACACCTGAATCGACTGGCGAAGAATCAAGAATTGTATTCTCTCGCGACGGCTATTTATCATGGTATGATAATCCTTACTTTCCTTATAGAGTGAAGTATATGCTGGGGAGAGATGTAACAATCTTCAACACAGATACGGTACCTGTCGTGTATGTAGATACGCTAATTGCTTTCAAATACTCCTTTCTGAGCGATGATACGCTAATACTTGATGATAACTATTATGATGGATTCCAGCGTACATATGCAAGAAATTAGCACCCCAACAAAAGCCAATCTGCACTCTTTGGGCTACGTCCTGGCAGGCTGACTGAAAAATATGATTGAAATACTAAACATAAGGCAGTTTACCCTTAGATTTGTGCGGTCGAAGCCAGATGGCGCAAACCCAAGCACTTTTGAGTTGGGTACCCTATAAAACGTTAAGCATATTAAAATAAATTGTGCTCAATATTAAGGACGCCAAAATGAAAATAATAGTGGGCTTGCTTTTATTTATTGTTTTCGATGTGCTTGCTCAAGAAAGCGCAGACATACCTGATCTGGGGACAATTCAAATCCGTGAAATCGATGGAATGGAAATGGTCTATATACCCATCGGTAGCTTTAAAATGGGTAGTAGCAATAAACAGTTAGATGAAGCCATGCAAGAATGCCGAAAGATGTATGGCGGTGACAAGTACTGCCAGCGTCGCCAGTATAATCACGAATTGCCACAACACGAGGTCCTTGTAGACGCATTCTGGATAGACAAAACCGAAGTATCAAATGCTCAGTTTTGCAAATTTCTTAATGCAAAAGGAAACCAAAGTGAGGCAGGCATCGCCTGGCTTGAACCGGGTGCCGGTCATAGAGGCGTAGTTTACGGTTATATCGATGAGATCAATGGAATGTTCACCCCAAAAACCGGCTATGAAAACTATCCGGTTATTGAAGTGTCCTGGTATGGTGCAGCCGCATATAGCAAGTGGGTTGGAGGTAGATTGCCGACAGAAGCTGAATGGGAGTATGCGGCCAGAGGACCGGCAAGTTCAATTTATCCCTGGGGTAATGAATTTAACGGACGGAATGTGAATTATCGTGATTCGAGTTTTACCTTTGATAATCAAGGAAAAGATACAGCCTTTAATGATGGTTATACCAGGTGGGCGCCGGTTGGAAGTTTCCCCAATGGGGCCAGCTGGTGTGGTGCTTTAGATATGGTTGGAAATGTTCACGAGTGGGTTGGTGATTGGTGGGCTCAGGACTATTATGCAATCTCCCCTGCAAAGAATCCACAAGGTCCTAATATTGGAACATTGAAAATCGGGAGAGGTGGATCGTGGTATGACCCAAACTGGCACGTTCGTACAGCCTATCGCAAGGGCTTATCACCTTCTTCCGTACGTATGCATTGGATTGGTTTTCGGTGTGTCATCCCAGGTAAATAAAGTATGCCTAACCCCGACAGGCCCGCTGGTCGTAGTTCCCCAGGAACGTAGACTGGCAAGCTTAGAGCGGTAGGTGCACGAGATTAATAGAAGATATAGGTGTGAAATATGAAAAAGAATATCGCTAGTCAGTTAGGTTTTTGGGCCTCAGTCTATTGGGCTATTCTTGGAGTGTCATATCTCTTCGTGCTGATTTATGCCATTGCAAGTGATGGCTTGGTACCGCCTTCTCAATTCGTGCAGTTGGCCAGTGGTATTATCACGTTTCTCACTGTACCGGGGCTGGTCATTCTATTTATTGCTATCCGTTTTGTAAATGAGGAAAAAAACAAGGTGCTGGGGTCGGTGGGTGTCAGTTTTATCATTTTGTTTGCCGCCACCGTGAGTATCAATCGGTTTGTTCAGCTTACTGTGGTCCAGCAAAGTCTGCCAGATTTACCTGCTGATTTGACACGCTTTTTACCCTATGCCGATGGCTCAGTGATGTTAGCCCTGGAAGTTTTAGGTTGGGGCATTTTCTCTTCACTGGCAGCAGCCTTTGTGGCGCCTCTTTTTTCCGCTTCATTACTCAATAATTCAATCCGTTGGCTGTTCATTTCCTACGCCGTTCTCTCATTCCTGAGCGCTTTTAGTTTTGTGACCACAATTTTCATCCCCACCGGCCCAATCGCCTGGGGTCCGATTAGTTTGGCGCTAGCTATTCTATTGGCTGTTTATTTTCATAATATAAATAAGCAAGTAACTTGATGGAGAGCTGACTCTCTCGAGGGGAAGTACAAAATGAAGTGGATAGATGCACTTATTGAACAAAGCAAGCCTGCTTCGGGAAGATCCAGAATTGAATAAACTGAAATCAATACTAATATTTTTTATGGTAATCGTCTCTCTAAATGGTATAGACTGCTTTTCTCAGACTGAACGAGATACAATTTCCGTTCGAAGGTTGCCACTTATTGGACCATTATACAAGCTGGGAGATACTCGAATAGATGAACGAGAATTGTTGCGAACCCTCTCAACTAGTGAGCTTTCCTCTATGCATGCTGTTAATTATCGAAGCAATAAGAAAGAATATTACCTGTACTCTGCCAAGATGGCAGGTGGGTTTGTGGTAGGGTTCTCGGCCAGCATCCTAATTGGAGAAAAAACTAACGAAACTGTTGGCATCGCGTTGTTCACGGGGACATTTAGCTACTCCTTATATAGCTACTTTCAAATGTTACAAAGTCTATTTGATATGAATAGGGAGCTGGACACAGCTATACAAAAATACAATCAAAGTATTCTAGAAACAGAGACATTAGATTCTAAACTGGGAATAGGTAAAAAATAAATGATCATCCCGCCAATAAAGGCCTGGCTATGACCTTTAAGATACACCCTGGTAATGCAACTCGTCCGCGTCGTGAGATGAAGGGCTTAGCTATGGCGGTCATGCTGGTGTCTGTATTGCTTTCATGTTCACACGAGGCACCAATTACCGTCCCCCTGTATTCTGCTCGACTGGAACCACCTGAACTTTCCAGCAAGTCTCGTGGGGTTTCCCCGGGATTTACCATAAATCGCCCCAATGAAATTGTCATCATCCCTGATGGTATTGCTGATCCACCCACATTTAACAATCCAAAATTGCGAACTGGAAAACCATCTCTCCGTCTTTCACCTCATTTGGGGGTGGCTGTCTTGAAGCGGTTTGAACTATCATATGGTATTTATAGTGGATTTATGTTGCGGTCTCAATTATTCGGCGAAGGGCGTGAAGCATCAACTGTTGGTAATAAAAGCATGACCCTGTCAGTTGGATACAACTTTACTTCGAATTCTCGTGAACTCACCAAGTCCGATCGGCCTGGTTCAGATCAAATAGTAGCCGAATATGATTGGCGCTTGAACTCCCTGCGGTCAAACCTCCTCTTCGGTTATAGATTTCATAGAAGTGTGCTGTACTATTGTGGTGCGTTCTATGAGTCATTTTCCTTGAGTGGTCACTTAGATCAGTATGCTTATCCAGATATAATAGAAAACGATCAGAAGTATGTTTTCAATGGCCAGGGGGTTAAGCAAGGGCTAGGCATGGGGGTTGAGTTTTTGTTTGATGCCAAAGTTGCGGAACAATCAATTATTTATACACTTCAGGTTTCTGAGATTTCATGGGGTAGTTTATCAACTGATACCATTCTTAACCATAGCCTGACTGTTAAGTATTACTTTTAAGCGTGCCGGTCTGCTCAGGCTCAGAGCGGTGTTAATTAAGATAGGTCCTTTTACTAGGGGAGAAGCATGAGCAAGCTAAGGAAACAATCCATCATTATCGGCATACTGATTATTTGCAGCTTCGTCTTTGGAGTTCTTAGTATTGAACCATCGATTGATAGTGATGAATATCTTGGCACAGTGGCAGACAACATTTCAACTGTGAAAATAGCTCTGGTTTCACAACTACTCCTGGCGTTTACATACATCACTATCGCAATCATGATCTTCAATGTGATCGTCAAATTTGATACGGAGATATCTTATGGATATCTGGTCTTTAAGTCTGTGGCCCAGGTGTTCAATATTTTCGGTACTATATTAATAATCGCGTTCATAGCCTTGAGCAAAGAGTATGGTGAGGGTAGTTCGGAAAATTTCTCGATGTACGTACTCATTGGCGAAATACTGAAGAGTACCAGAGATTATGCAAACCATGTCGTTATGATTCTCCTTAATAACATCGCTGTTTTCATTTTTTCTTTCATCGCTTTTCAATATAAAATTATCCCGAGATGGATATCATTACTGGGTTTCTTGGGAGCCTTCGTATCGGGAATTGCAAGTCTTCTCGTCCTTTTTGATTCCATGGATGTCTTGACAAGTGAATACCTCTTGCTGAATGTCCCCATAGCACTTCAAGATCTTATACTAGCCTTTTTCCTGATCTTCTTTGGTTTCAACGACAGTAAATTGGGGCTGCATGAAAAGAGTAGCTAACCCAGGCCCGTCTACTTTGCTTTAGATATTAATTAGTATCTACATTATGTTAAATCGAACTTAAAATTATGCTTGAGGATATGATGGATTTTTATGATTTGGTGAAGCATCGAGAAAGTGTCAGAGATTATGATCCCGCCAGGACTATTGACGGGGTTGTTTTAAATCGAATCTTGAATGCCGGCAGATTAGCCCCGTCCGCATCCAACAGGCAACCCTGGACCTTTTTGCTAGTTTCATCGCCGGAGAAACTCGCAGAAATACGACCCTGCTATCGGCAACCATGGTTTCAAAATGCCCCTCATGTCCTGATAATTGTTGGGGACAAATCAAGGTCCTGGGTCCGATCGTATGATGGCTATAATTCAATTGAAACCGATTTAGCAATCGTCATGGATCATATCATTTTGGCAGCAGAATATGAAAATGTAGGTACCTGTTGGATTGAAGCATATGACCCAACAATGCTGTCTGAGGCAATTTCACTCAAAGAAAATGAAGTGGTCTATTCGATCACGCCTTTAGGATATCAAAATAAAGGCTATAAAAAACTGGCTAACAAACAGCGGAAACCCTTAGAAGACATCCTGAAAATAATTTAGTGTATTTTAACCTGCAGGCCGAGTGAACCCTATTGGACCAGAAACAGTCGCTATTGCGTAGAAAAACAACACCCTTATGTATGCATGTGAACTGCTAGAAGTATTAGACAGAAAGCGAGACCGCTTTGAGTAAAATAGTCGTTCTGGGCTGTGGGGCTGTGGGTAAGCACATGGCTATTGATCTAAGTAAGCATCCTGGCTACGAAGTCATCTCGGTGGATGTCAACCAGGCGGTCCTGGAAAGTCTGGCAAAAGAACATCCCATCCAGATCCGTGTAGAAGACCTCTCCACCGCAGAGGGCGTCACACGCGCCGTTGCAGATGCGGACATCGTTATCGGTGCAGTGCCTTACTCCATCGGATACGCCATGCTCGAAACGGTCATTCGCGCCGGTAAAAATATCGTAGACATCTCGTATTTCCAGGAGGACCCCTTCGGGCTGGACGATCTGGCGCAGGCTAATGGAGTCACCGCTGTGGTGGACTGCGGGGTTGTTCCAGGCATGGCCAACATCATTCTGGGATATCACACAAGCAAAATGAAAGTTAATCGTTATGAATGCTACGTTGGTGGTATTCCAAAGTCGAGGAAGGTACCTTTTGAGTATAAATCGCCTTTCCCCGTCCTGGAGGTGCTAGAGGAGTATACTGAAACCAGCCGGATGGTTGAGAATGGAGAGGTGGTCGTAAAACCGATGCTCTCTGAAACCATGACCATTGATATCGATAAGATCGGCACCCTGGCCTGTCTCAACTCTGATGGACTCAGAACACTGATACGCACAATGGATATACCCAACATGTTTGAGAAGACCCTGCGCTATCCCGGACACGTAGATCAAATGCGCATTTTCATGGAGTCTGGATTCTTCAACATGAACCCCCTTCAGGTGAAGGGTGGTTCGGTACGGCCGATCGATGTGACATCGGCATTGCTTGTCCCGCTTTGGAAATACGAGCCTGGCGAGGCTGATCTCACCGTCATGAAATTGATACTTTCTGGTGTAGAGGCCGGGAAACGGGTGACATTCACATACAACATGTATGATGAATACGATCCCACGACAGACACGCTTTCAATGGCAAAGACCACGGGGTATACCTGTACTGCAGTTACCCGATTAGTGCTTGAAGGTAATTATTCTCGAAAAGGGATCAGTCCTCCCGAGTTCGTAGGTGCCGAGGCGGGGTGCTGGAAGCGCGTTGAGCATTATTTAAAAGAGCGGGGGGTTCAATGCACCCTGGAAACGTCATGATTCACAAGGGGCAATTGATATGGATCAGCTGATAAAATGGCTGCTCGAAGGTGATGTAGCTATTCAGTATCAAGTACACCGTGATTTACTGGGCATCGAAAAACCAGCCCTTCAGAATCGTATAGCAACTGAAGGCTGGGGCGCCAAATTCCTGGAATGTCGAAAGCGTCAAGGACATTGGGGTCAACGTTTCTATCAGCCCAAATGGATTTCTACGCATTACACGATTCTGGACTTGAAAAACCTGTGTATATCTCCAAACAATCATCTGATACGAGCATCAATTTCACAGGTTTTAGAGACCCTCAAAGGATCAGATGGTGGGATATCTCCATTTGGAGCTGAGCAGAAGTGTGATGTTTGTGTGAATGGGATGTTTTTGAATTATGCCAGCTATTTTGGGATGACAGCAGCGGCTTTGAAATCTATCATCGATTTCTTGCTCACAGAACATATGCAAGATGGTGGATTCAACTGCAACTCCAATTTCAAGGGAGCAACACATAGTTCAGTCCATTCAAGCATTTCTGTTCTAGAAGGCATCAGAGAATACTCCAACAGTGGCTATAGCTATCGGCTGGAAGAACTTCAGGAGGTAGAGCGAGATTGTGTTGAGTTTTTATTGAAGCATAAACTGTTTCGATCACATCGAACCGGTGAAATAATTGACCGGAAAATGTTAATGCTGTCTTACCCCTCCCGCTGGAAGTATGATATTTTGAGGGCGCTTGATTATTTACAAGCTGCTGGAATTAGCTATGATCCCAGAATGCAGGATGCACTTGATATTTTAGAAAAGAAGCGGTTACGGAATGGTCGCTGGCCGGTACAATCAAAACATCCCGGACAAACTCACTTTGACATGGAGAAAACAGGCCAGGCCAGTCGCTGGAATACTTTAAGAGCCTTGCGGGTGCTGAAGCACTTCGATCAAAAATGAGTCTGGCGACGGCTTAAAGCGGACCCTGTTTCGGACTACTCTTTGAGCTCTTCTCCTGTAGCGCTTTCCTGAATATTCTCTTCCGGTGGCACCACCCTGGCAACTGGATATCTAATGATAGTTTGGTATTTATCCGGATTCCCCTTGCCAAACATACCCGGACCCTTCAGGTACTCTTCTTCATGTGGACCCACGATTTCATAGCCACTCTCGGTGATGAACTGATGTAATTTCTCAACCGTGGGGTTTTCGGTGGCATAGGATCCAATGTGTAGAATCTCTGCGACCTCTCCATATTCCCAGGTTTCCAGTTTGAGTTCAGGATATTTACTTAAAATCTCGTCAGGTATTTCAATAACGCTCTCAGCTACAGGCATGCCGTAAATACCCAGCCATTGATCCTTGGGTGTATCAGCTGGCTTGGGCCAACGCGCCCGGGGAGCTGTCATGTCCATATCATGATCTTTTTTTAGCTTGAAGAAAGTCGAGAATAAGGCACCAAAAGCATTGCCCACGGTTTCATTGGGATCGCCCACTGCCTCGTAGACCAACATTTTCTGCGCTACCTTTTCGCTGATTTCTGGGGTGGTTAAATGTTCATATTCCTGGAAGTTTTTACCACAACCCACTAAAAAGATGACGGCAAGAAATAACGATAATTTAATTCTCATGATTTTCCTCTGTGGTTTTACTTCGTTTATCTATTTCCACGATGGTTGAGATCTTTGTTCTTTATATAGATGAGCTTGAAACGTCCTGTGGGGCTTTCACGCATATCAATATCAAACCTATCCGTTGATTTAATAAGCGGGGTAAGCTTTATAAAGCCATAATTTCTGGAGTCAAAGTTGGGTTGTTTCTTCTGCAACAAATTTCCCACATCACCCAGAAATGCCCAACCATCATCGTCAGCCAGGTCAGAGACGGTGGACGAGATCAAGCGGATGACTCTTGGCGTAACCTTATCAATGTTCTTGGCTTTGGGCTGTTTGTCCTTGGTGGTTTCTGATTCGTTTTCATCAGCCAGGTTTTTCAGGATTTCAATATAGATAAAGCGATCACAGGCTACGATAAAGGGTTGGGGCGTTTTCTTTTCACCAATACCAAAGACCTTCATACCGGCTTCCCTGAGTCGCGTGGCCAATCGCGTAAAATCACTGTCGCTGGAAACCAGACAAAAGCCATTCACCTTCTCTGAATAAAGAATGTCCATGGCATCAATAATCATGGCGGAATCGGTGGCATTTTTACCTGTGGTATAGCCATACTGCTGAATGGGGGTGATAGCATTTTCCAGCAGGAGGTTCTTCCATTTCGAGAGATTCGGTTTGGTCCAATCGCCATAAATTCGTTTTATGGTGGGATTACCATACTTGGCAATTTCTTCCATCATCTCTTTTACATGGGCAGATGGGATGTTATCACCATCGATTAAAACTGCGATATTTAAATCCATAACGCACCTCCAGTCAGGTCTTGGCTCTGTTAAAACGATCGGAAACGTCCGATATTAATCAGATAAACGAGAAATAGACACATTAAATCAATTTTTCAGTCTGCACATAAGGCAGCTCAATGTCCTGGGAGAGCCGGCCCCTGAGATGTCACACTGAGCTTGTTTGGCAAGCCTAAGCCACCACACTTCTCCTCGCCTTTCAAAAGCTAGGCCTGCATGACATATTCATCTTTTAAGGGATAGATTTCATTCTCCCAAACCCTCATAAAACGTGCCTTGTCAGCGGCTGGCTTTTTTATCATCCTTGAACAGAATCGCATTTGATTCCTCGTGCTGCTTGCTTTGGAATACAACTGCAGGGCGTGCTTGGAAAAATCCCTCACCATGAAGTCAAAAATTTGATCGATTGTATCATCTTCAACAGCATAGATTCTGGCGTTTTCCAGTACAAGCTGGCCATAAACAACCAGCGTAAACAGCTCACCCAGGGCCATGAGGAAATCAATGTCTTTGCCTTGTTGTTCATCCGGCCTGGCTAGCATAAGTAGGGTTTTCAGTAAACGAATTTGTTTTTTGAAAATCTTCACGTTGGGAAGTTGAACCGGTCCATAAACTTTACGGTAATCGTGGAAACGAATTTTTCCAAGACCTCGGGCGGGACCCTGGTCGAACAGAAAATCATCGTTTGTGGCCTGGGATTGTTGTTCAACTGCGGGATAGGCCTGCGGCTTGAAAAAATAGTTCGCCATAAACTTGAGAATGAGAGCAATGTTTACATGCACAGTGCCTTCCAATTTGGGAAGCGCCCTGATATCTCGTGTCACCATATCAAAAAAAGTGTCTTTCTCAAATCCTTTGGCTGCAATCACATCCCAAAGCAGGTCAACAACAGCTTCGCCTTGTGTTGTCACTTTCATTTTGACCACTGGATTATACAAAAGGTATCTTTTGTCATCGCTGGACGCCACACGCATATAGTCAGCAGCTCGTAATGCCACCAGTTTCATGGCTACCAACCGCGCATAAGCATCCACAAACATCTGCTTCACATGGGAAAAGTCGGTGACATACATGTTATAAAGCTCACGGTGTGAAGCATGATTGATAGCTTCATAGAAAGCATGGGTAGACATACCGATAGAAGCCCAGCCCAAATTGTACTTCCCGATATTGACTGTATTCAGAACGGCGTTCCAGGCCTCCTGGCCCTTATGGAGAATGTCCCCCTCGTCAATTGGATACTCACTTAGCTCATACTCCGCGACATAGTTCTGGCTGTTCACCACATTTTTTACGCAGGTATACTTTTCATGCTGATAATTCGCCACAAAAACTACATAATCACCGGAATCTGACATCTTACCAAATGTGGACACCATCTTGGCTATATTTCCATTGCCGATATAGTATTTGGACCCATTCGCCAGATAATTCCCGTTTGTCTGGGGAGTCAAAGACATGCCAGTCGAATATATATCGGCTCCATGCTCTTTTTCAGACAGACCAAAGGCGAACACCTCTCCGTCTTTGAGCAAAGCGGCTGCCTGCTGTTTCAGTGCTGCATTCTTGCTCATCCAGATGGGACCCAGTCCCAGGATGCTCACTTGCCAGGTATACCAGTAGGCCAGGCCATAGAAACCAAGAATTTCATTGAAGTGGGCAATACGCCAGGTGTCCCAGCGACAATTTTCGCCACCAAGCCCCTGGGGTGTGAGCAGGGCTGAAAATATTTCCTCTTTCTTTATGAACTCAAGAAAGTCAGCATACCATCTTTTCTGGCGATCGTCATCTGTGACACGATCCAGGCCCTTGTCTTCAAAAAATTGAATTGTTTTTTCTATGATCTTCTGAAAATGTGGATCGTTATGTTCAACAGTATATTTTGTTGGATTGAGTAGCACGTTTCCCCCTAAGAAATGTAGCTGCTTTTGTCAGAATGTCCTCGGTTCGACTATAATCAAACCAGGCCAAGATACATCATGCCCTTGATTGGTGCTAGATAATTGGAGGTCTATCGGGTATTTGGCTGCTCAGATAACTACTTGGTCTGGACACTAAATGTTATTAAAAACTCATCATAGATGGTTTTATCACCCAGGCCATCGAAAAACTTGTTCGATTTATAGCGAATATTGTATTTGGTCCGATCAACAATGATTTGCCCGGAAGCATAAGCCCTTGATTTTTTCAATTCTACATAGGCATCAAAGTCTAGAGCGTGAGTGATACCTTTGAGGGTCAAATCCCCCTTGAAATGATAGTTTGGTTCGCCGGCTTTTGCACCTTTAATGGGAGTGGCTATCTTAAAATCAAAGACCGCTTTCGGGTAAAAGTTCACACCAAAAAAGTCATCCTTTTTAAGGTGTTGCTCTAATTTTTTGTTCCATTTTTTATCTTTGATATCCAAAACTTTGATGCTGGTCATGTCAAAGACAAAACGACCACTTATGATCTCACCTTTTTCAATGGTCACGTCGCCATTTATTAGATCAAGACTACCACTATGCTGACCGGTCACCTTTTTACCCAACCATTCCACAGTACTTTTCTTTACATCAATTGAAGTGCTGGCGAAAGCTGAAAGTGACAGGAGGAGGGTTGTAAGGCCTACTGATATATTTTTTGTGGATTTGTTCATTGGTTGTATTCCGTGGTTTGGGTTTTTATCAGGCACCCGACTGAAGTCGGGTGTTAGGGTGATGATAAGGTCTTAATCCTTAACGGGGGTGGCCATGCCCTTGAAGTCTGCCAGGATTTGGGCACCGTGGGTGGTGACATCTACATTTTCATAGATTTTTATTAGAATGCCGGCTGCATTAATGAGATAGGTTTTTCTGGAGGGAAAGAAGATACCGCCGGCCCCATAGGCCTTGGATACTGATTTGTCTGAATCACTAAGCAGGGAAAAGGGGATATCATACTTCTCGGCAAATTTTTTATGGCTTTGCTTGTCATCATAGCTCACGCCAAAAACCTTGATACCATTCTTTGTAAACTGTTCAAAATCATCCCTAATGGAACAAGCCTCCTTGGTACAACCCGGTGTGTCATCTTTGGGATAAAAATAGACCACGACCTGCTGTCCCCTGTATTCAGAAAGCGAGTGAGCTTTTCCATCTTGGTCAAGCATATTAAAATCAGGGGCTGCTTCACCTACAGAGGCTCCCAGGGCACTCAGGCTTAATCCAAAGAGTGTTATTCCTGCGATAAGTACTACATTCATTTATATAAATCCTTTAACATGTATAATTGCTAACTCTTGATGTCAAAACAATGCTTTCGATTGTGTCACACTTCGATTTTAATGCAATGGTTTGGATATTGTTCCAAACCCAGCTACACAAACCTGCTTGTGGTTTCTACTAAAAGTGATGCACATAAATCAGTTCAGAAGTATCAAACCCCAGGTCCTTAGACTTACCTACAAAGTCATCCAGGATATCCTGATCCACCTCTGTTGTCCTGGCAAGCAACCAGAGACGGGAGGTATTGGATCCACAGACATAGGCATATTGGTAATCCGGGTCCAACTCAAAGATGGCGTAGGATCCAGGAAAGGGAGGGACAATAGACACCTTGAAGTGACCAATGTTTTCTGGCCCTGCAAAAGATGCTTTACCTTCCACTTCCTGCCACTCACTCTGCCGGGTCATATAACCTCGATGCTTTACAGCAAAACCGCCATCCTGATTCAGGGAGTATTCAGCGGTAACCGCTTTAAGACCACGTTCAGATCGGTGATCCAGGCGTGCGATTTCATACCACTTGCCCATATATCGATCTACTTCAAAATTTGAAACGGGATTGACCCCCTCGGGTATTTTCACGCAGCTGCTCACAAAAACAATGGACATCAACGCTACAAATAATTTTTGCATTGAAAGATTCCCTTTATCCCTGATTAATTTTGCGTCCCAGATATACCTGACCTACTTTCATCCCACCAATCTCAGCTACCCCGGGGAGATGTGCCCACTGTTCAAATTTATATTTCTTTAGCAGGTGAATACTGGCAGCATTGTTTTCCAAGAGAATGGCAAAGATAGTATTTATTTCAAGGCTGGGACACATTCTGATACAGGTTTCCAATAGCTCTGAGGCCACTCCCTGATTGTGGTGTTCATAATCAACAAAATAACTCACCTCTGCTGTTGACTGCAATGCAGAACGACCTGGTCTGTAGGCGCTGAGATGTAAATATCCCAATATACTGCCATCAGATTCAGCGACGATGATTGGATATTTCTCGCTGGGATGGTCATCAAACCAGGCTTGTCTATCCTCTACGGCAACCAATTCAAGGGCGGCTGTGGCTTGGGCTGAAATCGCCTGATTGTAGATGTTGACAATGGCTGGCAGGTCTATACGCTCAGCGATCCTAATTTTCATTAGTCATCCCACTCCTGATTTTGAATAACAACTCGGTACCCATCTATATCGACGAATGTTTTTCCCCGTTTATCCCAATATGAATTATTGGCCTTTACCTCTATAAAGCCTGAGGTCAGCATATTTGAACAACATTTCTGCCACTTCGCTATGTCAGGCATATAAAAAATGATGAGGTTGTCAGGATGAGAAGGGAATGGGACGTCAGCGCCTTTGTGCTGAGTAAATTCAAAATGATACAGGTGTTGAGGATGGCCTATCATGATACCATCAACTCCATCATGGTTCTCAAACGATGCTATTTTCTCATAACCCAGACCATCCACATACATTTGGCTAATGGTCTTCAGGTCACTCGTGGGTTTGGCAATCCTGATTTTTGTATCTCGTGCAGGCATCTATTTCCCATCCAGAAGCGCTAGCGTTTCAGCGGTAGTTTTTACCACACAAAATTCTCCATTTAAACTGGCCAGATTCACCCGGTGCATCTCTTCAGCAGTGATGTGGGCACCCATGGTATCTGTACGCTCAAAGGTTGCTGTGGCATCGGAAACCAGGGTCACGTCAAAACCCAGATTGGCTGCCATTCTGGTTGAGGTGGATACACAATGATCAGTGGTGAGACCGACAACAACCAGAGCGTGCAAGCCCTGTTGGTGTAGATAATCCTCTAGACCTGTTCCTATAAAGGCGCTGTTCACTGTTTTAGTAAATTCCGGTTCACCACTGAGCGGTGAGGCCTCAGCTTTGAAGTCATTTCCTGGTTGATCAGGATGAAGGGGTGACTTTGGAGAGACAGAACAATGCTTAACATGGATGATTGATCCAGCATGTTTACGCCACTCAGTCAGAAGGGCTGCAATGTTTGATTCTGCCTCTGGGTTGTTGCGCTGACCCCAGACAGGATTATCAAAACCTTTCTGAACATCTATGAGCAGTAGGGCTGCTTTATTCATACTTCCTCACAATCATTTTCCCCTGAATTCAACTAAAACAATTCGTTCTGGCAAATATCGAAAAATATACTGTTCTTTAATTGCGATTAACACGCTTTTTAGACACAGATTCATACCAGTCCTCGCTCTCTGAGCTATGCCCGGCAGGCTGCTTTCCACGGATTAAGAAATTAGGCTTGGTGGTACCACAGGTGTCAAATGTTTTGGACAGCTATGAGGACAAATTATTCTGTTAAAAATTCTTTCAGCCTGATGACTTGCGATGCATCTTTTACGAGCATTTAGAACAGGATATGAATATGAAACTACTCTCCTATGGGCTGGATTATAGCATGGAACCCCGCTTGGCTTTTTCGCTTGGAGGGCAAGCCATTGATGTCATGCGGGCATCTCTCTGGATGAAAGCAGATCGTAATGCCCAGGATTATTTAAATCTGGCTTCCTCAATGAAACTTGCCCTGGAAGATTGGCAGCGTTCCTTTTCACTCCTCTCCCAGCTTGAAGATGCTTTTAAAAATATCGATACGACGGGTCGGACAATCCATGGTCGGCCTCTGGCTTTAGCTGAGGATGATATTGTTTTTGCTCCTCCTATACCTGATCCACCCAGCATACGTTTTTTTAAGGCCTTTGTGGACGAGTCCCCTGAATATTTTGACTTTGGACAAACCCAGACGCTTCTGGGTCACCAGCAAAAGCTCAAACCGGGAGGGCTTTCACCACGGGGAGAAATCGCCGCCATCATAGCCACCAGCAAAAGTTCTGAGAACCCGGAAATCGCCGGATACACCATTGTAAACAACTGGACCGCGGTTCAGGAGAAAGCATCTGGGAAAACTGGCTATGCCCTGGGTCAGGCTACCACTCTGGGACCCTATCTCGTCACTGCTGATCAGGTTGATTCCTTAAAGATTGGCAATGGTTTCAATATGGATATGCAAATCAGCCTGAATGGACACACCGAGGTTGATACTCGACTGAAAGAGATGAATTTCAGCTTTAATGATATGCTTGAGCATGCCATGATAACCCACGTGGGAGCTGGTGATATTTTCTGTTCTGGCAGTCCCTCAAAAAGAGATTTGGTACTAAATGAAGGACAGAGAATAGATATCGAAATACAAGCCCTGGGTACACTGGCTTCAGTGGTGGTTTAAAGCGGTTTGTCCCCTCTCAGAATTCCAGAAAACGAGCTTGAACTTAAGGCTATCCGTTCCGGTGGACCTGGCGGGCAGAATGTCAATAAAGTGGCCACAGCGATTCAGCTCCGCTTTGACAGTCAAAACTCCAGCCTCCCTGATCATATCAAAGCACGTTTATTAAAAATGAGTGGCCAGCGCATTAATTCAGAGGGTGTTATTACAATTACTGCCCGACAATACCGTAATCAGGAAGCCAATCGTCTAGCCGCCATGGAACGCCTTGAAAAAATTATTCAAAAAGCCGAGATAGAGCCCAAGAAGCGTAAAGCAACCAAACCAACCCGGGCATCGGTTCATAGGCGACTCGAAACCAAAACCAAGCGGAGTCGGGTGAAACAACTTCGCACACGTGTCAAACCAGATGATGAATAGGGAGACAATCTCCAGCCATGACCAATAAAGTAATGTGGACACCCAATGAGGATCAGGTCAAGCAGGCTCAGATCACCCAGTTCCGACACAACCTGAATACCAGGTATGGAGTCACGCTGAATTCCTATGCTGATCTATATCAGTGGTCCCTTAATAACGCAGAAACTTTCTGGGGCGAGATTTGGAAGCTTGGGGAAATTATTTCCAGTACCAGGGCAGATACAGTGGTGGACGATCTGCATAAGATGCCTGGCGCCCGCTGGTTCCAGGGTTCCCGACTCAACTACGCTGAGAACCTGCTACGTTATCGGGATGAGCGAATTGCCATCCATTTTCGTGGTGAGGACCAGGTGCAACGCTCCTTGACCTATGCCCAGCTTTATGAACAGGTCGCCCACACCGCTCAGGCCATGCAAGACGCGGGAGTAACTCAGGGAGATCGAATTGCTGGCTTTATTCCCAATTTACCTGAGACCATTATCGCCATGCTGGCGGCATCTAGCCTGGGGGCCATCTGGTCATCTTCATCACCAGACTTTGGAATTAAGGGTGTGCTTGATCGATTCACCCAGATTGAACCAAAAATCATTTTTGCTGCAGACGGATATTTCTACGGAGGGAAGCGTTTTGATTCTCTGGAGAAACTGCAAAACATCCTGCATGATCTACCCTCGGTGGAAAAAGTGGTGGTCATCAGCTATACACAGACACCCGATCTCTCCAGTATTCCCAATAGCATGCATTGGGATGACTTCGTTGATAACAATGCCACTGAAGTGAGCTTCACCCCGCTGCCCTTTGATCATCCCTTGTATATCATGTATTCATCTGGCACGACAGGACTTCCAAAGTCCATTGTTCACTCTGCCGGCGGTACCCTGATCCAACATTTAAAGGAGTTGATGCTCCATTGTGATTTGAGGCGCGAGGACACTATTTTTTATTTCACAACCTGTGGCTGGATGATGTGGAACTGGCTGGTAAGTAGTCTGGCTGTGGGGGCAACCCTGGTATTGTATGATGGAAATCCATTTTACCCTGGTCCAGAAGGTCTCTGGAAAATGGCTGAGGAGCTTGATATCTCTGTTTTTGGTACCAGCGCCAAATACCTGGATGCTCTGGAGGCTGCAGGATGTAAACCAGGTCAAGATTATAAATTATCCGCCTTGCGGGCGGTCTTGTCTACAGGATCTCCTCTCTCAGAGGAAAGCTTTGATTTTGTTTATAGCGATATCAAACAGGATCTCCTGTTGGCTTCCATTTCAGGTGGTACAGATATCGTGTCCTGTTTTGTCCTGGGAAATCCGGTTCTCCCTGTTCACCGTGGAGAATTGCAATGCCGGGGATTGGGTATGCAGGTAGAAGCTTTTGATGATTCCGGTCAGGGAGTCTTCAATGAAAACGGTGAGTTGGTTTGTACCCTGGCTTTCCCGTCGATGCCGGTCTTTTTCTGGAATGATCCTGATGGGCAGAAATACCACTCCGCCTACTTCGCTGACTATCCTGGAATCTGGCGACATGGGGATTTTATTGAAATTAATGATCATGGCGGGGTTCGGATCTACGGTCGCTCCGATGCAACTCTGAATCCAGGCGGGGTTCGAATCGGTACTGCTGAAATTTATACTGTGGTGGAAAACCTGCCAGAAATAGTAGATAGTCTCGTTGTGGGACAGGCCTGGCAGGATGATGAGCGGATCATTCTCTTTGTGAAGTTGCCTGAAGGAGACGTCCTGGATGAAGCGCTGGTAAAGAAGCTCAAAGTGGTGATTCGGCAAAATTGCAGTCCCCGACATGTCCCGGCCATCATTCTGAAAACTACCGATATACCCTATACCATCAATGGAAAAAAGGTAGAAATTGCGGTCAAGAAAATCATCAGGGGGCAAGAGGTTCAAAACCGCTCAGCACTGGCCAATCCAGAGTCTTTAGATTTGTATAAGAACTTGGAACGCCTTCATTCTTAACCGGGAGAAAAAAATGGATACAGGACCTTTGAAAAAGTACAGACATAAACGTCCAGCAAGCTATCTCGGTGCGGGAATAGCGATTGGTGTCGCGATTGGCGTTGCCATGGATAATATTGGTGCTGGGATTGCAATCGGTATCGCCATAGGGGTGGCATTAAGCAGAAAGCCTGGACGGAAAAACCCCCACAAAGAGGACGGTGAGGAGTAAAGCAGTCTCCTAATACCCGTAATGGCCCCACAGGTCACAATTCGACCTCCGCGGCCATTATTCTAGAAACTGCCGATATTCCCCATACTATCAATGGGAAAAAAGGTGGAAATTCTTAACAGTAAGCGAGAGGTCATCTATGAGTAAAAATAAGAAAACCGATAAACCGGAAAAACGGCCTCCTCGCTATCTTGGAGCCGGGTTAATTCTTGGCGTTGGCGTAGGAGCAGCTACAGGAAACCTGGCAGTTGGAATTGCTGTGGGATTGGCCATCGGTGCCGGGCTGGAATCTTACCATAAGGAAAAACGTGATAATGAAAACGAAGATAATCAAGGAAGTGGAGATGAAGATAAGGATTCAACCACTCCTAACTCCTAACTCAATTTAATTCCAGCCTTCCAGAACCACCTTGCCAAAGGCATGTTCAAATTCAAGGTGATCATGTGCTCCACGAATATTCTTAAAAGAGAAGACCTGGTCTATTACCGGAATCAGGGCTTTTTGCTCGGCAAGTTGGAGACACTCGTAGAAGTCAGAAACCGAGCCCATAGTGGATCCCATTATGGTCTGACGCTTGTAAAATAAGTGTCTGAGGTTTACCTCGCCCCTTACACCTGTTGTGGCACCACAGGTCACGATCCGACCACCCACAGCCAGGGCTTTCATTGAGTCCGCCCAGGTGCTTGCTCCAACATGCTCAAAAACTACATCGGCACCTCGGCCTTTGGTCAAGGCCTTGACCTGTTTGGAAAAACCCTCCTGACGATGATTCAAGACTTCATCAGCGCCCAGAGAAAAGGCCAGTTTCTGTTTTTCGTCTGATCCACCCGTGGCAATAACCCGAGCACCCAGATAGCGACCCATTTGGACTGCCATGCTGCCCACACCAGAACCAGCCCCTAAAACCAGGAGTGTTTCGCCGGCTTTGAGTTGAGCTCTATTTTTCAACATGTTCCACGCAGTAAGAGAGGCCAGGGGCAGGGCTGCGGCTTCAACAAAACTGAGGTTCTTGGGCTTGGGTCCAATATTCACAGGAGCAAGACACATGTATTGTCGCTGAACACCGCCTTGTGTTTCACCCAGTATCCCATAGGAGGCACACATATCTTCTCGACCAGATTTACACTGATCGCAATCACCGCAGAAGGTCCCGGGTTGAATAACCACTTCATCCCCGATGTTCCAGTCCTTCACTTCAGAGCCCACTTCAGCAATCACACCAGAGGCATCGCTCCCGGGGATATGGGGTAGAGGTATACTTAATCCCGGCAATCCTCGCCGTAGCCATAGGTCAAGATGATTGAGGCTGGCTGCTTTTATTTCAACCAACACCTGACTATCATCGGGACTCGGCTTGTTCATCGTTGAAACATCTAGTACGTCGCTGAGTCCGTGCTTTGAAAACTGGATTCCAATCATTGTTTTTCCTCATCCGGTTGGATAATTACTCACTCCTGCTGAGTTTTCCGTTTCATCTGAATCATGAAAAAATAACTTTATCCATCTAATACGGGGATAAAATGTTTAAAAAATCAGTCTTTCTTCTATTTTCAGTCTTGTTGCTTATATCGTGTTATCCGCTGGGAACCTTTCAGGGTCCTGAAGTTCTGCCTGTGGGAGCTGAAACCATGGGTATCGGATTGAGTTGGATGACCAACATCACCTCCCTGCAAGACTCCAGCTCAGGTAATGAAACAGCTTTTGTAGCAGACGGCAGCTTGCTCTTTCGCAGAGGCTTTGCACATCATACAGAAATCGGTATTAAGTTTGTCGGGCGACCCTGGACCCGTGGAGCACTTTTAACTGATGTAAAATGGCAAGTGGTTCAAGAGCCCCTTATGGTCGCCGTGGACTTTGGTCTGTCATATTGGACCAATATTGATATTCTGGCTTCTGTGGGATACCACCCTGCTCTTATTGTGGGAAACGAGCAGCTTTTTAGTGTGTTCCAGTATAATTATGTTCGCTCAAGCGCCCGCATTTTAAAAACTCAAGATCTGCTGTTGGGTTATCATATTCCAATGTCAGATAATGATTATATCTTTACACCACTCTTTGGCCTACACCAGGATAAGTCTGATCCAGGCAATATCTTTTACTCGCTTGGTTTTGGCTTTGCTGGTCCCGTAGACGACTGGTGGCGACCTTAAATTTTACTTCTCATACCATAATGATGTGATCTTGGAAAACGCCCGTTTGCCACCGATCAAGCGTTGGGAAACTATGGAAAATAGCAAATATGCCAGGGCAACTCCCACTGCTGCCCAAAAGTACATTGGGTTCCCTTTTGTAACGCTGTAGGCCGGCAAATTGATAGCTAAAATGAATGGGATCACCAGAAAAAAAGTGAAAGCGGCAGCATACATATAGTCTGTAGCCACCGGGGTTTCAAAATCAGGATCAATCACACGTAACAGGGCCAGGCCGGTGGGCATGGTTCCTGTACAGGCTCCGTAGATGATCAGGGCTCTATGGAATTGGTAATCTTCAAAAATGCGTGAGCTGATCCAGATTACAGTTATAAAAGTAACAAACCCACCCGTGACAGAAATAACCAGTATTGGCAACCAGTATTGGACGACAACAGTCAAAGAAATTGCACCCACTGCTGCTGCAACCATAATATCAACACTGTTGCCAGCAATGCGTGTCAAGGCACCATTATCCAGAGTGTGTTCCAGTTTGAGCTTTATCATGATCGTTTTTACGATAAGAGCTACCATCGCTGCGAAAACAAAACTGATGCCCCACAGATTCAAGGCTAGATCATTCCCCAAATTTCCAGCAAACGAAAGCAGACCACCCAGGCCCTTGAGCATTAAAAAACTAAAGAGATAGACCATAAGCACCACAGCCATATTGTAACTGGCTGAATCAATGGCTTCAGATTCCGTCGTAAGCCTGGAACCTACCTGGAGCTTCTCACCACGACCCATGACGCCAGATCGAAAACGTCTGGCCTGAATTTTTTCCACTTGATCTTTTCCCAGCCAGCCACGCCTGATGCCCATATTGATCAGGATAACCCCACCAAAACAAGCCCACATATAGCCTACGGCGGCAAAGGTGAGACCCACATCGGGAGCTCCTTCAAATCCCATTTTGACCCAGCCCTCACCGATGGCATAAGCCTGGCCTGGTCCTAAGGCAAAACCCAGTGGCATAAAGAAACCAAAGGCCGGGTAAAGCTCTTTCATGACTGTGCTCATAAAGAAGAAGGTCAGGAGTAAACCAATCAGAGATTGGAAAGAGTATTGTGAAATAATCGAAATGGATGTACCAAAAACACTCTTATCACCCTTACGCTTGGTATAGGCTGGTTTCCGGAGACTCATTGATATAAAGGATATGCTTAAAAGATGGTAAACTATTGCTCCCAAGCCGATTTCAGACATACCAACAGTTGGGGCGAGAAAGTTATAGAAGGGTAGCAGTATGAATCCAGCTGTCAGAGCATTGGGAATAAGATATTTTTGAAAGAAATTAATGCGGGCCCTGAGAAAGGTTGCCATAAGTAAGGCTATTGAAATAACGCCAAGATCCAGAAACATATTCCATGGAAAGTTCATATATACCATCCTGTTTTTAGCTGCGGTTGACTAAAGGGTAACCTAAAGCGGGTTCAGTTTACCTGTCTGAATCATTAATTACAACGCTAAAACACTTCTGGCTGACATGGGGTTCAATGTGTTGAGGTAATTTTGAGCGTGTCTAACTACCTGTCATGTCGTATCAAAATAAAGTGAGGGGATGCTCGTTCTCAAGAAAACGTGCTGGTGGTCTTTTCCAAACCATGCAATTTGAGATACTCAACTAAAAGGTGTAGGAGGCCATGGTCAGTTCGACCCGCTCGACCCAGCCTTTGTTTGTCCAGAATTTGTTACCGCCTGGATTGTCTTTATTGATAAAGATGTGAACCTTCTCAATTCCAGCAGACTCAATTCTTGCCAGACTAAGCTCAACAAGATGATTACCAATACCTTGTTTTCTGAATTCCGGCAATACCACAAGGTGATGAATAGAGCCAAAGCGACCGTCATGCCCACCCAGTATTCCACCGACAATCTGACCCTGGTTTTCAACCACAAAACTCAGGCCCGGGTTTCGCTTCAGAAAAGAAACAAAGCCCTCAAAAGTATCAGCATTTCTGATGGTTATTCCCGGTGTTGCTTGCCACATTTCATAAAGCGCGGGATGATCATTGGAGACCGTTTCACGATATTTAAATGATGTTTGCATGCACTCGGAAGTCGCTTACGATTCGACTGGGTGAAGAATCTTATTTTTAAGTACCTGCTCATCCGCATGATAGGATGATCTTACAAGCGGTCCTGATTCTACATAATTGAAGCCAATTTTGAGCCCATAGACTTTGTATTCTTCAAATTCATCGGGATGAACATATCTGTGAACAGGTTCGTGTGCTTTGGTGGGTTGTAAGTATTGACCCAGTGAGAATATCTGACAACCCGTCGCCCTAACAGCGTCCATGAGAGCAAAAACTTCTTCCTTGGCTTCGCCAATTCCAACCATAATGGAGGTCTTGGTTTGCAAGCCTTCGGCTACTGACTGTCTGAGTACATCCAGAGATCGTTGATACTGGGCCTGAGGTCGAATTCTACGATGAAGTCGCTCTACCGTTTCCATATTGTGGCTCATGATCTCCGGTTTGGCATCCAGTACCGTTTTAATGCTTTCAGGATTGCCTTGAAAATCTGGTGTGAGCACTTCAATGGAACAGCCCGGAACTTCAGTATGAATTTGACGAATGGTTTCGGCCCAGATAGCGGCACCATCATCATCCAATTCATCACGATCAACAGAAGTGATGACACAGTGATGTAAACCCATCTTTTTAACGGCCTCTGCGGTCCGTCTAGGCTCATCCAGGTCAACAGCTGATGGTCGGCCCGTTTTGACCGCGCAAAAGCCACAGGAGCGCGTACAGGTGTCACCCAGAATCATGATGGTGGCAGCACGTCGCTCCCAGCATTCGCTGATATTGGGACACATGGCTTCCTGACATACTGTATGAACCTGATTGCTTGAGACAATGCTCTTCAGGTCCTGAAAATTTGGGCCGCTACGTAATTTTGTTTTAAGCCAGGCGGGTTTGGTCTTCGTCTTCATCGTGGTGTGAATATAGAAAGCTTGGAGTGTTTCCCTAAAAATCCTTTTGGGTCGTATCCCTTGACAAACTCTCACTGGTTTGAGTCAAGTAAAACACTGAACTCGATTATTAAGACCAGGGCCACAGGGCTATGAATTCAGGGTCAGGCATCATTCAATTCACACCTCCTGAAACACTTAGCAAAAGGCCATTGGCGATACTTAAATAAGGTCTTGCTTTTCAAATGATTAATCGTATAATTACGATATACGATAGGAGGCGCTCGTGGCTCACGCAAAAACAGACATTTTTGAATTACAGGACAACCAGGTTGCGGATATCGCAAAGGCGCTGGGGCATCCGGCTCGAGTGAAGATCCTCAGAATTTTGAATGAGTCAAGTCGCTGCATTGTCGGGGATCTGGTCGAGGTACTGCCGCTCTCACAATCAACCGTCTCACAACACTTAAAAGAGCTAAAACGAGTCGGTCTGATCAAGGGGGAAATTGAAGGTCCCCGGGTTTGCTACTGTCTCAATGAAGAGATGGTCGCCAAAACAAAGGCTGCCTTTAGCGGGCTGTTCTCAGAGTTTAAATGTTGCTGACCAGCCCAACATCACACATTAAAAGAAAGCAGTAAAATGGAAAAAACTATTGATCCAAAATCAGTTGTAAAAAAGAAGTACTCCGAAGTCGTAAACGAAAGTTGTGGTTGCTGCGCACCCACCGCCAGGAGCAAAATGGATACATCCTTTAGCATGGCTGAAGATTACTCCAACCTCGCAGGCTACAACCCTGATGCTGATTACAGCCTGGGTTGTGGTGTTCCAACCAAACATGCTGAAATTAACTCTGGAGATACCGTTGTAGATCTTGGGTCCGGTGCCGGAAATGATGTTTTTATCGTGCAGAATATTGTTGGCTCAAGTGGTCTGGTAATCGGTCTGGATATGACCCAGGATATGGTTGATAAGGCCAATTTGAATAAGCAGAAACTGGGTCTTGAAAATGTGGACTTCATATTGGGCGATATCGAAGCCATGCCAATTGATGACAACCAGGCTGATGTTGTGATCAGTAATTGTGTCCTAAACCTGGTACCCGACAAACAAAAAGCCTTTGCTGAAATCTATCGCACAACAAAGCGAGGCGGTCATTTTTGCATCTCCGATATTGTTTCTGAGGGCAGGATTCCGGAATCATTGAAAGCGTCCGCCGAACTCTATGCTGGATGTGTGGCTGGAGCTCTACCAAAAGAAGAGTATCTGGATTTTGTCCGGCAGGCTGGTTTTGTGAACCTGCAGATTCGCCAGGAGCGGAATATTGATGTTCCCGAACAAGTCGTGCGGGAAGTTCTAACTGAAGAGGAGTGGAAAACCTGGGAGAAAAGCGGTACGGGTCTGGTTAGCATCACCCTTTATGCGGAGAAACCCGCCAGCTAGTCGTTCTTTAATTTCAAATCATGTTCTATCCAGGCGGGGATTTAAATCCCCGCTTGGTTTTTCAGAGATGTCCAGCCCCAATTAGGAAAATATATCTTCAAGACTGCTGTTGTTAACAGCCCCTTCAAGGTTTGAGGCCACCTCCTGAATAAACTGTCCACCCATTGCACCATCGACCAGGCGATGATCAAAGCCCAGGGTGAAGACACACATCTGGCGGATGGCAATCTCATCACCCCCCTCAGTTTCAAGCACAACAGGTCTCTTTTTTATTGCGCCAACACCGAGTATCGCCACGTTGGGTTGATTGATGATGGGATAACCTGCCAGATTACCAAAAACTCCAAAATTGGTAATGGAAAAGGTGGCTCCTTCCAGGTCTTCAAGAGTGAGTTTCTTTTTCCGTGCCTTGCCAACAATCTCTGAGATCGCATCTGAAATCTCTAATAATGATTTTTCCTCGGCATTTCTGACAGGGGGAACCACCAAGCCTTCTCCAACTGCCACAGCGATACCAATATTCAGATGTTTGTGTTTAATAATTTTTGCGCCATCAAGCGAAGCATTGATTATTGGAAAATTCAACAAAGCGTCTCGTACTGCCATAGCTATAAAGTGGGTCACAGTCAAGGAATGACCGACCTTGGCTTTGAACGCTGTATTGTGGTCAGCAATAAAGGTCATAATTGGAGTCATGTCAGCTTCACTGGTCACATACACATGGGCTGATGTATCAATGCTGTTGCGCATATGTTTGGCAATACTCTTGCGCATACTGTCCATCTCGATGATTTCCACATCTTCAGGAGAAACTCTATCGGCCAGACCCGTTTCTTCCAGTCCTTTAATCGTGTTGGGTTGTTTGGCATCAGTACCACGAGTTTGAAGATAGAAAAGCACATCCTTTTTTGAGACACGACCGCGGAATCCGCTACCGGGAATCTGTTGCAGCTCTACCGGGGTAATGCCTTCCTGGGCAGCAATGCTTCTCACCAGGGGAGAATACACGCGACTATCATCAAAAGTTGCTGGCGCCTGAATGGCAATAGCTGGTCTGGAGCTGGCTTGTGATTTTGAAGGGGCTTGGCCTTCTGGTGCAGGGCTTGATTTTCCTGCGGGAACTTCAACAGAATCTGAGGTTTCTACGCGAGCAATAATAGTATCAATGTCATAGGTCTGGTTGACTTCACCGATGATCTCAACCAGGATACCTGATACGGGACTGGGAATTTCTGCATCGACTTTATCCGTGGCGATTTCCAGTAGAGTCTCATCCTTATCGATGGTTTCCCCAATAGCTTTTTTCCACTCGAGAACGGTTCCCTCGGTTAAGGATTCACCCATTTTGGGCATGACGATATCGAATATCATAGAGTCACCTTTTTACATGTTCCTTCAAACAGCGCTGTCTTCCTGAGCCTGTTGAAGGATAAGCGATGTCCATTAATGCAATGAGTGTTACACTTCGACGCGCTCAGTGTGACACTCAAAAATTTTAGACTCATTTAATACCCCAAAAGTCTTTCTGCGGCCAGGCGGATATCTTCGGTCTGGGGTAATATTTCGTCTTCCATATCCCAGTTGAAGGGTACGGGTGCATCTTTGGCAGCAACACGCAGCACTGGACCATCCAGATACTCAAAATACTCCTCGGCAATAATAGCTGCTATTTCAGCACCGGGACCGGCAGTCAAAGTGTCTTCATATACAACCAGAGCTTTACTGGTCTTCTGCAATGATTGCCCGATGGTAATTTTGTCCAATGGACTCAAGGTCCGTAAATCGATTACTTCGATGGAGGCACCCATGCTTTTTTCCAGATACCTAGCTGCCTCTATAGCCTTATAAACCATTAAGCCGTAGGTGACGATCGTGAGATCTAGACCCTCGCGAACCACGGCAGCCTGACCAAAGGGCAAGAGGTAGTCCTCATCTGGTTCTGGTCGCTTGGCAAAGCCCTGGCGATACATACCCTTGTGCTCCAGGAATAAAACGGGGTCATCGATACGACAGGCATATTTGAGTAATCCTTTTGCATCGGCCGCATTGGATGGATAAACAATATGGATACCTGGCAGGTGCATGAAAAAGCCCTCAATACTCTGGCTATGGCATAAACCACCATGAATGTAGCCGCCTACGGGAGTTCGAATAACTATGGGGCAGGAAAAGGTATTATTGCTGCGATATCGAATGGTGGCGACTTCATTTCTAATCTGCATCATCGCAGTCCAGATATAATCCCCGAATTGAATTTCAACCACAGGCTTCAGGCCAGCAACTGCAGCACCAACAGCGGTTCCGACAATTGACGCTTCAGCCAGGGGTGAATTAAAGACACGCTTATCACCAAATTTGGTTGAGAGACCTTTTGTGGCAGTAAACACACCACCTTTCCCATCAGCCACATCCTGCCCGTAGAGGATTATTTTATCATTACGCTGCATCTCTTCATGCAGGGCGTGGTTGACTGCATCAACGATGACGATGTCAGATCCCGTCGTTACAGGAGCTGAATGGGGGATGGAAACGGAAGCTTCATCAACAACATGGGTTGAGGCATCCGTTTTTTCAGGATTGGGAGCCAGGAGTGCTTTTTCAGCCACTTGATCTACTTCGAGTAAAATCTCATCCCAGACCTTTTGAAATTCTTCAGAGCTGATAATGCCATCCTGCTCACACTGGGCTCTGAATTTTTCAATGGGATCCCGCTTTTGTTCTTCTGAAAGTTCGTCAGCATCTCTGTATTTGCGGTGATCATCAGAAGAGGAGTGGGGTAAAAGTCGGACTACATTTGAAACCACAATGGCCGGACCTTTACCAGCACGAATACTTGATATGGCTTCTTTAAAAGTGTTGTAGGATTCGAAAAAATCGGTTCCATCTGTTTCAAACCTATTCAGGTTTCCATAGCCACCGACCATATCATAGACAGAGCCTTCGGCTGTTTGAGATGATTTTGGTACTGAGATGGCAAAGCCATTGTCTTCGATATGAAAGAGAACCGGTAACTTCTCTCTGCCAGCCCAGTTGAGGGCTTCATGGAATTCCCCCTGACTTGTGGTTCCTTCTCCAGATGACACATATACCAGAGACTTTTTGTTAGTCTGTCGAACCGCCATTGCTGTTCCAACAGCCTGCAGATACTGGGTACCCGTTGGACTGGATTGGGAAACAATATTCAAATCTTTTTGGCCATAATGTTGAGGTAATTGACGACCACCAGAACCGGGATCATCTGCCTTGGCCAGGAATCCCAGAAAGAGCTCTTCTGTGGTCATTCCCAGACCCATGACCATGGTCTGATCTCGATAGTAGGGATATGACCAATCCAGATCCGAGTTCATTTGCATAGCACAGGCAAGCTGGGCTCCTTCGTGTCCAGAGGCACCGATATGGAAGAAAGATTTACCCTGTCGCAGAAGTGTGAGCATTTTTTCATCAGTACGACGCGAGGTCGCCATGGTTTTAAAAATGTTGAGTAACGCTTCCTTTTGAAATCCTTTAAGGCTTGCTGACACGCAAAGACTCCACTCTTATTCTATAACTTTATCGAATTCAAATACCGCCTGGAAGGCTTGAATCAATGGCTGAGAGACCTCTTCTATCGTAATCTCAGCGCCAAGCAATTCCTGCATGCTCACAACCCCCTTACCCTTGATACCACAGGGGATCATGCCGTTGAAATATGACATATCCGGTCTCACATTCAAGGCAAATCCATGCATGGTAACCCAGCGGGATAGCCGCACACCCATGGCACAGACTTTCTGGTTTTTCACCCACACACCGGTCATCCCGGAGATACGTTCTCCTTTGATATCATAGTGTAGAAGCGTTTTGATAATCACTTCTTCTAGATTCCGCATATACCAACTCACGCTCTTCTTGTGGTCTTCCAAATTGATAATTGGATATCCCACGAGTTGACCGGGACCATGCCAGGTGATATCTCCTCCTCGATCACTTTGGATGATTTGGGCATCACGAGCATCAATTAGATTTGATTGATCTGAGTTTTTTCCAAAGGTGTAAACTGGGGGATGCTCAAGAAGAACAAGGGTGTCCAATATCTCACCGGCCAGCCTGCTGGCATGTGTCTGACGTTGATATTCCCAGGCCTCTTCGTAGGGGACCAGGCCCTTTTTTATAATTTGAAGTGAGCGCATTTGAGTTACTCGTTTGGCTTGATCAGGTGCACCTCGACTCCGCTCGGTGTGTCGAACTCGGGTTGAGACCAGCTCGAAGCGTGTCTTCTGATACTGCAAAAACTCCAGACTGTCACCTCGAGCGGAGTCGAGAGGTCTTGACATCTCTTTTTTATTTTTCTTTGAATCAAAACAACACCGCCAGCTTTTTGCAGATTGCCTCCAGCAGTTCTGTATCCTGGTCAGTAAAGGGTGATTTGGCATGGGAGTCAATATCCAGTTCGGCGACAAACTTACCTGCTTTCATAATGGGAAAGACTACCTCAGACTGAACATTTGAGCTACAGGATAAATAATTGTCCTCCAGGGATACATCTTGAATGATGCGACTCATTTCAGAGACAGCAACCTGGCCACAAATCCCTTTACCAAAACCAATTTTTACATGATCTGTAGGTGCCCCTACATATGGACCCAGTATGAGGTTGACACCAGAATCATCAACGACATAAAAACCGACCCAGTGGTAGTGGTCAACATTATTGGACAAGTATTCAGAGATCTTCTGTAGAATCTCATCCCTGGTTTCCAGGTTATTGATGATGGAATCTATAGAGTTAAGAAATGGTTTTATGTGGGGAAGTGAAGTCGTCATGATATCCTATTTGTTCAGCACTCATTCTAAGCGATTTGAGTTCTCATACCAAGGAGCTTCCTTTTAAATCCTGACAGACTTTGTTTTACAAAATCAATTATCCCAATTATTTGGGAAGCAGTCATGACACCATTATTATAGGGAAACGCTTGATTATTATCGGCCTGTTGGAGTCGTCCCAGTTTAATGGGATAACCCCTATCCCATTTTAGAGGTGGATACCACGATCCAGAGCTAGTCCGGAAGCCTCCATAATCATTTCTGATAAAGTGGGGTGAGCGTGAATGGTTTCAAGGATGGCTTCATGTGTTGCCTCCAGAGAACGGGCAATTCCTATTTCTGCGATAAGTTCGGTCGCTTCGGCTCCAATGATGTGTGCGCCCAGGAGTTCTCCGAATTTGGCATCATAGATGAGCTTGGTAAATCCATCAGTCTCTCCAGCAGCCATGGCTTTTCCCGAAACACGATATGGAAACTTACCAATCTTCACTTCGTAGCCGGCTTCTCGAGCCGCCCTTTCGGTGAGTCCAATGGAAGCCACCTGGGGAGTGCAGTAAGTACAGCCTGGTACATTGTCATAGTGCATGGGCTTCACATTTAAACCAGCAATGTGTTCCACGGCGGTGATGCCCTCATGTGAGGCTACGTGGGCTAACCAGGGTGGACCAGCCACATCGCCAATGGCATAGATGCCTGCTGCGCTGGTTTGCATATAGGCGTTGGTCTTAATCCAGCCTTTTTCCAGCTGTACACCGGCTTCTTCCAGTCCCAATGCTTCTATGTTACCCTGAACACCAATGGCTATCAGGACCTTGTCAGCGTCCAGCTCCAGAATATCATCTGATTTTGTTTTTACTTTGACGAGTGCTCTTCCTGCGTTGACAGAAATCGATTTCACCATGGACTCTGTATGTGCTTTGATTTTTTTGCGTTTGAACATTTTTTCCAGCTCTACAGAAACTTCCTCGTCTTCGATGGGGAGCAAGTGCGGTAGCATTTCAACGATGGTAACCTGGCTACCCATGGCGGCATAAAAATCAGCGAATTCAATGCCGATGGCCCCTGCGCCAACCACCACCAATTTTTCCGGGATATTTTCCAGGTTCATAGCTTCTTTGGACGAAATAATGGTTTCACCATCATATGCAGCACCGGGCATGGGTCGGGGACGAGCACCAGTAGCCACTATAATCTGATCCGCACTAATCTGCTGATCTTCGTTGATGCTAATCTGATTGCTACCCAGAAGCCTGGCCGATCCATTGATTACATCTATTTCATTTTTTTTCATAAGGAAAGCCACCCCTTTTGAAAGGGAGCCGGCAACCTGTCTTGACCGTTTAATCACTGATGTGAAATCCACATCAACATCACTAACCATCACACCAAATTTCTTGGCTTTCTGGGCTGAACGTAATACTTCGGCACTCTTCAAAAGGGCTTTTGTAGGAATACAGCCCCAATTCAGACAGATTCCACCGAGCTCAGAACGTTCTACGACCACTGCTTTTTTGCCAAGCTGGGCAGCTCGGATCGCAGCGACATATCCGCCTGGTCCACCACCGATGATTGCGATATCATAATGTGTTGAGTTCATATATAACCTTATTTCGTGAACATTCGATTATCCCTTCAGGGATTCGAATCCCCGCCTGGTTGAATATAAATATTCTCTCAATGATTCCAGCTTTTCAATCGTTCCAATGTCAATCCAGTAGGCTTTATCCATGGGATATGCATTTATTGCTTCACCCGCCTCGGCTGCTTTCAAGTAGGCCGGGATGGTAGAAAACGATGCTCCCAAATCATCCATATAATCAAAAATTCCAGGGGAAATAACCTGGACCCCATTAAAAGCCCATGTTTTAAAACTGGCGGCGCCCCATGAGATGGACTCATTGGTTTTTCGGTTTTCCCAACCACACAAATTCTGGTTTTCGTCAAACCTTAAATAGCGTGAGGTTTCGCGTTCGGCTACCGCCAAAGTGGCCAGGCTTTTTGTGTCTTTGTGCCAGGAAACAAGTGCTTTCAAATCCAGATCGGTATAGATATCGCTATTGCAGACCAGAAAGGCTTCTTCGTTCTTAAAATGCTCTGAGGCATATAGCAACCCACCGCCCTGGCCCAAGAGGTCTTTTTCTTCTGAAATATGGATCGCTAGTCCAAAGTTTTTGGATTGGACAAAATCGATCACCTGCTCAGCAAAGTGATGAACATTGATTACCACCGCATCAACACCAGCGACTTTAAGTTTGAGAATATTGTGTTCTAAAAGGGTCTTGTTGCCGGCACTGACCAGACATTTGGGATGTCTATTAGTCAGGGGAGCAAGCCGCGTACCCCGACCGGCAGCAAAAAGCATGGCCTTCAAGTAAGACTCCAGGAAATCATCGCTTTTGCCTGGTGTTTTGAGTCTCGGCATGTGTCATGCAGCCCGCCAGGTCGTAGCTAGTAAGCGCAGGTTGGTCGAAGTATAGACCCGTGTAGTCCATAATAGCTTCCATCAATAAATACCTGGACATTTCGACTCCGCTCAATGTGACGATCTGTGAAACCGTGCTAATTGTGGAAGACTCACTCGTTATTCCAGTTCACGGTGATGAAGCACCACATCAATATCGTGAGTCTCCTTCAGGTGGGCAGCCAGCCTATTTGCTGAATGCACGGACCTGTGTTGACCACCAGTGCAGCCGAATGAAATCATCAAATCGGTAAAGTTTTGCTCTTCATAACTGGTAACGGCAGCATCTACCATGGTAAACATGCGCTTTAGCCAACGATCCATGTCTGGCTTATCGGCAAACCATTCAATTACTTCCTTATCATTGGCTGATAGTTTTTTGTAGGCAATTTCTCGTCCTGGATTGGGCAAAAATCGACAGTCGAAGACAAAGCCACCGCCATGACCGCGTTCATCAACTGGAACTCCATGCTTATATGAAAAACTGGAGATGCGAACTTTGAGCCGCAGGTTTGCCTTACCAAACTCCCTTAATGCGGAGGATTGAATCAGCTGTTGAAAAACATCCATCATAACCGGAATATCAATGGGTAGATCGACCTTACGAACAAGGTATTCGAGATTCCTTATGGCATAAGGAATGCTCTGGAGAAAGTGGGTTTTCCGTTCATAAAAACCTCTATATCCATAGGCGCCCATGGCCTGCATGATGCGAATAATGACAAAGGCATAGTAATGCTTGGTAAAGGCTTCGCGATCAATTGGAATTATCTCTGCCACAGCGTTCAAATAGTGATCAAGCAGATGCTCTCTCACTTCAAAAGGCAGATCGGCCTTAGCATCGAAGAGTAGGGACGCGATATCATATTGCAGAGCGCCTTTGCGACCTCCCTGATAGTCAATAAACCAGGGCTTGCCGTCCTTGAGCATGATGTTTCTGGATTGGAAATCACGATATAAAAAGTGGTTCCCGTCGGCTTGAAGTAGAAAATCAGTGAAGGTTTGAAAATCCTGTTCCAACTTCTGTTCGTTAAAGCGGATATGGGCCAGCTTGAGAAAATAGTACTTAAAATAATTAAGATCCCACATCATGGACTGTCGGTCAAAACTGTGATGCGGGTAGGATTTACTATAATCTAAGCCCTGACCACCTTTGATCTGAAACTGAGGCAACAGTTCTACGATTTGCTCATAGGTCTTGAGCAAGCGGTCGGGAAAGTCTTTGCGTCCCTCGCGTACTTCCAGTAGGTAGTCAAAGAGTGTTAGATCACCGAGATCTTGCTGGAGATAAATATCCTGATCCAGATCTTCGGTATAAATTTCCGGTACGCTAAGCGCTTTGGAGCGGAAATGCCTGGAGAACGTTACAAAGGCATCATTTTCCAGGCGATCCAGATTTTTTGCACCGATCACAGAGCGCTTAGCATTACTCAAGCGGAAGTATTCGCGATTGGATCCGTGTGCTGGCAAGGGGCTCAGATCAACAACATCTTCCTTAAAATGATCTTCAAACAGCTTTTTTAGTTGGTCGGGCATTTTATCTCTCTTTAAATGGCATCCGTTTTTGTCATCCCGAGCGGTGTCGAGGGATATAAATATAACTTCACTTTTTATCAGTAGTTTCTCGCACCTTGACTCCGCTCGGCGTGTAGAGACTATTTTTACAATCTAAAGGTTTCTCAGACTGATAATACTCAAAAACTCGGCCCTTGTTTCAGCTTCGTCATGAAATTCACCCAACATGGCTGACGTTGTAGCAAATGAATTCTGCTTCTCCACGCCGCGCATCTGCATACACAGGTGACGACCTTCCAGGACCACAGCCACTCCAGCAGGGTCTAACAGCTCATTCAGGGCTTCGGCCACCTGGTGGGTTATACGCTCCTGAATCTGAAGTCGACGGGAATACATTTCAATTATTCTGGGGATTTTTGACAGACCAATTACTTTTCCCCGTGGAATATAGGCGACATGTGCTTTTCCAAAAAAGGGCAGCATGTGGTGTTCACACATGCTAAAAAACTCGATGTCCCTCACCACCACCATTTCAGAACATTCATCCTCAAAGATGGCATCATTCAACACATCCTTAAGGTTTTGATCATAACCTCTGGCGATAAATTTCCAGGCCTTGGCCACCCGGTGGGGTGTACGAACCAGACCTTCTCTTTGTGGGTCTTCACCGATTTCGGTTAAGAGCTGGTGAGTCAGGTTTTCAATTTTCTGTAAGTCTACCATTTATTTCTCCTGTCCAGTGGACAATGCTTCGGTTTCAAAATCTGCTAGAGGATCGATCTCCAGATAGCGTGAAAGATAGTGTACGCCAAGGTAAAAGGGACCGGTATCCACCAGGGCGACAATCAATTTAAAGGTATATCCTGACACGATAAAAATGAGCAATTGGTTGAAAATGGGTTTTGCCATATCTACAGGTAAAGCTTTCGCGTAATAATGTGTCACCAGAATCACAGCCACCGTATCTACCAGTTGACTCACCAGAGTCGATCCATTGTTTCTCAACCAGAGGTGCTTCCCTTTCGTGAGAGTCTTCCAGAAATGAAACATATAGACATCCACAAACTGAGCTGCCAGATAGGCAATCATGGAGGCCGTAACCGCACCAAAAGTTAAGGCTCTAACCTCATAAAAAACAGGCAAACGCCCTGCTGCATCCCTGGCGATTTCTCCTGTTGCTGTCAGGGTTTCAAAACCGGGCATCACACCGCCCAGCCACATGATAAACATGACCCACAGATTGAGTATCAAGCCTACAAAGACGACAAAATTTGCTCTTTTACGACCGTAGAGTTCACTTATCAGATCCGTTGCTAAAAAGGTTAGTGGATAAGGCAGGACGCCTATCGCCACAGCAAAAACGACATCACCATAGTTTTCAAAACTCAGTGTGAACAACTTGATAAAACGACTAATCCCCAAAATATTGAGCATGGCCAGGGTTCCCAGAAAGAGCCCCGCCAGAACGAGAAAGACCCGCTCTCTCCTTTGAACAATTTCAGGAGATGGGTTGGTATGTGATGCCGTCATATATCATCCTTTTGAGGAGTAAAAAGTACAGACCATAAAGCAACTTAACTGATGTTTAATCAGGACCGAAATAGTCTGTGTAAATGGTTGGTGTTTCCTGGAGTCGAATGCGATGCAGTGTTCCACCTTTAAGTTGACTTGCTATCTGCTCCCACATCCAGACCACCATATTCTCTGTTGAGGGTTGCTTACCCTTAAACCAAGGGACATCTATCTCTATTTGAGAGTGATCGACCTGCTTGATGACATGTTCCTTCACCACCTGTTTGAGGTGCCCAAGGTCCAAAAGAAATCCTGTAGCAGGATTAACCACTCCTGTCACCGAGACTGTCAGTTCATAATTATGTCCGTGGATATTGAGGTCTTCACCAAAAGCTGCCAGATTTTCTGCTTCACTCAGGGCGGGATTACCATAGCGGTGGGCGGCACAGAAGTGAAAAACTTTATTCAAAACAATCATTATAATTCCTTTATCCTATGCTTTGAATTTATTGTTGTGTGACCCAATGTCAAATCAACAGGCGAGTAGCTTCCCAGATTCTCCGGGCCGTGACCTTTTTTAATAAAAAGACTCGTCTTCCCAACGTGTGATACGCCAGGTGCCACCAGGATCGCTTACAAAATCAAAAATGGCATTCCCGGAAATGAAAAACTCTCCACCGATGGATAGATCGAAGGTTTTGGTCAGGCTGATTCCCCCGCTCCCAGATGTATCGGTAGCAATGGTGGCGTTCCAGACCAGGGTGAAATGATCAAACCCTCTAAATAGCCGCCCCGTAGTTCGTAATTCGGTATCTCTGCCCCAGTAATCATAACCACCTGCGCCACCTATATCAGGATCGAAATAGATAAACACAAAACTGGTATCAAAGAGCTCGCTGTATACCAAACTGTCACGGTAGATATAAGCATAGCGGAAGTTTTGCAGGACCTCATCAGGAGATCTTTGTTCTGTGAGGAAAAGAGAACTCTCTCCTTCCAGAATACCTTCAGTGGGCGCAAATGGATTCCAGCAGCCCGAGAGATATATTGAGCTGAGCAAAATAAACAGAAGCGTTAGCTTGGATGGCTTCACAATCTAATGTACCAGCGTTTTGAGGTCGCTCCAGCAGGGCAGTGTGTCAGATTTCAAGTCCTGCCAGACAGATATTTCATAAAGCAGATCAACATTTTGTACCAGCGTTAACGTTGCTTGACCCTTGAACTGTTCCGGCAGAAGGGGCTCCGCTTCCCCATAGAACAAAGTCAAGTGATAGTCCGTGATAATTTCATAGCGATCATCAATGGGTGATAACTGTTCGACTTCCCATTCAAGACGTGGAAGACCTTCTTCATTGAGCATTTCGAAAAGTTGGGTGATGAAATTTTCTTCTTCCACATAACCCCAGTTATCAAAAACACCTGGCTGGGAGCTGGCCACACCCTGGTCTGGAAAAAAAGCAAAGGACGCTCCTGTTTCGCCGGAGCTCCCCAAAACATCCAGATGATAATTTGGTTTATGGGCGGGAAATGCATTGGAAAGATTTTGCAGCACGATTTCAGGTGAGGTGGGTGGAATCCAGGCATAGGGATCCTGAACATCGGTGGGGGGCTCAGAATCACGTGGGGTGAAAAGCTCACAACCCGAGAACAAGAGTATACCTAGCAATGTAATCGTGGACCATATCATTAGCTGAAAGTACACGATGTGACACTAAAAACAAATCACATGTTGTGCTTTTCCTGTTTAGCGGTCTATTTTCCACCATGGAGCGTATTAAGACATGAGAGTTTTCGCCTGTATGGCCACCTCTCTGGATGGCAAGATCGGACCGGCCGGTGTTGACCATTTTGTGCCTATTGGTTCGCGCTATGACATGAAAAATCTGATCTCACTCAGGGATGAAGCCGACGGGATACTGTTTGGCGCGAGCACCTTCAGAACCTGGCCAAAGGTCCACCATGGGAACGACCCCAACCGGAGCGCACATCATTTTATAATGAGTCGTAGCCTTGATCTGGATTTTCAGGCCGATCTTTTTCAGCACCCAGAAATCCCCATCACTATTTTCTCCGGCTCAGAAAACACCGTCCCAAGCCAAACGATACCAGAACATGTCGACATTGTATCCGCTCCTGATCATCCCAGCCAAATTGATTTCATTCTGAGGTATGTTACCAAATGTGGTGTGAAATCATTAATGGTCGAAGGTGGCGGTCATATTATTCACTCTTTCATAGCCGCCCAAGCCCTGGATGAGCTATACCTAACTCTAGTTCCTGTTGTTATTGGCGACAAGAGGGCTCCCGCTTTGCTTGGTGGACAAAGCCTGGCCGCACCACCCCATATTAAAATCCTGGAGAGTAGGCAGATCGGGAACGAAACCTTTCTTCACCTCGAGTTCAGCTACAGTTAAAATCCTTGTAGTAAAGCTGCGGTTATCACATATGTTCTCTCCCATGATGATCAGACAGCCACAAACACCCCTCGTGAATTCCCGTCAAACAGGCTTTATGCTATGAAAAAAAGCCTCCTTGTTTTTCTACTTTTTACTGCTGTGGTCTGGGCTGATTATCCCGATCAATCCAGGGTTGTCAGAACTGCTGAAATGTGGGGGGGCATCAGCAGTAATAGTAATGTTGTGCTTAGTGATGATGGAGAATCATTACAGCTAGCCGACGGGTCAGTTACAGGTTTCTTCACTTTAATTCCCGATACTCTGCCGGCTCCTTTTGACCGTGGCCTGCCGTCGTGGAACGGGACGGCATTTCATGAGGATTCGGGCTTCAAGGTTTCTGTGCGTTTTAAATATTCTACCACCTGGTCACCCTGGTTAACTGTAGGCTATTGGAAAAATTATATCTGGCCATTCTACGGAGAGACGTCCTACGCAGCTGGAGAAATTGACTATGACTATGTCGTTCTGGACGACTTTCACACGATCTGGCAATGGCGAGTAGAGTTTAAGAGGCAGTTAGCAACACATCCTTCGCCGTCCATCAACAAGCTTAGTTTTTTTGTAAGCGACCAGAGAACCACTGACAACCAGAATATGTCAGCGATTATAAACGATGATCCACCAGAAATATACATTCCCACAAATTTTGTCTGTCAGTACAATGTTGATCCTGAAATTGGTGGAAGTATCTGCTCACCCACGTCTACAGTGCTGGCTATCCGAAGTTATGATATCGAGGTAGATCCCTATGGTTTTGCCCTTGATAATTATGATGATTACTGGAACCTCTTTGGGATCTGGCCGCGGGCAGTCCAGAATGCTGCGGGATATCATCTTGATGGCGCCGTAACCCGCTATCGCACCTGGAGTCAGGCTTATGATACACTGGCGGCTGGCGGACGGGTCATCATGTCAGTTGGACCCCCGCTTTATGCAGGACACCTTATGATGTTGGCGGGCTTTGATAGCCAGGGTGACCCCCTGGTTCATGATCCAGCACAACAAAATGGCGAGGGTTACGAATTCAGTAAGTCTTCTATATCCCAATCCTGGTTCACCAAGGGTGGCGTGGGCTACACTTTCTTCTCCGATGAAACTATTGTTGCTCTGGATGATGGGCAGCAAAACACCCGGCCCGACCAATTAGAGCTATACGAAAACTTTCCCAATCCATTTAACCCCTCTACCAGTCTGAGATTTACACTGTCTTTTGCTTCTCACATTAAGCTGAGTGTTTTTGATCTCGCTGGTAAACAGATCGATGTGTTAATCAGCGATTATCTACCGGCTGGAAATCATCAGATTGTCTGGAATGCTCAGAATCAGGTAAGCGGGGTTTATCTCGTACGCCTGGAGTCTGGTACGGAAACACAGATTCGTCGCATGACCCTGCTGAAGTAAGCCTCACCTCTTTATACTAGCCTAAAAAGGCCAGAAAATTGGCGCCATGACAGAAGCAATTACCCAAAAAATCAAATTCAAGGGCACACCGGCTTTCACATAATCCATAAACTGGTATTTACCTGGACCATAGACCATAAGATTAGTTTGATAGCCAATCGGGGTCATAAAGCTGGCTGATGCGGCATAGCAAATAGTGAATATTAGCGGTCGGGAGTCAATACCCATATTATTGGCTGCTGCAATGGCAATGGGGGTCAGCACGATGGCTGCTGCATTATTAGAAACCACCGATGTGATTATGGCCGTGATAAAATAGAGGCTGGAAAGCAGCACATAGGGCGCTAGATCTGCCGAGAATGTTTTTGCCAGGGAAGTCACGCTCTCACCAATCAGGTGCGCTGCACCACTGGTTTCCATGGCCGTTCCAAAAGGAATAAAGGCGGCAATAAAGATGATGACTGGCCAATTAATGGCACTGTAAGCTTCTCTCGTTGAAATGTGCTTGGTAACCAGCAGCAGGAAGGCACCTGCCAGAGCGGCCGCCAGAATATCAACAAGTCCTGTTGCTGCCGAGAGCATGATAATGGGAATAATGATGACCGCCAGCCAACGGATTCTTTTTTTGCGCATATTGATTTCATGATGCTGCAGAATGATCAAGTCTGGATCATTACGCATTTCTGATATCTGGTCAGCTGGCATGAGCATAAGCAGGGTATCAGCAAAGTGGAGGCGAATATGGGCGATCTTTTGTTTGATGGTAACGCCTCTGCGGCCAATGGCCAGAACAAAAGCCTTGTATTTCTTGCGGAAATTCAGATCGCTCAGGGATTTACCATAGAGTGTTGAATCGGGACCAACCAAGCCTTCAACCAACACATTGTCTCCAGCCTGAAGTTCTTTTTCACCCAACTTGACCTCTGAGAGCGCTAAAACTTTTTCCTGCTGAAGAAATTTTAAAAAATTCTCCAGAGCCCCCTTTGTTAACAGAATGTCACCTTGAAGCAGAATGAGGTTTCCAATATTGCTGGTAAGTTGAATACCATCTCGAATTACAGCCAGAACGGTAATGTCATAGCGCTCATTCACCTGGCGGTCTCGACAATTTGACCCAATCAGGGGTGAATCATTATCTACTTTGAATTCAGTGAGATAGGTAGACATATGATATTTACCTACCAGGGTACTCACGGGAGCACGAGAGGGTAAAAGCTTAGGTAAAACAACCAGGCTATAGATGGATCCGACTACAAGAAAAATGATCCCCATGGGTAAAAACTCAAACATTCCCAGAGCCTGGAGACCGTGCGCTTCACCTACAGAACTGACCAACAGATTGGTTGAGGTCCCGATGAGGGTGATGGTGCCGCCATAAATAGCCGCATAGGAGAGCGGTAAAAGTAGTTTTGAGGGTGAGATTCTAAATTTTGAAGCCATGTGCATGGCTACCGGGATAAAGATTGCCACGGCTGCAACATTGTTGATAAATCCCGAGAAAATGCTTACTGTAACGAAGAAGAGACCTATCCCCAGCCACTTTACCTTCTTTTCCATGTTGATGAAATATTGGGCGAAATTTTCAAGGATACCGGTTTTTACCAGGGCGTGACTAAGTACAAACATCACGGCAACAGTAAGCACAGCCTTGTTGCTAAACCCTGCAATGGCCTGATCACTATCTACGTATCCCGTAAACCAGAGTACCAGCAAGAGACCCAGGCCCAAAACATCGATAGGGAGGACTTCCAAAACCAGAAGCACTAGCAAGAGAATCATCAAGACGAATATTCCCGCTATCTCAAATCCCATATTTCTCCTTATTTTCCAGTCTTAACGCTTTCAAAGACGTCACTCCAGAGCGCCATATTTTACATTGGACGAGCTGGTCTCCATTATAACAAAAGTTATTGTGTTTAAATAATTTGTGCAAGCAATAAGCGTTTATAGTATGGAACGAATCTTTGGGTGAGAAATCTCTTGATAATATATTTGATGACCCCTTCCAGTAGAAAAAAATGAAGCCTCGATCCTTAAGGAAAAGGCTTGGTGGGTCAAGCCTGTTTGTTAAATTCCGCACTGATATCAAAAGGATATAACTATATACAAAATGAGGAAGTGACTCATGAAAAAATTTGTTACCCTGTTAGTCTTTGCGCTGATTTTAATCGGTGGAGTATACGCCGATAAGGTCGCTGTGATCTCCAAGGTACAAGGTGAAGTCCTGATACAAAAGGCAGAAGATTTTGATTATAACACACCGGTTACCATGGGTATGATCCTGGACAACAACGATCAGATCAAAGTAAATGATGGTTTTGCTGTGATGTTGCTTCTGGATGATAAAAGCCAGGTGAAGCTTCGTGAAAATACAGAAGTAGCTGTTACCATGGTAGAAGATATTGGTGGTCCTGGATACCATGTTCGTCTTGAATATGGTCAAGCCCTGACAAAGTATGCCAAAGGGGCCGAGTTTGGTTTTCAGCTACACACGCCAACCTCTGTGGCTTCCATCAAAGGAACCGAGTTCTGGACCGTTACGGATCCTGAAACTGGTGATCAAGTGATTGTTGTCGAGGGCCAGGTTGATGTGATGAACAACCTCACAGGCATGATCAGCACCGCTGGTCCTGGTGAAACCGTAAGCTCAACAACAGACGGATATATCCAGACGGGTGAAACTGAAGAGGGGACCATCCCACAAGATCCTGAAGATGATACTATTGATGCGGAAGAAGATACTGGAGACGCTGGGTCAGACTCTACAGAAGTAGACACCGAACTGGTTGATGAAGAAGAGCCAGAAACCGATGACGCTGCGGGCGACATGCCACCCCCCCCTCCCTCTACAGCAGGCGAAACAGCTCCTGAAGCTGAGGATGAAGAAGCTGGAGACGACGAAGAAGGCGGTGGACTCTTTGGTGATGCTCTCGCCATGGATGCCGCACTGGGTGCTGTAACCATTGATGGTCAGCTCTATAACCAAATTGCACTACGTCCCGATATTTCTATTGGAAAACTGGGCGTCGGACTGGATATCGTTCTCTATATGGATCAAAATGGTGACATTAGGAGCGATGACTGGGATGACTATACTGACATTATAGACAAGATCATGTATGTCCGCTGGGGTCAGCCTCAAGATCCTCTCTATGTCAGGGTTGGAACTCTTGAAAATGTCGTTCTGGGTTATGGTCTATTTGTGAATGGCTATAACAACATGATGGAATACCCCTCCGTCCGTAAAATTGGAACCCACATTGGTTTCACCCTTGGTAATTTTGGTGTTGAAACCATGGTCGCCAATGTAAAAGAGTTGGTTGGCCTGGCCTCATTTCGTGGTACTTATAGTCTCGGGAAATTGAAGTTTGGTGCTACCGTTGCTTCGGACTTCAACCAGTATCTGGGCTTTAAAGATACCGATGATGATGGCCGTCCCGATCTTGTGGATGACTTCCCAGACAATGATACCTACTGGCTGGATTCAGATGGTGATGGTTATGCCGATAGAGATCCAGAGGAATACGATATCGATGGTGACAATAAAACCGATAGCCACCCCAACCCTATTTACAATTTTGATGATGCCATTGAAGGTCTCAAGCCAGAGCCCTTTAACCTGGCTGAGAATAAAGCCACGCTCACAGGTGTAAGTTTTGATGTGGGATATCCTGTATTTAGTTCAGGTTTTCTGGATGTCATGCTCTTCGCTGAAGCCGGACAGTACATCGGAAATCACTACAATTATACCGATGGTGCCGCAGGACTGGATTCTGTAGAAGTAACCCATGGTTGGGGTTTAACTGCTCCCGGTATCCGTGCGACAGTCATGAAAATTGTTAATATCGGGCTGGAATATCGAATGACCGGCGAAAATTTCGTCTTCTCCATGTTCGATCAGAACTATGACATTGATCGTGTGAGTATGCAGTCCTTTCCGCTGGCAGATGTAATGAAGCCTATCACACGCGACATGAGACTCATGAACACAACACCCATGCAGGGTGTTTTTGGAAGCGTGGGTGTAGACATCCTAAGTTTGGTAACGGTTACTGGTGCATATCAGCACATGATACAGGATGGATCTGACCCGGTTAAGGGTGTATATGGATCCATTAACCTGGCTGAAAACCTCATTCCAAAACTGGCTGGTGCATCTGCATACCTCAATCGTATGAATGTCGATGATCCCTGGGATATTTATAGCGAAGGGACATTGCTGGGTTATAAAGCAGTCTTTGCTCTGGGTGGTGGAGCTACATTAACCTGGGATTTCCGTCAGACTTTCCGTGACCTGGATGGTGATGGAGAAATCAACATGGATAGTGGCTCAGATGAAGTAATCAGGACCACAGTTATTGAAACTGGGTTTTCTTTCTAAACACAACACTATAGATGACAAAAAACGCCCTGCCTTTGCGGGGCGTTTTTTTTGACATCTCTTTTCAACCGAACAGCGAGCCTTGTGACCCTTCAGCGAAAATGAGCCTGTCTTCCTAATCCTTTTAGTACCTTCCCCTTATGACAACATCTGAGGAGGGCGTCTCGTGAAATCAAACAAATCGATTATTTATAAGCTGGTGTTGTTGGCGATCTCAACAATACTCTTAGCCCAGCCACAGACCACCATTGAAACGACCAAGATGTCGGAGACCCTGTATCATTTTAAGGTCACAACTTTTTATCCTGTAAGCACGCTTGCCTCCATCGGTCCTGATGGTATTCTGTTGGTAGATCCCGGCATGGAGCAGTCACACACAGAGCTCATGAAAGTTTTGTCTGAACTGAGTGACATGAAGGTGACCAAAGTAATCAACACCCACTCCCATGATCACCATACCAGCATGAATAAGTACCTCGGTGAATCAGCTGAAATTATCGCACATGCCGCCAGTACAGAGCTCATGCGGGGTGATCTAGATGTCTTGGTTGAATGGCCCAAAAAAGCCTTCCCCTCAACATCCATTGACAGCGAAACCAGCTTTACCTTTAACGGTGAGGAAATTCGATTGATTCCTGTCGACGGGGGACACTGCAAAGATGACCTCTTGGTATATTTTCCCGAATCAAAAGTAGCCTGTACCGGTGGTGTCCTAAAATCGGGCTCGTACCCCATGGTTGATTTTGCCCGTGGAGGTGATTTTAGAAACTTTGCCGTTCTGGCTCGGAACGCGCTTACCCTTTTCCCTCAAGATGTCACTTTTGTTCAATCCCATGGCGACAACTTCAATTATACCCAGGCCAATGAATATGTTGAACGACTTGACAGAAGCATTCCATTGATCAAAAAAGCCGTGGCAGCTGGAGACACTCCCAAAAAAATGATTGATGAAAACATTCTTTCGGTAGTAGCTGATAGCGATCATGCTTATCCAAACCGAAACTTTTGGATCCAAACAATCCACCGGGGATTGTCCATGGAAAATAATGGGGTGAAAAAATCTTTAACCGCTCCTCTTTACCACGCCCTGGAAAAAGGCAACGGGAATGATGCCAGTAAAGTTTACAGGGAACTCAAAAAGTCGAATCCTGATGAATATGGTTTTAATGAAAATGTTCTCAACACGCTGGGCTATTATCTACTTGGGAAAAACCGCCTGGAAGATGCTGTTACGATTTTTAAACTAAATGTTAAAGAATATCCCAAGTCTTTCAATGTCTATGATAGTCTTGGAGAAGCGTATATGAATAAGGGTAGTCTCTGGCGGGCCAGGCGGAACTATAAAAAATCCATTCGGATCAACCCCAAAAACCAAAATGGCCTAGACATGCTGGAGAAACTCTCCTCGCAATAACACCACTCCGCAACACGTAACATAAAAGAAGAGGCCTCGAAATTCGAGGCCTCTTTGATTTCTCAATTTAAGAATAGTTTAGCTTGGTGTCTGGAACTTTGTTTTCTGTTCCTGATAGTAGCTGTCTTCTGGCTGAAGCACGATACATTCATCCATCACAGCAACAGCTTCATCGATACGACCAAGCTTCCAGAGAACCTCACCTTTGGTATCCATGATTTGTGCCTTATCTCTAGCGCCCTCGTCTTCAGCCAACAGGGCGATACCCTGATTTATACGCTCCAGGGCGTTCTCAAGATTTAAGTCAAGCTCGGTCATGCGCCAGGCATAACCATTCAAAAGACCTGATGTTTCTTTCTGAACGCCAGACATAAAGTCAACATAACGACGATAGGTATCTGCTTCAGCAGCATTGTCTTTCATCCCACGATAAAAGTTACGTAAAGCATCATAAGCCTTTGGAAGCACTTCAGTATTAGTTTCGTTGTTGATAAATGAAACCAGTGTCTCAGGGTCTTGATTCTCTTTGGCGTGATACAGTGCCATTTTAAGGGCCGCCGTTGAGTGTAACAAGGGCTCTACAGATTCGAGCCCAAAGAGTATTTCCCAGTAGGTCATGGCAGCCTGGAGGCCACTCATAGTTTCTACCTTACCCGCCAAAGAAACTAGCAGGTCAGCATTGTCTGGATCTTCCTGAAGCTGTCGCACAAGATCAGGAACCGTGTTGATTCCATTGCGAATGCGGGTCATTTCTGCCAGATATTCAGCTGGTGGTCTGTAACCTACAATACGATCAATTTCGTTGCCCTCTTCGTCAACAAAGACATAGGAGGGAATAGAGTGAATATTGAAGCGTTTTGACAAATCGTCGTTTTGGGAAGAATCAACATTTAAATGATAGGAAACAAAATTTTCAGATGTATATGCTATGAGAGCGGGGTCAATAAATGTTTCGGCGTCCAGCCGATTACAGGAGCCTCACCATTTTGCCCAGAACTCGTAGCCAACTATTTTTCCGTTAGCCTCTACTTGAACACTAGCATCAGTAATCCATGGGTAAACCGGTTCTTTTTCTGCACAGGCCAGGATCATCATTCCGGCTATCGCGACGAACCACACTTTTCTTATTTTCATAACAATCCTTTCAAACTCTCAAATCAAAAATATAGTCATGTGAAACTATTGTCAGTGGCAGGAGATTGCAACGCTCATTCCGGCTCAAATCATCTTTGCACCTGGCAAAAGCTAAGCGCTATCATGGATTGAAGATAAAAAGCCAACTGAAGGTGGCTTTTTTATTTATCTGTGTGGATTCGGTGGGCTCTAACGCCCGACTTAAGTCGGGCGTTTTAGAAAAGTCTAGTGAACAGTGTGCTCAATGGATTTCTGTAGCTTGGGATCACCCATGGCAATGATGGGATCTTTGCCCGACTTCATGGACACCCACCACAGAAAGATACCACCAATCCCAAGGAGTGTAGTAAAATGCATCCACGAAAGCTGGAGGTGGTTGTCATTAAACGTAGGGTTGATCATCCAGAAGTGATCAACATAGTGCATAAACAGAGCCAGGCTGGAAATAGATACGATTAACACCGGAATCCTTTTTACAGCCCTGAAAGCCAGAACTATAAATGGCACAATAAAATGAAACATGATCAAAAAGAGGCTGACGTACTTCCAGCCATGCTCCCAGCGGTGGAGAAACCAGATGGTTTCCTCGGGAATGTTGCCATACCAGATCAGGAAGTACTGGGCGCCACCGATATAGGCCCACCAGGCCGTAAAGGCGAAAAGGAATTTTCCCAGATCATGGGTGTGTTCCGCGGTTACGATTTCACCTGCTCCATTATTTCGTAATCTTATCGCCATTATGGATAACAAAGCAAGAGAAGCCAAAAAGCCCCCTGACCACACATACACACCAAAAATGGTTGAGTACCAGTGGGGATCAAGACTCATGAGCCAGTCAAAAGCGAAGACTGTTACCGTAATGGCGTACAGAACTGTGCCGCCGGCAGCCAGACGGCGCATTTTTCCAAGACTTGCCGCATCACCACCATCTTGAGCTATAGACAGCTTTCTCAAGCCGTGAGCCAGCCATGACCAAATTGCAAAAATGACGATACCGCGGATAAAAAAGAAGGTTGTATTAAGATAAGGTGCTTTCCACTGCAGGATCTTATCATGCATGACATGGGGATCGTCCACGTGTGACCAATGAAATAGATCGTGCATTCCAAAGAAAAGCGGGATCATCAGCAAACCCATAATGGGCAGGGCGCAAGCCAGGTTTTCAGCGACGCGTCGCATGACCACACCCCAATAGGCTCCAGTAATGTGATGAATGAGGACAAAGAATAGTCCCCCCAGTCCTATTGTGGTAAAAAAGGTGAAGGCGGTGAGATAGGCCTGGAAGAATTGTGCATGATCCATAAATGCACCTATCACCGAAAGCAGCAAGCCGACACCACCAGCAATCAAAGCCTTCTGGGTGAATGAGCTAGTCTCTAATAACATGTATGTGTTTTTGTCGAATTTCATAGTGCGCTCAAGACCTTTAATTCTTTTGTAGTGATCGGAGGTAGCCGATTATAGCCCAGCGATCTTCTACGGATACTTGCGCTTTGAGTGATGGCATGTTGAGCCAACCAGCTGTGATAGCGTTGAACATGTGTCCATCGCTCAAATTTATGATGCGCTCATCATAAAAATTGGCTGGTGGTATAGGGTATTTATAGAACAGTATTTTACCCTGGCCGTCGGCGTTTATGCCGTGACAGGCAGAACAGTAGATATCATAGCGTTCTTCACCACGCTTAAGCATGTTTGCAGTAAATACCATGGGGGCCGAGGCTATAAGTTCACCGGCAGCATTTTTACCGTGGTAGTAAGCATCATCAGCGCGTAATTCATCGCGAGCCACCGTTCCTTCTACGGGTGTCCGCATGGTTGCGCCATCCACAAAAAAGTTACTCTCAGACTGAGCCTTATACTTTTTTTGTGAATCCATATTGGGGTTCAGATGAACCGGGGGCTTGTCGGAATAATTTCCGCGACCACAAGTGACAATCATTAAAATTGAAACGGTCAATAACATCAATCGAGTAAGTCGTTTTTTCATGATTATCTCCTTACTCGCCAGCCACCAGCTCAACATCGGTACCACCAATTGAGCTGAGAAATTCTTGAATTTTCTGGTCGTCAAACTGTTCATCGTCTGACTCAATGCTGACATAGAAAGCATCGTCGGTCACTTTTGCAAATTTGTCTGAATAGAATACCGGATGATGCAAACGGGGAAGCCTGTTTAGGTGGAACATACCAAAGACAGCCCCAAAAGCGCCAAAAAGCACAAAGAGTGCAAAGGTAACGATGACGAAAGCCTGCCAACTGAAGAATGGCTTGCCTGATATCACCAGGGGATATTCAACAGCTGCAACCCAATACTGCAGCCCCATACCAATTGTCGCACCGGCGAGAGTCATTCCACCAACAATATAGCCGAGAGGGGAACGCTTGAGACCCATGGCATCATCCATCCCATGGATCGGGAAGGGAGAGTGACAATCAAAACTTTTATAGCCAGCATCACGAATTTTCTTGGCTGCCTCAATAAGTTCAGCAGGATTCGCAAAGCGGGCGAGAGCACCTAATGTTTGACTCATTTGGCACCTCCATCGTGTGGATAGTTATGGGGATCGGCTTCCGGCAGCACGCCTTTAACTTCTGAGAGCGCTACCATGGGTAAAAATCTCAGGAAAAGCAGGAAGAAAGTAAAGAAAAGTCCAAAGCTTCCTACAAAGGTCAAGATATCCCAGATAGACGGCGAGTAATAATCCCAACTGGAAGGGAGAAAATCACGCGATAATGAGGTTACTGTAATCACAAAACGTTCAAACCACATGCCGATATTTACAAAAATAGATGCGACAAACATAACCGGGATACTGCGGCGTAATTTCTTAAACCAAAAAATTTGGGGCGTGATCACATTACAGGTAAACATAATCCAATAAGCCCAGGCATAAGGTCCCAGGGCGCGATTGATAAACGCAAAGACCTCGAATTCATTCCCCGAATACCAGGCAATAAAAAATTCTGTCATATAGGCATAGCCCACCATGGAGCCGGTAACCAGGATGATCTTGTTCATTTTCTCAAGATGGTTAACTGTGATTATATCTTCGAGGCCATAGATCTTTCTGGCAATAATGGCCAGGGTCATAACCATACCAAAACCCGAGAATACTGCACCCGCTACAAAGTATGGCGGGAAGATAGTGGTATGCCATCCAGGCACCATGCTGGTTGCAAAGTCTGTTGCCACAACGGAGTGAACAGATAAAACCAACGGTGTCGCCAGCCCAGCTAACATGAGATAAGCTTTTTCATAATGTTGCCATTGACGATTTCCACCTCTCCAACCGAGAGCAAAGAAGCCTAATACCTTTTTGCGTACTTTTGTGGCGCGGTCTCTCAGGGTGGCCAGATCGGGAATAAGACCAACATACCAGAAGAGAGTAGAAACTGTGAAATAAGTTCCAACGGCGAAGATATCCCATAGAAGCGGGCTTCTAAAGTTGGGCCAGATCAACATCTGGTTGGGAATTGGAAACATGTAGTAGGCCAACCAGATTCTGCCAACGTGAATACCTGGAAAAACCAGAGCTGTAATCACAGCAAAAATTGTCATTGCCTCAGCAAAGCGGTTAATGGCCGTCCTCCACTGTTGTCTCAATAAAAACAGAATGGCTGAAATCAGGGTTCCGGCATGACCAATACCCACCCAGAACACAAAGTTTACAATGGCCCAACCCCATCCAACGGGGTTGTTCAGGCCCCAGATGCCAGTGCCTTCCCAGGCCAACCAGCCAATGGCTCCCAACAGAACCATCATACCGGAAACGGCCATAGCAAACAACAGATACCATTTCGGTGGAGCTGGTGTTTCTACGATTCCGCTGACTTTATCCGTCAGGGTGCTGAAGGTATGGCCACCAGTAACTAGCAATTCCTCGCCCCCGATTGCTTCAGTGGCAGCGGAATCTCTTTGGGGATGTTTATTTAATATACTCACTTTTGAGTCCCATATAATTTCATTGGTTCAAGACCTACGCCGTATGCTCAACTGCAGCATGTCCAGATTCCAATTCAGGATTCGGATTGCGCAGCTTGGCACCATAGCTGGTTCGTGGTTTCAAGTTCAATTCACCTAACAATGAATAGTCCCTGTTCTGTGCTTTTATTTTGGAAACTTCGCTATTGGGGTCGTTAATGTTTCCAAAAGCAATGGCATCGGTGGGACAGGCCTGCTGACAAGCAACTACGATATCGCTTTCTTCCAATTCCCGGCCTTCGTTCTTAACTTCGATCTTGGCAACATTGATTCGCTGTACACAAAAAGTACATTTCTCCATGACACCGCGGAAACGGATGGAGACATCAGGATTCATAGCCATTTGTACAATCTCTGGCATATCCTTGGTGAAGTTGAAGAAGTTGAAGCGTCGAACTTTATAGGGACAGTTGTTGGCGCAATAACGAGTTCCAATACAGCGATTATAGGCCATTTCGTTCAGACCTTCTTCGCTATGGGTTGTGGCTGCTACAGGACAAACACCCTCACAAGGCGCCAGCTCACAATGCTGACAGGCAATGGGCTGAAAGACCATTTCGGGATCTTCAACATCACCTGTATAATAGCGGTCCAGACGAATCCAGCTCATATCACGACCGTTATTCACTTCTTCCTTGCCAATAACGGGAATATTGTTTTCGCTCTGACAGGCAATCGTACATGCGCTACAGCCGGTACAGCTGGTCAGGTCAATGGACATGCCCCATTGGTTTCCTTCCGAATAATCATGCTCTTTCCACATGGATTTGAGCTCATTATTTTCTGCGAAGGCCATGGCAAATTCTGGGTCTTTCTGGTAATCAGCCAGTGTGCTCTCGCGGACGATGGTCGGCAAGCGCTCCTGAATGGCTTCTGCAGCCAGTTTTTCTTCATCAAAACCATGATTATCCTGAACACAGGCCAGGGTATGAGTGCCGAAAGCTTTTTCAGCTGAAAAGCCGGAGGCAATACTCATCCCGGAGGCATTGCGCAAGACACTTACGTTGGCACCAACACCAGTAGAAACACGACCAATTTCACGGCCATAACCCAACTCAAGAGCAAGAGTATTGTCAGCCATGCCTGGTTGTATCCAAACAGGCAGCACTACATCAACACCACCGCTTGAGATCTTCAGGCGGTCTTCATTTTTTACACCAAGATTCATGGCCGTATTGGCTGAAATCAGTGCAACATTATCCCAGGTCAGCTTAGTTACGGGATCGGGCAGTTCCTGCATCCAACCATTGTTGGCATATCGACCATCATGGTTGGAGAAGGAGCTTGTAAAAATGACTTCCATATCACCCGCAGAAGCCGTCGATGAATAATACCGACTCATGGAAACAGCGCCTTGAGCTCGAGTCTTGTTTACTGCTACAGAGGATTCTCTGCTGGAGGCAAGAAAACCATCATGAACGACTTTGCGCCAGGCTTTTTCAAAATTAGATGAACCTATAATATCTTTCCAGGTTTCTTGAACCACGCCGTAAGCCCAAACTTCTTCATCGGCTACCAGGTCAGCCAGGACATCAACATTGCTTTTACCATCAAATAGTGGAGCGATGAGAGGTTGAATGACTCCAACACCACCATACCCAGAGACATCTCCCCAGCTTTCCAGGAAATGTGCTTCAGGAATATGCCAGGTTGTCTTTGCTGAGGTTTCATCTACATGTGAAGATAAATGTACAGAATATTTAACCTTTGTAAGGCCTGTTAAAAAGTCAACATCGGCGGGTGCTTGATAAACTGGATTACCACCCAGAATTATCAGTGATTCCACCTTGCCGGCATTCATTGCTTGGCCCAGCTCAACAAAAGACTTCAGGCTGGAAGCCTGCATGTCAGGGTTTAAAGTGTAGCTTACTGTTTTATTGGTGTTGCTTAACACATCATTTATCAGAGCAATCAGTGTGTGCACTTCAGCGGGCTGGCGACGGCCACCCAGCACCAGCGAGTTACCCTTGTTGTGAATCAAGTCTTTGGCAACAGCGCTAATCCACTTTTTATCAAAATTGGCGTTGACGCGTGGAGCACGAATATTCAATCCTTGTGCGCTAAGTTCGTGTGCCAGGGCTGCAGCAAACATACCGACCTGTCCACTCTGAACTCTCAGGCGATGATCTGCCATGCCGCCAGTAATGGTATAAGTTCCCTCAACCACATAGAGACGATTCATGCTGTCTTTTTCAGAACGGACCTTTCGACGAGAGGCAAAATCCCGTGCATGGGGAATGTCATTGCTATCCATTTGGAGAAAATCAGAATCCAAAGACAATACGACATTAGCGTCTTTAAAATTATATCTGGGTTGAGCCGGGGTCCCTGTTGCAGCCCCAACGCCAGCAAAAACATTCTCATCACTGACACTGTCATAGGTAACCCATTGCGCCTGTGGGAACTTCTTCTTGAAGGCCTTACTGAGGCGCATCATTGTGGGAGAGGTGAAACTTTCAGAGAGGATGGCCAGTCCTTCGCCACCATTTTCGGTATATTGATCCGTCTGTTTTTTCCAGGCTGCCCGATAGGAGCTCCAGGTGGAGTTTTTGCCTTTATTTAATACCATTTGCGAGCGGTCTGGATCGTACAGGTTGAGCATTTCAGCCTGCATAAAAACATTTGAAGAGCCGCCAGAAGCTGGATGGAGCTTATTGCCCTCTATCTTAGTGGGACGACCTTCGTGACTTTCGACCAACAAACCAAAGGATTCATTTCCAAAAGGCATGCTGGTGGCGTAATACTGTGGTTTTCCAGGAATAATCTCTTCTGGTTTAACCACGTAGGGGATGATTTTCTCGACAGGTCGTCGACAGCTGGTTAAACCAGCCAGCGCCATGGAAGCACCCATCAAGCCTAAAAATTTTCTGCGTGAAACAGGGTTTTTCAACTCATCGGCACCCTCTGGAAATTCTTTTTCAACCAATTCCTTGAATTCTGGAGTTTCGGCGAGATGATCCAGGCTACGCCAGTATTTTTTACCCTGTGTGCTGGGGTTTATTGCGTTACTCATCGGTGACATCCTGTACAGTCAGTGATCGGAGCCTTGATATCCAAGAGCTCCTTCTGTTTGGCGGCAAATTCAGCCTGGTTTGCCGGTGGCGTCCAGGTCATGTTGGTAACTTCGTTAGCGGGGCGCAAGTGATCGTCCGGGTTGCGATGACAGTCCAGACACCAGCCCATACTTAAGGGTTTATGCTGGGCGACCACATCCATTTCGGCAATGTTGCCATGACAGCTAGCACAACCCACACCTACTGTGATATGCGCGGAATGATCAAAGTAGACATAATCCGGAGATTTATGAACTCGGATCCATTCCAGGGGAGTCCCAGTTTTAAAGCTTTCTCGGACCAGGGACAGTTTATCACTATCGGCCTTGATCATGTTGTGACAATTCATACAGGTTTTTGTCGGAGGCAAGCCGGCAACGGGAGAGGTCTCCACGCCAGTGTGACAGAACCGACAATCTAAGCCAAGGTCCCGTACATGCACTTTGTGGCTGTAGGAGACGGGCTGTGCAGGACGATAACCAACATCAGTATACCACGGTGAAGCATAGTACCAGATCAGACCCACAATTACAACCGTGGTTAGACCGGCACCAACAGCAGCATACAACGGGGCTTTATTCGTCCATTTGGGGAATATCTGAGCCAAGATTTATCCCTTTATTTCTTTTCCAGAGTTTGGGTTTTGAGGGGTTCTAATGGCCGCCGGTAATTCACCGGCTGCCTTACGTTTTTCCCCACCTTCTAACGGCCAGCATGATACATTCCTGTCAAAATAATGACAAGTAGTTTATCATTTTCAATACATTAGAAATCAGGATAAATAATATCACCTAAAAGCTTCTAAAGTCACTTTCTCTTGTACCTGTGAAAGCGGGAAACAAGAATATCCTTAAGCTACCTTCCACGACCCCGCATGGTTGGATCCAGGGCGTCTCTCAGACCCTCTCCAAAGAGGTTGAAGCCAATTACCATAACCGCTACAGCCAGGCCAGGGAAAACAGATATCCACCATTCTCCGCGTAGGTGCATTCTACCAAAAGCAATCATAGAGCCCCAGCTAGGCTCTGGTGGTTGAGCTCCCAGACCGATAAAGGATAGTGATGCTTCAGCCATGACGGCTCCGGCGATACTCATGGTAAAGGCCACAATCACAGGCGCCAGGCTGTTCGGTAGAACATGCCGCATGATGATTCGCCACTGTGAATACCCTAGCGATCGGGCTGCAACAACATATTCCTGTTCAATAATGGTCAATACTTGAGATCTCATAATTCTAGCCATGCCTGGCCAACTCACCAGACCAATAGCCAACATGGCCACTTCAATACTGGGACGTGGCACAGCGGCTGTAATTCCAATCATAAACAGGAGGGCCGGAAACCCGAACATCACATCAGTAAAACGCATGATAATGGTTTCAACCCACCCTCGAAAGAATCCGGCAATAAGTCCAAGAATCGCCCCGATAAACATAGAAATCGAACTTGCAATAATGCCTACTTTGAGAGAGATGCGCGCACCATAAATAATTCGAGAAAGTACATCACGCCCCTCTTCATCTGTCCCCAACCAATGTTGTGTTGACGGCGGCTGAAGACTGATATCCAGGTCTGCATCGTAAGGATCATAGGGTGCTACCCAGTGGGCAAAGACTCCTACAAAAACCAACAAAGCCACCAGGAAAAGGCCGAACAGAGCAACCTTATTCTTGCGAATCTGTCTGATGGTTTCTGATGTGATGCTACCGCGCATACACTTCTTCCATGAGATGATTTGTTTCATCCACATGCGGCGATTCGAATCGCCGCCTAGATAGCCACATCATTTTTTATTCTCCAAGCGGATGCGCGGATCAATGACGCCATACAGTATGTCCACGATAAAATTGGCTGTTACAAAAATCAAAGCCGTAACCAGAACTGCACCTTGGATGACGGGAAAATCACGTTTCAAAATGGCGGTCAGGGCGAGACGTCCAATACCGGGCCAGTTGAAAATGGATTCTGTGAGCACCGCACCAGACAGATAGGATCCGAAATCAACACCAATGATGGTCACAACAGGAATGAGGGTGTTTTTCAAGGCGTGCTTGGCTACAACCATAAAATTAGACAAGCCTTTGGCCTTCGCGGTACGGACATAGTCCTGGGATAACACTTCCAGCATATTCGCCCGGGTAACTCGCGCCAGAAATGCAGCGCTACGCGTTCCCAGGGTGATGGCTGGCAGAATGAGATAAGGCAGACAACCATAGCCGGTGAGATAAGGCCACCCCACGGCTCGAGCTCCAATCACCAGGAGTAACCCTACCCAGAAAACCGGTGCTGATATCCCCAGCAAGGCGATTCCCATGGTTGTACGATCCAGCCAGGAATGTGGTTTTATGGCTGACACCACCCCCACAGAAATTCCCAGTAAAATCGAAACGGACATGGCTCCTACAGCCAACAACATGGTGGCAGGAAAGCGTTCCATGATCATTTGGGTTACAGGTTTTTGAGAAATAAATGATACCCCTAAATCTCCGTGGAGTAGACCCCAGAGATAGTGACCGAATTGTTTCCAGAGAGGGTCGTTTAGATGGAACTGCTCTCGCAATCGCTCCAGTGTTTCCTCTTCATAGCGTTCGCCCACCATGGACAATACAGGATCTCCGGGAACGATATACATCAGTATAAAAGTCAACAGGATGATTCCTAAAATCACAGGGACGAGCTGCGCAAAGCGATTAATAATGTATTGAAGCATTGAAGTGTATTATAAGCGAATGTCTAGAGGTTACAAAGGGCGGGTTTTCTGGGAAGCAGGTCGCATTGCAATACGACCTGCTTCCTGGAACACAAAATGAAATCCGTGGCAAACCCGCCCATCTTCATTAATCTGTTCCCATGTCTACTCTGGATCAAACATTTCTGATTAATCTGGCGCTCAGTTTCCTGGTTGGCTCGGTCTGGGTTACAACGGTGACCGTTATTGCTGAACGATTCGGAAGTAAAATCGGAGGGTTTATCGGCGGTTTACCCTCTACGATTGTGATTGCCCTGCTTTTTATTGGCCTCTCACAATCCACTGCTGCTGCCTCTCAAGCCGCGGTGATGATTCCTTTGGTAATGGGGGTAAATGGTCTCTTTATCCTGATCTATCTGTCTCGGGTTCATCGGGGTTTGGTTAAAGCCCTGCTCACTGCGCTTTTCTTCTGGTTTATTGTCAATGGAGCGATCGTACTGGCGGGTCTTGATGGGCTCTGGTTTTCAATCGCAGGTTGGTTGATCATACTTGGTGTCAGTTATTACACAACAGAACATGTTATGGAAATAGCCTCGAAGGGGGGTATTCGGGTACCCTATACCCTTCAACAAATGCTTATCAGGGGAACCGTGAGCGGATTTATCATTTCCATGGCTGTGTTGGTGAGTCGCCTCGCCGGTCCGATCATTGGTGGTATCTTTTCGACTTTTCCAGTCATTTTTATGTCAACTCTCTACATTACCTATCGTACGGGAGGGCCTGAATTTTCAAGGGCTGTTGCCAAGACACTTATGTTGAGCGGAATGATCAATGTTGGGGTTTATGCCATAACAGCTCATTATGCTTATCAAAACGCTGGCTTGTTAGTTGGAACGCTTATCTCTATAGGCATATCTGGAGTCTCTGCTTCGTTTACATATCGGGTGATACGTCGCCTGACTCAATAAAACAGTTTTACTCTCTTTTTAAACCGAATTTCTCCGGCTAGATTCCAACCATGCAAGAAAATGGTCAGATAGGTTTTAACCGAGTACAGCAATTCATGTTAACCATGGCAGCTTTTGTGGTTGTCGTGGCTGGAATGCGCGCTGCACAAGACATCCTGATTCCTTTTCTGCTTTCTCTTTTTATAGCTATCATCGTGACGCCCCTCTTGAACTGGTTGCGAAGCAAGGGCATGCCTACCTGGGCAGCCATTTTGATGATTATTCTGGCTATTCTCGTGGTTGGTTTTCTCATTGCTGTCCTGGTTGGATCGTCTCTGACAGATTTTTCCAACTCACTTCCGTCCTACCAACAAAGCCTACAGAACAAAACAACCGATCTACTCACTTTCTTTGAGGAAAAGGGTTTTAAAGTCATTGACCAAACGTTTATGGAGTTTATTGATCCCGGTGCTGCCATGCGTCTGACCTCCAAGATTCTCACCGGTATGGGAAACTTGCTGGGTGATACCTTTTTGATTCTTCTTGTTGTGGTCTTCATGCTTCTGGAGGCAGCCACTTTTAGCCAAAAAATTGAGAGAGCCTTTCCTGCAAAATCCCCACAGATGGATCGTTTGAACACCTTTCTCCAGAACATTAATCGCTACATGGTGATAAAAACCTGGACCAGTCTCGGGACTGGAACCATCGTCACGGTCTGGTTAAGCATTTGGCGAGTGGATTACGCACTCCTCTGGGGCCTACTGACCTTTCTCTTAAACTATATCCCCAACATTGGATCCATTATGGCTGCGGTTCCACCGGTACTCCTGGCTTTGGTGCTGCTGGGTCCCTGGACAGCTCTTGCTGTCGCCCTTGGCTATCTGGCTGTCAATATGGGTATTGGTAGTTTTTTAGAGCCTCGACTCATGGGTAGGGGTCTCGGTCTTTCTACCCTTGTTGTTTTTCTGTCGCTCTTGTTTTGGGGGTGGGTCCTCGGTCCTGTAGGAATGATTCTTTCTGTGCCTTTGACCATGACAATGAAAATTGGTCTCTCCAGTTTTGATGAAACCCAATGGCTTTCTGCTCTATTGGATGGTGGGGCCAGCGTTAAACAAGACTAAATCCTTTTTTTACATCTTTATTTATTGAGTGTGTTTAGCCTGGCTTGTCCAGGTTTTTTATCGTTAGCCGTAGAGTTGGCGTAATACCTTAAGGGACTTCATCCCTCTGACAGATTCAATATGATGAAAAGTAAATTGCCAGAGAAAATCCCATAGAGACCGTCTCTCTCTTGCGTTGAGTGTGGTTTTCTCTCGTTCACTCCAGTTGATATCAAGCAGGCCTTGAATGGCTTGAAGCACCACTCCACTTACAAAAACAGAGCCCTGGCCGGGTTGATGACATTTCACGCATTCAAGTTGTGAAGTTCCATTCCCCAGTGAACCACCTTCGACCAGCGCTTCGCGGCACACTGAACAATGTCCCACATGGGGACGAAAACCCAGCTCGCGGAGTAAGTGGGTGTGAAAAAACCAATATGCCTCTGCAGGGCTAATTTCCTGATTACTGAGCCGTGACAAACTATCAACAAGCAATTGAAACAAGCGGGGATGACTCTCGTCATCTTCAACAGAACGATCCTGCAACTCAACCATAACCTGAGCTAAAGTCAGACGGTCAAAGTCCTCTTCAAGTCCAAAAAAACCGTCGATTAGTTCTCCGGATTTAAACAACTGTAGATCAGATGTCGCTTTCGCATAATAGATCACCTGGATGTGACGTGTCGGCTGAAACAAGCCCATGGCCTTGCTTTTGGGAGAGCGAACCCCTTTGGCAATAAGCTTTAATCGTCCAGCCTCACGAGAGTATAGCGTAATAATCTTGCTGGTGTCCCCGTGGTTCAGCGTTTTGAGAACAATAGCCTCTGCCTTTTCTATCATGAATTAGTACAATCTCTTTTTAACAGCCTGCCCGCACGTAGCCTTTTCGGTGAAGGCTGGTGAATCAAATGAGGGTAGCGAATTTATAACGCTTACTGGGTTGTTATTTATTCGTGGGTTTCGTTGAGCTCGTTCTATGGAGTTCATGGGCTTGACATTTCACAATTGAGTCGGCGTACGAAGATTGTTGCCGACAACATCGCGATAGAACCAACAATAAAGACCGGGGTATACCCCACCCAGGCGATTACAAAGCCAGAGATCAGGGGAAACAGGGCGATGGTAAGGTTAAACGCGCCATTTATACCAGAATATAGTGCCCTATTGTCATTTTCAGATATCTCGATCAAGACACCTTCTTGGGCAATTTTACGGGCGCTCATGGCTACCCCACTTAAAAAGAACACAATTAGAAAAACGGGTTTGGCTGCAAAAGCGGAAAATACCAGCGCCAGGACTGGCAAGCTAGCACCAATGAGTATCCAGATCAACAACACGCCCTTGAAATGATATTCTTTTACAATCCTAGACCATAAGAAATTAGAGAGGATCATCCCAGCAATTTGAACCAGCAAGAAATTACCTACATCAGCAAGCGCCAATGAATAAGTATCTCGTGCCAATACCACATAAAAGGGCAGTAGTGTGGTGGCGAAACCGGTCAGGTTATTCATTATGATATAATTTCTCAGATTGGAATCACCTTTCAAGTATTTTGGGATAAACTTGATGATATCAAAAAAGGAACTACTCTCAAAGCGGTTAGCGATTGGCTTTTCCCGCAGGGCGATGAATCCCAACGCAGCCAGAAAGAGTGCTCCGGCAGCAGCGGCAAACAAGACTTGATAGTTCTCTGGATATTCAAACCGCTTTAACAACTCTCGTGTAATAAGCGCCGAGGCCAAGATTCCCAGGCTTGATAAAAATTGACGAACCACAAAGAACCTTTTGCGAACATTACCGGCAATGCTTTTACCGAGAATATCTGTGTAGGAGACTCCAGCAAAGGCACCACTGGTGGTAAACATTAACATCCAGCCATATACCAAAAAGATCACCACAAGCGGGTCAATATCAGTGATGCTGGATAGTGTCCACGCTACACCTCCCAGTGCGATGACCCGAAGATATATACCCAACAACAGATATGGTTTTTTACGCGGCTTGGGTGTGAGAAATCCAGCGAAAACCAATTGTGTCAACATTGGAACGCCCACCATGATCGCTGTGAGTATTCCGACATGGATTTGATTCCCCCCAACCCTGAGGATCATCCCGGGCAGTACCGTATTGATTTCTGTAAAGGTGGAAGTAAATGCCAGCCAGGTGGCGTGCCACACAAAAGCTTTAAAATTATGCTGGGTATGGTCTTGATTCATGCCGGCAAGATACTAGGCAGGGTTTCGAATCCCAGCTCTGAGATTGAACTCAACTGACATCATGGATTCAATCGTCTGCCTTTGATATTACACCAAGAGCCTCTTTTCCAAGCAGTCGGATATCATTTTCAATCTCTTCGCCTTCCAGTTCTTCAATGGTGAACCATCTCAACTCAACAGATTCTCCGGCATCAGGCGTAACATCAAAGGAGGATGCCCTCGCAAAATAAATCATATCAATATGCTGGTGGAAGGGGTTGATATTTTCCAGAAGTAAATGTCGGGGGCCGGGGATTTCCTGGGCGTTTTCTGAATGTATGGTCGGCGCAGTATGGATAAGCTCAACATCGAGACCTGTTTCTTCTTTGACTTCACGTATGGCCGCTACATGGGGAAGTTCATCTCTATCGATGTGTCCACCTGGTGGTAACCACATTTTTAAGCTGCGGTGCAAGTGTAGTAGCGTTTTTTGTTTATATACAACAAATGTGGTGGCAGTAAAGTGTCTCGTGATCTCCATGAAGTCTCCTGTCTTATGTGCTTCGTAACATTAAAATGGGTGTGTTTGATGCGGTTTACAAGCCTCTTCAATCTTGCCACTTCGAGTTATTGGCATTGACGTATGGGTGGCTCTTCTTTATAATGCAACTTCGCTGTGGTTTTGTCTTGGAGGATGTTAGAACTGAAATCAATAAAAGAGTTAAACGGTCATTTGGAATCCAATCAGACCCCTGGGCGTCCCGCCTCAACGGAGGGAAATTTTTATAACAAACTGGGGCCAGATGTCATAGGTCCCGGCATGAATCCCAGGATTCAACGTCTTCGGAAATTGAGTTTTGAAGCCGAGCCCTGTTTGTCTATTGAGCGAGCTCTCCACCAGACAGCCTTTTATAAAAAGCATTTCGGAAAACACTCTATTCCTGTTTTTCGAGCCTTAACCTTTCTGGACCATTGTGAAAAAAAGACTCTTTTTCTTGGTGATGATGAACTCATCGTTGGCGAACGCGGACCATTTCCCAAAGCCGTTCCAACCTTTCCCGAATTAACCTGTCACAGCGTGGAAGATTTTCATGTATTAAACACCCGTGATCAACAACGCTATACTATCAGCCAGGTGGATATCGATACATATGAAAAAGAGGTTATCCCATATTGGCAGGGCAGGACTCAGCGAGAGCGAATTTTTAAGCATGTCCCTAAACCGTGGCTCCAGGCATACGAAGCAGGGCTATTTACAGAGTTTATGGAGCAGCGGGCTCCGGGGCATACAGCCCTGGATGGGAAAATTTATCAAAAGGGCATGCTTGATTTTAAGCGTGATATCCAGACCCACATAGATTCGCTAGATTTCCTGAACGACCCTGAAGCAACAGACAAGCTTGAACAGCTAAAGGCGATGGACATCTCCTGTGACGCTGTCATTTTGTTTGCCAACCGCCACGCGGCCCTAGCCGAGGAAAAGGCCGAAAAAGAGACTAGCTCACAACGTAAATCGGAATTGCTGAAAATTGCTCAAGTTTGCCGTCGGGTTCCTGCCCATGCTCCCCGGACATTTTGGGAAGCGCTGCAGATGTACTGGTTTGTTCACCTCGGGACTATTACTGAGTTGAATGGATGGGATGCCATGAACCCTGGTCACTTTGATCAACACCTCACCCCTTTTTATGAGCAGGAAGTCGCTGAGGGCAGCTTGACCCGCGAGGAAGCAAAAGAGCTACTCTGTTGTTCCTGGATCAAAGTGAATAATCAGACAGCTCCACCCAAAGTGGGTATTACAGCGAAAGAAAGCGGTACCTATAACGATTTTACAAATATCAATATCGGTGGTTTGACCAAGGATGGTAGCGATGGCGTCAGTGAGGTGTCCTACATCATGTTGGAAGTCATCGAAGATCTTCACTTGTTGCAACCTGGCACTTCGGTTCACATCAGCCCCAAAACACCAGATAGTTTTCTACATTCTGCAGCAAAGGTAATCCGGCAAGGACATGGCTACCCATCTGTCTTTAACCCTGAAACTTATATCCAGGAAATGGTGGGTATGGGTAAATCTCTCAGTGATGCCCGGGAGGGTGGCTGTAGTGGTTGTATTGAGGTGGGTGCTTTTGGCAAAGAAGCTTTTCTGTTAACAGGATATCTAAATGTACCCAAAATTCTTGAAGTAACACTCAACAATGGTCGCGATCCACTTACTGGTAAAATAGCAGGTCTTGAGACCGGCGAGCCTGAATCTTTCCGTTCGTTTGAAGTGCTCTATAGTGCCTTTCTTGAGCAGCTCAATTATATCGTGGATCAGAAAATTCGGGTGAGTAATTATATCGATACCATGTTTGCGAAATATGCACCAGCTCCTTTTCTTTCCGTTTTAATCGATGACTGTATTTCCAAGGGTCGTGACTATTACAATGGCGGTCCCCGTTATAACACGAACTATATCCAGTGTACAGGTCTGGGAACGGTAACCGATAGCCTTTCAGCTATTAAAACACATGTTTTCGAAAAACAGAGCATTGACTTGATGGCGCTCCTGGATGCTGTATCAAAAAACTTCGTGGGCGAGGAGAAGCTGCGACAGACGATTGTAAATTGGACCCCATTTTTTGGCAATGACGATGATAACGCGGACCGTATCGCAGTACGGGTTTATGAGGATCTTCTTAAGGCCATCGATGGGAAACCCAACACCAAAAGTGATGTCTTCCATCTCAACATGCTTTCAACAACCTGCCACATCTATTTTGGTAAAGTTCTGGGGGCCACACCCAACGGGCGTCTCGCCGGAAAATCTATATCTGATGGAACGTCGCCTTCTCATGGATGTGACATCAACGGACCCAGTGCGGTTATTCGGTCCTTAACCAAACTGGACCACACCCGTTCGGGGGGCACACTCTTGAATCAGAGATTCTTGCCCAGCTTGTTAAAGAGAGATACTGATATAAAAAAACTTGGTAGTTTGATTCGGAACTATTTCAAGCGCGGGGGACACCATATTCAATTCAATGTGGTTGACACAGCCACCCTGAAAGCTGCACAAAAAAACCCCGAGGATTATAAAGACCTGTTGGTCCGCATGGCTGGGTACAGCGATTATTTCAATGACATGAATGCTGATCTACAGCAAGAAGTGATTGAACGTACAGAAAACGAATCTTTTTAACGCGATTCCTCTTGATAACTCCCACCCCTAAACCCAACGACAAAACGAGCTCCAGCCTCATTTTTGACATCAAGCGCTATGCTATTAATGATGGACCTGGTATTCGAGTTACTATCTTTTTCAAGGGTTGTCCCTTGTCCTGTGTGTGGTGTCACAATCCAGAAAGCCACTCCTCATCGATACAAAAAATGTATAGCCGCGAGAAGTGTATTGGGTGCGAAGCTTGCATAGAGGCTTGTGAACAAATGGCCTGCAGACTTACGGCCGATGGTGTTGTCACAAATCAGGACCTCTGTATCCTGTGTGGTAAGTGTGCAGAAGTTTGCCCGACCAAGGCCACAGAGATGTCGGGAGAGCAACTCATGATAAAAGATATCATGGAAGTTATTTCCCGAGAAAAATCACTTATGGATGACTCTGGGGGTGGGGTGACTTTTTCGGGAGGCGAACCGCTTATGCACCCCAACCTCTTGATTCCACTGCTGGATGAATGCGGAAGTGAGGGTATTCATCGATGCGTCGATACAACTGGATTGGCCAGCGCTGAGTTGTTGAGGCAGGTTGCAAGCAAGGCTGAGTTGTTTTTGTTCGACTTGAAATTGATGGATCCTGAAAGACACCGCACGTATACAGGAGTCAGCAACAAGAACATCTTGAGCAATCTGAAATTCCTGGCTAAAACGAATATAGAAATCATCATCCGGATACCACTTATCAGAGGTATCAATGATGATGATCAAAATATTCAAGACACTGCTGAATTTATTGCCTCACTGCCAGGGCGGGTAAGAGAGGTCAATTTATTGCCCTTTCACAATTCTGCTGCTAAAAAGCACGAAAGGCTGGGTCAAAGCTTTGATTCAGAACTTTTGGGTGAGCCTGACCAAAAGCGACAGCTGGAAATTGTCGATATTTTCAAGGGGTTTGGGATCTCTTCCCGTATTGGTGGATAGCATTTAATCGCTTCATCTCTAACCTGTTTTCCAGAGAAATACCACCCTTAAAAAACGCTGTTTTTCCATATGTTAACTTTATCACAACGACACTAAAGCGCTCTCTTCCTTTTTGGAAACAACCAGCTCTTCACTTACTTTGTATGCTAATCTTGAGGAGCATGTTATAACACAAATGTTTAAACGGTTTATTCTTTTGCGACCCCTTTTTTTTCGAGGAATTATTTTACTCCTGCTACCACTGCTTTCTCTTCAAGCCCAGAGAGTTCGAGTGAATCCCGATACTCGAATGAAGGCTGTTTTTTTAATTAATTTCACCAAATACATCAGCTGGACAACCCTGGACACTGTTAAAAACTTTACTATCGGTGTCTATGGGTTAGACGATATTCTGGTTCCCTTGAGACAAATGTCAAAAGAGCGCGCTTCAGAAGGTCAAAAAATTATGGTTGAACGCGTTTCAAGTATCAAGGAAATCGAGGTCTGTGACATCCTGTTCGTCCCTATTGATCAAAGCCAAGCTTTTCACGAATTGCGTCCAGATATCCCGCCTCAAAACATTCTACTGGTTGGTGAGTCCCTTGGTTTTGCCACGAGCGATGGTGCTATAAATTTTATTAAACGGGATGGTAAAATTAAACTGGAGATTAACCGTAAAGCGCTTCAGGCTGCAAATCTGACAGCGAGTTCGCACCTGTTGAAGCTGGCAGTTCTGGTTGGCGAAGAGGAAATCCCCTTTCGTGATTAAATTTCAAGATCTCTCCATCAAATTAAAGCTGATCACTATTCAGCTGTTTACCACGCTTTTTATTCTGGTCTTCTTTGTCGGGATTTATCTCTTTAGTCAGTATCATCAATATGAGTCCCGGGCTTTTACACGTCTATCTACCCTGGCAGAGGTTTTGGGCTCAAACAGTATTTCCGCACTACTCTTTTTTGACAATGACGCCGCCGATGATGTTTTAGAGTCTCTTAAGACCCAGCCGGACATCCTCAATGCGGTTGTTTATGATCACAATGGAACTGTTTTTGCCCGCTATAACCATCCCAGTCATCCCCGTTTCACTTTTGGAGTCGTAGATGTCGAACAAAGAGCCACTGGTGATGATGGTTTTATTCTTACCAAGAGAATAATTTTTGATGATCTCAAGGTTGGTTGGATAGCCTTGCGGTTAGATTCAAGTGGTCGAAGGGTAGAGCTTCTTGAGGCTGTCCGGCAGTCCTTTTTGCTTTTTATTGCCGGCATTATACTCGCCGGCCTCCTATCTATACGTGCTCAAAAACCCATTTCAAACTCCATCGGAACGTTGGCTGAAACAGCCAAAAAGATTAGCGATTCTGGGGACTACACCATCCGGGTAAAATCAAGTGCTCGGGATGAGATTGGACAGCTCGTTGGCAGTTTTAACGACATGCTTGAAAAGATTCTTAATCATGAGCAACATCTTGAACAATTGGTCGCCGAGAGAACTGTCGAGCTGGAGGCAGCCAAAACAAAGGCAGAAGAGTCTGACCACCTGAAATCTGCCTTTCTGGCATCCATGTCACATGAGCTAAGAACACCCTTAAACTCTATTATCGGATTTACTGGTATTCTGTTACAGGGTATGGCGGGTCCTCTTTCAGAAGAACAAGCCAAGCAGCTTGGCATGGTGAAGGGGAGCGCTTCACATCTTTTGGAGTTGATTAATGATATTCTTGATATATCAAAAATTGAATCCGGTAGAGTACAGGTATACGACGAAGCCTTTAAGATAGACCTGTTACTGGTTATGGCTGTAAGCTCCCTGCGACCCTTTGCTGAGAAAAAGAGCTTGCGGCTCAGACACAATATTGAAACTGACTTGCCCAAACTCTACAGCGACAAACGCAGGCTGGAGCAGGTGCTGATTAATTTGATCAATAACGCCATCAAGTTTACCGAAGAGGGTGAAATCATGGTTAGTTGTTACCTAAAGGAAGACTTTTTAAACATCGATGTCTTCGATACAGGTATTGGTATCAGCGAAAAAGATTTGGAAACTGTTTTTGAAACCTTCCGGCAGATTGATACTGGGCTTGATCGTGTTAAAGAGGGTTCGGGTCTTGGGCTGGCAATCAGTAAAAAATTGGTTGAGCTGTTGGGTGGTACTATAAGCGTTGTAAGCGAACCTGGCGTTGGCAGTACTTTTTCGATACTTTTACCAATCAAGCAAGAGAATTAGATCATGAAAATTAATACACTTATTATTGAAGATAATGAAAATAACATGTACCTGATCACCTTTTTGCTTGAAAATAATAATCACGAAGTCTCTCAAGCCTATGATGGAAAAGATGGTGTGGCACTCGCCAAAACCGTGGAGCCAGATTTAATCTTGCTTGATATTCAGCTCCCCAAGATGAACGGTTATGAAGTTGCTAAAGCGCTTCGAAAAGACGCCTCTCTTAATGCCGTTCCTATTATAGCTATTACTTCTTATGCCATGCCTGGGGATCAAGAGAAGGCGCTCGCCGCTGGTTGCACCGGGTATATAAAAAAGCCTATCAATCCAGACACCTTCTTAAGGGAAGTCGAAGGCTATCTGGATAACAAGTAAGAGGAAACAATACCGTTGTTGGCAATAACGGTGGTGGCATTAAAATGTTTGCCGGCCTGACTCCAGGCTGGATTCTTTTCTCCCTAAGGATTTACTCTATCAAGGGCCATGCTCACAAACAACACGGGTAGATACATCAACATATAGCGAAAGAATTGTCTCGCGCTATTCCCTTCACGTCGGTTGTAAAATCGGGAAACCATTACAAGAGCACCCAGCGTTACAATTGTGGCGATAATAAGGTACACTCCTCCAGAAATCCTGAACATAAATGGTACAAAAATCAGGGGTACGTTGATCAGGGTATACCAAACACTTTGACGGAAGGACGCGTCCTCCCCAGCCACGAAAGGAAGTTGTTTTCCACCGGCTGCCTGGTATTGGTCTTTATAGCGATGGCAAATCACAAAGGTATGGGGAATCTGCCATAAAAAGATCATGAGGGACATCCACAAAATCATCAAGTCAACACCCTGGGTTACAGAATACCAGCCAATAAATGGAAGTAGTGCGCCTGGAAGTGATCCAAACAGGGTACTCGTGGTATATCTTGATTTTAGGGGTGTATATGTCCAGACATAAAGCCCACCGCAGAGAAATGTCGCCAGCGCAGTCATGGGGTTGATCAAGACGTATTGCAGGGCAAGACCCAGGGCAAATACGACTAATCCAGCCACCAGTGCCTTCCGGGGTGAAATTTGACCTGCTGGAATCGGACGGCTCTGGGTTCGTTCCATTTTCGCATCACCGTGGCGCTCGTAATATTGGTTAAGCGCAAATGTGGCAGCATTTGCCAGACCTGTAGTGAGGACTAAAACCAAGAGGGGGATCCATTGAAAAGATAGACCCGTTTCATTCAAGGCATACAAATGCGCAAAAACCACCATGAGCATAATCATGGGGATGGGTTTCAAGCGAAAAAGTTGGATATAGACTTTAAACATTAATTGTAGCAATAAATACTGTCGTCCCGAGCGGAGTCGAGGGATAACTATTTAACATTTTTATCGTCGCCTCTCGACTCCGCTCGAGTTGACGATTTCCGTGTCCTGTTTCCGAAAACACTATTCAGACAGCTCCTTGATGTGATCAATAATGGCCTGGACTTCATCAGCTGTCATTGGTAGTGGCGGCATCAGGGGTTGGTAACCCTTAACAATATCCTTGCTCGGTTCCATAATGGATGTTTTGAGATAGGCTTCATCAACGGTAATTTCTCGTTCTTCGCCATTGGTGACAACTATTTCCGCTTTGCCATAAAGGTCTTTAAATGAGGGCCCAATAAGCTTGGTGCCATCGCTACTGTGACAGGCAAAACAACCCTTTGATGTTATGAGAGCTTGCCCGGGATTCTCTGCTTGCTTTTTCAGGTGTTCTGCTGATTGCTCTTCAAGCCAGGCTTGATAGTCCGGTTTGGTCAGGACGTGAACCTTGGTAATCATTTGGGCGTGATTTAAGCCGCAATATTCTGCGCAGAAGAGATCAAAATCGCCGATCTGGCTGGCTTCAAACCAGGTATAATTATCTTTTGCTCCAGCCGCTTTTGGGACCACATCCATTTTCACACGGAAGGCGGGAACATAAAAGGAATGCACCACGTCATTTGAATGCAGGGGCAGATAAATCGGTGTGTCCGCTGGAACCGTAAGACCTTGAGCTGTGTTTTGCTCAAGACCGTTAGGGTAAGTGAATTTCCACCACCACATGCCCGCATCTACTTTAATTTCCATGGCATCTTCCGGTACATTTCTCATCTTTAGAAAACCCTGAAGGCCAAAGTAGAAGAAAAGCATGACTAGAATTGTGGGGACAATCGTCCAAACAATCTCTAGGCCGGTGTGACCATGCAGGTTTGATGGAACCGGATTATTCTTTCGGTTATACTTAATAATACTGAATATTATGAAGCCGGTAATAAAGACCAGGAAGAACATGCTCACCCACAGAATGAACCAAAAAGCAAAGTCTACATCTTGTGCAAAAACCGAGGCTGGGTTGTAATTTACGTTCATGCTATCCCCCTGAATGCATAGTCTGAAAAGGTGAGCAAAAACAAGGTTGCCAGGGTTACAAAAGCCAGGGCGACAAAGAGTTTAAATATCAGTGGTTCATGATTCAGGTGCATAAAGAAGTAAAGCACCAGTCCTGCTTTCACAGATGCAACTGACATGGCTATCAACAAAGCCCCGGTATTTCCAACATCAAGACCGGACAACAGCACGGTGGCAAGCGTCAGGACAATGAGTGCAGAAAAAACAAGGACGGGACCGCGAGGACTAAAAGACTGCTCTTTTGTATTCATATTCATACCCCCTATGCTACCAGGTAGTAAAGTGGAAAGAGGAAAATCCAGATCACATCAACCAAATGCCAATAAAGACCACAACGTTCGAGAACTCCAGCATTGTCCGGGTTAATGCTTCCTTTGGAGATCCAAAAGTAGACAATGCCCATCCATACAACACCAATGATGATATGCAATGCATGCGTGCCTGTCATAATGAAGTAAAGACCATAAAAGAGGACTTGTCCATCGGGCAACATATCAGGTCCAGGTGTTAAAAGTGGTGATCCCTTGCCCTCTGCAATTGCAGCGCTGGTCTGTAAAAATAGATGATGGGCAAATTTAGCATTCCACTCAAAGCCCTTGATAACTAAGAATGTCGTTCCTAGAGCCATGGTGAATAGAAGCATGGATTTGGCCAATTTGACCCGTCCAGCCTTCATGGCATTTAAAGACAACACCATGGTAAGGCTACTGGCCAGAAGGATAATCGTATTTGTAGTACCAATACCCGTGTTCAAGCTTTCGGCTGCAATTTTAAAATCATTCAAGTGGGCCGTCCGGTACACACCATAAACGATGAAAAAGGCTCCAAAAAGAAGGAGCTCTGTAAAGAGAAATAACCAGAACCCTAAACGGGTCCCCTCTTCATCGTGATGATGAAAAGCTTCTACCTTCACGGCTGGCTCACTCATCTCTAGCCCCTTTAGACGTTCCCGCTTTCACTTCAGTCCTGAAAGCATCATAATCATAGGGGTGTCTGGTGATAACGGGGTCTTTTTCAAAATTATAGAGTGTCGGGGGTGAAGCCGTCTGCCATTCCAGGGTTGATGAGTTCCAGGGATTTTCCTCGCTGCTTTGCTTTCCTTTAAGCAGGCCGTGAATCCAAGTGATAAACATTAGCATGACGCCCGTAACCAGTATCCAGGATCCAATCGTTGATGCCTGTTGCAGGTTGGTAAATAGGGGTATGTCTGGATAGGTGTGATAGCGCCTGGGCATACCATAAAAGCCCAAAATAAACATGGGAATAAACAGGGCATTGAAGCCCGTAAACATGAACCCAAAAGTCGCATTGGCCAGTTTGTGAGAATACATTTTCCCAAACATTTTGGGGAAATAGTGGAAGATACCACCAATAATTCCAAAAGCAGCTCCGCCAAACATTGTATAGTGGAAGTGAGCCACAATAAAATCGGTATCATGAAGATGGATGTCAGTGGACAATGATCCCAGGAACATGCCAGTGAGGCCGCCAATGCTAAAATTAAATACAAAACCAAGTGCAAAGAGCATGGGCGGTGTCAACGAAATAGATGCCTTGTAAAGAGTGGCTATCCAGTTAAAGACCTTAATGGCAGTAGGAATGGCCACAAAGAAAGTCAAAAAAGAAAAGATAATCGAAGCCACATCAGACATTCCTGAGGCAAACATATGGTGAGCCCAAATTAAATAACCAACGCCAGCAATACTGCAAGATGCGATGGCAATGCTTTTGTATCCAAAAATTGGTTTCTGGCTGTTGGTGGGGATAATCTCACTGACCAGCCCCATTGAGGGCAGTATCATCACATAAACGGCAGGGTGGGAATAAATCCAGAAGAGATGTTGAAACAATATGGGATCGCCCCCCTTGTTGGGGTCAAAAAATCCAACCGGCATCATCCTTTCAAGAACAATCATCAATAATGAAATACCTACTACCGGGGTAGCCAAAACCTGTATCCAGGAGGCGGCATAGATTGACCAGGAGAACAGTGGCATTTTAAAATAGCCCATGCCCTTGGTTCGCATTCTGTGGATGGTAATAATAAAGTTGATGCCTGTGAGAATGGTTCCCCATCCCAAAATGAAGGCTGCTGTCAACATCCAGGAAACAGAATCAAACTGTGTCCCAAACATGGAAATGGTTCTGGTTGTCACAGAATAGGGTGGTGTAAAGGTCCAGCCCGTGTCAGCCCCACCCAAAAGGATTCCCACAACTGCCATAATTGCACCAAATAAGTACAACCAGTACGAGAGCAGGTTGACACGGGGAAAGGCAACATCCTTGGCTCCGATCTGTAGAGGCAGAAAGAAATTACCGAGAACGGCCGGTGCGCCTGGAACGATAAAGAGAAAGATCATAATCACCGAGTGAAGCGTGAAATAGGAACCATACCACTCTACAGGTATTATCTCCCAACCGCTGGCGGCTGGATAAAATTTTTGGAGTTTGATTATGAAGCCAATCCATACGGCCAAAAAGAAAAATGAGAACATTGTGAAGCCGTACATAATACCAATTCGTTTATGGTCCGTCGATGTTATCCAGCTCATAAACCCACTGGTCCACCGACTACCGGTGTGACTGTTCAAGTAGTTGGTGCTGTTAGCTGTTTCCATAATTAGCTGTCCTCGTTTTCATTTGATATGGCAGGTTTTTTGTGTAAGGCTGTAGTTAAAACCAGTATGGTTATCATGATTGATGCAAGGATCAAGACCCCGGTGACTTTTAGGAAGTTAAAATAGTAACCTCGGCCTTCTGGCTCTTCAACAAAACAAAAGTTTACGATTTTACGGAGTGTGGGTGCCCACTTGCCTTCCATGGCATTGGTTACCGAAACCATGACTTCGACTGGTAGGAAATATAGGCCGCGGATATAGCGGGAGATAATGCCACTTGGCGACAAAATGATCAGCGAAGAGGCATGCATAAAGCCCTCGGCTTCATCTGGAGCATACTTAAACCCAACCGATTCAGTTAAGGTTCGGATCGTGGAGGAGTCGGCTGTCAAGAACCTAAAAGAAGATTCGGGTATATTTGTTTTACCTTCGAACAGATTGAGGTAGGACTGCTTTTTAAGGGCTGCGATCTCATGACCCTCATTGGGATCAAAACTAACTGCCACCACATTGTATTTATCTCCAGGCAGAAATGCTGAGGGGGATTGATTTATCACATCTACAATGGCGTTGAGAAAGGGATTGCAGATAGAGGTACAGTTGTAATAAACTAGCGCCAGAACAATGGGACGACCTTCACTGGCCGCTGACAGAGTAATGGGTTGGCCACTCTCATCAAAAAAGCTCAAATCCAAATCAACTTTTTGCCCCAAAAAGCTGTCATCGATACCAATTTCAGGTCGTGTTTCTATTTCTTCTGAGAACACCGAAGTGCTCAGGATAAGGCTTATAATTATTAAGTGTTTGAATAGCATGTTCACCCCAGTCAAAATAAACTCATACTTACTACATAGACCATTGATGATAGTTTTGGTCACCATCCATTGCAAGCAGGAAATTTGCGTCTGGAAATATTTGTTTCTATTTAAAGTCGAGGATGACTTAAGGTTGTTTGCGAGGCTATTCGATACTCAAGCATTGTTAATCGTAGATACTATTTCTGAGGGGCTTGTCCCATGTCTTGGTCTGTTTGGCGATATTTCAACTGCATTCCATTAAGGAAATTGCGCAGGATCTGGTCTCTTAGGGGACGGTAGTGTTTATGGTCTGGTTTGCGAAAAAAAGCGCTTAACTCATATTTACTTACTTTTAAATCAACCAGCATCAACACATCAAGCACTTCTTCGGCTCGCAAATTCAAAGCGATTTGTAATTTTTTCAAGATTACATTATTGGTAAGTTTGTGTTCTGGTTTTGGGATAGGACCATCTTTTCTGCCGCGCTTTTCAACAATAAGGCCATTCAGAAACATAGCCAACTCATCATCATAGAGGGTTTTATAAGCAGGATCTTCTTCTCTCTTCATCCAGTCGCTAATTTCTGTCCGAGTGACCTTGTGCCCAGCCAGGGCAAAAATTGCTATCATCTTATCATCATTAAAATCAAAGGTGTACCTGATTCTTCTCAAAACATCATTTTTGGTCATATCACATCCTTAATGAGCACTGCAGCATCTCCAGGACAATTCAAAACGATCCCTGTTTCTGGTGTGAAGCCATAGTTCTGATAAAAGTTCATTGCACCTGCATTGCCAGCCATTATTCCGGCGGCAATCGCACGAAAATTATTTTTGGTTGCCCAGATAAAAATATTGTCCATCAGGGCAACTGCCACGCCTTGTCTTCTAAATTCTGGAGGTACCCATACTTGCACTAATTCCCCGACATCCGCAGGTGAATCAAGCCGATAAAGTGCCGCCAGCCCCGCAGGTCGATCATCCACAAACGCGAGAAGTGTTGCTCGATCAGACCCCCGGCTGCTTCCATCGGCCTGTTCAGTCCAGCTTTCCGGGATACGTTTCAAGGCTGATTCGTAAGTAGAACCAAACGCTCCTGGCGAATCCCGGAGCGACTTGAGGCGTAGTTTTTTATAAAGCTTGCTCTCCCCCTGCCTGATGCGCCTGACAGTCAACACGAAGCTTAGTGTTTATGCTCAGGGTAATATTGGGCCAATAAACTTATGCTCTTTTTCAGTGTTTTTACACTCGCTAAATCAGCGTTTTGCTTGGCCTTCATGGCGGCCAGAATCACAGCATGGTGATGTTTCAGTCGTTCTGAATAATCTTTTTGGGACGGCATAATTCGTTGTGTTAAAAAATAATCGCTGATTGTGTCAATAATTTTTTGAGCATGATCTTCTTTATTCATGACCCAGCGGACCATCTGGTTTTGCGATTGAATATCTGTTTTACCAGTCAGTTTGATCATCGTTTTGACCGACTTTTCTACTGTGGCAGCATCTTCCAACATGAATTGAAGTCTGGCATAATCATCATAGATGCCACAGGGAATCTGACAGTGAGCCTGTGCTGATTGTGGTAGAATTAAGCCAACACTAAATAGGATGGCCAGGCTGAGAAATGTTGTTCTGTATATATGCTTCATGGTGGTTTCCTTTGGTTTGAGTGTTTTACAATAGTTTCTGGTTTTTCGGTGTAACTGGATCAGCCAATTCGCTTTTCTGTTTGGGTAAGATAGTCTTTGACGTGTTTTTCTAGTATTTCATTTCCCATAACATGTCTGATCGTCTCGTAAAGTATAACGCTTTCGCGGAGAGCTCGAAGACAATCTCCGGCATCATACTTCGTCAGAGTAGCTCTCAATTGTTTTAGATCGCCCTGGCTGGCATGTGTTTCAAGTTTTCTTAGCCCCTGGGGTCGGGCGCCATGTTTCTCCAAAATTATAGGACCCAACACGTGACCACGCAGAAAGGCAATGGCTTCGATGGCTTCGAATAGCTCGCCGCGCGCTATTTTTGTAGCGGTATAGTGAACCCATACCCAGAATCGCTTTTCGATCCATTCGTGATTTGGCCGTGGAAAGTCAGCCGGTTCCAGGTAGACCTGGCTACTTACAAAAGCTTCACGCTCCCATAAGACGATTGGATTCTCAACCTTCTCCTTGATATCATCCATGGAAACGAATTTAAGGTCAATGTGTAGTAGGGGTGGACCAAACAGGCAAATGAGCAGTCGCGGTTCTCCCACATGTTCTCCTGTGAAACTTTCTAACAGGGAATCCATGTTTTTAACGATGCTTTCACGTTCTTTTAAAACCTGTGCATAATGCTTTGGGTCTACATAGACAACAAGATCCAAATCGCTATATTCATCCAGTTCGTTTAGCAGGAATGAACCGCCAACGGCCACACCGAGGATCCGTGGATCTTTTTTCAGTCGGGGAACTGAGTTTTCAATAAATTTCTGATGTGGTTCAGGAAGTTTCGATTTTTGTGAGGTGTCTTGTGGTATGTCCACGGCGGATTATTTGTTTAACTCTCTAGATCTTCTTCTTCTGGGGGGGATTGCTCTGAGGTTTCCCCGTTTTCATTTTCGAGCTTTTGCTGTAGCTTTGCCTCTTCTTTGAGTCTTTTTTTCTCTTCTTTCTTCTTCTTTTTCGCAAGGTCTCTCTGGTGTTTTGCAAAAGCGTAATTTGGCTTAGCCATTAACTCTCCTTTTAATAATGTTTACTGAATATTAATTCATTTCTGTTGCGCGTCTTAACCTAAGGGCATGTTGATCTCTGGCAAAACACAAAGCTTCAGAATAATAACCTTCTTTTTCGGTCAAGAGGATAAAAAAAATAGTTACTTTTTATCATTTATTGCGTTGAAATAATTTTGCATTGGGTCCTCACCATTTACTTTCACACCAGATTTATGTTTTTTAACCGCTCCAAGCGGAAACGCTCTAAACAAAGGATTGCCATGCCCTCAGCAAAGATTATCTGGACCAAAATTGATGAAGCGCCAGCCCTGGCTACATACGCATTACTACCCATCGTTCAAGCCTATACAAAAAACACTGGTATCGATATCGAAATCAGCGATATCTCTTTGGCGGGTCGTATCATTGCCCTCTTCCCAGAGCGTCTTTCTAAAGCACAAATACAGCCGGATGCACTGGCTGTCCTGGGCGAACTCACTCAATCCCATGATGCAAATATCGTCAAGCTCCCCAATATCAGTGCTTCAATTCCTCAACTCCAGGCTGCGATTAAAGAGCTTCAGCAGAAGGGCTATGACATTCCCGACTACCCTGAAGAGCCCCAAAATGAGGTTGAAAAATCTCTCCAGCTGCGCTTTACCAAAGTGCTTGGGTCGGCAGTTAATCCCGTACTCCGTGAAGGTAATTCAGACCGTCGTGCTGCAAGCTCTGTGAAGCGTTTCGCCCAAAGTAATCCACATCGCATGATGAAGCCTTGGCCCAAAAGTGGATCCATGGCGCGGGTTGCCCATATGACCGAAAAAGATTTTTATGAAACTGAAAAGTCCACAACGATAGATGATGTTACTGTCGTTTCAATTAATTTTTTCGATACCGATGGCAACCAAACAATCCTGAAAGAGGGTCTAGCGCTTCAAAAGGGGGAGGTCATCGATACCTCTGTCATGAATGTAAATGCCTTGAAAGCCTTTTATGCGAAGACAATTAATGAAGCGAAAAGTGAGGGCTCTCTGCTTTCGCTGCATCTGAAAGCCACCATGATGAAGATTTCTGACCCCATTATGTTCGGCCATGCTGTTTCTGTCTATTATGGCAAAGCGCTTGATAAGCACGCTACGGAGTTAAAAAAAATCGGAGCTAATATTAACAACGGTCTCGCTGATGTTGAAGAGAAGCTTGATCGACTGCCCGCGGAAAAAAAGGCGGAGATTGAGGCAGATATTGCTGCCATTTATAAAGAACAGCCCGCTTTGGCTATGGTGGATTCACGTAAAGGGATCACCAATCTACATGTACCCAATAATGTGATTATTGATGCCTCCATGCCTAACGTGGTCCGAGATGGTGGTAAAATGTGGAATGATGATGATGAATTGCAAGACACAATCGCCATGATTCCAGATCGTAGTTATGCCACGATGTATTATGAAATTATTGAGGATTGTAAAGTCAACGGACAACTTGATCCTTCCACAATGGGAAGCGTTTCAAACGTCGGTCTCATGGCCCAAAAGGCTGAAGAATATGGTTCTCACGATAAAACATTCGAAGCACCAGCATATGGCTTTTTCCGGATTGTCGACGCGGCAGGGGAGCCACTTCTAGAACAGTCTGTTGAAACAGGCGATATTTTCAGAATGTGCCAGGCCAAAGATGCCCCAATACAAGACTGGGTAAAGTTGGCCGTTACCCGAGCCAAAGCCAGTGGTTCACCTGCCATTTTCTGGCTGGATGAAAAGCGTGGCCATGATGCTGAAATCATTAAAAAGGTTGAGTTGTATCTCCTGGATCACGATCTGGGTGGTCTTGACATGCGGATATTGAAACCCGTTGAGGCCATGAAGTTTTCGTTAAGTCGAGTGAGAAAAGGTGAAGATACCATCTCAGTAACTGGAAACGTGCTCAGGGATTATCTCACTGACCTATTTCCTATTCTTGAGTTAGGTACCAGTGCACGCATGCTTTCTATTGTTCCCTTGATGAAAGGGGGCGGACTATTTGAAACAGGTGCAGGAGGCTCTGCCCCTAAACATGTCCAGCAATTTTTACAAGAGGGACATTTGCGTTGGGACTCGCTTGGTGAATACTGTGCGCTGGTGCCCTCGTTTGAACAAATAGCGCGTACTGCCGGTAATTCCAAAGCTGGTGTTCTGGCTAATGCTTTAGATCAAGCTATCAGCACCTATCTAGAGAATGCGAAATCACCTTCACGGAAAGTGAATGAGCTTGACAACAGGGGCAGCACCTTTTATCTAGCTTTATATTGGGCTCAAGCCCTGGCTCTTCAGGATTCTGATTTAGAGCTTAAGTCTCGTTTTGAGTCTCTCTCCAGACAGCTCGTTGAAAATGAAATCCTGATCTCTGAAGAGATGCTTTCTGCTCAGGGAAAAGCTATGGATCTTGGTGGATATTTTTTACCAGATTTTGACAAGACGAACCGGGCGATGCGTCCAAGTCATACATTAAACAATATACTGGAATCGTTTTAAAGTTTTCTTTTAGCTCTCAACTTCAAAACTTTTTCCCTCACCAAACGACGTTAAACTGTTTCGCCGTATATTACTGCCGGTTTAGATTATCAATTATTCCTGTGCATTTACTCATCTGACCAAACGTCTGGCCTGTCGCGAATTACTTCCATTATTCTACTTCCTGGAACCCTTTAAATTATCTTTTCGATATACCACAACATTCAAAAACAACTCGTGTGGGCGTATTTGCACTGCATTTAATTGCATTGAGGTGCAATTTGACGGCTAGGGTAGCTCCGCTAATCTCTTAGTTCAAAAATGATAAATAAAATGCTTTTGTGGATCTGATGTTTAACGACAAAGATTTCTGGCGTTTTGAAATATTTTACTTTTTCCCTTTTAGCTTATTGTACTCGAAAAGCTGATAGTTTGATTTTGTCATTCCGAGCTTTGTATAAACATTTTGCGCTTTGGTATTATCGTGGTCTACGTATAATCTTATTCCCACAACATTTTTACTTCTGTCTGTTAGAGTTTTAACAAACTCATACATTTGTTTATATAGACCCAGTTCTCTATATTCTTTTTGAACATACACGCTTTGAATCCACCAGAATAATCCATTACGCCAATCGCTCCATTCATATGTGATCATGAGACAGGCTCTGACTGTTTCTTCTACTTCACAAACTATATAGAAACCATGCGTAGGATCTTTGAATATTTCCTCAACTCCTGGAGCCAGGATTTTTGAATCCAGTGAAATAATTTCTGTCTCAAGAGCCATGGCCTTATTGAAGTCTACTATATCTCCAATATCCTTACGTGTTGCTCTTCTGACCACAGGTGGCGGCATTAGCTTTTCTTTTTTGGTTTGAAACCAATCCGGTCATATGGATTTATAACGCTGGATATAATGTTACGTAGATGAGCATTAATTCGTTTAAGATAACGAAAATACAAGACCAGTACTGCTACGATAGATGTATTCAAATTTTCTTCGTTCGTTTCGATCAACATCTTAATGTTTTTATCACAGGTTCTACCGATTTCTTTTGTTTTTGAATATATGTCAAGTGCCACGTCTTCGTCACCGGACTCAATACATTCTGGTGCTTTTTTAAACATGGTCTTTATTGAGGACTCAATTCCTTGAAGTTTTATTTTACTGTTTTTTCCCTCGAGTACTGCTGGATGCATTTCCGTTAGATCTACTATGTTTTTTATATAGTCACCTATTCGCTCTACATCAACTATTACTGTAGATAAAACTAATCCGGCTGCAATACTTTCATTACCTTGAACTGTTAAGTGAGTTATAACTTTGCGTCTTATATCTCTTTCATATTTATTGATGAGTTTGTCTTTCTTAAAAATCAGTTTTTGTATTTTCTTTCGATTATCTCCCCACAAGGCATCAGTGGCATCATTAAACATTTCAGCATCAATGTTTATTGCCTCATAAGTAAGATCCCAGGCTTCGTTTAACAAGTTGTCACTTGTCCACAAATTTCGTATTTCTTTCCACATATGTTTACCTTTAGTTTTTAACCTAACATTATAAATAGGATGGGTACAAAATATATCATCGAATACAAGACCAAGAATATTATTAAATTCTTTCTAGATATAGAAACGTAAGAGCTGACCTTCTCTGCTAAACTTATTGGAATAAACTTTAATGGATAAAAGATGATAATTCCAAATATGTTAAAAGCAAGATGTGCAAAAGATGCTGTAACTGCTACTGGATTTCCTGTGGCCAGTGCAGCAAGTAGTGCTGTACCTGTAGTACCTATGTTCGCACCCATAGTATACGGAAAAATCTTTCTCAGACTAACTATACCGGCTCCAGCGAGTGGTACAATGAGGGAAGTTGTTACTGAGCTACTTTGTACAATGAATGTCATACCCATACCCCAGGTCATACCCATTAAATCATTCTTAAATAAATATTTATTAATCACAACTTCTATTTTATCAACTACCAGGGATCTTATTGTTTTTATCAATAACCCTAAGGCTGCAAACATTCCTATAATTGATATGATCATTAGAACTATCTCATTATATGGTATGCTAACCATAATTGAATCTACAAAGTGTATTACTGGGTTTAAAATTGCTTTAAGAGGGTTAAACATCTTCATCCCTCCGACCCCCTCAAAACTTTTATTCAAAAAGATTGCTGTCCTTTGAATAAAATGAAATTTCATTTCCAGAGGAAATATAACTATCACAGCACTGATATTAAAAAAGTCATGAACGACTCCTGCTGCGAAAGCTCTTTTAAACTCGGCCTTCCTGCCAACATGTCCAAGAGATACAAGGGTGTTCGTTACAGTGGTTCCAATATTAGCGCCCATGATGATAGGAATAGAATTCTCTAAATTAACAACACCTCCAGCAACTAAACCGACAACAATAGAGGTAGTTGTTGATGAGCTTTGAATTAAGGATGTTGCAACTATCCCAATAATTAAGCCTGTAAATGGATTAGAAGTTGTTTGAAGCATTGCTTCTGCGAACTCCTTACCAAAGAGTTTAAAACTGTGTCCAAGAAGTTTTATGCTGAGCAGAAAAAGATATATCGTTACAATTACTGTTAATATCTTGATAATCTTTTGGCGTGTTTCCGAGTTCACAATATTCCTTCTGAAGCTATGAATATTTAATGGATCAAGTCAAAGATGATGACAAATTCTAATAGAATCACTATGAGGAAGGTAATTTCGGGTTTCATCAATCCAATTAAATTTTGCTTTCTTAAACCCTGTAGAAAAAATATTCATACAAGTGATTATCAAATACTGACAAATAGTATTTCACAGTTAAGCATTATGGTCAAAACCCGCAATTCATCGGTTAAAACGATTAAAAAGTAGTCACGACCCTAGACCACAAATTATTGACTGGCGAGCTTAAGCAAGCAATAGTTAGTGCATAGATATGCACACATTGATATCAAATGAGATGTCCTATATACGACCATTTGGTCGGTAATATACTATAGTAGTATTATTTTAATATATAAAGTAGTGGTAGTATAGGCTCATATTAATGTGGATAACATTGCGAATGACCACATGTAAAGCATTATAAAACCTAAGCTAAAGCCAAGATATATTATCATAAATATGCGTTAGTAAGTTGAAGTAAGGTGTGGATAGGTGTTGAGTCGATGGTAGACAAGCAACCCTTATAAACAACTCTGATGTATCTATTACAAAAAGGGTCTATGTGGATAACTTGATTGTTAATAGAATGAATAACTAAAAAACATCTTACTAAGTCATTAAAAAACAAATCACTTTTGGCGAATCTCTTTGATAGGGGGTGTTTATAACCCACAGCAGAGAAATCAAAAAAAGAATAATTTGCAGTAATATGAGAATCACAACAAATTAGTCAATGCAAGAAAAAGTAATTTCAACCAAACAAGGATGTGTGTTTGAAAGATCAGAAAATGCTGGAAAAAAAGGAACTATTTTAGCTGGATATACATTCGATCGCGTTGATCATCGATCCAGGATTGATATCTATCACGTTTTTTGTATTCCAGCGACATATTTTCAACCTCGGCCCAATGGTCAACCAAATTTATTTTACCGCCGGCAAGTCTACGATGGACAATAATCAGATGAAACTGGTCCCCACTAAACACTGGCATTGAAAGACTCTCAAGAGGGATGTTCAGAAGCAAATCATGGATGTCTTCAGGCAAAAGTGAGATATCTGTCATACCCATTTGCCCTTTACGCGATTTTATATATTCATCCGTGACATAAATTTCAACCTGTTCAGCGATAGTCGTACTGTCAGACAATATCTCATCTCTAATTCCCAGGAGCTTGTCCGATGTTGTCTGTCTGTCTTGATCATCGGCTACAGGCATGAGCAGAATGTGTGAAATATTGACCTGATCACCCTGTTTGTCATCGAGACGTAAGAGGTGTAGTCCAAACTGGGTTTCAACGATAGCACTCATCTCTCCTACCTTCAAAGCGTAGGCGGCCTCCTCAAAGGGTTTTACAAACACACCACGACCAACGAGGCCAAGGCTTCCACCATTGGCTGCGGAGCCAGGATCTTTAGAATATTGGGTGGCTGCATCAACAAAAGTGATTTTACCAGATTCAATATCCTGCTTTATGCCCAGGAGCTGAGAGCGCAGCTGATCCAGCTTATCAGGCCCCAATTCAACGGACAAGGAAAGGATGGAAAAGTCAACCTGAGGATTTTTTGCAGGGAAACTATCTTGCCAGACCTCATAGAAGTCTTCAACCTCACGACGGCTTACCCTAACTCCATTAAAAAGCTCCATTTTAACCTGCTCGACAAGCAGGTTTGTGCGTATCTGATCTTCATAATAGGATTTAATTTTGTAATGATCTACGCCAAAAGCCTCAGCAGCTTTTCTCAAACTACCATACTGCAGCTCTATATTTTGAAGAGATTGTTCAAGCTGCATTTGAACACTTCTGTCCTCGACCTCTATGGTCTCCTGGCGGGCATACTCAAGCAGGACTTGCTGGTTAAGCAATTCATCCAAAGCACGTATGCGAAGTTGTTGAATAACGTCCGGTGAGGAATAAGAGGGAAGCTTAGCTTGCATGGCAAAAAGCTGAGTTACCTGATCAACCTCAGAATAGAGAATAGCCTTCTCTCCAACGATAGCAGCGACACCATCAATCAACTGTTGAGCGCTGGCATTTAAAGCGAAAAGGGTGGTTAAAACGATAACTAAATGACGCATTTATTATTACCTATTCTGTAGAGCTTTTATATAGAACACTCTTGTTAAAAAGAATACTTCCGGACTGTCTAAGGCTATCCACAAGCTGTGTTTCAATATGGCGTTGTTGGTTAATTGAGAGGCGGGCAGCTATTTCTTCCCAGACCTCATCAAGGCTCTTTACAGAGCCTCGGTCATACCAGGTTTTGACCTCCACCAGGTGATAGCCAAGATCCGTTTTGATGGGTCCAAAAATCCCTGGGCGTTTCTTTTTAAGCAGATATTCTTTTACTTCAGGAAAAAGGTTTTCAACCTTAAACAAGCCGGTTTCCTTGGGGTGCATAGCCACAAGAGACTGCTTTTTCTCAAGGTCACCCTTCTCGATGGCACGTTCAAGTTCTCGAGCATCATTTCTGGAGGGTAGCAAGACATGAAAACCAAAGAACTCATTGCTCTGGCGCTTAAAGGACGTCAGATTCTTCTGGTAGTAGGCCTCAATTTCATCACGGGCAACGCCACCCTGGTTCTTCAGGGTCACATCCAGCTGTTTATCTGCCAGCAGCCTGCGGCGATAGGTTTCCACCCTGTAATTGAACATAGGATCCCGGTGAATTAAATTCTTCTCAGCCTCTTGAGCTAAAAGGGTTTCCCGAATCCAATTCTCTACCAACAAGGACTTTTGAAGACTGTCCAGCGCCATAAACCCAGGAAACATTAACACCAGCTCGCCCAATGAAAGATGTTCGTGATTCACCTTAGCAATAAGGTTGTCATCCTGACTGTCAGAACAAGAAAGGATTCCCGATAAAAGGGAGACAATCAGAAAAGTAAAAAGAACACGCATTTATAAGCGGCTATTTTTTGTCTGCTGTTTCACTATAAAAAGCATAGACAGCGGCATAGTTAATTTTAACAGGATACTCTTTAATGAGGTCCCTATAAACAGACTCGGTACGCTTGGTCCTTAGGTCACTTAAAATTTCCGTTCTGACGCGCCCTTTGACCTTCTTATAGGGCTTGGGTCCTTCGGGCACAAGCTCCTCTAGCTTGATAATGGAATAACCGTTACCGAGCTTTATGGGGCCGTTAATTGCACCCACCTCCATAGAGAAGGCTGTTTTACCCATGACACCGTAGCGACCCTCCTGAAAAGCCGGTAATAACCCACCATCTTCTTTAGAGGCTTTTCTTTCAGTATAACGGCTAGCCAGCTTGTCAATGAGTTCGCCAGCATCAAGACGTTTTTTCAGGGAGACGGCAAATAGACTGTCTTTTACAAAAATCTCACGCACGACAACCTTCTTTTTGTCCATATACTTGGCCGTCTTGTTTGCTTCGTAAAAAGCAAGCAGCTCTTCTTCGTTAGGGGTCAGGTTTTCGTTCACCTCTTTGGCCATAAAAGCGTCATAGGCGAATCGCTCAACAAGAGCATTTATACTTTTGGCAAAATCTTCATTCTGCTCAAATTTATTTTTATATCCATAGCTGATAATCAGGTTCTGAGTCACCATTTGTTCAAGGATGCTCTTCAGTTGGTTTTCAGAAGTAATGCGTGGCTTTTGTCCATCATCTACAGATTTTAACTCCTCAATCAACCAAGCGCTACCCAGCTCTTCACCATTTAGCTTAAAAAGCGGTGCCGGAAAGTTTAATTTTTTCAGAACATCATCCATGGGACCCTGTTTGAGCCCCGAGCCATCATAAACGACAAAGAAATCATGTACATTTTTGGCAATTACCTCAAAACCAGCAGCTTTTTTCTGTTCTTCAAGGAACTGATTTGCCTTTTGTCCAAGCTCAGCACTCTTTTCGCGACCCGCTTGTTGTTTGAGGGCCTGTTTTTCGGATTCAAAATCACCCCGCTCAAGCTCACGCTTTGCCTCAAGCTTGATGATGTGAAAACCAAAATCAGTTTCCACAACACTCGAAACCTCGCCTGGCTTCAGCTTAAAGGCCGCCTCTTGAAAAGGACCAACCATTTTGCCCCATCCAAACCAACCAAGATCTCCACCGCTTGTTTTGCCCGAAGGATCATCAGTAAACTCAGTTGCCAGCGCTTCAAAGGCCTCACCTTTTGAAATGCGATCCTTAATCTGATCCATTAAAGCCAACGCTTCGGTTTTAGTTCGACCAGAGCGAGAGCGGGAGGTGCCCTTGAACTGCAAGAGAATATGTCGTGCGTTCAGCTCAGTTCCAGAACGATCATAAACCTCTTTGATATAATCATCACTAATTACAACATCAAGAATGGCGCGGGTATAAACATCTTGGAGCAGCTGTCTTTTTTCAGCTTTCATTTTTTTGTCTAGAATGTCTTCTGATTCGCCCAGTCCGCGGGCAACGGCTACATGAGAAAAAAGAGCCTTTCTTACGTGTTCATCAACCTTGGAGTCGATGAAATCATGATCCTTTCCAGCAAAGCGTGTAGCTGGGTTTTGGGATGTGAATTCTTCCAGAGAAATATTTTTTCCATCAATTGTAGCAAGGGTGTCATTATCCATGTTTGAGCATGCAAAGACGAGCATGAGGAGACCCAGGATAAAGAGGGTCCTAGTAAAGCGAGCATTCATTTCATTAACCTTTTAATTATATTAGAGTTATCATTTATCATTATGGTCGGAAAATTTAGACGAGCGTTGAAGGCTTTCCAAGAATATTCTAAGCGAGGCCAAAAGGGACTCATCGCTGGTATGCGTCATAATAAAAGTCAGTGATTTGTTGTTCATTATCTCCACCTTTTTACCGGTTTCTCCCAGCGCTTTGGACAGAGCTTTAATGATCTCGCTTCCTTCTTGTTCCACATGTTCAGGCAAAAAATCACATTGTGCCCGAGATCCCTTAACAACAATGGATCGAATCCCCAGGGATTGTCCAATCTTTTTTACCAGGGCAGCCTCGATAAGGTTTATGGTTTCTGGTGGGAGGAGGCCAAAACGATCTCTTAACGCTTCACGAATTCCATGGATATCCCCAGCGGTTTCCGCTTCAGCAATCCTACGATAACTGGCAATGCGTTCTGCTGTGTTTTCGACATAATTTGAGGGGATCTGCATCTCCAAATCGATGGAGATATCGGGTGGGGGGAAAACGACTGCCTGGTCACCCTTAATTTCTTTAAGGGTTTCTAGAGTGTCTTTTAAGATTCGGGTATACAGGTGGTACCCAATGTTGCTGATGTGGCCACTTTGTTCAGTTCCAAAGACATTTCCCGAACCGCGAATTTCTAAATCACGCATAGCAATCTCATAGCCACCCCCATAATGGGCATGTCTTTCCAGGGCGTTGAGACGCCTGATGGCATTTACGCTGAGCTTTCTGAAACCTGGCGCCACAAAGAAGGCCCAGGCCTTGCGATGAGACCGACCGACGCGTCCTCTTAACTGATAAAGCTGGGACAAGCCCATGGCATCGGCTCGATTAACAATTATCGTGTTGGCATTTGGTATGTCCAGCCCGGATTCAACAATAGTAGTTGATAGAAGTACGTCAAACTCTTTATGGAAAAAACCCAGCATGACCCGCTCAAGCGTACGAGGGTTCATTTGACCATGACCCAAGCCGAACTTCACCTCGGGCAGCAGTTTTTGCAATCGACTTAACATGATTCCGATAGACTCAACCCGGTTGTGCACAAAAAAGACCTGACCGCCACGGTCAACCTCTCGCAGAATAGCCTCGCGAATACGGTTTTCATCAAAATCCATCACCACGGTTTCCACAGGCTGACGCTCTTTTGGTGGAGTTTTTAACATTGAGAGATCTCGAGCGCCCATAAGAGACATCTGCAGCGTGCGGGGAATAGGCGTGGCTGTCATAGCCAGAGAGTCCACCGACATTTTAATTTCTTTTACCCGTTCTTTATGTTTGACCCCAAAGCGATGTTCTTCATCTACAATGAGCAACCCAAGTCGATTAAAAACAACATCTTTGGATAGTATTCGATGCGTTCCAATTACCACGTCAAGAAGCCCTTTTTCAATATCGGATAGAGTTTGTTTAATCTGTTTTGGGGTTCTAAAGCGGGAGAGCACACCTACGCTCACGGGGTAATCTGCAAAACGCTCAAGAAAGGTCTCATAGTGTTGTTGGGCTAAAATGGTGGTGGGCACCAACACACCGACCTGTTTAGAATCGTTGATAGCCTTGAAAACTGCCCGCATGGCAACTTCTGTTTTTCCAAAGCCCACATCACCACAGAGCAAACGATCCATAGGAAAAGCAGCTTCCATGTCTTGCTTAATATCTTCGACAGCCTTTAGTTGATCACTGGTTTCGTCATACATGAAAGAGGCTTCCATGCGTTTCTGGAAGTCGTTATCAGGGCTATAGCGAAAACCCTCAACAATAAAGCGGTTGGCATATAGTTCGATAAGCTCTTTGGCGTAATTGTCAACAGCTTTGCGGGTCTTTATCTTTACCTGGTCCCATTCTGTAGTGCGCAGGCGTGTGAGTTTGGGCGGTGTTTCCAGCTGTGATTCGTAGCGATGCACGCGGTGCATTTTCTCGACGGGCACATAAATCCGATCACCAGCCTCATACTCAAGTGCCAGGACCTCACGGACTGTTTTTTGAAAGGGCATTAGCTCGATACCCAGGTATTTGCCCACCCCATAATCGAGATGAACCACATAATCACCTTCTTCAAAAGCCTCAACACGCGTAGCGGGCTTGACCGGAAAGGACCTGGGTATAACGCTGCGCTTTCTAGTTCTTCCAAAAATCTGATGGTCTGTGAGCACGGCCAGCTTGTTCTTGTGGTCTATAAAGCCAGATGACAACGAAAGACGTACGCTTTCAAAACGCAGATCTTCAAACAGCACACGTAGGCGATCAAGCTGGATATTACTATCAGCGCAAATGTAAACCCGATAATTTTCTTCGTTGAGGTGGCCCAGGCGCGCACGAAAAGCATCCAGGTTTCGCTGGAAGTCAGGCTGAATTTCTATATCGTGAACATGGCCTGCCAGCGGTTTTGACTGATAAAACCAGGACACGTCACCAGGACGCTCATCTCCTAACAACCCGGCAATGGTAGTTGAATCAGAATCTTCAATAATGGGTCGATATTGATAAAACTTAACACCAACAGGCACAGAATTAATTAAAGGGTCTACAACAGTATCCAGAAAGGGGTTCTCTGGAAAAATTGTGATCTCCCCATGTTCAACGCCAGATCTCTGTGTGGCGGGATCAAATTCCCGAATAGACTCCAGGGTGTTTCCAAAAAAATCCAGACGGAGCGGCTTGTTTTGATCGCCAGGGAAAACATCAAAAATGCCACCCCTCGAGGCATAATAGCCTGGCTCTACCACAAAGGCGTCTTGGGTAAACCCATATTCGAACAACCCTCTTTCGAGATCTGTTACTGAATAGTCCTGCCCCTTCTGTAGAACGATACTTTTTAAAGCGTCTCCGGAAAGGCCTCCGGCAAGTTCAGCAGCCTGGGTAACATATATTCCAGGACTAGCCGAGAGCAGTGCTCTCAGAGCACGGCCAGACTGTCCTGTATCAATACCATCCACACGATCACTACCCACAAAATGAACATCTTGACTAAGACCTAAAGCTACAATATCATTGAGTGCCCGTTCGGCAGACGGCTTGTCTGGCAAAACCAATACGGTAGCAAGGTTTTTTAGGTTTGCCTGTACCAAAAAGGCCAACAAGGGTGGTTCTACTCCAGAAATAGAAGCAGCAGGGAGGGCGTAAGTCCTGGCTATATGGGCGGTAAGGTCAGCGTGTTTCACGTGAAACATTTTTTTTGATAAGAATAATTAACAAAGACACATCTGCTGGTGATACACCACTTATTCTTGAGGCTTGCCCAATGGTCTCTGGGCGAATTTTGTCCAGTTTTTGACGGGCCTCAAAAGAAACCGCCTGCATAGAAAGATAGTCAATTGAGTCGGGGATGGACATTTGTTGGTGTTTTGATAGGCGCTCCACTTGCAGTCTCTCTCGCTCGATGTAACCACTATATTTGGTGTTGGTTGCAATAAGGGTGAGCAGGGCGGGGGGCAGGTCGTTCACCCATTTCGGAAGCAGGGATTGGATGTCATTAATTGTGACCCCGGGGCGTTTCAAAATGTTTGCCAGGGACTGGCTTTCTTTCACTGTCGTTTGCGTATCGATGAGCTTGTTAATTATATCGGATTTAACATAGGTAGCCCTAAACAATGCTTCTGTCTTTACGGTTAATTCTTTTTGGTTCTCTACGTCACGATAAAGAGCCTCACCTGTGAGTCCAAGCCGAAATCCTTTTTCCGCGAGACGAAAATGGGCATTGTCGTAACGTAATAGAAGTCGGTGCTCGGCCCTTGATGTAAACATGCGATAGGGCTCGTCTGTGTCTTTGGTGATAAGGTCGTCTATCAGAACACCGATATAGGCTTCGGACCTGGCCAACACAAAAGGTTCGGACCGATCAATACCCAAACAGGCATTGATTCCAGCCATCAAGCCTTGGGCGGCAGCCTCCTCATACCCGGACGTTCCGTTAATCTGCCCGGCAAAAAACAGCCCTTTAACGCGTTTTGTTTCCAGGGTGGCTTTTAACTGCGAGGGTGGGAAAAAATCATATTCAATAGCATAACCCGGCCGAATAAACTCCACCTTTTCCAACCCCGGAACGGTGCGCAGGCTGCTTAGTTGGACCTCTTCTGGGAGAGACGACGAGAACCCGTTTACATAAATCTGATCGGCGTTGCTCCATTCCGGCTCCAAAAAGAGTTGGTGAGAGTTCTTTTCCGCGAAACGAACCACCTTATCCTCTATTGATGGACAATAGCGGGGACCAACACCCTGTATGACGCCAGTAAAGAGCGGGGAAAACTTCAGGCCACCATTAATAACCCTGTGGGTCTCTTCATTCGTGTTGGTGATGTAGCAAAATTCATTGGGTGGATCAAAGTCTTGGGTGGAAAATGAAAAGGGTTCAGGGTTTTCATCGCCAGCCTGAACGGTTGTTTTAGAAAGATCTATACTTTCCCGCTTGATGCGTGGTGGCGTTCCTGTTTTGAGTCGACCTGTTTCAAAACCGAGCTTCACCAGAGACTCAGTAATGCCCACGCTAGCGGACTCGCCAATACGTCCAGCTGAAAATTGTTCGCTTCCTATATGTATCAGGCCGTTTAGGAAGGTGCCGTTGGTTAATATAAGGGCCTGACACATAAAAGTTGATCCACCTCGGGTTTGAACTCCGGTGATTACAGAGTCTGTGTCGTTGGCGATGACTGCAATGGCCTCATCTTCATAGATGTCCAGGCCCGCCTGGTTATTACAGGTGTTCACCATATATGCGCTATAGGCTTTTTTGTCAATTTGGGCTCGTGGCGACCAAACGGCGCGACCCTTGGATCGATTGAGCATTTTAAATTGGATGCCAGTATGGTCGGTAGCTTTGGCCATTTCACCACCCAAGGCGTCGATCTCTCGGACGAGATGCCCCTTGGCCAGCCCGCCAATGGCAGGATTACAGGAGGCGCGTCCCAGGGCTGCCATTTCCATGGTGATGAGTAAGGTATTTTTGCCGAGGCGGCTGGCGGCAAGAGCGGCCTCTATACCCGCATGGCCACCACCTACGACGATGATGTCATATGATTTACGTGAAACAGGCAAGACTATTTACCCACGCAAAAGCCACTAAAAATCTGATTGAGGATGTCATCCGGTGTGGTTTTTCCAGTGATCTCGCCCAGGACATCCAGAGCCAGGCGCAAATCTGAGGCAATGTATTCAGGACCAAGTTCGTTTTGTATAGAAGCGATGCTTGTGGCAATTTGGTCCCTAAACCGAATAAACACATCTCTATGGCGCTCACTATTCAACACAACACCCCCAACCCCAATATTAATCATGTTGATAACTTGTTTATAAAGCATCTTTTTTAGTGCCTCCAGGCCTTCGCCTGTGGTACAGGACAGGTTGATGTCCATGTTGTCTGGGGTTTCGGAAGCGAGATCAAGCTTATTAAAAACAGAGATATAGGGTGTATGTATAAGGTCGTCCGGGATGGTTGTCTCTGTGTCGGGGGCGTGAACCAGGATAATCAGGTCAGCGCTGTCAATTTCACCCAGGCTGCGATCAACACCAGACAGCTCTGCCTCGCTCTTGGTTTCACGTAACCCTGCGGTATCTACTAGAATTACAGAATGGCCGGCGATTACGATGGTTTTCTCGATGGTATCTCGAGTTGTACCGGCCTGAGCGGTAACAATCGCGCGATCTTCACCTAAAAGGAGATTAAACAGAGAAGACTTCCCGCTGTTGGGTGCCCCCACAAGCGGGACTCTAATTCCTTCTTCGAGCCTGCGCCCATAGAAAAAGGTTTCCAAAAGCGCTTCGGTGGTTGCTCTAATCTCAAAAAGTGGATTTAGAAGTGTCTGAGGTGGAGAGAAATCGATCTCCTGGTCTGAAAAATCCAGCTCGGCCTCAAGGATGGTGAGGCTGTGAATTAACTTGTTCGACATTGAATCAATCAAGAGCCTGAGGTTGCCCATAAGCTGGTTTCTGGCATTTTTGTGGGAGGCAGCATCCTTGGCATGTATGAGATCAGCCACTGCTTCAGCACGAGAAAGATCAATCCGACCGCTTAAAAAGGAGCGAAAGGTGAACTCTCCGGCACCAGCTGTTCGCAATCCGGGTGCACGAAGAAGCACTTCAAGCAGTTTATGTTGCAAATATGCACCACCGTGAATGGAAATCTCTACCAGGTCTTCTCCGGTAGCGGAGTGGGGTCCCTTGAAATACGTGACCACACAATCGTCAAACTCACCCTGCCCAAGGGAGGGATGTTTCAGTTTGCCAAAGGTGGCATATCTAGGCTTTAGTTTTTGAGTACTCGAGAAATATTGATTAATTGTTTCAAGTGCGAGAGGACCAGAAATCCTGACAACAGCCAGGCCGCCTATGCCAGGCGGCGTGGAAATCGCGACAATAGTATCCTCAACAAAGGGAAGCACAAAGGATCCTTCACCTTACTTCTTGCGTTTCTTTTTGGGGCGCGCTACAGGAGCAGGAGTGCTGACCGAAGCCGGTAAAGGCTGTTTGGGGGTCAACTTCTGTTGAAGGATGGACATAATGTTAAAGAGAGTGTAGTATAGATTTAGCCCTGAAGGGAATGTGTAGAACATAAAGAAGAAAACAGCCGTCATAATATAAGGCATGTTTTTCATCTGGGGGTTCGCATTGGCTGTCGGTGTCATGAGTTTCTGTTGTAACATCATGGTGGCCGACATAATAATCGGTAACAGGTTGATATCGATACCGCCAATATTACCAACGGTATCTGGAAGGGAAAGATCAGCGATCCAAAACTCTAGACCCTTAAAGGCAGCGCCCCTCAACTCAATGGTTGTTCTAAACAGGTTAAACATAGCAATCAGAATAGGCATCTGGATCAGCAGCGGTAAACAGCCGCCAAGCGGATTAACCCCAAGCTCCTTATAGAGCTTCATGGTTTCCTCGTTCAGACGCTTCGGATCATCTTTGTATTTTTCCTTAAGCGCTGTGATTTGAGGTTGAGCTTGTTGCATGTTCTGGGTTGAAGAAAACTGTTTCTTGGTGAGAGGGGCCAACAAAAGCTTTACCAGTATCGAGAAGAGAATAAGCACGATACCATAGTTAGGAATAATGCCATACAGGGATTTAAAAACCCACAGAGCCCCTTTTCCGATAATACCAAACCAGCCCCAGTTCATCATTTCTTCAAAACCCAACTGGTAGCCTTTAAGAATATCATAATCGAGAGGTCCAACATAAACACGATAATTGGACTGACTAACGTCGTTTCGCCGATCAAAGGAATCACGTATATCAAAATCAAAAATCTTCTCAGAATTATCATCACCACCAGGTGTTTGATAGCGCAGCATTTTGAACTCGGAGACAGGCCTTTCTGGAATAAGAATGGCCGTGAAATATTTGGAGCGGGCACCAACCCAGGTGGTTAGCGCTGTTTGCACTTCAGATTCACGATCTTCGTCTGCAGAATAATCAGAGGGGCTGCTATCATCCCCGAGTAGTGCATACATTTCTGAATAATATAGATCATCCTTACGGTTCTTTTCTGTTGGAGCAACACCACCAGACCAGCTTGTGGCAAAGTAACGACCGGCATTTACCTGGTCGAATTCGATCAGTTCCTGTGAAAGATCGAAATGAAAACTGTCAGGATAGAAGGTAAAGGTTCGAATAATTTTGGCTCCAGCACCCAGGGAAAGTTCAAAAGAAAATGAGGCAGAATTTCCGTAAACAGGAAAATCAAAATCATAGCCCTCTCCAAGAGAACAAACCGACAAAAGGTCCTGTGTGTCGAAATTTTCAACCTCATACCCTATGAACTGGTTGGCTAGAATACCCTCAGCCATATCAGAGACAAGCTGAACACGAGAGCTGTCCTTCATCAAATAGTCATTTAAATAGACTTTTTCTAGAGTACCGCCACCGAGGCTTGACAAGTGCATTTCAAATAGAGGTGTAGATACGACAACACGAGTTTCGGTAAGGCTTGCTGTTTCCAGGTCATCGACCAGAATTGAAGCCGGCTTAACAGCTGGAGGGGTTATGGTAACTGGAATTTGTTCTAGCGTATCCGATTCTGATGAAAAAGAGGACTCAATATGGGGTTTTTGTGGAGCAGTGCTACCGGGAGCGACTTTTTCCTGATACCAGTCAGAGAAAAAGACCATGAGGATAAGCCCCATCAGGGCAATAGCGACGAGCGTTCTGTTTTGTTCAGACATGGTTGTTTAAGAATCCTTATTCTTTATAACGGGATCAAAACCGCCTTTGGTGTAGGGATTACAGCGGACGATCCTCCATGTGGATTTAGGTAAAGCCTTCCACAGGGGTAATTTTTCAAATGCTTCTACTGTATAGTGTGAACAAGTCGGGTAAAAACGGCAAGTGTCCGGGAAGAGGGGGCTGATAGTCACCTGATAGAGCTTTACCAAAAGGACAAAAGGCATGTTGATCCACTTATTCATGGCGAGCCAAAAGTTGGTTAATGGTGTGGAGTGTGGGCGAAGAGGATCGGCTGGCTCGGTGAAAAAGAAACAGATATCCTCGGCCTGGAGCAAAATTCAGGAGTGAGTTCAAAACGAGCCCCTTGAAGAGCCGCCTGGTTTTGTTTCTTTCAACAGCGTTCCCCGCCTTGCGACGAATTAAAAAACCCACTTCCATAATGTCTGTGGGTTTTGTGTACAAAGTTATTCCCCGTATGGTGTATCGACGACCACGCTTGAGGTAGGTATCGACACTGGACCGGCTAATTTGTTTAACCGGAAACGGTGAGGCGTTTTCTTCCCTTGGCGCGGCGGCGGGCCAGTACTTTACGACCATTTTTCGTTTTCATGCGAGCGCGGAAGCCGTGTTTGTTGCGACGTTTGCGCCGGCTGGGTTGATAGGTTCTTTTCATTGTAAATTATTACTCCAATAAATAACATGTTTTTTAAAAGCCGACCAATATAACAAAGAGACCAGCAAAATCAATTTTTCAAAGCATTTAAGTCAAGTTCTTTTAGAGTGAATATTGTTGACTAAAAAAGCTGGTTTTTATGCCCAAATTCATTTCTAAAGAGACACTAGAAATCAACACCCGCTACGAACAGAAGACCCAAGCAGATGATTAAACCACCAAGCCATAAGAATTCTTGAGCTTCTGCGTATCTCAGACAAAAATATATTTGCACTGGAAAATCACCGCTTATTTTAACAGCGGTTTTAGATTAAACCATAGCCATATAAATGTTGATAACTTGTTAATATATCTTGGGGTGAGCTTTGGGCCACGAGCTTTGGGGTAATGTAAAGACTGTACTGGAAACAAGGGTAGCAAACCAAACCTTTCAGACCTGGTTTCAACCAATGACACAACTGGCAGAAGACCAAGAGGTATTAACTCTCAAGGTTCCTAATCAGTTTTTCTATGACTGGATGAAATCCCATTATGGCGACATTATATTAAGCACCCTGGCTGAGGTTAGTGGTAGACCCATGCGTGTTGAATACTCAATCGTGTTGGACGACAATGCAGACACTCCAATGCCAGAACCATTTTATGAACCAGAAGCGCCAACCCTTAGAGCCCAGGGCTACGAAACAAACCTGAACGAGCAATTTACTTTTTCAAATTTTGTAGAAGGCCCCAACAACCAGTTTGCCAAAGCCGCCGCAGAAGCAGTGGTCAACTCCAACGACAATAATATGTATAACCCTCTCGTTATTTATGGCGGTGTTGGATTGGGTAAGACCCACCTGATACACGCCATCGGGAATGCCTATCACCAATTCAACCCCAACAAACGCGTCTTATACATTTCTTCTGAAAAATTCACCATGGATTTTATATCCGCGATTCGCGAAAATAAAGCGGGCCTATTCAGCCAGAGGTATCGTAAAACCGACCTACTTATTGTTGATGATGTGCAGTTCTTCAAAAAGAAGGAGCGCACCCAGGAAGAATTCTTCCACACCTTTAATGATCTACACATGAACGGGAAACGCATCATCCTTTCCACAGACCGCCCGCCAGGCGAGATTGGTCTCCAAAAAAGACTCACCTCAAGATTTCTGGCTGGCCTTTCGGTAGACATTACCTCCCCGGACTTTGAAACGCGGGTGGCTATTCTACGGCAAAAGTCCGAAGAAAGCGGCATTGAAATGCCTTATGATGTGATTGAATATCTTGCCACCAATATTGAAAGCAATATCCGCGAACTACAAGGCGCTCTGATTCGTTTGCTGGCCTATTCATCTCTGGCCAAAAGCGACATCAACCTGCATCTTGCTCATAAAGTCCTTATAGATCTCACCGGTAAAAGAGCTAAACCCATTGTGAGCATGGAAGACGTATTAAATAATTGTTCAGAATCTTTCGGTGTCAAAAAAGACGACATTTATGGTAAGGGACGCAAACAGGAAGTGGCTCTTGCCAGACAAGCCGCCATGTACCTCTCAAAAGAACTCACCCACAATTCACTCAAATCCATCGGTCTGTTTTATGGCGGACGGGATCACTCTACGGTGATTCATGCCTGTAAGACCATTAGAGTTAAAATGGAAGAAGATGATATTTTTAATGCCGAGATTAAGGCGCTTTTGCGTCGTTTGTCCGGTCCCGCTATGCGAACATGACCCAAACTAGGAGATAAACACATGTTAAGTGTTGGAGATAAAGCCCCAAAGTTCAAACTCAATGACCAGGACGGAAAAAGTGTCGAGCTGTCTGATTTTAACGGACAGAAACTGGTTATTTATTTTTACCCTAAAGACCAGACTCCTGGTTGCATCAAGGAGGCTTGCAGTTTCCGCGATAATATAGAGGCCTACAAAAAACACAATATCGCCGTTCTCGGCGTTAGTATTGACAGTGAGAAATCACATCAGAATTTTATCAGCAAACAGGAATTGAACTTTCCACTCTTGGCTGACGTTGAAAAGGAAATGGTCAACAGCTATGAAGTTTGGGGAGAGAAATCCATGTATGGACGCAAATATATGGGTACTTTCAGAAAAACATTTCTGATTAACGAAGCTGGATCCATTGATAAAATTTACGAGAAGGTCAAAGTGACCACACACGCCCAGGATGTTTTAGAAGACTGGGAGATCAGTTAAGCCGACATGACAATTTCTGCCAGAATCTTTACGCCACCTGATACACCTGCCTGGGAAAGCTTTGTTGTCACAGCCAACAACGGCACCATGTTTCACGAACGTAAATTCCTGGGTTATCACCCCTCCGGTCGCTTCAAAGACCACAGCTTAATCCTCGAAAAAGGTGGAAAACTAAAAGCCATTTTTCCTGCTGCTGAAATTCAGACAGATGCAGGCAAGTCTCTGGTGAGTCACCAAGGCTCTTCTTACGGCGGAATTATCGTTCAACAGAATCTGAGTTTTCGGGAGAGCTATGATTTTGTAGAAGCAATTTGCGAACACAGCAAACAAGCTGGCTTTAATAGAATCCAAATGACTTTACCCCCGTCGATTTATCAACATACTGTAAGCAACTATCTCGACTTTGCCCTTATTAAACATGGTTTTAGTTATAAAAAACGTGATGTCTCATCCATGCTCACGATCGAGTCTTCTCCGGAAAAAAACCTGGAAAGATTTGCAGCCTCCCACAGAACGGCTGTGCGTAAGGCCGTCAAGGAGGGTGTTAGCATCCGGGAATCAGGTGATTGGGCGGACTTTTACGCTCTACTCAAAGAAAACCTGAAAATTCGGCACAACGTCCAGCCGACCCACACCCTGGAAGAGCTGCTGCAACTCAAGGAAATGTATCCAGACCGTATCAGACTTTTTGGCGCTTACTGGGAGGAGAAGCTCATCGCCGGCGTAGTGAATTTTTCTGTAAACAATGATGTGGTGCTGGCTTTTTATATCAGCCATATCGAAGACTACCAACACCTGAGGGCCGTGAATCTCTTGTTTTACGAAATCATCACCTGGTGTCATCAGAATGCATTCAAATATTTAGACTTTGGCATTTTTACAGTAAACATGGAACCCAATTTCGGACTGGGTAGATTTAAAGAAAATTTCGGTGCCAGCGGCGTATTTCGTGATACCTTTGAGCTTAATTTCTGATTGAATCAGGGAGGACGAGCTGGCCATAAAACCATTCACCCGAAAACAACACTATCTCGTGTTGTTTGTACTGCTTCTCATAACGGTAGTCCCACGGCTTCAATTTCAAGGCCCCTATCTCTACAACGGAGATCCAGTCGCCTATTTCTCTGGCGCTGAAAGCCTGCTGGAGGATGGAAACTATCTAATCGACGGTAAAACACCGATCTGGCCCATTGGTACCAGCTTGACTCTGATACCCTTTATGCAGTTAAGCAAAGCGATGGGTGGCCCTGCTGAATCAGGAGCATTCTGGCACGGGATGTTCTTTATTTTTATGGCCGTAGCATTCACCTACTTGTTGGGTAAAAGAATCTTTAATCCAGCCACAGGGATTATCGCCGCCATTTTTCTTTCGTTGGCCGAAAGTCCCTTTATACATAGCATTAATTCTGCCTCTGACCCAGGCTCGCTGGCTATGCTGCTCGGTGCGATATACCTCATGTTATTATTTCTGGACACACAGAGTCCCCGCGATCTGTTTCTATCTTTCTTTATGTTGGGACTGGCATTTGTGTTTCGCTGGAACTACGTTTTCTTCTTACCCCTGTTTCTAATCTTTCTCGTAGGTGATCGTCGCATATGGGCTTTTCATCTTTATCCCTCTTTCTGGCTATTGGGATTCTTTGGGTTTTTAGCCGGTATTTTTATTCAACTGATCACCAATTACTCCCATTTTGGAAATCCATTTAAGATTGGCTATGGCCAGCTGGATTACAGCGAACAATTTGTATTTAACGGCTTTGTCTATATAAAAAACATGTTCCGAATTATGTATCGCATGTTGTTTACCTGGGATTTTTTCTCGCCCCTGCTGGCCATGTTTGGTGTACTTGCAATTATTGAATTATGGAAGGAACGACGCCGGGATGTGTTCTGGCTGATCATGCCCTGGGTTGCTCTTGGCTCCCTTTCAGTAATCTATTTTGGAGTGAAACCGCGCTTACTTATGCCCATCATGCCAGCCATGTTCCTGATTGGTGCCGAGGGTATTGTCCGCGCCTTTTACTCCTTGAGGAAATCACCGTCACTAAGTGGTGTTTCCCCCAGGCTAACGGCAGCGGTCTTTATGCTGATGGGAATTATTCTTTTCTCACCCATGTTTGTCCGCACGCTACTTCACTCCCACGGACACTTTCAGGATAAGGTTGTGATGCAGCAGGCTTTTCGCTGGGCGGGTGATAATATGTCGAATCCTGAAGGCAGGATTATCACACAACCCTATTATGCCGGGCAAAACCCGGACTGGCTCAGAGCTGGTTGGGACGTATGGGCCTCAAAGCGCTATTCCAAACGTAATATTAAGTCGCTGGAATTCCCCGAGACCTGGGCAACAGGTGATGATTGGGCGGTAGTGAATCGGTTCTGGTTTGAGGGCAGCAGTGTGCGTTTTGAAAACTCCAGAGAAATGGCCACTCGCTTCGATTCCTTGTGCGCGGTCCGAAATTATGAGTTAAAAAAGACCTTCGAAGCTGAGTCAGAACCTCTTCTTTTAAAGAAGCTCAACATGTTGACCTATTACCCGGTTGATTTTCTTGAGTATCGTCCCCTCTTTGAAGTTTGGGGTCCCGTAGAATGAGTTCCGTGGGTGCTAACATAAAGAAAATGGCCAGTAATACCCTGGTTTACGGTCTTGGCAATATTTTCAACCGAGCCATCACCTTCTTACTGCTACCCCTCTACATCAACATGATGACTCCGGTGGAATATGGAGCCCTCAATTTGATCTATCCTTTCCTGGCGTTGATGAATGTGGTTTACATGTATGGTCTTGATGCTGCCTTCATGCGCTTTTTTATCCCCGAGAAAGACCAGGCACGCCGACAGGAAATTTTCAGCATCGTCTACCTGAGCATCCTGGTAACCACGGGGATTATTACAGCCGGTCTTTTCCTGTCAGAAGCCTCTCTTTCCAGCTTGCTACTGGGAGACGATCCCGCCACCAGCGTCTTTGCTCTGGCCTTTATCATTCTCATGATCGACGGCCTGTCCTTCATGCCAGTGTTGTATTATCGAAGCATTCAAAAACCACTGCGTTATGTGAGCATCATATTTTCCGAGGTTGTTATCAATCTGGGTCTCAATGTTTTATTGGTAGGGTTCTGGGGTTGGGGTCTTAAGGGGGTGCTGGTCGCGAATATCTCCAGCTCACTTGTAAAATTGATCGTTGCTTCACCAGCCATTTTTCAAAATCTATCCTTCACCTGGAATACTCGCTTATGGAAAGACCTTCTGAGGTTTGGCCTGCCCACCGTTCCAGCCGTGCTTTTTGCCATGGTTGTTGCTCTGGGAGACCGCTTTCTGATTAAATATTTCTTTGATCAAGCCACCGTGGGTATTTATAGCGCAGGCTATAAAATAGGTATGATCATGGCCTTGATGGTTACGGCCTTCCGTTTTGCATGGCACCCCTTCTTTCTTTCTCTGGCTGACCAGGAAAATGCACGCGAAACCTTTGCCAGAATACTGACCCTTTTCCTGATTGTGGGCTCCTTTGTCTTTCTGTTAGTATCTCTATTAGCCCCACCAGTGTTAACCATGGATTTCAACGGAAAAGCTATTATAACACCTGAATATGCCGAGGGTCTCAGAATCGTTCCTTTGATCCTGTTGGCCTATCTCTTTCAGGGTGTCTATGTGAATCTGGTTGTAGGCATGTATCTCAAAAAGAAAACCTATCTGGCTCCCCTGTTTACGGGAACAGGAATGGTGATCAATTTGTCCACCAACCTGATCCTCATGGGCGTTTTGGATTTTGGTTTTATAGCAGCTGGAATCGCAGCACTTGCTTCATATATAGGACAATCATTCCTGTTGTGGTTTGTTTCAAGACGCTTTTACCCCATACCCTATGAGGGCACGAAAATGATTAAACTGGCTCTCCTGGTGGCTGTTCTGTTCTTTTTGCCACAGCTCATTCCTGGCCAGGCCCTGCTTATCTCATTCGTGGTTGTGCTGGCATACTTTCCCCTGCTACCTGCAGTAGGTGTTTTAAGCATGACGCAGATAAAAACGGCTGCCCGCCAGTTGATATCCAGGAAGTCAGGTTGACCTATGCCCGCCTGTGATCTTTCCATTGTTCTGCCTGTAAATAGCAATCAAGAAAACCTGGATAGAATTCTGCTTGAACTGTCAGCCAACTCCCCGGATGTGAGTTGGGAGGTTATTGTCGTTGATGATGGCTCTTCTATAGCACTACAACTATCGGACACAAGCCCGGATCATTGGAATATATATCGAAACGAAAACAGACAGGGCGCGGCGGTTGCCAGAAATATTGGCGTCAAGCATGCCCGGGGCGAATTCATCATCCTGCTCTCAGTTTTTCTAAAAATCCCTGACACATATATCGATCAGCTCAGGGCGTTTATCAAGAATCACCACTTTGACATAGCTCAACATCTCGTGGAAAAGTCACCAAACGCCCAGGCTGATTACTTTCAGGTTTTTCTGGCAGGTCAAAAAGGGCGAGTCTCACGAGTAGGGAAAAATCTTCCTGTAAAAAACACCCAGTTTGGGGCTGCCATTTTTAAAAAAGAGATGTTTGTGGAAGTCGGTGGTTTTGATGAAACCATGAACCATTACGGCGGTCATGAACTAGACCTGGCCTACCGTCTTGACCAAAAGGGGTATTCTACCAGGGTGCTCATTGAAGACTTGTCTCTGGAGCGAGTCAAGCTGGAAACCCACTCCAGCGTTAGCTCCAGACTTCAGGAATATGGACGTATTGGTCTTCCTGCTCTATTGAAGAAACACCCCGAGCTGAAAAAGACAATTTTGCTTTACCCCCAGCTCTGGTATTTATTAAAAATCTTTGGAATTTCCAAAGGACTGGAAAACAGGCTCAATAAGCGCATCGAGCAAAATGTTAAGTTAAGCAAAAGACAGTATCGACTCTATCTACACCTTCTGGTGAGGAACGCATGGGACGCCCGCTAAAAATACTCTACCTGCGATCTGAAAACACTTCAGGTACGCTTCAGCTCTTTGTGGAGGGCCACCGGAGGTTGGGGAATCAAGCCAATTTCGTGACCCTTTTTCCCACAGCAGAAGGTTTTCCTGAAGACATTTGTTTGGACCTGCCCCTGTTACCCAAAACCGACAGCTTTAAAAAGGCCAAAAGCTATTTGACCGACGAAAGCAAGCTGTATGAAGACGCTGAGGGATACCCGCCTGAGTGGAAGCCGTCTTTCCAGAGAGCCCTTTTTTTTACGATGCGAGACCAGCTCTGGAAACCCATCCTGAAGAAATATTTTAAAAAGTACAACCTTCTGGACTACGATATCTATCACCTGGAAGGTGGCCATGGATTTCTGAGAACCTCAGCCTGGCCTTTCGATGAGCTAAAAAAACAAGGCAAACATATTATAGCCAACTACCACGGTGTAGATATGCGCACCCGGGGTGTGTTTCCCTGGATCGATAAGCTGGTCGATATCAATACCTCAAGCGAATTGGATCTATTAGAAAAACACCCCAATATGGAATATGTGTTTTTACCTTTTGAGGTGAACAAACACAGCACACGATTTGAGCTAAACGTACCCTTGAAAATTTGTCATGCCACCCGTGATCGTTACTGGAAGGGTTCAGATGTCATTATTGAGGCTTGCAAAAAACTGGAAAAGAGTCATGGTGTGGAGTTTGTGCTAATTGAGAATGAGCCTCATGATATCACCCTCCAGAAGAAAGCAGAATGCGACATTTATATCGATCAGGTTGCCAACCTGGGTGGCTGGGGCTATGGCATGAATTCCGTTGAAGCCTTTTCAATGGGCCTGGCATGTTGCACCAACCTTATACCAGCATATGAGACCTTCCTGGGAGAGCATCCTTTTGTGAATGTCCACAAGGAGTCGCTCTACGAGGATCTAGTGAAACTAATCTCAAACAAAGAGTTGATTATTCAAAAGAAAATGGCTGGTAGAAAGTGGGTAGAAAAAACCCATAGTATTGAAGCTGTCATGCGTTCGGTTTATGAGATTTACCATAAGCAAGGCTGGATAAGGGAGTTGCCCCGTGATCTGGCCTAAGCTAAGCATTGTCATTTTTGCCAACGCGGATCCTGGTGCCTGCATGCGAATATTAACGGGGTGTGAGCGTCTCCAACATGAGAACCTAGAGCTTGAAGTTGTTATGGTTTTACAGGGCTTAACCAAAAAAGTTGAAGCTGTCCTAAAGGATTATCAGTTTTCCTTTGATTTGAACTTTATTTCGGCAGACGAAACCACAAATCGTGCGAAGGGCCGCAATCTTGGTGTACATGCCGCAAAAAACGAAATCATTCTTTTTCTGGAGAGTGTACTGGAGGTTACCCCCGACCTCTTGTACCGACACCTCGAAGCGTATAAGACCGAATCAATAGCAGCTGTTATGGGTGAAATCTATCTGCCGGCATTTGTAAAAAAGAACCGCTGGTTCCGCTTCCTAGATAGTGATTATCGAAGCACGCGTCGTTGGGCCGCCAGAACGGGATCACAATCATCACCCCCGCTGAGATATGTAAATACGGCAAATTTTTCTATTCGAAAAAAGGCGTTCGAGGCCTTTGGCGGTTATGCCGAGCATATATATCACTATGAAGCTGAAGATATCGATTTAGCACACCGCATAAGTGCTCAAACACAAAACCAGATTCATTATGAGCCGGAAGCCATTGCTTATTGTTTACACAACTCATTGCGGAATAGTTTAGCACTGAAGTACGAGTTTGGAAAAGAGGGTATTCCTAAGCTATTGGAGGCTTACCCTGAGCTCTATCCGGTTTTGCCAAGTCGGTTTGTAAAAATGACTGGATTCCCCGACGTGTCGCCATTTTACAGGGGTTTTATGAATCTTCTTTTTATCACGCCTGTCTTTTTTCTGGCCAGGGGTGTTCGATTGTTTAGCCCAGAGTTTATCTCTTTTCGGATGATGCGCTATATGCTACAGGCGGAGAGTGTCAGGGGTCTAAAGGAAGCCAAAAAACTCAGCTGAAAGAGGCAAGCTGACACCCCTTTCATTGTGTCAACCCCAGTCTAAGCTCCAGTTAAATTTTTTTCTCAGTAATCAGATATGATTCCTCAAGCCATTTCTCCCAGATCTTTTTGGGGAGAGGCTCTTCTGCAGAAAATCTTGTTGTTACCCACGCAGTAGAACCAACTTCAAAACGCTTGGGCTTTTCATTGGCTAGTGTTTCGGCTTGTGGCATTGACCCCTTTAACTTAAACATGGCTTTAAAGCCAATGCCTTTGGCTCCAGGACCGATAAAGAGAAAGGATCCACGTTTAGTTTTGAAGGAGCTTTGATTACAAGAAGTCCCCGTAACCACTTCTTCAAAAGCTGTGGCCATTTCTCTGATTGGATAAGTCGGGTCTCTGGAATCACTCATAATTATTTCCTCTTATGTTCCCCCAAGATGCTGTGTTAATACCCCCAGGAATGACTTTTTGATGCAGCTTCAGCCGGAGGGGGGGTTTCAACCCTCTCGGACTTGGATTTCTTTTTGGAAGGAGCATCGTTTTTTTCTGCTGTCAAGGCCAGCCCAAAAGGCTCCAACAACTTGAATACCCGTAAAACCTGAAGCATGGTCGACAGTTGAATTGAGCTACCCGCCTCGATACGTTCAATTGTGCGTTTGGAAACACCAGCTTTTTCGGCCAGACCAGCCTGGGTGAGTTTTGCCTGAATCCGCTGTTGGGTTAGACGAACTCCTATTTCATTCAACACAACTTCGGTCTTTGACGAGTTTTTGATCTTCATGATGTGGGTCCAATTCTTTGGGTTTGGCAATAATAAGAATCAGGACAGGGGAATACGAGGGAAAAAGAGAGGGATCGTCAGAGATGACGACCCCCGTAAATGTGGACCGTGCGAAGGTTTCTAGCAAATATATGTTCCCCAGACGGGGACTCTAATCCCCGCCGGGAAGATATTATTATACCAACGCTTCCAGCTGATCTACCAGCGTTTCGATATACTTCAAACTTTTACGCCAGAAATCAGGATGATTAATGTCGGCCTCAACAATGGCAGTTAAATCAGCCGGACTTGCGGAACTACCCATGGAAAGGAACTGTTTGTATTTGGGTATAAACGAGTTGCCTTCTTCCAGATATTGCTGATACAAAGCAAAAACCAGCAAGTTGCCAAAATTGTAGGCATAGACATAAAAAGGGACATTAAAAATGTGGGGGATGGATGACCACTCCCAGGCATACTCAGGTGTGATAGTCACACTGTCACCAAACATTTTCTCCAGCTCAGCAGTGTATAGCTCACAAAGTGCCTGAGGACTCTGGAGTTGTTCATTGATGGCTTTGTGTGAAGCAACCTCAAAACTACTGAACATATTTTGGCGGTGTGAGCTTGCAAAAATGTCTTCCAGTTTGCTGGTGAGCATGGATTTTTTGACGTCCACGTCAGTTTCCTTCTTTAACAACGAATCTGTGAGCACCATCTCTGAGAAAATTGAAGCGGTTTCTGCAAGAGGTAAGATGGAGTGATAGTTCATCAATTTTTGCTTACTGGAAAGCATGGCGTGAATGGCGTGTCCTAATTCGTGTGCCATGGTGGAAACATCGCGAACCTTACCAGTGTAGTTCAATAAAACAAAGGGTTTCAGGTCGGGCGTTGAGCTGGCACAAAAGGCACCACCCCGTTTACTGGGTTCGACGGGCGCATCAATCCGATTCTCGTCAAACATGGCTTTGGCCATCTCATAAAAATCATTGTCAAAGGATTTGAATCCCTCCAGAACCAGCGTCTTGGCCTCATCAAAGGGATAAGCTTTGGAAGACTGTGGGAGGGGGGCATAAATATCAGCCAGGGTCATCTCGTCCATCTCTAGCATTTTTGCTTTCAGCTTATAGTAACGATTGACCAGGGAGTAGGACTCGGTGGTTACATCATTAAGCGCCTGAATGGCTTCATCGCTCAAATCATTGTGTGTATTCATGGTGCTGATAGGTTGGTCAAAACCACGCAAATCAACTTCAATACCATGGTCTTTGACGAGAGCATTGTAGAGATGGTTGATGACCAGGGTATTGTCTTCATAACGGGAGAAAAACAGCTTCATGGCCCGTTGACGAACATCAGCATCTGGATGCTGTCGCATGGCACGTAGCTGATCACCATTAAGCGTTTTGGTTTCACCATCAGTCTCGAATTCAAAAGAAAAGGATGCGGTGAGTTCGCCATAGAGCTTTTGATGGGCATTACTACCATTCAGATCTTTAAGGTTAATGACCTGTTCTTCTTTTTCAGAGAGATTGTAGTGAGCATTTTTACGTTGCTTGGCGATTTTATATTCAAAATCAACCAGGGCTTCAGCGCCTTCAAACTTTGCAAACTGCTCATCTGAAAGACCGCCTAATTCCAAGGTGAAAAAGACCAACAGGTTGGAGGTAGTAGAGGCGGATTGTTCAATTTTACCCAGGAGTGCTTTGATCTTATCATCAGCAGTGTCAACCGCATATTCTAGATGCACAAATTGGCTTAAGCGATAGAGGGGAGCACTGATGGTTTCCAGCTCATTGTAGGCGATCGCCAGGGCTTCTGGTGTGAGACCTCCTAATTTCCCGCGATACTGTTCAACAAAAAGCTCTGCTTGTTGGCGGCTATCACTTAAAACGCTATCAATTTTTGGATCATCCAGACCTGAGAAAAGTTCACTCAAATCCCAGCGAACATTTTCTGCTCCAGTTGCTTGTGTACTCATATATTTCTCCCAATTATTCAGTATAAAATTTTCACTCCAAACTAATCGAGGTGAATACCGATATTAAGAGAATTCGACTTATTCTAGACGGGCTCTTTTCAACCACGGATACACAGATTTGTACAGCTTTGTTTTTAGATGTTTTTGACATGTATTAGTTCGTCACGGGTCGGTATGAACTGAGGTTAGAGGGATAAAAAGTTTCGCGCGAAATAACACAAGAAGCATTAGCTTGTATGAAGCAACAGAACAGGAATCAAACATGGCAAAAAACCTAAATAAACTCAAAGTAATTGGTGATCGGGTGCTCATCTACCCCGATTCAGGTCAGGATCGCACATCCTCTGGTCTATATTTACCTCCGACAGTTACGGAGAAGGATTTGGTACAGGGAGGCTTCGTCGTTGCTGTAGGTCCCGGGACACCCCTGGCAAGCACGGAGGGAGAAGACGATGTCTGGCAAGCTTCAGATTCAAGTAAAGTGAAATTCATCCCCCTGGAGATTGAAGTGGGTGATTATGCGCTGTATTTGAAGAAGTTCGCTATTGATATTAAGTATCAAGACGAAAAATATATCATCGTACCCATGTCAGGGATTCTTGTGGTGGAACGTGATGATGAGAGTATTGACTTGAGTCAGATATTAAAATAAGAAGGCGAGCATAAAAATGGCAAGCAATCAGATCAACATGAAAGACCTATTCACCTTACTTGTGAATCAATTAAGTGCTGGGGCCTGGTCTCAACTGGGTAAAACCCCCAACCCAATCACGGGCAAACCGGAGATGAATCTGGAAGCGGCAGCTGTCAGTATTGGAATTTTGGAAGCCCTCCTTTTTAAGACAGCGGGTAACCTGACTCGCCAGGAAGACGCCCTACTTTCTGATAAGGTCCGCGAGTTGAAATTAAGCTTGCAGGAAGAATCAAATAAAAGATAGAAGTCAACTTTTGAATACCCCAAAACTATATCTTGTGGGTAAATGAAACAGATGCCGAACCAGCTTATCCAGGCTAACCCACCTGAGATTAAACACAGCGCTTTGTTAGGTTTCTGATCCAACAGTAATAATCACATGGCCTTTTTTATGTCCCCGGTCAACGTATTTGTGAGCTTCCACAATTTGATCGAGAGAATAACGTTTATCTATAACTGCTTTAATTTCACGCTTCTCCATAAGCTCTTGCAGGAATATGAGCTCTTCAATATCCAGTTTCAAACTACCAGAAGACTTGAGTACGTTCAGATACACACCTCCAGGCTTTAATATGTTTTTACATTGAGAAGGTGAAGCCTTGCCAACGGCATCAAAAACGACATCATACATCTCAGCATTTTTTGTGAAATCTTCTCGCGTATAATCAATAGCTTTGTTCGCACCCAGTGATCGAACCATATTCATGTTTCTCGTGCTGCATACGCCGACGACTTCTGCCCCCATATATTTGGCGAGCTGAACGGTAAAAGTTCCTACGCTACCTGAAGCACCATAAATAAGAATTTTTTGGTTCCTCTGAAGATTAGCTCTTCTTAGAAAACGTAACGCAGTGATGCCCCCATTGGGAACAGGTGCAGCCTCTGCATAGGACATATTGGCGGGTATTTTTGCTAACACACCATTTTCTGGCAAGCACTTATACTCAGCATGGGCACCAAAACTCATTTCGGTGGCCGCAAACACCTTATCTCCTGGCTTGAAAAGGGTAACATCTCCACCGATTGCTTCGATTTCTCCAGCGAGCTCCATCCCCAATATCTTTTTACGTGGTCCCCTGAAACCAATCATAAATCGCATGATCGGTTTGAACAAAACATCCTGAACCTTGCCTAATCCGGGTTTAAAGCCTCGAATTTTAGTATCCCCAATATGCACAGTGGTTGCACGAATTTTTATCAACACCTCATCGTCTTTAGGTGTCGGTTTTTCAATGTCTCGGACCTCAAGTACCTCAGGAGGTCCATATTTTGTACAGATGACTGCTTTCATTTTTAAAAAGTCTGAGTACGTTTCCAAATGTTCCCTTTTTGTTGTTCCGTGCCATATTCTAGCAATCATAAGTACTTTCTAATCTGTTTTTAGTTGCGTATAACGTCCTGAGTTTGAGCTGCTTCTGTATGAGGTGTGACTTTGTATAATCGGTGCATCCTGAGACAATATTTCAGTAAAGCATTCCATTTTAGTTAGTCCGCCTTAAGCCTTTCTTAGGCAATAGGTTTTGCTAAGATTCGTGACTGAATGTCATAGCCATCAGATTTATAAAATGCCTGTGCAGATGTGTTGAATTCCATTACCTCAAGACGTATTTCCTTAGCGCCTGACTTCTTTGCCCATAATTCAACTTTATCCATTAGCGACCTGCCAATACCTTTTGAGCGGTGTTCCTTTGACACTACAATTGTTCCCACTCTACAAATTTTATCCTTTGAGAGAAAAACCACCTTCAAATTCTGTGTGATTCTTGCTGTAATAAATCCTTGGATCTTATCTTCATGTCTAGCTACGAAAAAAATGCTATTTTCAGAATCTATTAGAGCTCGCCAAAAGTCTTTGTCGCTCCCCATTGTTGCCGGTGAATTAAATACTGTGGGTACATTATTATGGTGATCCCAGTTGATTTGATTAGAAAGAACACATATCGCGTCTAAATCAGCACTCGAAGCTTCAGTAATATTCATAATTTCCTGTTTGCCGAATGTCTTTGGTTTGAGCTGTTTCCCGAAATAGACTCGACTTGTTCGATAATTGTATCCGTCCACATCATTTTCGTCTTGCACCCCTCTGCATTTGAGTCCGCTCGAAACCTTTGCTAGAGGGCTGGCTTTTACACCTATTTATAATTTGGTGCTAGAAAAAAAGTAATTCGCAATTAGTCCGGCAACGGGCGGAAATATTAAAGTTGACGCAAGCCTGATGAGCGTAAATTTCCAACCAAGTATACCCACTTCCATCGGTATGCGTCCAACAGCCCAAAGCGACCATCCAGTTAAAAATGCCACCATTGTCCCTATATTTGCACCAGAATTTAAAAGGCCTGCAACTATTGGAAGACTTACATAGGGACCGCCTGGGGCTAAGCCTCCGGCAATGGATCCAACTAATATTCCACGAAACCCAGATTCAGCACCAATCCATTTTGAAAGCATTTCTTTTGGTAATAGTATTGGAACCATACCTGCAATCACGAAGGCAAAAAGTAATAGGGGTAAGATTTGAACAAACATTGTAAAGGCGGATCGTAAACCTATCAGATGCTCACCTTCACCACGATTATACCCAATAAGCAGAAACACTATAGCAAGCATGCCCATGATAAGAGTTGGGATTAACATTTTATTAATATTCCTTTTCGCTGTCAAATTGGTCCTTTTGGCCGATTGTTGATAGATGACCCCCCCCTAACGCTTTAGGCTTGAGCTGCCCGTATCTAAGCAGTCGATTAGTATGATATTCTGTATATTCATCTTCATAATCGTTTTGCGATCCTCTCAAGAAGGTCAGAATGAAGCCTTTGTTAGGTGTTTGGATTCCCAACTAAAAATTTCAGACTTTAGAGAACTCTATCAATCATGGACATACTATTAAGTGCAGCGTGAGCAATAATTAATGGCCATAAATTTCGTCCAAAAGCCACATATGCTATTCCCATGACCAAACCAATTATGCCAACAGTTATTGATCTTTCTGAAAGATTATGTGAGTGTCTAAATCCAAAAATTGCTGCTTGTAATAGCACTGCAAGTATTGTGGCGAACGAGGTCTTTGAAAACAATTTTTCTAACCAGTTCAATAAGAATCCTCTATCCAATAATTCTTCCAAAAAAGATTCGATTAAAACCATTGAAATTATTGAAAAGAAAAGCGGCCAGCTTCCTTTAAGATCGCCAAATTTTGTATCCGCACTCTCTGGGGTTGCATCAGGTGTTGTCAGAAAGGGCAGTTGATCTTTAAACAGATTAAAAACCAATATGAATGTTATCGCTGAAACTAGAATCAAGCCCGAGAGCAGTAGCGTTTTCTTAAAGTTATCAGGCTTGTGTAAACCTAACTCTTTCCACGTCACGCCTCTTGCCCTCATTCTCCAAGTAGCTACAACGAGAGTAGAAAATGACCAGAAAAGACCGTTTGCAAGGAAGCCTAAACTGGGGAAATATATTTCTCTGACCAAAAACATTGTAAAGAGATAAATCACCAAGTCAAAGAAAATCCCTTTATAGTCAGCTGGTTTCATGATTTTTGCTTCAGTATTAATATTATTCACCATGTTCATGCTTGTTTGAATTCCTTTTTTTCAGCCGCTTCCAGTGCACAGTAACTCTATTGTAAATACACCCAACGCTTTAGGCTTGCGCTGCTTCCCAAAGCAGACTCGCTTAGTTCGATAATTGTATCCATCCACATCATTTCGGACTTCCTCTCGTCACTCTGTGTGTCGAAGACCCCGCCGGAGGGGAACGCGAAGTGTCGGGGTTAGTCAGCTCTAAGCCTTGGGTCGTGGCAAAGGACATCGATTTCAATTGCAGCGCGACCCGCGACTCCGTGAGCAGGGGTTTGTTATACCTTTTTAGTCTTGTCAGAGCCAAAGCCCGGCTTTTCTTCGCGGACAAGCATATCCATGAATTTTGCAAATCGCCTCTGTCTGGTTTCTGGTTTCTTCGCACTTGTCAATCCGTACGCGATGACGTAACGGCTCGATTTATTGAGCGTTTCAAAGAATTGGTTCGCCTTCGGCTTGCTTTGCAGTGCTGCCAAGAAATCCGCAGGCACTTCCAGCTCACTTGCCGTATTGGCGTTCTCCCAGCGGCCGTCCGCTTTGGCTGCACGAATATGCACGAGGCCTGACTCCGTCATTCGACCCTCGCTTATCAAACGCTCCGCATGCTCTCTGTTCCTTTTTGACCAGTTGCTTCGCGTCGTTCTTGGAGTGACGCGTTGGAGATAGGCTTGGTCATCGATTGACTTCTTGACACCGTCGATCCAGCCCCAGCACAGCGTCTCAATCACGACATCGTCCCAAGTCACGCTCAGAATGCCAGTCTTTTTCTTGAATATCTTCACCCAGAGCTCACTTTCGGTGGCATGATTCACCATGAGCCACTGGCCGAGATATTTCGGCTTTGCAAATGTCATAATTCTATCTGGATCGGGTTCAGGCATGAAACTAGATTCTCCTCGGTATAACGCTCTACGCTTTTGTTATGCGCATCACTGTTTAGTGCCTTCTCGCTACAATAAAGCTGATAGTTATGCCATGAAATATTTTTTCAGCTTTTAGCAGACTAAAATTCTGGCTGGTGACTAGTTTCTCTACATCAGAAGTTGTAAATAGATTTAAATGTAAAGGAAATATCCCAAGTTTCTTAATTACAGAATACGCGGAAAACTCTATTCTGTTTTTGAAAGCCATTTTATCTCCCAGGCAAGCTGTTGTGGAAATAAACAAACCGTCTGGTTTCAGCAATTCATGAATTCTTCGAATTACTTTTTCACTATCATCCAATAAATGAATTACTCCATACGAAACAATTTTGTCGAATGAAGCTTCCTCTAGATCACTATTGAAAATATTCCCTTGTGAGAAGGAAACCTTCTTAGCCTCTTTTTCGCTTATCTTTTTTATTGCTTCGTTAATCATCTCAATCGAGATGTCAAGTCCATGAATGTGATGAACCCCATCAACAAGTTCTAATGTTTTAGTACCTGTTGCACATCCGAAGTCTAGAACATTATCATTTGTATTGAGGTATTCCTTTGTTTTAGTAATTACCTCCTTAAAGACAGCTTCGAATTGTCTTTCACTATAGTCATATTTTTTTGCCTGTTTATCCCAAAATTTTTGTGTTTTATTCATTAGAATACCTGTATCTCAGTATTTTGAACCCTGTATGTAGAATTCCACATTTCTTCGTATGCGTATGGCGTCCCACGCTTAAGCTGCCTCGCAGAGAAGCATCGCTTTGTATAACTTGTGTATCCGTAGACATCATCATCGTTGAGCACTCCCTTTGTGTGGGTCAGCTTGAAGCAGCATGTTAGACACTAAATTTGGTGATTGGCATCTATTGATCTTTCACGGCCGTAGATATTAGTCTATTGCTTGTCTGTTTATCATAAGCTGAAAAATCATAGTCTCCATAAAATCGAATATCTTTAAACCCACTAGCTCCGAGCAAATTCTTATGATCATCCTGAAGAAATACTTTCTTGTAAGTAATGCTCCATGACTGCAGTGAATTCTGTCCCTTTGGATGGTGAAGATCTAACATGTTATAGGTGGCACCTTCGCCATCGTAATCAATGACAAAAACTCTTGAAGCATTATCATGACTTGGTCCTAATATGAACCGTGGTTTCTCATTCCACTGCTTATCTGTTGTGCCTTGCGTTAATATTAACAAACCACCCTTGTTAAGTATCTTTTTCATGCTGTGTAAAGCACTTAGAAATTCAGCATCATTGGGCATATGGAGTATTGAACTTGTTAGACATACTAACGCATCAAATTTTCTATTAAAGTGTTCGGAAAGATTGCGGTAATCAGCCTCAATTACTTCAATTTTAGAACCAAATCTGTTAAGGTTAACTCGGGCTTGATTGAGCATCCCAGGCGAAATATCGGACCCAATCACTTCGCAGTCTAATGATTGAAAAAGTGGTAAATATTGACCAGTCCCACAAGCACAATCAAGGACACTTGTGATATTATGATTTTGAAACATCCTTTTATAGAATTCATATGTTTGTGAATCATATTTTCCAAATTCACCATGAAAGTGATCATATCGGTATGCGATTTCACTATAGGGGTCTTGTTTAGTCATAGCATTCCCGTTTTTATGTGCCTAGCGCTTTAGGCTTTACCTGCTTCTCAAGGAAGCATCGCTATGTAAGTTCACTGTATCCATCCACATCAGTTTAGCACTCCAGACCACTGCGTGTGAGTCAGCTTGAAGCCTTTGTTAGCCTGGCATTATTTGTTTGCCATATGTCATATCTGACATATCTTAGTCCCGATGAACATGAATGACAAACCTCTCGTCTGGTTACATGGTGAAGTCAAAACACCACCTTTCTCTTCTGAAGCTAGAATTGAAGCTGGTTACCTTTTGAGATCGCTCCAGATGGGTGAGAATTTGAGTATGCCTCAATCTCGACCAATGCCAAGTATTGAATCCAGGTGTCACGAATTGAGAATAAACGATGAGGCTGCAACTTGGAGACTGATTTATCGGATTGATGATGATGCCATCGTCATTCTTGAGGTTTTTAGCAAAAAGACTCAACAAACTTCCAAAAAAGTGATAGATGTCTGTAAGAAAAGAATAAAGGAATATGACAATGCGTAAAGAGAAAGCTAAAAGATTAGAAAACAAGGGCTGGAAGATTGGCTCAGCAGAAGATTTTCTCGGTCTCTCTCCTGAGGAATCAGCATACATAGACCTGAAACTCAACTTAAGTGCAAAGCTCCGTAAATTGAGGGCAGAGCAAAATCTCACACAGACTGAACTTGCCAAACTGATCCATTCTAGCCAATCAAGAGTAGCTAAGATTGAAACTGGTGATCCTACTGTCTCAATTGATCTCATCATTAAATCTCTTCTCGCTCTCGGTGCCTCCAAGAAGCAACTCGCTCGGGCAATTTCATCCTGATTACCTAGCTCAGGCTAACGCCTTAGGCTTGAGCTGCTTCATGGGAACCACTTAAAACAATTCGGTAATCTTGTGTACGTGATTTCAATCTTAATTTCCCCCAAGATGAGTGTGAGTCGGCTTTAAGCCTTTGTTATACTGCTGCGAACTCCAGTTTTTCCACACCTGTTAAGTCAACTTTTTGTCTAGCTACCCATAGCGAATAGCTATCCTGCATCGCAAGCCAACTCTCAGGACTGCGACCCAGAACTTGAGACAAGCGTAATGCCATCTCAGGTGAAACATTGCTTTCACCCTTTAAAAGACGAATGAATGTCGAAGGAGCAACATCAAGATTCTTTGCAACCTTTCTTGAGCTAATACCAAAAGGCTCTATGTATATCTCACGGATGAATTCACCAGGATGGGGCGGATTGTGCATACTCATTAGCGATAATCCTCATAATTTACAATTTGCGCATTGCCTTCCTCAAACTTGAAGGTTACCCGCCAATTGCCACTTATGGATATTGACCAGATTCCACTTCTTTCCCCCTTCAGGGGGTGAAGACTAAATCCTGGCAAATCCATGTCATCAATAATTCGAGCTGAATCCAAAGCTGCTAACATGAGTCTAAGCTTCTTGGCATGCTTTGCTTGAATACCAGCCGTTGATCCCATCTCATAATATTTCTTAAGTCCTTTATGCTTAAATGACAGAATCATGGCTTAATATAGCGTATTGCGCATCACGCAACAACCCTTTTTACAGTCAATGTATAACGCCTTAGGCTTGAGCTGCTTCCCAAGAAAGCATCGATTTGTAAGTTCCGTATATCCGACCACATCATTTTTGTATTCCATCTCCCCTGCATAACTATTCTATCCCTAACACATACTTGTCAGAGCTTGAATTGGCATATGCGTAAATAAAATGATTATTGTACCCGATTGCACCACCCGCCCAGCCACCTGATGGCAATTCAATGTTCCACAAAGCAGTACCTGTAGAAGACTCTATTGCTTGAAATTCACGTCCAGGAATATATAAAACGCCTGCACCATCCATTGCAATCACGGAATATTGATAAGTTAGAAGTGAACTTCGATATATTTCTACCCCATCATAGCCCAGCGCTAACAATTCATCGCCGGCACAAATGTAAAGATGCCCATTAGGCCCAAGACTGTATTTATCTGAACCAGTGTCGACGTTATATCTCCACCTGAGAGATCCATCGGGATTAAGCGCATGTAATCCATTGGCTTCTGAGGCGACACCATCCACCCAACCACCTACGGCAACATAGATATTACTTTGATTATCGACCATTGGCTGTCCCATGGTATGTTCGTCTCCACCGAGATTGAATTCCCAGAGGACTTGTCCATTCAAGTCTAATGCGTAAAGCTCGGCATAATTTTTCGCACCTGGAACATAAAGAGTATTACCATCAGGTGCGATTGCAAGGGTCCAGTGTTCATTGGCCCTGAAACTCTGATTACTTTCTTTTATCCAAGAAAGATTGCCATCTTCTTGTAGCGCCACAAGGTTTCCTGATGAGTCGATAAAATAAATGGTCCCATCCATACCGATATTAAGATTATCAGGGATCCAGTTGCCACCACTGTGAGTGTATTTCCAACTAAGGACACCGTCGGAATCCAAAGCGTATATATTCGCGTAAAGGCTACTTTTTCCGAAAAACACTATCTCGTTATTAGCTGTTATTATAGGACCACCCGATGCAATGTCATGAGGGTGGTTATTGTCTGAGAACACCCATTTCTGTTCACCATTTGGATGTAAAGCATACAGAACCCATCTATGCTGACCGCTCCCCACGAGTGTATCGTTATTTGAGATGAAATAGATAGATGAATCGGCCCCAATAGCTATTGAAGAGTTCCCATAATTGTCACCCACACCACCAAGCTCTGTGCGCCAACTAACGGTACCAGCTACAGGTCCTTCATAGGTAGTTCTTCTGGTGCCTTGAGGATCGTGGGAATACATGGGCCATGGACTATCAGCGAGACTTGGCCACGGAACATGCTCCTGAGTCATTGTCGCAGGAATTGTGTCTTGGACGATAGGAACGTCGTCTTGTTTGGTTGGAGAATCCTCTGTACAACCCATCAGAAATAGTACTATACTCGCCAGTACTAATGTGATGTTGGTTGTTCGCTTTTTCATAATTCCCACCCCCTATAACATATTCCCTCTAACGTCCCGCGCTTGAGCGGCTCCCGTATGATTTATCCTTTTGCAAAAAAAAACTGTATCCTGAGACATGATTTTGGTTAACCAATCCATTTTGGTGAGTCCGCTCGAAGCAGCAAGTTATGTGTTTCAACAGACTCAAAGAAGTCCATTATTGACTCTTTTGGTAGTCTCCATTTCTAAAGTGACAGGTTTATAAATAAATAAGTCGCGCAATATTTTGTGATCATTTGGAACATTGTCAGCTAAATCAGAAGGGAAATTATTTAGCATTTTTAGGCTTTTATACAAAAACCTTACAAATGGGGCAAAGGGTAAGAGGCAAAATGAAACTATATTGATGACTAATAATGGTATTGCCATATGATTGATAGTTTTTCCACTGATAGATGCAATTCTTTCTGCCGCTTTCGGGAAGGTAAATGCTTCAGGTCCAGTCAGTTTTAATCGTTGCCCATTTAAATCATCCCGCAAAGCTGCTTGTGCTGTAATTTCTCCAACATCATCAGCAGAAATACATGGAATAGCATTCAGCCCTCCACCTGGCACAGCCATTTTACCGTTCCGGATAAATGCAAAGAATATTTCAAATGCTGGAGCATCACCCAGTATTGTCCAATTAAAGTCTGATTCGGATATTTGCTTTTCAATCTTGATTTTGATTTCACCAAATTCAGGTATTTTTAAGTCGTTTAGTAGCTGTTCTCTCATTTCATACCCAGACATGTAGATTAATCTTGAGATATTTAATCTTTTTGCCTCGGCCATGATTGTGATTACCGCATCATGTTCAATCTGTTCCATCTTTCGGATTAGTTTGTTACTCATCGCCGAGAGACAAATGATAACAGTGCTGACATTTTGTAAAGATTTTACTATGGTTTGATGATTGGTAACATCACCCTGAAATATATCGACATTTTCTCCCAGAATTTCTACCGCGTTTTCTCGGTTTCGACTTACAACTCTGACAGCTTCACCTTTTTGAGTGAGCCTTTGGACTACCTTTCGCCCATAATATCCTGTGCCCCCGTATACTATGATGATGTTACTTTTAGTACTCACAATAGCACTCCCAACTTCTATTCACTCTAACGTTTTAAGCTTAAGCTGCTTCCCAAAACAGACTCGCTTTGTTTGATAACTGTATCCATCCAGGTCATTATTGTCATGCACATCCTTGCGTGTGAGTCAGCTTGAAGCTTTTGTTAGGGCACTTTTCAGAGTAAGAATTATCTAGATTTTAGTTCCTGAATTTTTAGCTCTAGCTCTTTTATCTCAGCCCCTTGTTCGGCATCATCAACATCATCTGTTTTCAGAACATATAAAGCTTCATAGTATTGATCTAGTGCTTTGCTATACTGTTCTTTGAATTCAAATTTTTTAGCTTTTTCAATAAAATACGAATACAGGATTTTATTTGATTGACTATTCAGCTTATCAATTGCCTTGAAAACTGAATCTTCATCGCCAACAATTTCAGATAGATTTTCTAGTTTTGTGATACCCTTATTTATTGCTGCTGTGGTGGAACTATCTGTTTTAGCTAATTTTGCCTTTGAAATAGAATCCTTCAATATCAATTCGATTTGTTCAGCGAGAATTTCTTCTTTTACTTCCTCAAGATTAGCAATAACAGTCGATGGAGAAGGATCACTTACAGAAATATCCATTTGTTCATATCTTTGAAGTTGGCGTGCATGATCTAGAACTAATTCGCAACGCTCCCATCTAGTTTTAAAAACTTTGCCATCATTGACAATCTTTAAGGAAGACTCAATTACTCTAGCCCTCTGCTGTAATTCAAACGATACTTTTGGAGCACAGGATTTGCAAAGCCCTCTGTAATCGACTTTTACAAACATCCCACTATTTTTGCACCATTTGCATGAAGCCATGCTATTCCCCCTTTCTTAAAGTTGCCCTAACGCTTTAGGCTTGAGCTGCTTTTCAATTCAGACTCGCTTGTAAATTCATTTTATCCGCCCACTTCATTTCTGTCATCCACTTCTTTCATTTGAGTCAGCTCTAAGCCTTTGTTAGTTGGCTGATATTTTTTTGTGAATCATTAATTTAATCCAACGTCTGATACATTACTTCGTATCCATGTTTAGCAGGGTCGTATTGGAATTCAGGTCTAGTCGATTCCAAATACTCGTTCTTCAGATCAAGAAACTGTTTTAGAAGAATTTCTTCTCTGGTACCTGGGTTCTCTGGGTAACTTCCTCTATACCAACGTAATTTCATCCTGCGAACTTCATGTCGGAAAGTTAGAGTGTCGAGATCATCCGTAGATAAGCAGTCTTTAAGAGCCAGCATGTCAGCTATATGATCCTCTAATTCAATCACTCTTTTAGAAGGCGTTCCAACTACTGAAAGAAAATAGGAACTACCTGAGCTTCCTTTCGGAGTCTGTGCAACGGCGGCCACCTTAAAAGGGCGTTTTTTATGAGCAATTACATCACCCTGGATTGAAATTAGCGTATTTGCGGGGAGGTCTCCTGTGAATGTCTTATTCTCTCCTCTGATCTCAGCGTAATCTGTATGCGAATAGTAAACTACTAGCATGAGCTCTAAATCAGGGACGGCTTTCGAGGAAATAAAGTCTGCACGAGCCGAAACACTTCCCCCACTATCAACTTCCAAAGCTGAAAACATAAGTGTAGGAATTGCGCCTAACCCATGACTAGACCTATTTAACTCTCCCCATATTAAATAAGGGTAATCGGGATCGATAGGATCGCCAAAGTCGCCTTGTACATAAAAGTGCCCGTCCGCTAGGCAAAGATTGACAATAACGAATAGATTAATGATTATCTTCAATAACACTCCAGACCAACTAACGCTTTAGGCTTGAGCTGCTTCCTGAAACAGACTCGCTTTGTTCGATAATTGTATCCATCCACATCATTTTCGTTTGGTAATCCCCCTCGTGTGAGTCCGCTCTAAGCCTTTGTTAGACAACGAATTAAATCACCCCAACATCAATTATTGTTGATACGTATTATCAAAAGTGGATCGCTGCATATTTGAAGTTCACCATTCATTATTAAATGCTTAGTGTAGTTATTATCACATTTCTTTATTTTGTGAATCATTATGAGAATATTTCATCGTTCGATACGGGCAAACTGATATGCCTTTCGAGCCCAAAACCTCAAATCTGGTTCAGGCCAGTCATCTCGAAACATTAGTATTTTCACCCATTCAGATCCTGCTTCATGGAAAAGTTCTGCCCCGGAAAGCAGAGCGCGATTCTTCATCTCTGGTGGTAAGCGAAACCCAATTTCGTCCATGTTTACTGCAATACCGAAAATGATGCTCATTGAAAATACGCCCTCGCTAGGAAAATCTGTCGAAATGTGATCTAAGTAGTTGACATCACCCAACGGTTCAACTGCAGCCCCTAGTGATTCGGAAATATCCGAGTGAGCGGAAAGACCACTTAAATACTCAAGAACTGTTGAGTTAATTGGATTGTTTAATACTGCTTCCATTTCTCGGTCCATGGATTTCCTTTTGTTTGTCTAACAGTGTTTATACGGTCTCGTATAAGACGAACAATTTGTCAAAACGCCCGTATAAACTTTTTTTGATTGTTTGCGTAAGCTTCTGTTATTCAACAGCCTGTCCTTGGTTCATTTTTCTCGCGGAATTTTATCGTGACCGCATAAAGTGACATTAATTTTCAGCACTATTGGATTCATCAGATTCTATGGTATTGTGCAAATCATCCATGGGGCTACGAACGCCTCCAGGGCCTCGATTCAGAACATGAGTATAGATCATGGTGGTCTTTACGTCCTTGTGGCCCAATAAAGTTTGCACTGTCCGAATATCATATCCCCCCTCCAATAAATGTGTGGCAAAAGAATGTCTGAAGGTATGACAAGTGATATGTTTGGTCAAGTCGCATTTTTCCACAGAAAGTTTAATTGCACGTTGTATCACAGTCTGATCAACATGATGACGACCCTCTTGCTGGGTTTTACGATCAATCCAACGCGACTTCTGAGGAAAAATCCATTGCCATCTCCACTCCTGCGACGCTCGTGGATATTTTCGACCCAACGCACCAGGCAACTCTACCGCGCCCCAACCCCCAGATAAATCCTGCCCGTGTATATGCCTGACCTCTTTCAAGTGCCCTTGCAAGCTTGATTTTAATGTCCGGGGCAACATCACAATCCTGTCCTTGTCTCCTTTTCCACTCCTGATTGTGATTTCATTCCTGCTAAAATCCAACTCCTTAACACGCAACCTCAAGCATTCAGATAGTCGCATTCCTGTCCCATAGATCAACTCAACCAATAGTTTGTCTCGACCATGCAAACGGCCAAGTACCTGGGCAACCTCGGTTCTGGACATTACAACGGGGACACGCAGAGACTTGCGGGCACGAACTACATTGCCCAGATTACCTACTTCTTGACCAAGAACATGTCGGTAGAGAAACAGAATGGCAGCAAGAGCTTGGTTTTGCGTCGATGATCCTATTTTCTTTTCTGTCGCCAAATCACTCAAAAAGACATTAATTTCAGGCTCTGCCATTTCCCTGGGATGTTTAAGTTTGTGGAACCGGATGTATCTTAAAACCCAGTTTGAGTAGATTTCTTCAGTCCTCCTGCTATAGTGCCTTGCTCTTAAGGCATCACGTAGTTGGTCCATTAATCTTGGTTCTCTTGAGTGTCGTGTAGGCAATATAAATTCCCTCCCATAGGATGATTGGATAGGCTTACCCAGGATGTATTTATCCTGAAATGAGAAAGCTGAATGTTAATATTGGGATCGGTTATCGCCTGAAATTTAGTCTTTTAACCCGAAAAATCAATGACTCACACCCCGCGATAACTAGGGGGCTACTGGAGCGTCATAAATGTTCAACAAGTCCGCCTTTGAATAATAGTGTTTGAGAATCTGATCAAAAGTTTGCCCCAGGGTCGCCTGGGCGACTGCTCCACTCTGACACATGCCCACACCATGTCCCCAGCCAGCGCCATGCAGCACAATTTTATCACCCGCTCTACTCACATAAAAAGCGGAGCTCCGCAAAGAAGGACTAAAGAGCTGTCGCAAGGTGAGTTCTCCATCTATGTTTAGCTTGCCTTTCTCAAAAACGATACGGGCTTTGTAAATTCGACCAGACTGTCCCCGCTTGAGCACGCGAATCTTTTTAAACAATCCGAGCTCGCCATTGTCAGTAAGCATTTCAGTAAGCTCCATAACATCAAACTCACGCGACCAGCGAAAATTCTGCTTACTCCAGCCCGGTAGAAAGCTGTTTGAATCAGGATTACAATACACATCAGGTGAGAACTTAATCCAGCGTTTAGCTCTACAGTTCCACTTCAGGTTGGGTCCTGACCGAAGCGCATTGTCCGGCTGGGAAATCTTGTAACTCTCCAGTCGGTTCCGGCCGGGCCAGACATTCTGGATGAGCTCAGAGCGCCCGCCACAGTTTGAGGCATAGAAGGCATTCATGGGTTGGCCGCCTTCGCTGATGACAAGCCCTGCAGTTTCATCTACAGCAAGATCTGAAAGATTAGTTCGTTTCTTGTTACCGCTAAAAACCTGACACTCCACATCCGAAGTGAGGTCATAAAATGCGCCACTATAGAGTTTTGAAGTCAGGGCAATGACTGCTTCTGATCTGGCGGCCACCGCTTGTGCCTTGAGGGCTTCCAGGGGTGAGCTGCCACCAATCTCATAAGGCACAACACCTTTCAAGTAAGTTTCCAGGGGCAGTTGAACAATTACATTCATTTCTTGGTTTGTCCCGAGGTAAACATGGAAAGAGCCCTCATAAGTTCGGTCTTCCTCGCCAGCCCACCACCAGCCCACACCATAAGGGACAGCTTCAATCTTGACTGTAGCGGTGTCATTTTGGGATCCAAACATAAAGGATGGAGTTTTGGCCAAAAGCGCGCCACTCGTGTCAAAGATAGAAATCTGTCCGGCCTGATTAACAAGCTGGATATGAGACCCATCAGATAAAGACATTTTGGATGCACCGGTATTACGAAAAGACCACTCACCCCCAAGAGAAATATTCAAGGTGTCAAGGGTGTTGATTATTCGAACCCGGACTTCAGGTTCCTGGTTAAAGAGTGGCTGGGCTATGCCGGAACAGGCGAGCATTAAAAGAATGAATCGTTTCACTTGCTAATCATCTCCTCCATAAGTCTTGTGCCGGGGGTTTAAAAATTTGCATCCATAACACCCATTATTCGTTCGACACTGACAGGCTTGATGACATAGTCGAGAGGATTTAGGGTATTTATTTTTTTTACAAGCTCATCGTCATGATAGCCAGAGACGAAGATGAATTTTGTATCCAATGTTTCCAGAATTGTCTGGGCTGTTTCGATTCCATTAAGGTTGCCAGCCAGGTTAACATCCATTAAGACAACATCAGGTTTTTCCACAAGAGCAATTTTTATGGCTTTGTCTCCCCTTGTGGCAAGGGGGCACACATAGTAGCCGGCCTTCTCGAGTTCCAGCTTTAGAGATGTGGCTGTAATGACCTCATCTTCAACCAGGAGAACACGCGCTTTATCTGCCATAAAAAAATCTCCCTGGAGGAATTAGGTTCAAACTTGATTGGTCGAATAAGAACTGGTCATTAATCTAACTTCATTCTCAGCACAGGGTGAGATAAAAGCAGGGCGGGGAAGGCTTTTGGTGATATTTATGCTTCATTTACTTGAAAAATGTTTTTATCCGCTGGCTTCAACGGAATTTCAAGCCGACTAGTTCCAGGGGCACAATCGATTATCCCACTTTTGACCAGGGGATATCTACAAGGCACGGCTGACTAAAGTCTTTATCCGTGGAAAGCAGCCTGCCGGGCATAGCTCGGAGAGCGAAGACTGGTGTTAATCTGTGGCTAAAAGGGCGTTGCATTGGACAGATGGGGGGAGACTAAAGCGGGTTGATTTTGACTTGAAGAAGCGGGCTTTCCACCTTAATTAAAGGCAGCATTAAGAAGAGGGAAAAATGAAAGCACTATTAAAGACGACACTCACATTTGCAGTATTGATACCTGTTCTGGCATTGGCGCAGGAAGATGAAGCATCCACATGGACAAAATCTGTGAGGGGTGGTCTAAATCTAACCCAAACTGGTTTTGATAACTGGGCGGCCGGTGGCGAAAATGCTTTTGCCTGGCAAATGAACCTGAATTACAGCTTTGTGAGGGATCTTGAGAAAACAAACTGGTCCAACACGGGTAAATTATTATACGGGGCAACGAAAACAGGTGATGTGGATATGCGTAAATCTGCTGATGAAATCAAAGTGGAGAGCGTGCTGACTTATAAGCTGGGCGCTAAGATCAACCCATATGTTGCAGTTACAGGCGAGACCCAGTTTGATGGGGGTTACGATTATAGTACAGACTCATCATTTCAGATATCAGCCTTTCTAGATCCCGGCTATTTCAGAGAGAGTCTTGGTGCTGGTTTTAGTATCAGTGAGGGACTTGGTACGCGCTTGGGCTTATCGTTTAAACAGACCGTCACATCAGACTACCCGGCCCCATATGCTGATGATGTAGAGACAAACGAGATTGAAACCTTACGTAGCGAGGTTGGTGCCGAGTCAGTCACGGATTTCACATATAATGTTTCAGAGAATGCGGTCTATGTTTCCAAGCTGGAACTGTTTTCCGCTTTTGCTGCATTTGATGAGATTGATGCCAACTGGGATAATACGCTGACTGTAAAAGTATCTGAGTATATCAACATGAATGTAAATTTTAAAATGGTCTATGATAAAGACATATCAGTTAAGCGGCAGATAAAACAATCCATGGCCTTTGGTTTAAACTACACATTTATATAGACTCGCATCCAGTTTGGAAAAGCCTGTTTTCATTGTGAATAATTTATTTGCATCACCGGGATATTTCGATTAACATAGCTTCGTCGAGAGGCAACCATCTTCAAGCAAACTATCCGAAGAAACCTAAAGTTGTGTAGCTACAAACCAGTTGTTGGTTTATGGAATTCTGTTTTCATTAATTAAACAGAAAGTCTCTTTAGACACAACAAGACCTCATAGATTTCCATGGGGTAAATAATCAAAAAGCGAACAGGGTAAAGTTATATCTTTAAGATAAAACTCACCCAAAAAGAAAGGAACGATTATGAATCGTTTTAGAAGTATCCTTTTAAGTGGGCTGGTGGCGCTTTTGATGGTAGGAATGGTTAGTGCAGGTGATGTGGGTGAAATACAGCCTGGAGATACAGTCGATGCAGGGTTTAACATCTATTTTGGAACCTGGAACGCTGATGAAACAAAATGCCTTCAAGTCGGGGGGACGGACTGTCTTAATATCGGGATTAGTCTGGATTTAGAGTGGCTTAGAAACCTGTTTAACTAAATAGCAAAAAGGGGGGGCAGGGTCAAACCTGCCCTCAAAATGGAGCTTAAACAATGAGAATTAAAACAGGGCTGTTGCTTTTTTTAGTTTCGATTGCTTTGTGTCAATATGAAGTAATACCTATCTCAAATCGATTGTCTGAGACAACCCGAGAGCGTTTGTGGCCAGTGTATAAAAGTGGTGCGATCCACATTAATGAACATGAAATAATCATACCCGATGAAAGCAGTCTTTTTATTCAAAACAGGCTAGCACCATATGATTATACGAACATAAATCTAAAGCGCCACAAAAGAGAATCATTTACAGTCTACAAGGTAACGGCAAGCAAAACAATGTTTGCTTATGGAGTCCTCGGGGACGATGGTCGTTATTATCTTTTTGAGCGCAAGCGTGAAACAGGGGAGATCCAAGGTCCAGTCTTGAGGCACGGAGCTACGCTTGATCGAATGTTTTTATGTGAAAACAATAAACTTATAGTTACTGGAGCACACCGACCAGAGTTAATGCAATACCTGGAAAAGTACAGAGGGGATTCGCTTGAAGAGAAAAGAAGGAACTCGAAGGCAAAATTTGACGGTCTGTACATTAACCATAAAGCATATACTTTATCTGTTTACGATAAAAGCATGACTGAAATTGATTCTGGTAATGTCCTTGACAGGACAGGAGACAACGCGCTGGCATTTCAAAGTCTATTTCTAACCCATGCTGTAGATATAAATAAAGATGAAGAGCTATATCTCATAGATAACGACCAGGGGTATGTTGTAGAGAAATATACAGGACTAACACGGTTTGCCTCAAGCTTTGAAATAAAAAACCCACGGTTTAAAAAATTATCTGATGTAATGACGCTAGAGGATCTGAAGGAGCTTAGATCAATAGACAGGGCTTATTCGGTGGCTTATGCATTATACCAGAAGGACAATTATCTGCTCACATGTTTTTTTCAGGCGCCAATTAGACGTGACACGACAAGACCGCCCTACTATTATGATGTTTCAACAGAATCGGGAGAGCTGTTATACTCAGGACAACTTGAGTATCCCTTCCTGTGCGAAGATGATGGAGAGAAGCTTTTTCTATACGTGAAGCAAGAGGGTGGCTGGTTTGAAGACGATGAACATTATCTGGTTGGTATCACGATGCAAGAATTATTGAACGGTCAAGTTAACAAAGCCTCTATTGATGCGAGCATCACAAACTTTGGAAAAGAGTGAGGCGATGTTTTCTGTCTATCTGAAAAGAGGTCTTGGGTTAAAGGCCACAATTCTTCTGAGGTGGTTATTTTCAATTGGCTTTTTCTTTCTAGCCATCACCAAGGGCATGTTAATTGTAAAGTATGGATTAGAGCCCTATGTGATAATTACAAGCGCCGCCGGACTTCCTGCGATTGTCAGTTATTATGGTGTCGTCGCCGTATTTGTTGAGTTATATCTTGTTGTCGGTTTGTGGGATAGAAAAATGTTTCGGGTCGCAGTCATGCTGGCGGGCACATTAACTGTTGCGGGCATAATAATTAGCCTGGCTTTTATCTGGTTTAAAATAAAATCAGACTGTGGCTGTGGACTGTTGGGAGATAATGAGTATGGTTTATTGATCCAAAAGATAATCATAATCGCAGGGCTTGCTGTTTTGTACAAAAACAAGAGCAGGCTGTTTGTTGTTGATTAATCTCTATGCGCAGATATAAACACATATAAAGGATAATAAAAACATCATTTTTGTTGTCGATTCTAGATTGCTTTGGCTCGCAAGAAACAGTCTCAAAAGAAAAACATTACGGAAATTCAGACAAAAAAACGGGGTGGTTTTTTAACCGCCCCGTTTCGTGTTTATTCTACCTGGCTTTAATCCAGGGTAATCAGCTTTTCGAAGAGAGTCTTGTTTTGTTTTAGTTTGTCCTCATTACCGTACACACAAATTGGACTCTTATCAAGAATATCAGACACCATTTTCTCATAGGACTTAACATCTTCAAGCGATGTAGTTAAAACTGCAGTTCTCTCTGCCTGAAGTTGTTCCTGGGTGAGTTGTGTGAAATATCGAGCCACTGCTGTGTTCCCTCTTTGAGAAGGTGTTTGTGGTCGATCCATACCCGAAATGGTCCCAATGATAAAACGAGTCATTTCTTTTTCATCAACATCAAGCGTCTTTAAAAAACCAGGAGTATTGGCATAGTCCTCCAAAGTACTGGTTAGGTTGGGATCGCGATAAGAACCAAAGTAAAATTGACCCGTCGGCGAGAAGCGTGCAAAGCCACCATAAGCTCCACCGATGACACGTACCTGATTCTTCAGCCATTCCCGGGAGATGATCTGATTAAGTACGCGAATCTTACCGTCCCAACGATAGCCAAGGTCAGTGAAGTCTGAGCCCTTGAGTACATATTGAACTTTAGATGCGGCCATAAGACCTTCATTTTTGGAGCTCGAATCTAGCTTCCAGGCCTGATAAGCTGGTTTGTGCTTACCAATTTCCTTTGAGAAGGTCTTGAGTTCTTTCCTGAAAGTCTTCATCGCACCATTAGAGCATGTGGTTGAGGCCATCAGATTCTTTTTGTTGAAAAGTAGCTCAGAAACATTTTTTAGCTCATTTATTAACCCGGCCTGTTTCTCATCAAAATTATCAACCAGATCTGTGATGAACCAGTAGTACTCAAGCCCGCCAGTAAGCTCATCAAACATACCAGCCCTGGTAGTATATGAAAAGAGTCTGGTTCTGGCATAACCCAGACCGTCACGTTTCACATTTGCAGATAGGCGTGACTGATGTCGAGTCAACACGTCCTTAATGCGCTCCACATCATCCAGTTGAGAAGCTCCCAAGATCTCTTTAGAAAACTCAAAAACTTTGGATTGATCCGTCGAAAGTGCTTTGGCGGAGACCACAAATTTTGGTATCAGCCGGTCGTCATCTCGTTTTTCCAGATAGCTCGATAAATAGGTGCTAAACCCACCGAGATGCGTATCAAGGGCATTGTCCAGTTCACCAAAGCTGTAGTTTTCCGTTCCAATTGATCCCAGAAGGGTCGCTAAAAGAGATGCATAAGGAAGCTGATCTTCATTTAAAACGCGGAGATCAAAATACAATTTGACATAGCTGATATCATTGGTGAAAGAGTCAAAATGTAAATAGGGGATTCGAGAAACACGCGACTCGTCCGCGATAAACCAGTCAGCCTCTGCTGTAATATCCTTCAGATCTAACAGAGGAATAGTAGCCAGAGCTTCTGGAGGATCCTCTGATTTTTGATATTCCACCAACATAGCAGTATGCTCAACCAGTTCAGTTACTTCCGTGGCAGAGAGACTCCCCTTGTATGCCATTAGCTCGGCGTTCGTGCGACGGTCATTCTCTCCTTCCAGTCCAGGCTGTGGATTCAGGGTAAACAATAAGGCATGGGGATTGTTGGTTAGGTAATCCGTAATAAGCCCCTCGAGGTAACCTGACGGGAGGGCACTTTTTAAAGCAGCCAGCGGCTTTTCGTATTCCAGTCCACTAAAGGGTTCATCAGCCCAGAACCAGCTACCCAGGGCTTGTTGATTGTAATAGAGCCCCTTCTGGGGGGTATTCCCTTCGCGGAGGTTAAACTCCATGCGGTTCAAGATTCCAGTGACGGCTTCTTTGTTAAGCCCCTCTCTAGCGGTCTTTTCCAGGGCTTCAAAAACGACCTGTTTAAATTTTTCACCCTCATCAGGGTTTGCATTCTGAACCCGGACATGCAGGACATTCTGCTTTAGGTCATCTACCCAGGCACCCACATCTTTACCAATGCCAGCCTCCTGGAGAGCCAGACGGACTGGGGCAGACTCATTATTAAACAGAGCCTGGGTCAACACTCTCAGTCCCAGGCCAAGCTGCTGATCGGTACTCAGGCCTACAACAAAAGAAAGCGAGAGGTAACTATTTCCCTCTAACTCGGATCCCTCTGTGGCAGAATAAACCCCCTGGGCTGACCGCAGAGCCTCAAAGGCTGGCTGCAGGGGAATATCGACCACCTGGTCAGAGGCGGAATAGTTGGAGAGATAGTGCTCATCAATAAAGGCTAATTCTGATTCTGTATCCCCATCTCCATAAAGAAAAATATATGAGTTAGAGGGATGATAATATTTACGGTGAAAATCAATAAAATCTTCATAGGTCAATGTTGGTATGGCAGAGGGATATCCACCGGATGAAAATCTGTAAGGCGTATCAGGAAAAAGTTGTTGGTCGACCAAATAGCCAAGTTCACGGGTTGGACTTGAAAAAGCCCCCTTCATCTCATTGTAAACCACACCTTTGTAAGTCATGTTCGAATCAGCGTGCTCCAGATCATGGTGCCAGCCCTCTTGTTCGAGGATGCGCGGGTCATCATAAATAAGCGGATTAAAGACAGCATCGAGATAGATATGCATGAGTGAGCGAAAATCTTTGTCGTTCATACTGGAAACGGGGTATAGGGTAATATCGCTACCCGTCATGGCATTGAGAAAGGTGTTGAGAGAACCTTTGGACAAAATATCAAAAGGGCTTTTCACGGGAAAGTTGGTTGAGCCATTTAACACGGAATGTTCCAGAATGTGCGGGGTGCCGGCGTCTGACTCAGTAACCGTTTTAAATGTAATGCAGAAGGTTTTGTTTAAATCGTCATTTGAAATTTTTAGTAAACGAGCACCAGAGCGCTCATGCTCAAACAATAGACATTCTGCATCAACTTCTTTTACAAAGCGCTTTTCAATAAGCTTAAAGCCTGACATTTTATCTCCAGTCTGTGGTTGTGCCATAATAGAAATACCTAACAGTGTTACCATGAGCAGGGTGGTTATTTTGGGCATGATTATCCTCTTTATAATAAAACTTAATATACTCCTAAGAAAAATCCCTGAATCAACCAGGGGCGTGTCACGAAAGCATAAATCCGCATTGGGTTCGTCTCAGGTTGAAATTTTAAGCCTGTGAATTTATGACGCAACCCATATATGATGAAGCAATAAAAGAAAAAGCCAGCAGGAAGCTGACTTAATCAAAAACAGGTCAGAATGTTTTCAGGTGATTAATCAATCACCACCTGGAATGTTATGGTTCCGTTTCCGCCAGGCGCTAAATCGAGAGCCCGTTCATATTTTAAATCGGTGACTGGCGCAGCTTGTGATGCGTCATATCCACCAGCGATCTCATGTTGGAAGGTGATCGTCATACCCACACCTGTTGCAGAATTTTCTACATAAGTTGCATTTACTGGAATGGCCTGATCAACAACAACATTTAAGGCAATACCAACACCGATATTTGAATAGATGACTGTATAAGTCAGGGTGTCCCCGGGAAGAGCAAAGGCAAGATCTACAGTTTCGATCAGGGAGAGCTCAGGTTGGGGCATTGGAAGCCCGGTTCCGTTGATGGTGAAAGTGTAGGGGTTCTCGTCGGTATCATCTGAGGCAATACTTATGACGGCGCTACGCACTCCTTCCCCACCAGGAATAAATCTGACATTGAAACCAGTGGTTCCGCCACCTGCTGCGACCGTTGATTGCGGTACTAAAGTTATCGTAAAATCACTGGCGTGGGTCCCTGTAATGGTGATGTAGGGAGATCCATCCGTCAGAGTCAAGAGCGCACTCCCCGTATTTTCAATAGTGTATCCAACCCAGCTGGAAGAATCAACGATAGTGTCTTCAAAGATGGTGCTATCGGCCGTGCTGGGTGTTGCATCTCCACTGACGATGCTTATGCCATTGCCTAAAATATTTATCTCCGGGCTGGCAATACCGGTACCTTGAATACTGAAAGTGAAAGGATTTTCGTCATCATCATCATTGGCAAAACTTAAGCTGGCGGTTCTGAGACCAACGGCCGTTGGGTTAAAGGTCACTGTAAAGGAGGCGGAATCTCCAGGAGCCACCGTAGAACCGGCTGGTTGAGTGCTTACCAGGAAATCACCCGCATGAGTACCACTCAGCACGACAAGGGGGTCGCCACTAAGAGATAAATTACCACTACCAACATTTTTGATATAGAAGGTGTTTTCCTGGGTGGACGTTAAAATATCCTTGCTACCGAAATCTGTATTATCCGTAACAATGGGAGAGCTGTCGCCATCGGCAATTGATTCGCCATTTGCCAGAACAGTGACTTCGGGTGTTGCCAAACCAATACCCTGAATGGAGAAGGTATATGGATCTTCATCCAGATCGTTATTGGCAATTGAAAGCGTCGCTTCTCGCAATCCCTCTACGCTGGGATCAAAAGTAATTGTAAAGGAGGTGGCGTTATTCGTGACAATAGGTGATGTTGGTGCAGCAGTGACACTAAAATCGGCCGCATGGGCACCGGTTATGTCAACATAGGTAGATGGATTTGACAGAACCAGATCAGCATTACCTGTATTGAGAATGGTAAAGATCTGTGCCTGGCTTCCAGTGAGAATATCTTCTGAACCAAAATCGGTAAAGTCAGTGGCTCCAGGAGTATTGTCACCATCAGTAATTTCATTGTTGTTACCCTCGACTTGAATCTCAGAAGCAAGCCCGAATCCACGAATATTAAAAGTGTATGGGTTCTCATCAGAATCGGTGTTGGAAATACTTATGGTGGCCGTTCTCAAGCCCTCGGTTGCCGGGATAAAGCGGATGTCAAAACTGGTGCTATCATTTGAAGCAATTGTTTCGGACGGCTGCACTTTAACATAAAATTCAGCCGCATTGGTACCAGACAGAGAGACCTTTGGTGTTCCGTTTAATGTTAGCGTCGCACCATTTCCATTATAGACCTTAAAGGTATGTATTACCGAATCAATCTGTGCGTCAATTGATCCAAAATCGGTATTGTCAGTGACAGATGGAGAAAGGTCACCATCGGCAATATTCAGACCGTTACCCCTAAGACTAATCTCAGGTTCTGATTGTTGATAGACACCAGCATCAATATTGGAATTATAGACACCCGTACTTAACACGAGAGCATCGGATTCGCCGGTTCCAGTATTGACGTCACTATCTATACTGTCATCACCACCGACATTTTGTGTTGAAAAAACGTAACCTGCTGCCAGGTTGGTAAAGTATAAGCGATATGTTTGAGGACTGATATTTGTGAAGGAATAGTACCCGTTGGCATCCGTAGTGGTTGTTGCAACACTGGCGCCACCATCAATTTTTATCTCTACATCAATCCCGGGAACACCTGTTTCGCCAACATCTTGAATGCCGTTTTGATTGACGTCAAGCCAGACAAAATCTCCTGCGCCGGTTGTTTTGAACCCTGCATCCCAGGTGTTGTCATTTCCGCTTATGTTTAGAAAAAATGTTGTGGTCTTACTACCATTGTTTGGATCGGCATCGTTGTCAAGGGCATCATCTCCTCCTTGATTTAACGGAGAAAGCTCAAAGCCAACCGGTGGATTGGTAAAAGTGAGGTAATAATCGCCAGAAGCAAGACCCTCAAATGTATAGGCACCATCAGCGCCACTTACAACAGAACCCAGGGCGTTATCACCAGAGTCATATAAAGTGACAGTAATACCGGCCATAGCATCTTCGCCAGCATCCTGAATACCATCACCATTATTATCCAGCCATACCATATCGCCAATCACGCCATCTGACGGACTGGTACCATTTCCCTGGAGGTCGAACTGATAAGGTGATACATCAGGATCATTGTTGGCTATGGAAATCGTCGCATTTCGAATACCGACACTGGATGGATCAAATTGAACAACGAAGGTTGTGCTATTTCCTGTAGCCACTGTTGAAGCGGGTAGCGTTGTAACAGAAAAATCTGCTGCATGCGCCCCTGAAAACGATATCGTGCCAACGGTTAAGCTGGCATTTCCGTCATTATTAATAGTATAGGTCACCAATTCAGAACCGGAGGTTATATCCACATCACCAAAAAGAGTACTGTCGGATAATCCGGGGGAAGTAGCGCCATTGATGATCGTTACGCTGTTACCAGAGACGCTCATTTCTGGAGTTGATGTCCCGGTTCCCTGAACGTCAAAGGTGTAGGGATTTTCTGTCAGATCACTATTTCCAAGACTGATATTTGCTTCACGAAGCCCAGTTCCCGAGGGGTTAAATTCGACGGTGAAGGCTACTGTGCTGCTGGGGGCCACCAACGGAGCCGGATTCGCTATAATGGAAAAGTCCAAGGCATGAGCACCTGTAATGGAAATAATCGGATTATCTCCCAGAACCAGATCTTCACTACCTGTGTTATAAACGACAAACTCTTGTGTTGCTGTAAATCCACCAATTACCTCTACGCTTCCGAAATCGGTACCATCTGCAGCAGATGGGGTGGGGTCACCTGAGGGGATCACAAGCATATTCCCCTTAACACTGATCTCTGACAGAGATGTCGGGTCATAAATACCCGTTCCCTGTATAGTAAAGGTATAAGGGTTTTCATCAGCATCATCATTTTGGATGCTCACGATAGCCTGGCGAGTTCCAAGAGCGAAGGGTGTAAAAGTGACCTCAAAACTGGTTGTGGTGCTATCAATGGCTATAGAGTTAGACGGTGTGGACGTAATAGTAAATTCAGAGGCATTTGTACCGCTGAAGTCCACATAGGGAGGTGGTCCTGTTAAACTCAATACAGCGTAACCAATATTACGGATAATAAAGGTTGCCGTAGCGGGTACACCGGAAATTTCAGCATCTCCCACATCTGTGAAGTCAGAGCTGGTGGGGAAAGCATCCCCAGACTCAATCACCAGGCCATTTCCAAGAACTTCGATTTCCTCATCGAGAGTTGAGGTTCCCAGACCCTCAATGCTAAAGCTAAAGGGGCTTTCGTCAGAATCATCACTTGAGATAAGCACGCTTGCCTGTCTCACACCAGTAGTTGTTGGATCAAAGGCAACCTGGAAGGTAAGTGATCCGGCCGCGCTGACTGTTGAGCTGGCAGGTTGCTGAGAAACAATAAAGTCCCCGGCGTTAGCGCCTGATATCTGAACGATAGGCAAACCAGTCAGTGATAAATCACCTGAGCCAACATTCTGGATGGTGAAAGTGTGGGCAAGTTGTGCAGCAGAAATATCACTACCCCCAAAATCAGTTAAATCCGAAGTTGACGGAGAAGTATCACCATCAGCAATATCATTCAAGTTTCCCTGCAGAGCAATTTCAGGCGTGGCTGTACCGTTACCTTGAACGTCAAAAACGAATGGATTTTCGTCAGCATCCGTATTGGCGATGGAGATTGTCGCTACGCGTAAACCTACCGCAGTAGGATTAAAAAGAACCGTAAAGGTGGATGAGCCACTTGTAGCAATCGGTGTTGATGGATTTGAACTGATGGAGAAATCACCAGGATTGGTTCCTCCAATTGCAACCAGAGACCCTCCAGTTAAATCAAGAGCAGCGGCACCTGTATTTTGGATGGTGAATTCGACATGATTTAATCCAGTGCCAATATCAAAAATACCAAAGTCAGTTGAGTCAGTATTGGACGGTGTAATATCACCAGAGACGATATCCTGTCCGTTCCCCTGAACCGCAATCTCAGGAGCAAGGCCTGTTCCTTGAATATCAAAATCATAAGGGTTTTCATCGGGATCATTGTTTGAAATGGACACGATGGCTGACCGTAATCCATTATCACTTGGGTCAAAAGTTATCTGAAAAGTAGTAGTTCCACTTGTGGTAACCGTTGTGGCCGGAGCCGTGGTAACTGAAAAATCTGCTGCGTTTGTTCCCGAAAGGGCAACGGCGGGTGATCCGTTTAAGGTCAGGTCAGCTGCACCACCAGCATTATCAATGGTGAAAGTATGCACAACGCTTCCGCTTGCCGCAGAAACGGATCCAAAATCTGTTTCGTCCGTTAGGCTGGGTGAGGTATCGCCATCAGGAATCGCATTGCCATTACCAACTATATTCATGTCTGGAGATGACTGTTGGGACATACCCGCATCGATGGTGGAGTTAAAGTTTCCGGAACTTGTTGTGAATAAATCAGAGAGTCCGGATGTTGTGTTTACATCACTATCAACAAGATCGGTAGCGCCACTATTGCGGGCAACAAATTGATAGCCACCAGGCAGATTGCTAACACGGATTCTATAGTCATCTGGAGTAACAGCACTAAAAGCATATTTACCAAAAGCGTCTGAGGTGGTTGCGTCCACAGTAGAGCCGTTGCTTTCAAGGACAAGTTCAACGGTCAGGCCAGGCAGGCCAGGCTCCCCAAAATCCTGATCTCCATTGCTGTTGAGATCATCCCATATAAAATCACCAACGCCTGTCGCCGAGTAACCGACATCAATACCCTCTTCGACAAGACCCACGCCAACAAAAAAGTTGTTTGTCTGACCTGTAGTTGGATCAGCGTCACTATCATTAACATCATCGCCACCCTGGTCTTGCAAGGTGATACCAAAACCAGCCGGAGCACCGGAAAAGATGATATAGTATTCAGAGGGAGCCAGGTTTTGAAAAGAGTATTCCCCATTCTCATCAGAGATGGTTGAGGCAATAAAGGGGCTGTCAATGCTGTATAGATCTACAACGACTCCAGCCAGTCCCGGTTCGCCGGCATCCTGTATTCCATCACTATTAACATCAACCCAAACCATGTTTCCAAGCTGTCCAGTTTCAGGAAGTGGTGCGGGTACCAGCGGGCAAGAGGCTCCATCTGATTTATTTAGATCAGCTTCACCCTGACCAACATAGATACTAAAGCCCCCCGGAGAGATCTTATACATTTTTCCACTTTGGCTGTTGGTAGTGAAGATATAACCATCATCAGCTGTCCAGGCTGCACCATAGTAAGCGCTATTAATATTGTTGATGTAATCATCACTTAGTCTTCCGGTAATGGGAATAATCGAGACGGAGTGACTGGAAGGGTCGTATTGAAAAAGGTTGGCGTCATGTATTCCGTAAAAATATCCATCAGCATCCAGGAAAGCCATATCGATGGGCAGCCAGGTCGCACCGCTGGTCGCATAGGTGGTTATTCCTCCGGTGCTGGCATCAAAAATGCCCATAGTCGTACCATTTGCATCCCAAAAATACATGTTTCCTGTAACATCAAAATCAGCCCTCCAGGATAAAAAGGGTATGGTTACAGACAGCACCTCAACGTCATAATTCCCATCGATCCGGATGATATTGTCTCCAGAAACGTCAGCGTCCTGTTCAAAAGCATAGAGCATTCCATCTTCAACATTATATCCCACACCATTGATATGATACCCAACCGTACTCGCAATATCATAGACATAAGGGTTCACCGTGGCATCCATGGCAGCAACATCACCATCGTTTCCCCAGATATGAAAGAATCTGGAGATACACGGGAACGGTGTTCCCTCTACCTTGCCATATCCTGTCAACCAGAAAGTGTAGGGAGATTCATTGCTATCATTGTTCTCAATGGAAACAGAGACATTACGGATGCCTGTTTGGGCGGGATCAAACTTGATGATAAATTCAGAGCTTCCTCCAGCCGGAATTGAAGATGATGGCATGCTCGTAACTGTATATTCTCCAGCAGCACCACCCCCAAGTTCTACCAGAGGGTTACCCGTTAGTACCAGACTCGAATCACCCGTATTGTATATGGTGTAAGTTGCATATGCTTCAACCAAAACAGGATGAACATCCCCAAAGTCAGTACTATCCAAAAGACTTGGACTGGCATCACCACTAGCTATTACCGTATTGTTTCCCTGAATTTCAATCTCAGGATAGGTCAAGCCAAAACCCTCTACCGTGAAGGTATAAGGGTTCTCGTCATCATCATTGTTTTCAATGCTGACAACAGCCGTTCGTAAGTCACCTGCTGATGGATTAAAAGAAATATTAAAGGGTACGCTTCCGGCGGGCGCCACAGGCGTACTGGGTTGCAGGGTAATCGAAAAATCAGCAGCATGGGCTCCTGAAATGGTTACCAGTGGTGCGCTGGCCAGAACCAGGTCATGTGTACCCGAATTATTAATCATGAAGGTCTGACTGTGTGACCCGCCGGTGACAGAGATGGCACCAAGGTAGGTTCCATCTGTTGCTGAGGGAGTGTTATCTCCAGAGGCAATGCTGGTAAGGTTTCCCTGAACATCAATTTCAGATAGAATACTGCCGTCACTGACTCCAGTACCTTGAATTGCAAAAGAATAACCGCTCTCATCCAGATCATTGTTGTTGATAGTCAACGTGGCTGAACGGGTACCCGCAGTTTGAGGATCAAAGGCGATTTGAAAGGTTGTGGATGAACCAGAGGCGACGCTACTGGATGGTGGGGTATGAACGCTGAAGTCACCAGCATGAACACCGCCAATAGTGACCAGGGGCCAGGATCCAGTCAGGTTTAGCTGGGCTGGTCCTGTATTATAAATTGTGTATGTAACGATGTATGTGGTTCCGCCTACTGTGAAAGAGTCAACATTTGTTGAATCACTTAGTGACGCTGTCATGTCACCATCGACAATTGATACGCCATTTCCATGAACATCTATTTCTGGGTTAATGGTTCCCGTGCCCTGGATATTAAAGGTGTAAGGACTTTCATCAGGATCATTATTGGTGATGGAAACAGTTGCCTGTCTTAGCCCGGTGGCTGGGGGATCAAAAGTAATTTGAAAGGCTTGAGTCCCGCCCTGGGGGCTAACCGTAGCCGAAGCGGGTTGTTGACTAACGGTAAAATCGGAAGCCTGCGACCCAAAAACAGAAACGATAGGAACGCCAGTAAGGGATAAATCTCCGGACCCTGAATTGTTAATCGAATAAGTATATATTTTTGAACCAGTATTTATATCGGTGTCGTCGAAATCAGTATAGTCTGTGGTAGACGTTGATGTCTTTCCATCAACAATGGAAACACTGTTTCCCAGGATATCCATTTCGGGAACAACCGAGCCGGTTCCTTGAATATCAAAGGTGTAAGGGTTTTTATCAGGATCATTATTGGCGATGGAAACGGTTGCCGTTCTAATGCCCGCGGCATCAGGATCGAACTTAACAATAAAAACACTGGTGCCGCCACTGGGGCTAATGCTGGCAACCGGCTGAGTTGTAACGGAGAAATCAGCAGCATGGGTCCCCGACAGAAGAACGAGAGGAGCTCCAGTTAAGGAAAGGTTGCTGGTGCCACTATTTGAAATAGTAAAACTATGATTGACAAATCCAGTGACAATATCAGCACTGCCAAAGTAGGTGTCGTCGGTGACACTGGGGGAGGTATCTCCATCAAAAATAGATGTACTGTTTCCAGAGATGTCAATTTCAGGAGGGCCGGAACCGGTTCCTTGAATATTAAAAGTATAGGGGTTCTCATCCGGATCTATACTGGCGATAGAGATTGTAGCACTACGAGTCCCCAGGTCTGATGGATCAAAAAGAACGACAAATATATCACTCCCGCCACCGCCACTTATTGTGGTTCCCGGTTGGGTTGTTACTGAAAAATCAGCGGCATGGGTTCCGGAGATACTGACAACAGGAGCTCCGGTCAAAAGTAAGTCGCCACCACCGTTATTGTAGACGGTGAAAGTTTGTGAGGCAGAACCAGTAACGCTGTAGACGACTCCAAAATCAGTGCCATCAGAGGTACCGGGAGTCACGTCTCCATCTGTGATATCAATTGCATTACCCTGAATGTTTATTTCTGGAGCTGTTACCACATTAATGCTGTAGTCTTCAACCTCACCGTCAAAGCCATTTTCACAACTTGTTGGATAAGCATTCCACTTTGTGGACACACGCATGATGGTTGTACCCAGTGTTGCTGTTGCTGGAATGGTTACTGACAGGGGAGATGAGCCAGTCGCACCAGCTACAACATTAGTTGCTGTTCCAAGAGTATATGACTCTCCAGCATCATCAAAATCTAAATCCTGGTTCCAGTCAATCCAGACCATCGTATTAACGGTATAATCCCCATCCGTATTTACATAAACACTCAGGTCATATGAAATGGATTGAGAGACAGTGGTTGATATTCCAGTGAAGTCTGAATAATCATTGTCCTCAAGGATTGTTGAATTATCAATGGTATTGAACACGACCTGCCGAAGACCAGTAAAATATCCATCCGAACTATTACCAGTTGAAGCACACTGAGCCGATATTTTGGTGCTGTAACCGGACAACAAAAAGAGAACAAGTGCAAAGCCAAAGGTGTGGCGAGTTGCCATTTTTAGAGCGCCAAACAAATTCAGAGAGTCAAAAGAAAAACCTCCAGGAGTGAATTTATTGGTCAGGGGGAGAATGAATGTTTTCAGAATCTAGCTTCCTTTAAGAGAGTACATTTTGGTCCAAAACCACTGTGTCGCCGGGTGGGAAAAGCTTGCCTATAGCTTGGCACACCGGGGCGAAAAATAAAAACAGTTTTGTTAAATAATCTTTGCATAAGTTCCTTTATATATGTCAAAGGTCATGCCAGTGGAAAAACAAGGGCTTAAGTTGTTAATAATATATATGATAAGTATGGTAATATATATTAAATGAAAAAGACTTGTGTTAGGTAAATCTGACGTGTTTTTAGCGAATGTAATATTATGGAGACAGTAAATGACAAGGGCAATCAATTGCAATCGGCCGGTTTTGTGAGACGAAAGCTGAAATAAAAAGCGAATATGCGGAACCCCTTGTTGCCCGGAGGCTAAAGACAAAAAGTGAAATACTGCAAGTCATAAAAATCAAGATTGATCAATGGCGCTGAAGAAAAAGACTAGCTGACCCCAAGACGTTTCTGCTCCCTTTTACTCATACTCCTCACAACCAGAAGATAGGAATCCTCAATAAGCTTATTCACAAGACCGGGCTCAAGGCTTCCATCAAGAGTAACTGTGTTCCAGTGATCTTTGTTCATGTGATAACCTGCTGTGATTGCCTCAAATTGTGATCTTAATATCTGGGCATCATCGGGATCGCATTTAAGATTTACTGCCAGCGGATTCCACTCAAGACCTACCAGCGCAAACATCTTATTCGCTACCTTAAACACGGCTGTTTTTTCATCAAACGGAAAGCTCAAAGATGATCCCTTGAAGCTCAACAACCGTGCTTCAAAGTCTGCATATTTTAAGGAGAGTTTTGCCCTATCTGTCATGGACCAGGCTCATGAATAGTTCTAACTTTTTCTTGTCCAGGCTTCCACCAGTACGTACACCACTACAGAGATCAAAGCCACCGGGATTAACCGCATTTTTTGCCAAGTGAATATTGTCTGCAGTCAGCCCTCCGGCGAGCAAAACAGGTAGCCTGGTCAGCTCGCAGATCTGCTGGCTAATGTTCCAGTCGTGAGTGTTACCGGTGCCTCCGAGTGTCTTTATTTCTGCACCAGGGTTTCCGGAATCTAGAAGCAGCATGTCAACAAGCCCTTCATAAATCCAGGCTTGAGATATGGACCTTTCACCATTCACATGAATGACCTGAATCAAGTACGTGTCAGGTCGAGCTTTTCTCAGCTTTTTTAATTGTTCTATAGGGACTTCATCCACAAGCTGGAGACCCCAGGTTTTAACCAAATCATGTTGGCGTAAAATGTCGAGATGGTTCTGCTTGCTGGTCAGTAGAACCGTTTTAGTTTCTGATGGAATTGCTTTAACAATACTGGCTATTTCATCCAGGGGGATTACGCCAGGTCCGCTGGGCATTTCAGAGACCAGTCCCAGGAAATCAGCACCAGCATCAAGAGCTATTATTGCCTCCTCAAATGAACTGATGCAACAAACTTTAACCAGAGCGTTAGGCACCTATAACATCCTATTGTGGGAAATGGTCATTTCAGACCAAAATTGACAATAACGGCCTGTAATTAATAAAATATTAAGAGAATGGTGGTAGCCCAGGGGTGCAATGTGACATATTCTAAGGCTAATCATCATCATGAAGGAGGTGTAATTTAGTTAAAGTGTTGCTTTAGGTGAGTTAAAAGCGGGTCTGGAAGTGTTGTTTTTACACTGACAAAAAAGATATTGAATTGTTCGCAAAAAGCAGGGTCCAGCTTGATAAAATCCTTTTGGGTTGTAATCCAATAATCACAGGAGTTGTTCTTTATTTCACCAAGCTGTTGTGGGGTATATTGTGCATGATCCGGGAGCGAAATTTTTACGCTTGCCCGTTGATGAATATCTTCAACTTGCTTGAAAAAGTGCTCCGGTTTTCCAAGGCCGGCAAAGAGGCCATAGTCACCCTTTAATTCAGAAATTATGAGCATCTTATTTTGATGGTCATAGACGTGATTATCAAGCTCAAAAAGTAGGTTGTTTTCAGAATTATTTTGCACGCCATTTTTGCTGTAAACCAGTAAGTCAGCACGCTCAATATTTTGGATTCCTTCCCTCAGAAAACCCCAGGGCAAGAGATGTGGTTTCTGTGTAACGTGAAAATCAACGATAAGGATGTCCAGATTTCGATGGAGCATTCGATGTTGAAATCCATCATCCAAAATAATGACATCTAGCGCAAAATTATTCTCAAGATAATGAGCTCCGGCAACTCGATTTTCAGAGACGACCACAGGTACACGGGGAAAATTATGTGCAATCAAAAATGGTTCATCTCCGGATTTAGTGAGGGTTTCAATAGGGCCATTTTCATCAGCCACAACGACAAGGCCATTGGACGATCTTCCATACCCTCGTGATAAAACAGCAGGCTTCTTATGGATGCTTAAAAAGTGAGCAACGAGGGCTTGAACGAGAATGGTTTTTCCGCTCCCGCCAGCAGAAATATTGCCCACGGAAATAACCGAAGTTTTAACGGAATGAGTTTTAAAAAGACGCCGGTCAAACATCCAGTTTCGCAATGAAGTGAGGAGTCCATATTTGATCGAAAGAGCAACACGAAATGGCAAAAACCAGGGGGCGGTATGAAGATAATTTAGAAGCTTCATCGGTGTCGATTAAAACGAGTTCTCCAGATCTTCCTGGTGTTTTTTACAGAGCAGACTCGCCTGCTTTAGTGCATTTTCCAATTCTTCTCCACGGAGCTTTGGATCGACTTTGATAGGTTCGCCAAAACTTGCAATGGCTTTTGAAAACGGAAGTGGGATGGCAAACTTATCCCACCCACGGGCTCTTAAAGCCCACTTGGAAACTGTGGCGGTGGGAATGATATATCCATCAAGATGTTGAGCTGCCACATAAGTTCCAGGTTTCATTTCACGACGAGGACCTCTGGGACCATCAGATGCAAAGGCTGAAATTTTGACTTCTTGTTTACGCAAATATCGTATCATGCCTTTGTATGCTCTGCGACCACCCCGAGTACTGGAACCGCGAAAAGTAACATAGTTCAAACCTTCGAGTACGGCACTGGCGATATCACCGTCACCCGCCTGACTGACAATAGCAGCAGGTTTAAGTGGAGCCGTCAAATACCAGGCGATAAACATGTCACCATGCCAGAATTGAAAAACCAGGGGTGCACCATTCTGTGCTAGATGCTGAAAGCGGGACCAACCCCGAACTTCCAACCTTAGACTTTTACCGATGATATTGACAATGCTTCCTCCAACCCGCCTGGCGATTTGCGAAATACGTGCCTGAGTTTTTCGATCTAAGCCCATGCTTTAATCTAAATCCTTTTGAATTTCAGCTGATATGGTTTTTGCACAGCCCGGATGACCAAGAGATTCCTTCAGCGTGTCTAACTTGGCTAGCATCTGGCTTCTGGCTGACAAGTCTGTTAATAAACGCAGGACTTCAACACTGATTTTATGGCCAGTGGCGTCACTTTGGATCAATTCGGGCACGGCTCTTTCCCCAATAATGAGATTGGGCATGGCGATATGTTCAATATCCACCAGGAGCTTACCGATGAGGTAGGATAATGGTGCAATCTTATAAATGACCACCAGAGGCGTTCCCAGATAGGCAGTCTCCAGGGTCGCAGTACCTGAAGCAACAATGGCTACATCAGCGTGTGCCATCATAGGGTAGGGTTCGTCATGGATAATCTTAACGTTTTCTAGTTGAGAGAACGGTTGGTAGTAGGCTTTAGAGAGAGAAGACAAACCAGCCAGCACAAATTGAATATCAGGCTGTTTCTGTTTGAGTGTGTTAATCGCGTCCAGTAAAGGCCTGACATGCCTTTCCATTTCATTACGTCGGCTGCCTGGGAGGAGTGCTACCAGGGGCTTATTCTCATCAAAATCATGCTTTTTGAAGAAGTCTGAGCGTTCAGGTAGATGGAAATCTCTTTCAACCAGGGGGTGTCCGGCAAACGTGACAGGAATACCATGTTTTTTGTAAAAATCCTCCTCAAAGGGGAAAATCACAAAAATGTGCTTGATGAATTGACGCATGGTTTTGATGCGGCCCTTTTTCCAGGCCCAGACCTGGGGTGATATATAATAGTAAACGGGGATGTTAAGGGCTTTGAGCTTCATGCCCAGACGTAAATTGAACCCGGGATAGTCAAGTAATATGGCGGCATCAGGTTTGCGGATTTCACACTGGCTAACCACGCTGGCCATGACCTTGTTAAAAAAGGAGAGGTGTTTAAGGACTTCAATAAATCCGGTGACAGACAAATCACGCGCATGATATAGGGTTTCAAGGCCTTCAGCTTCCATCAGATCACCGCCTAAACCCCAAAATGTATGCTCCGCATTTTGACCCTTTAAGGCTGCCATTAGTGGGGCAGCATGGTGGTCGCCAGAAATCTCTCCCGCGACAATAAGGAAGTTTTTAGCTGAAGTAGCTATTATTGATCCAGAAGCTGTTGGTTGATCAATTCGGCAATACGAAGGGCTTCCAGGCCATCACGACCACTTACAACAGGTGTCTGTTGAATTCGGATGGAATGTGCAAAAGCTGCCTGCTCGGCGTACATGGCATCCAGCTGAGGTAATTCGCGATTGGTATACACAATGGCTTTATCGGAGCCCTCCATGGGTATCACACGATCTCCCGTTACATCTGCGTCCTTGTTTTTAAGCGCATACATCTCGGTTGAGCCTTTTTGGAAATCAATAGTGATGTAGTGTTCGTGCTGAAAAATACGCATTTTACGCATGGGATTCAGGGAAATACGGCTGGCTGTAACATTAGCGACACAGCCGTTTTCAAAAGTGAGTCGAGCATTGGCGATATCGGCCTGATCGGAAATGACAGCCAGACCGTTGGCCTGGATATCTATTACGGGACTTTTTACCAGAGACAGAATGATATCAATGTCGTGAATCATGTTCTCATGAACCACGGGATTATCAATGCCACGGGGGACAAAACTCACGAGTCGGTGAGCCTCAATGAAGCGTGGCTCGAGAATAATATCATCCAGGGCAGTCAGAGCAGGGTTAAAACGCTCGACATGTCCAACCTGGATATTGACATTCTGTTTTTCGGCCAGAGCCACCAATTCCTCGGCCTCTGCCAAGGTGACAGAAATAGGCTTTTCAATAAAAACATGTTTTCCTGACCCGATAGCTGTTCTAGCGTAGGAATAGTGGAATTTTGTGGGGCAGGTAATAAAGAGAGCATCGCAAGCGTCGATAAGTGCAAGATGGTCAGGAGCAACCGGAACGCCAAATTCATTTGCAACCAGCTCGGCTCGATCTGAATCCGTGTCAAAAATACCCTGACAGTCCCAGTCCTCATGTTGGCTGAGATGTCTCGTGTGAAAGCGGCCGATATGGCCAGCGCCGATTAAACCGGCTTTGAGTTTGTGTGAGTTTGTCATAGCATGAAAATTAAGGCAAAACCATAGCAGTGAAAGGGTAAACCCCTCTGGTCTGAAAACATCCATTTGCCGCCCAATCAATTCATTCATGGCAAAAATTGTATTTAAAGTTATTTTAATCCACATTCCCGATGAATAGAGATATACTTAACTCCACAAGGGTCAAACATGGAACCACGCGAAATTATTTTAAAAGAATTACTTGAGGCCAGCCAGCTGCAGGGCATTGAAGCCCTGTTGGGTTGGGACCAGGAAACATATATGCCGGAGGGGGCTGGAGCAGCTAGATCTGAACAGGTTGCCTATATTACAACCTTGATGCACTCCAAGCTGGTGGGTGAACCGTTAAAGAATGCCCTGGAAGAACTTATTGATCTTCAAACAGGTGAACTAAGAATTATGACACTCTCCGATCGTGAGACCCGTCAACTCAAAGAAATCTGGCGTGATTACCGGCAGGAATCCATGCTTCCCACGGAGTTTGTTACTGATCTGGCAAAGCATGCGTCTGTATCACAGCAAGCCTGGGTCAGAGCCAGGAAGGACAACGATTTTGCCTTTTTTGAACCCTTTCTCACCAAGATGGTTCAACTCCAAAAAGAAAAAGCCAACTATCTCGCTGTGGGTTTAACACCTTACGACAGTCTACTGGATCAATTTGAGCCAGAAATGACGTCTGAAAAGGTGGCCAGCCTCTTTGCAGAAATCAGAGCCAGGCTAGTACCTCTCATTCAAAACATAAGAGAGGTTAAACACCGGGTGAATGGCAGCGTGCTTACGAAAGAATACGATGTGGACAAACAGTGGGACTTTGGTATCAGCATGCTGAATGCCATTGGTTTTGACAGCAACATTGGTCGCCAGGACCGTTCAGCCCATCCCTTCACCACCAGTACCCACCCTACAGATGTTCGCACAACCACACGACTTCGGGAAAACGATTTAAAGTCAGCTTTGCTTAGCTCGCTTCACGAGGGGGGACATGCCCTCTATGAGCAGGGCTTGCTTGCAGAAGAGTTTGGCAATCCCCTCGGACAATCCATTTCTTTAGGCATTCATGAGAGCCAGTCTAGGATGTGGGAAAATCTGGTGGGCTTAAGTCCTTCATTCTGGCGTTATGCCTACCCCAAACTACAATCCAAATTTCCAGATCAATTGAGAAATACTGATCGTGAGATGTTTTTTGCCGCAATGAATCGTGTGCGGCCCAGCATGATCCGCGTAGAGGCCGACGAAGCCACCTACAATCTGCATATCATGCTCCGTTTTGAAATTGAGAAGATGCTCATCAATGAAGACTTCCCCGTGGCAGAGCTTCCTCAGCTATGGAACGAAAAAATGGAAGAATATCTGGGAGTGACACCTGCTACGGACTCTGAAGGAGTACTCCAGGATGTGCACTGGTCATTTGGAGCTTTCGGATATTTTCCAACCTACACTTTGGGCAACCTCTATAGCGTGCAGTTTTTCAATCAGGCAAAAATAGAGTTGCCTGGCCTGGATGAATCTTGCGCTCGAGGTGATTTCTCTAGCCTGCTGGGATGGTTAAGAGAGCACATTCATAGTATTGGTCGTGGCCGCAAAGCTGAAGAGTTGGTTCTGGAGCTCACCGGGCAACCGCTGTCGGCTCAGCCCTTTATGGATTATCTGGAATCAAAATACAAAATGATATACAGTATCGATTGATCTTATGAATAATAAGCGTCTCCACAAAAGCATACTTGTGCAGGCCGACTTGAAATCCAGCTGGGAGAAGTGGACCACTCACGCCGGCTTGAAAACCTTTTTAGGCCTGGATAATAAGATTGAGCTCACACCCGGGGGTCCCTACGAAATATATTTCCTTTTGGATAACCCGGAAGGCACTCGTGGCGGTGAAGGCAATCAAGTTTTGAGTTTTCTACCCCCAAGGATGCTCTCCTTCACCTGGAATGCCCCACCTACAATCCCTGAAGTTCGGAATCATTCCCATAAAACCTGGGTTGTCATTCAGCTTGAAGAGGTTGACGCCAGACAAACCAGGGTTTCTCTTGATCACCTCGGTTGGCTGGATGGCGAAAAGTGGGATGAGACCTATGCTTATTTTGACCATGCCTGGGAAATTGTGCTGGATTCATTAAAGGAATCCCTTCGTTGATGGGGTTTCTTTAACACCCGACTTAAGTCGGGTGCTTGAAATCCTCGCATAACCAAGATATACATGTAATTCACGGTTCCCAACGCGGTAACAAATCCTAAATTCATGCCAGCGATGAAATGTGTTAACATGAAAGAATTGAATATATGAAACCTGTTGTACTTATTGTTCTCGATGGTGTGGGATATACCGAAAGAACTGAGGGTAATGCCGTGTTGGCTGCCAATACACCCAACCTTGATCACTATCGTCAGACATATCCCCGCAGCTTGTTAGGGGCTTCTGGAGAATCTGTGGGATTACCAGAAGGTTTTCAGGGATCCAGCGAAGTGGGACACTTAAGTATGGGTGCCGGTAAGGTTGTGACTCAGGAACTCAAACGAATCAACGATAAACTGGAAAGCGGACAGATTTACAATAGCGACCTGTGGAAAACCATGATGCAACAATGGCAAACCAGAGATTCTGCCTTCCACCTCTTCGGCCTTCTACAGGATGAAGGCGTCCACGCACACTATGACCACCTCTTCAAGTTTATTCGCCAGGCCAACAATGAGAATCCTGACGGTAAAATTGTCATTCACCCCTTTTTGGATGGACGTGACACGCCGCCACGATCTGCCCTGGAGCATTTAAGCAAGCTTGAACAGGTCATGTCTGAAGTGGACAATGTCTCCATCGGCACTCTCATGGGTCGTTATTATGGGATGGACCGCGGTAAAGTCTGGGAAATCACAGATCAAGCTTATGACTGCATTGTTTCAGGCAAAGGTCGTACTATGACCTCAGCCGCTGAAGCCATTCAAAGCTCGTGGGAGCAGGATAAAACGCCCAGTGGTGAGGACATGTTTGATGAATATATCCAACCCTTTGTCATGGAAGGTTATGCCGGAATCCATGCTGGTGATGTGGTTCTGCATACAAACTACCGCCAGGACAGGGCGACTCAATTAACCTTGGCTTTTACAGCAAAAAACTATCCCGGTGCACCAAAACAAGAACTGGACATAATTTATGCCGGCATGACGGCCTACTATGATGGTTTTGAGAATTTCCTGCTCATTGAAGCTGGCACTGGCGACACTGAATCGCCAGTCACTGTTGGCCAACTCATTGCTGAAGCGGGCTTGCGCCAATTACGTATGGCTGAAACCCAGAAATTCCCCCATGTAACCAGTTTTTTTAATGGCAAGCTGACCACCCCCTATAAAAATGAAGATCGGGAAGAACTGAAGGGACGTTTTGACCCTGCGAGCTTTGCCGATCATCCTGAAATGGAAGCCTATCGGGTGACCGAGAGCCTTTTAGCGAAACTGGCTGAAGACAAATACGATTTTATCATGGTAAATTATGCCAATGGGGACATGGTGGGACACACAGGTAATTTTGATGCAGGCGTGAAGGCTGTTGAGGTTCTGGATGAATGTGTTGCTCGGATTATTCCGGCCATCCTGGAGCGCGATGGCCAGATTCTTATGACAGCAGATCATGGAAATGTGGACCAGATGATTGACTATGAAACTGGCGCCGTCAGGACCAGTCACAGCCTTAATCCTGTGGAGATGCTATATATAGCCTCGGAAGCCCACCTGAACGTGGGACTGTCAGATGGAGTCTTGTCAGATATTGGCGTAACCGTCCTGGATCTCCTGGGTATTGAAACCCCCGCAGAGATGGATGCGAAGGTTCTGATCTCAAGAAAATAATTATTTTGTCCAGGCTGGGATTCGAATCCCAGACCGGATTAATAACCGTGTTTTGGTCGATATTACCACACAAATAAAAAATTAGAAAGAAGTCACACATGAAAAAAATATTCACCTCTTTAGCAATCATGCTCATGCTGTCAGTTGGAATGGCAGCCCAGCCCGGTGTATCCATCCATAAACTCAACAACGGTATGGATGTGTTGCTCATTGAAAATAAAGCCCTGCCAATGGTAGGCGTGAATGTGGTTATCAAAACGGGCTCGGCTTATGAGACCTATGAAACCAGCGGGATGAGCCATATGCTGGAGCACCTGCTCTTTAATGGTACCACAACACGTACTCAGCGGGAACTCTATGATGCCACCGATTTGATTGGAGGTTACAACAATGCCAACACAGGTGATTACTATACCAACTTCATGATGGTTATGCCCGCCGAACACAAAATTGCCGGGATGGAAATCCAGGCCGACATGCTGTTTAATTCCATCTTACCTGCCGAAAAATTTGAAAAAGAAAAGGGTATCGTTCTGGAAGAAATTGCCCAAAGTCTCTCAAAACCTGCCACACAGATGGAATACAACCTGGCGGCGGAGCTTTACAAAGGGCATTCCCTGTCCCTGCCGACCCTGGGAACTTACGCAACCATTGAACACATGACCCGTGAAGCCGTGAACCATTATTACACATCAACCTATCGTCCCAATAATATGATTCTAAGCGCCATTGGTAATTTTGATTCCGCTACCATGCTGGAAGATATCAATCGTATTTATGGCGCGGCGGCTCCGGGCTCTATATTCAGACCAACAGACTCTATCCTGAAAACTGGCCTGCTGAAACCAAGTCAAACACCCCTGTCTAACGCAAGCTGGCTGGATCGATATTATGGCGGCGAAGTACCCACCCTGCATCAGATTTACACACTACCAGGTGGACAAGGCAAAGGTTTTTTACAGTTGCTGGAAATGGCTCTCGATGATAACCAGAACAGGATTGAAGCTGAACTGAAGGCAGCCTGGCCTGATGTTGTTGACGGTCTTTCGATCCAGGTTCACTCAAGCCCAGTCGCCAATTATGTCGAACTTAAACTGAACTTGAAAAATGAAAGCCACGCTAAGGCGATCAGCAAGCAACTCAATAAAGCCATTAGTAAAACAAAATTCAAAATTGCTTCAACAACACTGGCCTCCATGGCGACCCGGGAAAAGACCGCTTTTCTCCAAAATGTTGAAAAACCACATATGTTTGGGATATACAACGCCTTTGATCTGGCCGTCTCTGGTATTGATGGAGTTCTGGATCTACCCACAGCCAAAGATTTTAGCAAGGCTGCGGCAGCCCTTAAATACTTCAAAATAAAGATGCAGCCCACCGTCATTTTTCATCATGCCCAGAGCGCCGAAGCAGCTGAAGCCTCTGGAAAAATCATGACCAGCCTGGTTCAATCCCCTGAGCAGGGCATGGGTCTTATCGTACGACAGAATCCAGGATCCGAATTACTGGCTATCCACTATCTATTTAAATACAAATCTGCCCACGAGAGTGAATTTGGAAAAGAGGCAGCAAAATATCTCCATGATTGTTTCGGTCAGCGTATGAAAAGCACTGAAAAGCAAGCCCAGGGTCAAAAGTTTGGTCTGAAATTTACAGTGAATGACAACCCCTGGATCCCCATGGATAACATCTATCTTCATCCTGATTTTGGATATATCCGTGTTGAAGGCCTGGCCAACGATCTTCCCGGGACAATTGGCTTTCTAAATTCAGAGATGAATGGCTTTGTACCCACACCCGAGGAATTCAAGGTTGCCCAGGGAAAGTTTTCACAATCCATGATGCATGGTAGCAAGGATAAAGCGAAGGATCTCTTTGATGAACAGGTTGATTCACACCTGTATGGGTCCAGTACTAAAGAAAATGAGAAGGTCTTGAGTTACGAGAGCCTTTTAAAATTCGCGCGAGTATATTTTGCACCTGAAAATCGTCTGGTAAGCGTGGTGTCACCTAAACCAGAAAAAATGGTCTCTAAACTGATGCTAGCAGGTAGCAAAACACCATCAAAAACTTATCCATTGACTGACAAATCCTATCTTACACCAAGCCAGCCTGTTTATGTTGATCTGCCCGGCGGTGGAGAGCGTACATATTTGTTCTGGGGTTTTGTAAAAGAAATTGAAAGCGGTGACGAGGCCGCCCTGAAAGCCCTCGGCCTAATTCTGCATGACAAAATCACCTTTGATGTCCGTGAAAAACAGGGCCTTGCTTATCGCATGTCAGCCACAGCATCAGTACGAGATGACAAAGTATTATTCTATATGAGCCTGGGTACTCGACCCCAAAATGCTGAAGTCCTATTGCCTCAGTTTGCATCACTTATGAGTAAAAAGACTTTGGGTGAATTAACAGAAGAGGATGTTCAAAAAACCATCAACATGTATCTTGGACGCATGATGTTTCGACGCCTGTCTAGCATCAACCAGGCTTATTATCTGGGAACATCACTCTTTTTTGAAAACGACATGAATCATGATCAGGCCTTTCTGGATGCACTGAAAGCAGTAAGGCTTGATGATGTCAACCGGGTTGCTGACAAATATCTATCAGCAGAAAACGCCATATCCATTGTAGTGAGGTAGAAACGAAAATTGCTGATATTTAAAAGTGACCAGCTCGTCATGCTGAGGCTCTCGAAGCATATGTATCTGATGCGAAGGTCACGCTTCGAGAGCCTCAGTGAGACAGTAACTGGCATTGCTTAAGAATTAGAATAAACCATAACGAGGTCATAAATGAGAACAACTAAAATTGCACTCTTAAGCGTCATTTCACTGCTTGTCACACTTTTTTCCTGTCAGACCGAGGTGGTCAACGAGGTAGTCTTCAAATCCCACAAGCTGGATTTTAGCATAAATGTGGAGAACCACACCGCAATCTTCTCTGACTCAGGGCAAATGCATGTCTCTGATGGGGTAAACCTCATGTATCTGGCACCAAACGCACAGATTTCAAGACTGACTATTGGTGAACACTCGCCAGATTTGGTTTTGCTCGATTCTAGTAAGCTTGAAGACCTGGAGTCTGATTTAGTTACAAAAATCCTAGCATTAGACCCACCAGAAGCGGCATTATGGGTACTGTTTGAGCATCATAACGCTGGAGAAACCACATTTTCCATGGAATACTCCGCCACCTTTGACGCTGATGTAGCTGATGTCAAATTTTCCAACCAGAACGTAGGCAGAGAAGTCACTGGAACCATCCTGGAAAAGGGTGCTTATTTCAGCCCCGGTGCTTTTTATTATCCACGCGGGGAAGATGGCCTCATGAGTTTTGAAGTAACGGCGACCATTCCAGCCAACTGGGAATCTATTGCCGACGGTAACAGTACGGCCAGCACCAGCTCAGCAAAAACAAAGACCCAGAGCTGGAAAAACCCTTATCAATCCGATGGTCTCATGTTTATGGCGGCCCCCTTTAGTGTCAAGCATGCCAAAGCCGGCGAAGTGGATGTGTACTGTTATTTCTTCGAAGAAGACACGAGTCTTTTTGAAACGTATTTGCCTGCTACAGTGGGTTACGTGAAGATGTACTCTGATCTGATCGGTGACTATCCCTATAAGCGATTTACCGTGGCAGAGAATTTTTTCCCCACGGGTTATGGTATGCCGGCCTGGACCCTGCTGGGGCAACAAGTCATTCGTTTACCCTTTATTGTCATGACCTCCCTGGGACATGAAGTGCTCCACAACTGGTGGGGCAACAGTATTTATGTAGATTATGAAAACGGAAACTGGTGTGAGGGCTTGACAGTTTATGGTGCTGACTATCGTTATAAGCTGAAACGAGGAGCCTCAAGTGCCCGGGATTATCGCAAAGATATTCTAAAACAGTATAAAAACTATGTCACCAAAGAGAACGATTTCCCCGTTCGAGAATTTGAGGCACGCCACAACGCTGAAAGTCGTACCATTGGCTATAATAAAACCATGATGATTTTCCATATGATTGAAGAAGTCATTGGTGAAGAGGCGTTCTTTCAAGCCTGGCGTGATGTGTTTGCCGAGAACAAGGGCCAGCAGGTTTCCTGGGAAAAATGGCTAGCAGCCTATGAAAAAACTTCCGGAGAAGACCTGAGTTATATCATTCCCCAGTGGGTAGATCGCGTTGGAGCGGCCCAAATCAAGGTTGAACTCCTTGACTCTGAATTCCTGAATGACGAAACAACAGTGAAATTCAAGGTTATTCAAACTGGATCAGATATATATAACCTGCGGATTCCAGTAAAATTTATAGGTGTTGAGGATCAGGATGGTCTGGTTGGTCTCCCTGTAGCTGAAACCACCTACGAATTTACAGTTAAAGGCAAAGCAACAGCCTTTGAGCTGGATCCTGACTATAATTTGTTTCGCCATCTCTATCCCCAGGAAATCGAAGCAACCGTCGCGGCAGCCATGGGCGCAAAGGAGAAACATTTCTGGTATTATCGTGATGGTGATGAGGCTGCCCTGAAATTATTTGGCGATGCACTGACAGAAGGTGATATCCTGCCCGCATCTCCGGCTGACGATGTTACGTTGGGTCTGGAAGGTAACTACGCCATTTTCGCACTGAATCCTGCCCAACTACCACCTGAGCTATCAAAACAGATTCAACTCGATAAAACCAGTATTACCATAAATGGCGAAAGCTTTCCAAGGGCAGGTCATACTTTTGTTCTGAGCTCTGAAGAGGAAGAAATTGCAGCAAAAATGCTGGTAGTCATTTCAGACGATCTTAGCTCATTGCCTCGCCTTGGGCAACTGGTTCCGCATTACGGAAAGTATTCCTATCTGGTCTTTAAGGGTAGCCGCAATGTCGCCAAAGGTCAGTGGCCGGCTCTTACCAGTCCTTTGAGGGTGGAATTGTAACTCAGGGGAGCCATGTTATTTAAGACCTGAGCAATATCCCCAGAAATGGGAATCGTCAGGACTAGATACAATAAAATCGCAAAAAAAGGGTGTATCAGCGACCTGTTTTCTCTAAGTTGATGGAAATTGATACCTTTTGGGAGAATGACTGCTAATATTATGCTTTATTTATGGCATTGGTTTTGCTAATATCGACCCACAGTTCGAATAATCGAACAAGAGGTTAGGAAATTATGACAAAGACTGCTACAGCTAATCGAAAATCCGCCGAAAGAGCCGCTCGGCAAGAGTTGATTCTACAGGGCGCTCTGGCCGTTTTTAGGGAAAAAGGCCTGGAGGGAGCCAAGATCGATGAAATCGCTCGTGTTTCAGGATTCGGAAAAGCGACGCTCTATTACTACTTCAGCTCAAAAGAAGAAATTTTCAGCGCTCTCCTCCTTAATGGCTGGCGAAGTCTCTGGCGTGAACTTGAAGAAATTGCTAGGGGTGATGACAGCCCACGCACACTCTTCATCTCCATGCTAAAAAAGATTGTCGAGCTGGTGAATACAGATCGTCCACTCTATGAATTCCTTTTCCAGGCACCTCAATCATTTACTCCAGAAGAAAATGAACGTTCCGAATGGAAAGTCTACCAGAATCGCCTGTATAAGGTATTAATGGAGCTTATTGAACAGGGTATCCAGGAGGGTGAATTTCCTGAAATGGAACCGCGACTAATAATGCGGGCTATGGGTGGTCTTTTTCATGGCCTGGTATTTTTAGGTAAAGATCGTAAATCAATCACTGAGAACGAAATAGAAGAAATGCTTGGTAGCCTGCTTGGCAAAGCAGGCCAGACAAAATGAAGCAATTCTCTACAAATAAACGCAACAGTAACAATCAAGCGAGGAGATAATTCCATGCAAAGAAAAGCTACTATTTTTACGCTAATCCTGATGGCCCTGAGCTTCAGTCTTGCTTTTGGTCAAGCTTACACAGAAGATTTTGAAGATAGCGACATCAGCGAGTGGCAACAATATCGTATTGATGAAGAAATGATTCAAGCTGTCGATATGACCAGCGCTCCTGCTGTTCTCATTGGCGGTGGTGACAAGGCTGGTTACATCCAGGATCTGGATTATTCTTATTCAGGTGCTGCCATTCTTCTTGATGGCGCAATAACAGATGCCAACTATACCGTTGAAGCCGATGTATATGTCTATGAAAATGCCACCACATCAGCCTATACTGGTTTGGTTGCTTATGCCGATTCTTCACGTCAAGGCCCCCATTCATACGGTTACTATGTTAAGCTTGTGGCTGACTTTGATGGTGACAATCGTTTCCGTCTGTATAACAATCAGCTCAACTTTTCAACCTTCAGCTACACCTTCAGCAATTCAATTGATGCCTCTGGCGTTGATAAGACAGAAGGCTGGCACCACATGAAGGTTGTTGTCAACACCAACTCCACTGATAACAGTGTTTCATACCAGTGTTTCTATGATGAAGTCGATCTTGGCACCTATGTGGATGACACTGATCTCCATACCTATACAGGACACCCTGGTGTCTTCGCTTTCCAACAGGATGGTATTGATGGATTAGCCGGTTATTTTGATAACTACACTGTAACAGCAAACGGAACCACTTCAATTGATAATCAATTCAAGTCCCGTCCAGTCAGCATGACCATGCATCAGAATTTCCCCAATCCCTTCAATCCATCGACAACCATTTCTTTTGAGATGCATGCTGCCGGAGAAGCCTCACTGATGATTTATAATATCAAGGGTGAAACCGTCACGACTTTAGCTCAGGGAAATATCCAACCTGGAAATTATCAGGTGACCTGGGATGGCAGAGACAGTAAAGGGCAGATTGTTGCTACTGGAAATTACATTGCTGTATTAAACAATGGTAATGAGCAGGTCAGCCGCAACATGCTTATGCTCAAATAAATCAAAACAGAACAGGCCGCCCCGCTCCGGGGCGGCCTGAATTAATAACTATGAAAATATTCCCTCGCTTGCTTCGACTTCATCTGGTTTTTCTGTGTCTACATCAGCTCGTTTTTGCAGGTGTCGGTGGAAAGATTGCCGGAACGGTAACATCTGAAGATCAGGGCGCCATGGTGGGCGTGAATGTGGTTATCGACGGAACCCATATGGGTACAGCCACTGATGAGAACGGTGAGTTCTTTATTCTGAACGTACCCCCAGGAAACTATACGGTCAGGTTTATGATGATCGGTTATAAAATTGCTGTATATCAAGATGTCCAGATCGTCTCAGATTTTACGACCAACTTGAATGCAGCTCTTGAAATCGCCACTCTGGATGCACGTGAAGAAGTCTATGTTGTAGCCACAAGACCCCTGATTCAAAGAGATGCTACGGCCACAATTCGTGTCATTAGCGCTGACGATATCATCGCCATGCCCGTGGACAACATCAAAGATATTCTGGCCACACAGGCCGGCTTTACTACAGACGAAGATGGGGGAATCCACGTACGTGGAGGTCGGACCAAGGAAATCTTATATATGATTGATGGCGTCATTGTTCGCGATCCCATGGAGGGAGATTTCAGTGGGACAGTGAACCAGGATGCCATTCAGGAAATGACCGTCATTAGCGGAACCTTTAATGCCGAATATGGTCAGGCCATGTCGTCAGTGGTGAACATTGTCACCAAAGAGGGTGGCGAAAAATTCCACGGCCGCATTGAATACACATCAGACCAAATGAATGACTACAAGTATCATGAGCAGGGTGCCTTTGAATACCTGGACACCAGCTATGCCGATGAAGATACAGCTTTCAATTATGTTGATTTACGTGATGGTCTGTTTGACTATTACAATAATGCTCCAGATGATTTTTACCCTAAAGCCATGGTACCCTTGGTTGGAATGCCCCTGAGCGGACAGCTCAGCATTAGTCTCGGTGGTCCCTTGCCAGGCAAAACCAATTACTATTTGTCTGGTCTCTTTGCATCAGAGGAAAGTCCGTTGCCCCATGGGAGTGATATCAGTCAGGATATCCAGTTACGCCTCAGTCATAGACTTACGGATCAGATAAAACTGGGAGCCCACCTGAATAGTTCAAGTCGATTATATCAGAACTACTCACACCGCTGGAAATATCTCCCCGAGAGCAATGCCCATACCTACAAAGGGAATGACAGGGTCTCTGTCAACCTGACTCACACCCTTTCCGAAGCCTGGTATTACAATCTCCACCTGTCCAGCCAGACGGTTGGAACAAAAATCGGTGTAGCCAACCAAAACCCTGAGGATTATGAGCGCCCTCTGACTGATGCATCAGTCTACTTTTATGCTTCTGGAAACCAGGGGATTTACACCAACAATTTGAGTCACACCAAAAGCCTGAATTTTAATACTACCTATGCCACAGGTGACCACCTCTTAAAAAGTGGATTTAACTATTCTGCCCACCAGCTCGACATATATACTGAAGAAGACCCCTGGTTGGGTGGCACCAACTTTAAAGACGATACAACCTACACCCCCTCGGAGATGTCTTTTTATCTCCAGGATAAAATTGAATATGATTACCTCATCCTCAATCTCGGACTACGCTTTGATCGTATCGATCCCCGGATTGGTATGTGGGAAGACATCACCCGTTTTGCCCTTTGGGATTCCAGTTTGCAGAATTGGGTTTCAGCACCTGTTATCGATGCGCCCCTTGAGAGCAAGTGGAGCCCCAGGATTGGGCTGGCTTACCCCGTGACGGAAAACACCGTCTTTCATTTTTCATATGGTCACTTTTTCCAAAGTCCTGACTTCAAAGCCATGACTTATAATGCCGATAAGGATATCTCCGCGGCACTACCCCTCGTGGGAAATGCTGGTGTCAAACCCCAAAAAACGGTGGCTTTTGAGGTCGGTGTCAAACACGCCCTTTCGCCTGCATCAAAACTGACTGCCACAGTCTGGTCAAAAGACATTAGAGATCTCCTGTCCACACAATCCTATCGCATTATCTCCATACCAGTGGTGGTTTATACCAACTCAGATTACGCCAGTGTGAAGGGTGTGGATTTTAGTCTGGACCGGCAAATTAGCGGAAACTTCAGCGCTCACATGAGCTATACACTTTCCGTGGCCCGCGGGAATAATTCGACCCCGATCGCCGGGTACTTTTCAGCCTATGAAAACGAAGAGATTCCCCACAAAGAATACTATCTGGATTTTGATCAACGTCATGATCTTTCTTTGAATCTGTCCTTTAGGGGCGGCCCAAAAAGTGGCAATGTCTTTATGGGGCTGCGACCCCTCGCCAATGTCAATGCAAACCTGCTTTTGAATGTGGCCAGTGGCTTACCTTACACGCCCTATGTGGATCCTACCATACAGGTTGAAGTCAACTCAGCGCGTAAACCCTGGATATACAGTCTGGATCTGCGCTTGAAACGGCAGTTCAGTCTCGGTAGTCTAAAACCAGCGCTCTTTTTTGAAATAATGAACCTTACTAATCATGAAAATGTGTTGGCCGTGAACAGTAGGACCGGAAAACCTTTTGACCAGGGTAGCTCCGGGTTGGTTGGGGGAGGCGATGACAGTAATTTAAATCCAGCTAAACTGGGTCGTGGCCGATCCATAAAAGCTGGCTTTAGCGTGGGGTGGTAATGCAAAAGATGATTTTCATAACACTCGGTCTCGGGCTGTTCATAATTTCAGCACAAGCCCAGGACTGTGCTTCGTGTCACCGCTCCAACGACTATTCAACGTTGGAAAAATCAGCTGGCATCTTCCAAAAAGCGGTTGGCGTTATGGATAAAGGTCAGGTGCAAATAAATACAGGGAATTTTGGTACCCTGTCCAGCTTCCATGTTTATTTCACAAATGCCGTCCATTGGCCAGCCTCGGCTGCCTATGAGCGTCAGTATTCCTTTGGCCTGGGCTTTATGGTCGGTGTCAACGAGGATAATGTGATTGAGACAGAAACCCAAAGCCAATCAAAAATTTTGGACTGGCTACCTCCGGATGATGCCAGAGGTGTTGAGTTTTCAGGTGAGGTCGTCGCCGAATCTGACGATACGCCTTTTATGGCCAGTAGTGATCTCACCCAGACTTGGCCAGACCTGGGCTGGCCAGGATATTTCAGGGTAGACGTGAACAGTTTGACCGAAACTCAACTGGATGATCACCCCAATGCCCTAAGTCTTCCAGATGCCCCCAGTCAGTTCAGCTCGGATCGCGATCTTTTTGCCACTTATAACGACGCCCAGAATCCCCGGGGCAGCCACGGCATCACTGTTGAACAAACCGGTCATTCCTATGGGCGTAATTATGCCGAGGATCTCGTATTCTGGGATTTGAAAATTTTCAATGATGGTGGCGAGGATCTGGACAGTATCTATATTGGACTATACGCAAAATTTCGACCAGATTTCGACAACCATGATTACCTGAACTTTGTCGATAGCGACAATGATGGCATCAAGGATTTGGTATATGTCTATGATTTAAATAATACCCCTGATGGTGCCTGGACTGGCACCAATGACCCACTTGGCATGGTTGGTATCAGGGTCTTTGACACACCGGGTCAAATCGGGATTACAGATTTTCATCACTTTTCCAGAGAAGCCTCACCTGCCACGGACCAGGAAATGTGGGCGCTCATGAGCAGCAAGCAGAACTCAGAACACCTTGTGGATTCTTCGTATTATTTTCACGGTAGTAATTCACGGATTGATGACACAGGCCAGGATGCTGCGACCGTGGAAGCCTACTATCCTCCTTTTTCAGACGCCGGTGAACCACCCCGGATTGGAAATGGTATTAACTATGTGATTTCCTGTGGTCCGTTTGATTTAAAAGCCGACTCAATGACCACATTGTCGTTTGGTCTTATCATGGGTGACGCCGGGGATATTCCTTATAGTCCAGACACCACTGATCTTATGGTAAATGTCCGCACAGCCCAGGACATGTATCGACTTTATTTCCAGGGTTCTGGACCTCCCGATCCACCTGAAGTACATGCAGTTCCAGGAGATGGACAGGTCTCCCTCTATTGGGATGCCAGCGCCGAAAATTCACGTGATGCCTGGACAGGTGATCAGGATTTTGAAGGTTATCGTATCTATCGTAGCTCTGATGCTGGACTTACCTGGGGCCGACCCATCACCGATTCCTATGGTAACGCAGTTGGATATGATCCTATCGCCCAATTTGACTATAGCGAAGAAGAAGATATTGAACGCTATGGCGTCAATGTCTCTGGTCCAGATCCAGCCTTTCCCCAGAACTTGGGTGACAATACCGGTTTATTCCACACCTTTACGGACTCCAATCTGGTGAACGGGGTTGAATACTGGTATAGTGTTTCAGCCTACGATAGGGGCAATCAAGATGATCTGGCTAATCCAACCCCATCCTATATGAACGCCCAGGGACAATCCTGGCATGAAAACCATACTGTCCGAGTGACTCCAGGCAAAACTGCCAATGACCTAAGCTATGGTGGTCTTGAAGCGCTAGGCGGGGTTTGCCAGGGAATTGTTACCATAGAGGTGGAAGACCCTGAGGCATTAAAAAACCTGAATTATTTAATTACCTTTGACAATGTAACTGTCGACATTGACGGTGAATCAGCAGATGGTAAGGCAGCCTCTGTACTGAATGAGCTCACCGGTGATACCCTGATCAATCAACAATTTATTGTTGAGGGCAGTGATGAAAACACCATCTCACTGGACGGCTTATTGATCTATCTGGAAGGTCCTGCCTCAGGGGTTGAAACTCTGGGTTGGACCAAGGTTGAAGTTGACACCTGTACCTTCGACTGGCGCATTGAGAGTAAATACCCCAATCTGGTTCCTTCGGGACAGGCTGTTGGTGATGTGGTTGAAACTTTTGACGATTGGCGTCTCATTGTTGACTATGAGACGGGTGTAGATGCTCTCTGGCTAGATGCCTTTTCAGGTGACTATAGTAGTCAAACCCAACATCTCCCACTACGAGTTGAAGTGGTCACAGATCCGAATAACCCCATCGATGTCACAGAGTATTTGATTTTGGCCGAATTTAACCATGGAATGCCAGCTGAATTTCGACCCATGTATTATAGCCCTACAGGGTGGGATCTGGTTCCCGGTGGTCTGGGGTGGTTGTCTGGATCAGGTGGCTGGTACGAGAAACATGTCGATATGCTCATTCTGGAGAAAATAGATGTCGATCTAGTTACTGGAGATACAATACCTAACTACCTGTACCTCCTGACCAACAATAAGCCAGACACTTCAATAAATAAGGACAACCAGGTTGAAATCATTCAAGCAGTTGCCCCTACCCAGGGAGATGAATTCACAATACTCACCTATAAACCCTTTCGCCCAGGAATCACCTATCACTTTAATCCCCTGGACAAGACGGTTACTGGTAATGGAGAGTCAGAAAATCCCCTCGATGATGTCTATGTAGTACCGGATCCATACATTGTGACCAATGCCTGGGAAACCAGCGAGTTCGGCAAAAAACTCATGTTTACCAATCTGCCCTCAAGCTGTACGATTAAGATATATACCATCCTAGGTGAGCTTGTAGATACCGTGGAGCATGGCGGTGACACACAGACCAGTTCCGGTTTCGCTTTCTGGAATATGCGCACCCGCAACGATCAATTTATTGCCCCCGGTGTATACCTCTATCACGCTGAAACGCCAGATGGTCATGAGACTGCAGGAAGATTTCTGGTGATCAAATGAGACGATTACTGCTGCTCATTTCGATGATATCGCTGGTCTATGCCGAGTTTGATAAAGTTGCTACCACAGCAGCGCCCTTTTTGAAAATGGGTGTTGGCGGGCGTGCCACAGCCATGGGCGGTGGCTTTGTGGCGCTATCCGATGATGGTAGCTCTCTTTTCTGGAATCCAGCGGGCATGCTAGGTGTTCAAAGCTTGACGGTCTCAGCCAGCCATAATGATTGGCTCATGGACATTTCAAATGATTATGTCAGCCTCATCTTACCTGGACGTACAAATGAAAGAATCGGCCTTTCGGTCTCAGCGTTGACCATGGGTGAACAACCCGTCCGTACGCTTGAAAATCCAGAGGGTACCGGTTTAGTCTATAACGTCATGGATCTGGCTATCAGCGCTGCGTATGCCCGCCAGGTGACGGATCGACTGTCCATGGGTCTCACAGGAAAATTTATTCAGCTGAATGCTTACAATGAGAGCGCCTCAACCATGGCAATTGATGTGGGTTCCATCCTTAGAACCGATTTTTATGGTCTCAAGATCGGAATGACCCTCTCCAACTTTGGTGGTGATTTTCAGTATAGCGGACGTGATTTGATCTTGAAGGCCGACACAGATGAAGATATCAATGGCAACTATAGCTCTGATGTAGATCTTAGAACTGAGCCCTGGCCTTTACCGCTCATGATTCGCATTGGCGTCAGTATGGATATCATTGGTACTGGGGATGTATTACTTCCCAGCAGGTTTAGTCGTCTGACTCTAGCTCTGGATGCCGAGCATCCCAACGATGGTCCCGAGCATCTCAATCTGGGTGCAGAGTATGCCGTGAAGGAGATGGTTTATTTCCGGGCTGGTTATCGCCATAACTATGACCTGGAAACCTTCACCATGGGAACTGGTATTCGACTTGACTTGAAAGGCCTGGGGAAGGTCAAAATTGACTATGCTGTCAAACCCATGGAAGTATTTGGCAATACTTCGATCTTTTCTGTAGAATTCTCTAAATAGATTTTTAATAACACCCGACTTAAGTCGGGTGTTAATTGACATATTGGGCTACTTAACCCCACGATAAATAGCAGTCATTCCAAAAGTAAGATCCCGGTGATTTACATACTGGAAACCTTCACTGGACAGAAGGTCTTTAAAATCAGTACGATCCGGGAAATGTCTGACTGACTCTGGCAGATAGGTATAAGCAGATTTACTGGACATCATCCCTGCCAGCTTTGGCAGGATATGATCAAAATAAAAACGATAGAGACGACCAAAAAACCAACCTTGCGGTTCTGAAAACTCGAGTATAGACAGCCGGCCACCGGGTTTTAAAACACGGTAAAATTCATTGAGTGCTGCTGAAATGGTTCCCACGTTGCGGATACCATAGCTGATGCTGAGCGCATCAAAAACATTGTCCTGGAAGGGCAGGTGTTCAGCATCTCCCTGAACCACTTCAAATTTCTGGGACAAGCCTCTTTTATCGATCTTCCTTTTGGCCAACTTCAGCATGTTGAAAGAGAAATCCAGGCCGACAACTTCGATGTTGGCAACTTTTAAGGCCTCAAAACCCTGGTCTCCTGTGCCGGTGGCTACATCCAGGAGTATATGCCCATCTTTCAGCTCAAGAGCCTTGACGGACTGTTTTCGCCAATACAGATCAATGCCCAGACTCAGGAAATGATTTAAGAAATCATAGCGACTGGCAATCCCATCAAACATGGACTGCACCTGAGTTTTTTTCTCATCACCACTATGTAAAAATTCTGAATCGGACATGTCGACCTTTCTTTGCTAATCGCCACACAATCTTTAGTGATTATTCCCTGTTTCCAAGCAAATAAGCCTGTGGAGATTCTGCTATCTGTGATATTCAATGTGAGGGTTGTGACAACACCCAACTTAAGGCGGGTGTTATTTAGAAGGACAGCTCAATGACCATCCTCTACCTCCTTTCATATCGACCATAACAGGCTAAATTAAAAAAGCTCTGATGGTTCAGTTTCTGGCAAAAAGGAGATGCATTATGAAACATATAATTGGTGCCTTAATAATGTTTAGCCTGGTTCTAGCCGGCAACCCGTCAGGTAAAAACATTACATACAAAATCGATGGGGATAAATATGAAGGCTACTATATAAGCCCATCTCTTGAGGCACCCCTCGTTCTCCTTGTCCATGACTGGGATGGTCTCACAGGGTATGAAATTAAACGTGCCGGAATGCTTGCAGATCTTGGATATGCTGTTTTTGCGGCCGACCTATATGGTGCAGGCATTCGCCCCACAGAATTCAAGGACAAACATGCCAGGGCGACTGAGTTGTATCAAGACAGGGGCAAAATGCGAACCCGTTTACGCGGTGCTTTAATGGCAGCCAAAAAACAAAAAGCCAACGTAGACAATGCAGTGGCTATTGGTTACTGTTTTGGTGGATCTGCCATTCTTGAATATGCACGAGCTGGAGCAAGCCTGAAGGGCTTCGTTGCTTTTCATGGTGGCCTGGATACGCCGGAGGGTGAAGATTACTCCCAGACCAAGGGAGAAATTCTGGTACTCCATGGATCCGCTGATGCCTCGGTGAGCATGGAAGACTTTGCTAATCTCGCCGTGGAACTTGAAACTCATAAAGTGCCACATGAAATGATCTCCTATAGTGGCGCACCCCATGCTTTTACTGTTTTTGGCTCTGATCGTTATCGAGCTGATGCAGATAAGAAATCATGGAATCGATTCACCCGCTTCCTCACAGAGGTTTTAGACTAAGGACTCGCAAATCAATAATCTCAAGATCAAGCAGTCGCAGTTTAACGCAGCCATGGAGTTGTATCATTCCAATAAGATTTACACCTCTTTTAGCAGGCTGGTCGCTACTCTGAATGTCTCTTTGCAGGTTGTACTCATTTATTTCATCTGGGATGTCCATTTAAGCCTCGCCGGACAGATGGCGGCATTTATTCTGGCCTTCATTCTTACGGATTTTCTCAATGGTTTGGTCCACATGATCATGGACCATAAAGAGAGCTACGATTCTTTCTACGGACCCCTCGTGGCCAACTTTCATCTCCACCACCAGACCCCCAAATACACAAAGCGCCCGCTTCCAGTCGTGTATTTTAACGAAACCGGCGCAAAGATTTGGCTGGTACCCTTTCTCATAGTAATTTTGTCCTTATTGATGAATAAAAGCGTCCCCCCGTTTTTTCTCCACACCATGGTTTACATCGGTATCCTATCTTCCGTAGCTGAAGTATCTCACTACTTGTGCCACACCTCTGACTCCAAGACAGCTCACTTTCTTGCGCGTATTGGTATCCTCCTCTCAAGGGTGCACCACGCCCCTCATCACGAGGCAGATAACATGAATTATGCCTTCCTAAACGGAATGAGTGATCCCCTGATTAACCTCATAGCCAGAACCTTTTTTAAAGGATACAAAACCACCACGGATCAACACTTTGTCAATTATGCCAGTGGAGCTGGAGCTGATCAGCGCTAATCGAGGGGAAGAAATGGCAAAACCAAAAATCACATGGAAAATTCAGAGCTGGGGACTTTATACGGCCTGGGATCGCCAAGCTAGGGTATTGCCTGAAATCCAGGAGTTTACGGACAAGATACCGGCTCTTCCCGGCGTGGAATTTGGATACATCCTTCAGATCAAAAAAGCTCGGGGCAAACAGATCCATTTCACCATAGAGCATCCGCCTTTTCTGGATAAGGATGATCAACCCACCCCACCCTTCACTGGAGAGGTCTACGTCCGCAGCAACGATTGGCAGTTCTTTCTGGGCGATACCATTTGGGAACCCGTTGAGGATAAGTGCGGTCCCTGGCGTCTCATTGTAGCGTTGGAAGGTGAGGTCATGGCGGACAAAACCTTTCTGATTGTGGAAGAGAGTTGAGCATGGCTCGAGGCAAAAAACAAACCAAGGGCTCATCAGGGTTTAATCAAAAAAGCACCGATAGCTTCCTGGTCAAAAACAGTTGTAAGCCTGATGTGAAAACCACCTTGACTGGATTACAAATACTAGAAATCGACGTGGTCTCAGACGAAGTCCCAACACCTGAAAGCTCTGTGGAGGTTCACCAGCGTATTAGCCTCATTGATGGCACCATTCTCGATGACACATATAAAACCGGTGAGACAGACCACTTTTCCCTTGAAGAAGCCATACCTGGATATCGCGAGGGTCTGCTCCTCACGGGTGTCGGTGGGCGTAGTAGGTTTTTTGTCCCTCCAGGATTGGCCTGGGGCAAGCAGGGTAGTGGTAAACGTATTGGTCCCAATGCTGTGTTGATCATCGATGTGAGACTCATTCAAATTTTATAAACCCAAAGATTCACCTAATTGCTTGGTTGAATGAAGCCGAGGATTATTTTTCAGAACAAATCAGGAGTTTTTCAGACGGAAGGGAACAGCCCCAGTGAATCTGGTAAACAAAGAGTATCATAAAAGAGCCAAAGTCTTGCTGGAAAACTGGCAGGACAGCGGTGTTTTGTCATCAAAAATTGAAGCAGCTCCAGATGTAAACTGGTCCAGCATAGTGGAGCTTAGCCTGCTAGCGCCAGAGGCTTCTATTTCTGAAATTAATAAAATGTGCAAGACTGCCAGTAAATACTCTCTGTCCAGTATTTGTGTAAATCCAGCCCATGTCCAGCGTTGTGTTCAGGTTCTGGGTGATGATCTCCCAGTCGGAACGGTTATCGGCTTTCCCCTGGGGTCCAATCATCACCAGATCAAGGTGGCTGAGGCTGAGCTGGCTGTTGCCCACGGCGCTAAGAAGCTCAACATGGTCATCAATATAGGCTTGCTTAAGACTTCCAACTTCCAGGAAGTTTTCGAAGAGATCCGATCTGTGCGTTATGCCTGTCCAGAGGCTGACCTCACGGTAATTCTGGAAACGGGATTACTGGAACCCCTGCAAATAATTATTGCCTGTATGCTATGTCGCGAAGCCGGTGTCGATGATGTTATGACCTCAACGGGATTCTCCCAGAAGGGCGCAACACCAGAGGGTGTGTCGCTCATGCGGTCTGTGTTGGGTGATGATCTCGGTGTGGTAGCCTCGGGCGGGATCAAAAATCGCGAAAATATCACCAGGTTACTAAGTGCCGGAGCAACCAGGCTGAGTCTGCCATTTTATCAAACAGACGAGTCTATATATGGTCTGTTTAACCATTCTGACCGGCCAGTCGATGAGTAAAATACAACGAATCTGCATTTTTTGCGGTTCCAGCCCAGGATCACATCCAGACTATCTTCTGGCAGCTAAAGATCTGGGGGAGGTTCTGGTGGAGCATGGGATTGGACTGGTTTATGGCGGAGCCAATGTGGGCACCATGGGCAAAATCGCCAGCACGGTACTTGAGGCTGGTGGCGAGGTGATTGGCGTCATCCCAGAAGGCTTGGTGAAAAAGGAAGTCGCCTACAAAGAGTTGCAGGATCTGCGTGTGGTTCAAACCATGCATGAGCGTAAATCTTTGATGAATGAGCTGTCGGATGGCTTTATATCATTACCTGGAGGTTTAGGAACCTTTGAAGAATTTTTTGAAGCTTTGGCCTGGGGACAGTTGGGACTTCACAAAAAACCATCGGGGATTTTGAATATCAGAAATTTTTATGGGAAGCTCATGGACTTTTTAGACCATGCCGTCGCGGAATCATTTATGCAGCAGGAACACCGGGATATGTTACTGGTCCATGAAGACCCAGCAAGTCTCCTCGATCTGTTTAAAAGTTATGATCCCCCTCAAGCCGATAAAGCAGACTGGATAAAGCAAAGACATAGCGAAGCCCAAAAGGAATCAATATGACACAGCAATTTGGATTTATTTTTGTAAAATCACTGTTTGTGCCAGAGGGTAAAGCCTTTGAAGCAAGCATGGGAAAATATATCAGGGCTTTGCAGCAAATAGGTGGTGAGGAATGGACCACTGCGACGCAAAATGATTCTATACCCATTATATACTTCATAACCACAGGGGGAACCGAACAGGAACTTTTAGACATTCGTGAGCTGCGTAACAAGACAGTGGGAGATGAGCCGGTGCTTATCGTAGCCCACCCGGCCCATAACTCGCTCCCCGCTTCCCTGGAAGTATTGGCGCGCCTCCAGCAAGAAGGGGCTCTGGGCCAGGTCTTATATCTCAACAGCTCAAGTGATGCCGTAGGACTCCTGAAAATTCAAGAAGTACTGATCGACTTCAAGGTATCTTCCGATTTAAAGCGAACACGGATTGGGTTGATCGGCACACCTTCCGATTGGCTGGTGGCTAGCAGTCCAGACCATTCAACCATAAAAGAGACCTGGGGTCCAGACATTGTCCCCGTATCCCTGGATGAGATCAACAGGTTGATACCGGAAGTCGCCCAGGAAGCTATTCCGACCATCAGAGAGTCTCTGGTGGAAGGAGCTACCGAGGTCCGGGAGCCTTCTCAAACGGACCTTGATAATGTCGTACGTGTCTATCTCGCTCTGAAAACAATTATCGAGAAATATGAGCTTGATGCGCTTACCGTCCGCTGTTTTGATCTGGTGTTAGGCTTGGAGACTACGGGCTGCTTCGGTTTATCCCAACTTACAGATGAAGGCATTATTGCTGGATGTGAAGGGGATTTGGTGAGCACCATGGGATTACTGTGGGTCAAAAAACTCCTGGGACAGACACCCTGGATGGCAAACCCAGCACAGCTGGATGAGGTCAACAACAAATTATGGTTGGCACACTGTACGGTACCGAGGGGGATTGTTCAAGACTATGGGTTACGGTCCCATTTCGAGTCGGGTTTGGGAGTTGGCATACAGGGAACTCTATCAAAAGGACCCGTGACACTGCTTCGTATCGGTGGAAAAAAGATGAAGCAACTCTGGTTGGCGGAAGGTGAGATCATTCAGTCTGGTAAGGCCGAAGACCTGTGTCGCACACAGGCCGAGATCAGTTTGTCAGCAGGAAAAATCAGCGATTTACTGGAAACACCCCTGGGAAACCACCTCGTTATGGTGCAAGGCCATCACCTCAAACGCCTCGAGGGCTGGTGGAAACAAATAATTGCATGAAGACATTGCCTTAAGTAAGATTATAGTTTCAAGGGCAAGGAGATTTTATGGATAACATCAGTTCCAGGCTCGATATCACACGGCGTGAGTGGATAAAAATGCGCCCCAATCTCAGCATACTAAAAACGTTGGCTAATTATCCTGAATCTTAGACATCAGAAAGATAATTGCCCTTAATCGTAAAATGAATAACAGGTACCCAATGAAACCTCTTCGATTGTCAAATACGGCTTTTCTCTTGCTGTTGATTTGTCTGGTCTTGATGACTGGCTGTGCAAAAAAAGAAATTGAATCTGCTAGCCCTAAAAAGCAACAAGTTGCCTTAATAATGAAATCTTTGGCCAACGAATTCTTCAAAACTATGGAGGATGGGGCCAAAGCGCATCACCAAAACAACGTTGATACATATGACCTGGACTGCAACGGGATTAAGGATGAGCAGGATGTAAATCGTCAGATCGAGATAGTGAACCAGATGATTGCTAAAAAGGTCGATGCCATCGTGATTGCTCCAGCTGACTCCCGGGCACTGATCCCCGTCTGCAAAAAAGCCATATCCAAAGGCATAGTGGTGATCAATATTGACAACAAATTTGACCGGGACGTGCTAGAGCAGGAAGGCGTCCAGATCAGTTTTGTTGGACCCAATAACCGCAAGGGAGCTAGACTTGCAGGTGATTATCTCGCAAGTCAATTGAATCAAGGTGATAAGGTCGCCATCCTTGAGGGTCGCCCCGGAGCCTTTAATGGAAATCAGCGAAAGCTGGGATTTGAAGATGCCATGGGGGCTGCCGAAATTGAAGTGGTTACTTCCCAGTCCGCCTACTGGGAGCAAAAAAACGCCTACGATATAGCAACACAAATCTACACAAAATTTGGCAATGAATTGAAAGCCTTACTTTGTGCAAATGATAATATGGCTCTAGGTGCAGTACAGGCATTGAGGGGCAAAGGTATCCAAATAGTGGGTTTTGATAATATCAGTGCCATTCAAACCCTCATAAAGGAAGGTAAAGTCTTGTGCACAGTGGATCAACATGCTGATAAAATTGCCGTTAATGGAATTGAATACGCCCTTGAGATTTTAAAAACAGGGGTGAAGCCGGATGATCGAGAAACTATGGTCAATTTGGTTACTGCAGGTGACCTGAAGTAGTGATACCCACCCCTAGAAACGTATTGCAACTCCTTGATATTGAGAAATCCTACCCCGGTGTAAAAGCTCTGGATAAGATCAACCTCGATTTTAAGAGTGGTGAAGTTCACGCTCTTGTAGGAGAAAACGGAGCAGGAAAAAGCACACTTGCAAGAATTATCGCCGGCCTGGAACAACAAGATGTCGGCAGAATGATTTTCAAAGGTCGAGATTATTCACCGCGGGATAAAAGAACTTCCGAGAAACAGGGAATTCGCATTGTTATGCAGGAATTAAGCCTGATCTCAACTCTTAGCGTTGCCGAAAACATTTTTTTTAACCGCTTACCTACTCGTCTGGGACTTATTGATCGCAAACAATTGGCAGATGATACAGCCGCCATTATCTCTAAAGTTGGACTTAAACAGCTTCATGCCGATAGCCCAGTTGGTTCTCTAGGTGTGGGGCAGCAACAAATGGTTGAAATTGCTGCCGGACTATCTGAGAGTTGTAAACTGCTCATTCTAGACGAACCAACAGCCGCCTTAACCGATTCTGAGATTGAGCATTTATTTAAGCAGATCCAACAGCTCAAACAAAAGGAAGTCTGTATCATCTATATTTCCCACCGTATGGAGGAGATCAAAAAAATCTCGGATCGGGTTACTATTTTACGCGATGGTGCGATAAGGGGCACCAGAGAAGCAGTAGAATTTGATATGAAGGAAATGATACGACTTATGGTTGGAAGGACTCTTGGTGATGTTCATCCTCCAGAAATACGACCACAATGTGAGCTGGCGCTTCAGGCAAAAAACCTGGGCCGGAAGGGTGTTCTCCATGATGTAAGTTTTGATCTATTTCAAGGTGAGATTCTGGGTTTTTCCGGAATGATGGGCTCAGGACGCAGCGAACTAATGCGCCTCCTCTTTGGCGCTGATCAAAAAGATTCAGGAGAAATATATCTAAGGGGTTCAAACACACCTCGCAGAATCCATTCACCTAAAGATGCGGTAAACGCTGGCCTGGCTATGCTTACAGAGGATCGCAAAGCACAGGGTTTGCTCCTACCCCTCTCCATTGCTGCTAATATATCCCTGGCCAAAATGGACGCAGTCAGCAGCAGAGGGTGGCTACACCCATCAAAAGAAGAGTCAGTGTCGAAACGTTATATAAAACAACTTTCAATCAGGTGTCATTCAGTCGATCAGAGGGTAAAAACCCTCAGTGGAGGCAATCAGCAAAAGGTGGTCATGGCGAAATGGCTCTATACGGAACCAGAAATATTGATTTTCGATGAACCCACTCGCGGGATTGATGTTGGTGCTAAATTCGAAATTTATAATTTACTCAAGAATTTAGCCAGAGAAGGACGTGCGATTATTGTGGTTTCTTCCGACATGCTTGAGCTATTTGCTATTTCTGATCGCATTGCGGTAATGTCCAACGGCGCCCTTGCTAACATATTTACTCGAGGAGATTGGAGCGAAGACAAAATCATGCAGGCTGCGCTTTCAAATTACATGGCTGGTAAGGCAGGTTAAGCTATGAATAGTCCCGACACGGCTTCTCAAATATCTTTGAAAAAAGCGGGCTCCTTTGCTTCTGATTATCTGGGATTGCTTGGGGTATTACTGATTGAAGTTCTCATTTTTGGCTTATGGGAAACCACATTTTTCTCCAGCGGAACCTTCTATGCCATTGCTGCTGATATTCCCGACACGGCCATCGTAGCAGTAGGCATGACCTTCATGCTTATCATCGCCGGCATCGATTTGTCTGTTGGATCGGTTCTGGCGCTTTCTCAGGCTGTCTTAGGATACTGCATGATTGAAATGAATTGGCCACTGACCCTGGCCATCCCAGCCTGTCTGGGTATTGGAGTCCTCTGTGGAGTACTAAGTGGTGTGGTCAGTGTCCGTTGGGCTTTGCCTTCCTTTATCGTTACTCTGGGAATGTTGGAAATTGCCAGAGGTGCCACCTATTTTGTCACTCAATCCCGGACAATTTATATAGGGGAAAGCATTGGTCGTATTTCCAACACAATTCCCCATATGGGCGAATTCACATGGCCTGTTTTGATCTGCATCATTATGGTTGTGGCCGGACAACTCATTCTGACCCGGACCGTCTTTGGACGATATATGGTTGCCATTGGTACCAATGAAGAGGCAGTAAGACTCTCGGGTATCAATCCTGCCCCGGTCAAGTTTGCTGTGTTTGTCATCTGCGGTTTCAGCAGTGCCCTGGCTGGAATGATCCAGGCCTCAAAGATGTCATCCGCCAGTCCCAATGCTGGAATAGGTTTCGAATTGACGGTGATAGCTGCCGTTGTCATCGGTGGAACCAGCCTCATGGGGGGCCGTGGCTCTGTGGTCAAATCATTTCTGGGTGTTGTCATTGTTTCTATTCTCAACGCAGGCTTAGCTCAAATTGGTGCACCGGAATATGCAAAACGTCCCATTATTGGAATTGTGATTGTGTTGGCTGTGATCTTAGATTCTTTTAGAAATAAAAAACAAGCGTCATAAAGAAAAGGGGGAGATTATCAATAAAAGAAAGTTGTTGTTAATTCCAGTAGTAGTTGGTCTGATCTTAATACCAAAGTGCCTCATAATTTGAAATTTAACTTATAGGGTATCGGACTCATGAAAATAGTAGTCATCGGTAGTTCCAATGCGGATATGATTATCCAAGCTCCGCGCATTCCAAGACCAGGCGAAACCATTCTGGGGGGATCATTTTCTACAGCAGCTGGAGGAAAGGGAGCCAACCAGGCTGTGGCAGCTGCCAGAGCGGGAGGTGATGTCACTTTCATAGCCCGTCTTGGCAATGATGATCTGGGCAGGCAGTCTCTTGAGGGCTACCGATCTGACCATATCAATGTAGAGCATATCTCCAGGGACAAGAAGGCGCCCTCCGGTGTTGCCATGATCGTTGTAGACGAGATGGGCGAAAATTGTATCACTGTGGCATCAGGCGCCAACATGAATCTATCACCGGAGCTGATAGATGTAGCTCGTGATGTCATCGAATCAGCAGGTGTTCTATTGTTGCAACTAGAGAGCCCTCTTGATTCAGTGGTGAAGGCGGCGGGTATTGCCAAAGCTGCTGAGGTGAAAGTCATCCTTAATCCAGCTCCAGGACAAGCTTTGCCAGACAAATTGCTAAGTCAAGTCTCTCTCATAACACCAAACGAAACAGAAGCAGAATTGCTGACCGGAATTGCAGTAACCGATAGTACAAGTGCGGCATTAGCTTTTCAGGTATTACACAATAGAGGAGTGGAGGCGGTAATCATCACCCTGGGAAAAAGGGGTGCATTTATTTCCACCAATGAATATACCGAGCTAGTTCCAGGCTATGAAGTGAATGCCGTAGATACCACAGCAGCAGGGGATGTATTTAATGGAGCCCTGGCTGTGGCCCTGGCAAATGGACAACCCCTGTTGAAAGCCAGCAAATTTGCTAATGCCGCGGCGGCTCTTTCAGTCACAAAACGGGGAGCACAGCCCTCCGTACCAACACTTCAAGAAATTAACCGGTTTATGACAACGAAAATGTTTTGAAAAGACGAGAATTTCTAAAAATGGGCATGTTGGGGTCCGCCGTCGTGACGGCTGGCTCCATGGTTTATCTGGCAAAAAGGAAACGTCCCAACATTGTCTGGATTTTCAGTGATGACCACGCCTATCAAGCCATTGGAGCTTATGGTGGACGCCTCCAAGGGTTGAACCCAACACCAAATATTGATCGGCTTGCCAGATCGGGTATGCGATTTGACCGGTTTTATGTCGGGAATTCAATCTGTGCTCCCAGTCGCGCCACCTTACTCACGGGTAAACATAGCCATCTTCATGGCAAGCAAACCAACGATGGTGGCTTTGATCACAACCAGCAAACATTTCCAAAAATTATGCAACAATCTGGCTACCAGACTGCTATGGTTGGTAAAATTCATCTGAGGGGAGACCAGCAGGGGTTTGACTATTGGGATGTCTTACCAGGCCAGGGCAGTTATTATCAGCCAGATTTTGTTGGTAAAGACGGAACAAAGCGAGTCGATGGGTATGTTAGCGACGTGATTACTGATAGATCATTAAAGTGGTTGGATGAAGACAGGGATGCATCAAAACCCTTTATGTTGATGATTCACCATAAAGCGCCTCATAGAAGTTGGTGTCCTGCCATTCGGCATTTGGAAAAGTATGATGATGTAGAAATTCCTTATCCAGAAACGCTGTTTGATGATTACGCCTCCCGTACTACCGCTGCTCACCAGCAGGATATGACCATTGAGAACACCATGTATAGAAATGATCTCAAAATCAAATCCCATGCTGAGCGAGATGAAATGTTTGAGAAAATGAAAAACTCCGATTACGAACCCTGGGGAGAACGGGGTGCCTATTATCGCATGACAGCTGAACAGCGAGAGGCCTGGGACAACCATTATGACCCTCGCAATCAGGAATTTTTAGATGCAGAGCTAACGGGTGAGGCGCTGGTCAAGTGGAAATACCAACGTTATTTGAAAGACTACCTCAGATGTATTTATGGTGTTGATGAAAACATCGGTCGCGTCATGGACTATCTTGCTGAAAATGAATTAACTGACAATACTATCATCATGTATTCGTCGGATCAGGGCTTTTTCCTGGGTGAACATGGGTGGTTTGATAAACGATTTATGTATAAGGAATCTTTCAGAACTCCCTTTATTGTCAGTTGGCCTGGTGTCATCGAGCCGGGATCAGTCAATACCGATCTATGTCAAAATATTGACTGGGCAGAAACCTTTCTGGATTTAGCTCGCGCGCCCATTCCAGAGGATATGCAGGGGGAGAGTCTTCTGCCACTTTTCAAGGGGCAACATCCAACAAGCTGGAGAAATGCACTCTACTATCATTACTATGAATACCCATCAGTGCATGATGTTAGACGGCATGAAGGGGTGGTTGATAAACGCTTCAAGTTGATTCGCTTCTATGGTCCGGATGTACCTGATGGCGAAGAGTGGGAGCTTTTTGATCTGGATTTGGACCCCAATGAAATGACTAATATTTACAATGATCCCATACAAAGTCACCGCATAACCCGGATGAAACAGGAGCTCCAGCGGTTAAGAGAGTATTATAATGTCCCTCCTGATTCAATATAAATCAATCAGGTCATGAGGGGAAAAAGCCTCAGCTGTTGGGCCGGTTTAGTTGAAGCTAATACCTGTCTTGCTAAAAGCATCATTCCCGTGCATAATATGAGCAGGAGGATTTATGACCAATAGCATCACTATGCCAGCCTGGGTTTTTATCATACTTCTGCTTTTTGCCGGTGTTATGGTTCTGGATCGCCTGCTCATGCCCAGTTTACGCTGGATGCTTCGGCGACGGGTCAAAAAGGTCATGGATGAAGTCAGCTCACGGCTGCATATAGCCATCAGACCCTTCCAGCTTACCCGTAGACAGGGGCTCATCGATCAACTCGTCTTTGATGATCAAGTCATTGAGGTGGTTAAATCCTACGCCGCTGAAAATGATATGCCCATGACAATTGCTCAGGAAAAAGCCAAGCGTTATGCCAGCGAAATCGTCCCGGCTTTCAATGCCTATATCTATTTCCGTTTTGGCTACTGGTTGGCCAGGAATATCGCTCGACTGATCTATCGTATTCGTGTGGGTTTTTATGATGCGGATGGACTAAAAAATATTCCTGAAGACTCGTCAGTCGTATTTGTGATGAACCACCGCAGCAACATGGACTATGTCCTGGTTTCCTTTCTGGTTGCCGAGAAAACCGCCCTGTCCTATGCTGTGGGAGAATGGGCACGGATCTGGCCCCTGCAAACCCTGCTCAAATCCATGGGTGCCTTTTTTGTGAGAAGAAATTCAGGAAATCCCCTCTATCGAAAAATATTGGAACGTTATGTTCACCTATCTACCCGAGCTGGTGTGTGTCAGGCTGTGTTCCCTGAAGGGGGCTTGACCAAAACAGGAGAACTACTGGAACCGCGCTTGGGTTTTATGGATTACATGCTCAGGGAATACCACCCTGAGTTTGACAAGGATATCGTCTTTGTCCCTGTCGGCATCAATTATGATCGCGTTGTGGAAGATCGTAGCCTTATCAGAAAACTTGATCCTAATGCAACAAAGCGGGACAAGTGGTTTGTTATGAAAACCACCCTGGCCTTTGTCTACAAGATGCTGCTGCTTTCCCGAAAGGTACGTTGGCGCCGCTTTGGTTATGCCAGTGTCAATTTTGGTCGACCCGTTTCAGTTAAACAATACTGTGAAGTCAATCAGGTTAAGTTTGACGAAGGGGATGCAACGCAGCGCTTTGAACAGGTCAAAAAATTGGCCGATACCATCATGCAGCATATTGCCGATGTTATCCCCATCCTACCCATCTCACTGCTCTCGGAAGTTCTGTTGGAAAACAAAAATATCTGGAAAAGTGAGCTGGATATCAAGGCGACTGCCATGCAGAAGATGGAAACCCTTAAAGCCAAGGGTGCGCCCATCGATATATTACCCAGTGCGATAGAGGGCGTTATCACCAATGCTCTCAGTATGCTTAAAGGACGAAAACTGGTCGAAGCCCAGGAAAATCTAATCAGACCCAAGGAAGCATCTTTGGTCCTGTTGGAATACTACGCCAACTCCATCAAGCAATGGCAGTGAGATAAATGTCTTGTCCTTGTTGCTACAAAATTAATTCTTGATATTGGATGCTCATGAGAGACCCTATGTTCATCAGCGCTCTGGACCTTTTCAAGATTGGAATTGGTCCCTCCAGCTCACACACCGTGGGTCCCATGTTGGCTGCCCGAACCTTTTTAGAAAAAATCCCAACAGTAGAAATTCAATCAAATTCGAGGGTCCAGTGCACCCTTAAGGGCTCCCTGGCATATACGGGCAAAGGACATGCTACAGACAGGGCTATCATGTTGGGTCTTAATGACTATTCACCGCGGAATCTTGCTGGTATTGATGTGGATGTTTTAGTGGATGAGCTAAGCTCCAAAACTTATCTCACATCTCAGGAGTCTTGCCGATTTGATCCTGCAATTGACATTATTTTTGATCGCCATGAAACCCTGCCACAACATCCCAATGGGATGATCTTTGAGTTAGTCGGGGATTCGGGTGAGATACTCCTCACTGAAACTTACTTTTCCATCGGTGGTGGTTTTATCAGAGACTTGAACGATATCGACAACCTCGTGGCGCCACTGGAAATGGAGTCCGCCCTAGTCTGTCGCTTTTCTTTCGGATCTGGACATAATTTACTGAAGATGTCTAGAGATAGCGGCAAATCTATAGCTTCAATGAAGCATGTAAATGAATGTGAATATCTCTCAAAAGATGACCTCGAACAGGGGTTGGATGATATTTGGCGAGCTATGCAAACTAGTGTGGAAAATGGTCTCAAAACTGAAGGGAGCCTGCCCGGTAGTCTCAACCTTTCACGCAGAGCCAAAAAACTCCACGATCAACTCCTGGAAAATCCAGAAGACGCCAATGTTACAGATTGGCTATGTGCCTACGCCATGGCTGTCAGTGAGGAAAATGCTGCAGGGCATATGGTGGTGACAGCCCCAACCAATGGGGCGGCAGGTGTAATTCCCGCAATTTTGTATTATCTCGTGGTCCATCAAGGCGGTACTCCGGAGCAGGTCAGAGATTTTTTGCTGGTAGCCAGTGCCATTGGTGGTATCATTAAAATGAGATCCTCTATCTCTGGAGCAGAAGTGGGCTGTCAGGGTGAAGTCGGCTCCGCCTCATCCATGGCGGCTGCCGGGCTCTGTGCTGTTCGCGGTGGCACTACGGAGCAGGTTGAAAATGCCGCTGAAATCGCTCTGGAGCATCACCTGGGCATGACTTGCGACCCTGTCCATGGATTGGTGCAGGTACCCTGTGTAGAGCGCAATGGATTTGGAGCAATTAAGGCGTATACGGCTGCCTCATTGGCCAAACGAGGAACGGGACAACATTATATGTCACTGGATAACTGTCTTGTAGCTATGAAGCAGACCGGTCTGGAGATGTCAGAAAAATTTAAGGAGACCTCTCTGGGAGGCCTGGCTGTAAGCAACACAGAGTGTTAGCTAAATGGATGAGAAGAATGACCATTAAGGTAGAAGTGCTCTTTTCAGAGGGTTGCCTGCGTACGCCACTTACGGTTGAACGGGTTCAGAAGATTTCTCAAAAAATAAAAACACCAATTGATTTGACAATGGTGCAAATTGATACCTATGAAGAAATTCTAGAGTGGAGTTTTATAGGGAGTCCCACAGTCCGGGTCAATGGTTCTGATATAGACCCCTCTGCCAGAGGTGATTCCTTTGGAGGCTTCACCTGAAGAAGCTATGGGGCATCGGGTATGCCATCGGAGCAAATGATTGTAGACGCATTAGAAAGGGCAAGCAAATGATCAAGAGATTAATCATATTCACAATAGTTCTGGCGTCCATTCCGGCAGCAATTGGACAAGTCAAAACGACCATTCCGCTGAATTCACTTGATCAGGTTGAACTGGTAAATGTTGATGCCAGCGTGATGAAACATAAAGGCAAAAGTGGTCTTCAGGTCAAGGCGGCCAAAGGCACTGATGATCTCGAGACTCTGGTCATGATACCAGATGTATTATTCAAAAACGGTGTAATTGAAGTGGAAGTGTCTGGAGAGCCGGCACCTGGTGCAATACCTCAGGCCAGGGGTTTTGTTGGGCTCGCTTTCAGAGTCAGCTCTGGTGAACATTATGAGTATGAGTGCTTTTACCTGCGTCCAACTAATGCCCGTGCTGACAACCAGGTTCAACGCAATCACTCCCTGCAATACATTTCACATCCGGAGTTTCCCTGGTATCGTTTAAGAAAAGAATCGCCTGAGAAATATGAGTCATATGTTGACATGCTGCCAGGTGAATGGACGAAAATCAAAATCGAAGTATCTGGATCCACGGCGAAATTCTATGTGGGTGAGTCCCAACAACCAAACCTCATTGTAAATGACCTGAAAAGAGGTGATTCTGAGGGAGGTATCGCCCTCTGGCTACATTCTTCCACCCTGGCATACTACCGGAATCTGATAGTTAGCCCGGAGTAACCAGGAAGAATAAAACACCATGAAACAAATTGTATCCTTGACAATTATCGTTCTCACCCAGCTGGTCCTGACAGGTCCAGTATCCACCTGTTTTGCCCAGAGCTCCTATAACCCCATGCTGAATGCCCAGGAGCAAGCAAAGCTCGCAGCCGGTGAAATCATCATGCGCGAGATTGAAACAGAACATGACAAGGGACAAGCCATTGAGACCATCGGTCTGATAAAAGCATCAGGAGATACTCTAGTCCACATATTGACGGACTACGAAGCATACCCTCTGTTTATGTCTGCGGTTGATCAGGTTGAGATCGTAGATCAGGCGGGGGATGAGACCACGCTGAATTATATCTTGAGCCCCATGCTGGGTTTGGTTAAAAAATATCGTATCAAAATAGCGCCCACTAAGCTGGACGAACAGGTCTGGAAAATTGAATGGTATCTGGTTGAATGGCCTGGCTTGACCCGCCTGGAAACCATTGGGGATACCCAGGGCTACTGGCTCATTATTGAGCAAAGCCAGTACAGCTGTCTCGTTCAGTATTATGTCTATTCTGATCCAAGTCCGGTACCTTTTGGTCTCGGGGGTCTAGTAGATGCTCTGGGTCGGGACAGCATCGAAGATGTCTTTAACGAAACCAGAGAACGGGCCGAAACAATGATGGACAACCACTAACACCCGACTTAAGTCGGGTGTTAGCATAAACCCTACAGGGAGGAACACACATGGACTCACCCCTCTCAATCGCTTTGATGGTAGCCGGCGGTATCGTTGTGATCGCGGCTATTGTGATGATTGTCCGCTACTATGATAAAAAGAGAACTGAAGCCCTCCAGGCAGCCGCCCAGGCCATGACTCTGGATTTCTCAAAACTCCCTGACAGCCAGCTTTTGCCCTCTCTTAAAGCATTCCCATTGTTTTCTCATGGTCACTCAAAAAAGGCTTTCAATGTTCTGAGTGGTGTGGCGGATGAGATCGAGATCACCATGTTTGATTATCGTTATACTACAGGCGGTGGTAAAAATCAACATACCCACAATCAAACCGTGGTGTTGCTCAAGTCTGCAGTGTTGGATGTGCCACCCTTTAGCCTGAAACCCCAGAATGTATTTCACAGTATAGGAAAGGCTTTTGGGTATCAGGATATTGATTTTGACAGCCATCCCGTCTTCTCTGAAAAGTATCTCTTGCGTTCAAGCGATGAGCTGGGCATTCGCGAAGTTTTTATACCGGATATTCTGGAATATTATGAGGCGCGACCTGGTCTGAGTACAGAAGCCGGGGGAGACAGACTGCTCTTCTTTCGAGCTTCTAAAAAGGTCAAACCAGAGAATCTGCCAGCCTTCCTCAAAGATGGCTTCCATGTCTACACCCTTTTTAAAAGAGGTTCCTAGCACCTGATTTACACCAGCACCCAAACCTTCAACCCCCTTTGCGCCCTCTGCGGTTATCGCTTTTTCTATCTCAGCCCATATTTCCCCAAATACCTTCAACCCCTAACAACTAACGCCTAACTCCCAACAAAATCCTTCTTTTAAAACAGGTTGCTTGGTATACATTTACCCGAATGTATACCAATTATTGGGGTATTACTGTGGCAAAAGTGACATAATTGCACAAGTGGATAGCCACTCAATCAGGCAAATTACATTATATGACACACAAACTTACCAGCCATGACAAGGACTAACATGAAACATTTTTCGCTCATCTTTCTCGCATTTTTAATGATATCCTGCAGCTCTTCTTCCCACCTGGAGGGTGAGGCCACTGACGGTTCCTATTCAGATCACTATGAGAATGGTACCCTCAAGGAAACCGGAACAATCAAACAGGGGGGCATGCAAGGCAATTGGAAATTCTATGATCCCGAGGGGAATATTTTAGTAGACGGCTTCTACAGAGATGGAGAAATGGCTAGCAGAGATACTCTGCAACCACCCGTCACTGGTCGTGTCGGGAAATGGACATTTTATTATACCAATGGGAATGTAATGAGAGTGGGCTCATTTAAAGATGATCTCATGACTGGTTTATGGCAATTTTATAATGAGGATGGTAGTCTGGAAGGCAAGGGGCTTTATGCTGCTGGTGATGGTACGAATATGGGTAGTTCTGGAGTTCCCAGACATGGCAGGCATGGTACCTGGGAGTTTTTCTATGGAAGCGGCAAGGTTCGCTCCCATTATGAGTATGTAAACGGAACAATGCATGGAAAATCATTATCCTATTATGAAAGCGGAAACATCAGGGGTGAGTCTTTTTACAGGGATGGTAAAAAAGATAGTCTCGAATTTGGTTTGTATGATTCAGGGGAGAAGTGGTATCGCTTAAATTATGAAAACGGAGAACGCGTAGGAACTCAGAATGAGTGGCATGAAAATGGACAGGCAATGAGTACCTGGACATTTTCAGAAGGCCAGCCACACGGTAAACAAGCTGGCTGGTTTGATAATGGCGAAAAAAAGTATGAGCGGACCTTTGATCAGGGTAAAGAAACCGGGGTTTCTCAAGCATGGTTCGAAGACGGAAAGCTGCAGTACTCGGATAGCTTTATTGAAGGTGTAAAAAATGGAACGGCCAAAGCGTGGTACAAAAATGGACAGTTAAAATACACCGTTGATTACAGCGACGGTAATATTAAAAACAACATCACAATTTGGGCTGAAGATGGAAAATTATCTACTGACAGTTTTGTAAAAATTGAAACAACCCTGGGGACATTTGTGGTTGATTTATTTGAAGCTGAAGCACCCCTGCATGCTGAAAACTTTAAAAAGCTGGCCAGGAGTAATTCATTCGATGGTATCTATTTTCATCGTATAATTCCAGAATTTGTGGCCCAGGGTGGTGACCCCTTAACTCGCGATAACGAAGATCGTGAGGATGATGGAACCGGGGGTATTGGTGAAAATGTTAAAGCTGAGATTGGACTTCCACATCTGAGAGGCTCAATTGGGGCAGCTCGTGATCAAAATCCGGAAAAATCGTCAAGCGGCAGTCAATTTTATATTTGCCTGAAGGAACTACCACGACTTGATAGTGGCTACACAGTCTTTGGAACCGTATTGCTGGGTATGGAGGTTGTTGACAAAATGGCCACCTTCGAAACAGATGAAAGAGACAATCCGCTAGAGCCTATTGTGATCACCCATACTGAAGTTGCCAGCTCGTTTTAAGCAGAATTTGCAGTTGACCCACTTAAGGAGAATTTGACATATGATGGAATCAAATGTATTCCAGAGAACCACCACGACAGATGCAATTATATCAGATGCTAAATACAACCTGACCATCGGAGCCGTGCTGCTGTGGGGATTTCTCGTCAACTGGATTTTAGTTGAGACGGTTGACCCAGAATTTCTCAGGAGCATCAACATCTGGCTGTTTCTAGGCTTGTACTTTGGCTCCGTCTTTTACGGCGTTAATCTCTTCAGTAAATCCGATGACCCGGTCAAAAGTTTTATTGGATACAATTTTGTGGTCGTCCCCTTTGGTCTGGTGGTGAATCTGGTTGTCTCACAGTACAGCACCGAAATCGTAATCGAAGCGATCCAGATTACTGGCGGGGTCACTCTGATTATGATGATTCTGGGATCGGCTTACCCAGCTTTCTTCAAGAAAATCAGCGGTGCACTTGCTATGGCGCTCTTGGCAGTGATTATCGTAGAAATGTTTCAGATATTCATTCTGGGTATGCATTCGAATTGGATTGATTGGGCTGTCGCAGCCATTTTTTGCGGATACATCGGCTATGATTGGGGTCGGGCCAATCAAATCCCCAAAACCCTAGACAATGCGGTTGACAGCGCAGCAGCCCTCTATATGGACATTATCAATCTGTTCTTGAGAGTATTGAGAATTTTAGGGCGGCGCAGATAGATCTGTCGTGAGTCAAATCAACTTCGTGAGCGGGGATTAACACATGCTTCGAAAATTCATCTTGGTGTTGATATTCTTATCATCTGTCTCAAGTGAAGATATTGGGTCGTTATTTCTCGGGACCTCCTCTGTTGGTGGTGAAAACGAGTTCTATCCCAGGTCTTATGATGTTAAATATGGAACATCTGCAGGCTTTTTGATCCCAATTAGATTCCCCTATATTGAGACACATTACAAAGTAAGAGCCTCCTATCATCCTGTCCTGTCGAATCGGGTCTATGATGATATTGAATATGAATACATCTCTGCATCCAATGTTTTGCTGGTCGGTAAAAGTTTCAATGTAAAGTCAGTTTCACTCTTACCCCAGGTCGGCCTGGGTTTACTCTATGAAGTTATCCATCATGAGTGGGAATATGGGCATATGTACAATTTACTTTTTGTAGATTACTCATTAAAACTCAACCTGCCCTCGATTCAAGAACGCTGGGGACTGCTTTTTAATCTGGAGCATGGGATTGATTCCTCAAATCCAGGCTATAGTCCGGAGATTAGATTTCACGTGTCATTGGTGTTTACTTACTGAAAAATTACAGGGTTACAATCAAAGGGGGTTTAAAGATGTATAGAACCACCGGACTTTTACTCACATTTCTACTGATTGGATGTTCTGATCCTGACACCAAGACCCACGACCTCGCTCTTGGTGAGGCTGTTCTGACGATAAATAACATTGAATATCTCGCAGAAGCCAGTCTTGGAACAAGACTTCTTGGAGAGACAGAATACGAGCAAATATCACTGTTTGTTTCGGACTCGTTGTCTATTGACATCCTAAACCAGGAATTTAAGGAGGGCTTTGTCAGTTGGTCGGGCGAGGCCTTCACCTCGGAGGGCACCATGCTTTTTATGAGGCACCATGCCATGGCCGGGTATGGTCCAACCCAGGGCTTCCTGATAATAGGTGATATTTCGGACTTGACTATCTCGGGGAGGTTCGATATGGAGTTATACAATTTTGCCTCCAGTTGCTACCAATGCCCCCAGGATGAAGTAAGTGTTGAAGGTCAATTTTTAGCGGTGATGCAGTAATCAGCACCAATCATTCGATTCAGATTAAAAGAGGATATCCGTCAAGTGGTTTTGCGACGGGGCAGGATAAACTGATAAAGTTGTGCTGTAAAATAGATAATGACCCCCAAACCAAGCATGTTGATATCCAACCAGGGATAGTATGAAAGTAGCCAGGGAAAAAGCTTCAGGAGCAAATTGAACATTAATGAAGCGGTCACGGCAAGAATCAAAGCTTTGCGCTGGACCTCCAGAGCAAAGGCGTCTCTTGTCAGGGGAAAGAAAGGTTTTGATGGATCTGCTGGAAACCAACCGGAGTGAAGATAGAAAACAAAAAGACCAAATATTGCCAGAAACCAGAGGGCTGCCTGTAAAGTGAAACCCATATTCCCAAAGCAAAAAAGACCAGTAATTGCTGCGCGAGATATATAGTAAGGGATGTAATTGATACTCATTTCTTTGCTCCTCTTAATCGGAATAGGGCATGCAGGTCAGCATCCAAAGCCTGGCTTATACGCAGAGCTGTCTCAATGGTGGGAAGAAATCGTCCACCTTCAATGGCCACAATGGATACCCGAGAAACACCCACAAGCGTGGCGAGTTGATCCTGGGTTAAACCTTGATTCTTTCTTTTTTCGCGGACGCTATTTGAGACTTGATCATGTGGCATGTGTTAAGTATACTTAACAAAATGAAAATGTCAAGTATAATTATCATTTTAGGATGATCTGGCTATGAAAAATATTTCAGTCCTCTTGTTGTTGGCCGCTCTACTCGTCTCCTGTGAATGTCTCGACTGTAAACCCTTGCTGATAGATTTCCATTACATCAACCACACCGATACGGTAGTCGAGATAAGTATCGACTACGGAAGTATACCCATAAATCCAGTTGATGAACGCGTTGAGCCCGCAGACACCCTGAAGCTTGAATATGCCGAAGCTGAACTGGAAGAGGGCATCTTTGGTGAGCATGTTTCTACCAGATTCAAGTTCATGTCAACAACTGCCACATGCCTCACTTACTCGGGCGCAACAAATGATTCACTGCCAGATCCCCGCGCTGAAGATGATTGGACGCAGAACCAAACGGCCCGGGAGTTTGTGATTGATTTCTCTCTTTATAGCTATGTGGATTATTGCGAAAGGTAAAAATAAATGCGAATAAATTGATGTTTGGTACACATCAGATAACGAAAATTTCTGGTGTATATTACCAGGCCAGAACAGACGACTAATTTTTTAGCATAAATAAGACAGGGAAAAGGAGGGCAGGAGTGAGTAAAGCAAAACTGGTTGCGATTCTTCTATATTCGATAGTAGTGCTTATCACAGCTGGGGCAGGACTACAATTCATGACGGCCACACAGTATTTTGACTATCACGCCCAGGCCAGCGGGCTTGATTGGTACAGCCTGAATCCCGACCTGCAAATGCTGATTCTGGCGGGCTTCAAGGTAACTGGATCTGGCTTTTTAACGGTGGCCTTAAGCTTATCCCTGATAATCATTTTTTCATTTACAAAACATGCTGAGAGTTGGTCGGATGTAGCCATTCCCCTAGTCGGACTTGTCTTCTGGTCGGTTGTATTATCCACAACCCTCATGGTCTTTTCTGCAACTGGGGCTGCAGCGCCCTGGGGTACCAGTTTGTTTTGTGTAATAGCCCTGTTGGTAGGTTTGTTTATTTCACAACGTGAGTTAAAACAGACAGAAACATCCAATTGAGTAAAAATATATCCAGGCGAAACGGGGATAGTATCTAACAATTATTTGGGAGGGGATTCATGAATTCAGGCAAAACAGGAGCGAGTAGGTGGCTTCGGCTTGCTTTGTTTGTGTTCCTTTTTTGCTGCTTCAGTGCGGAAAAGCTCCAGTCTCAGACCCCACTATTTTTAGGTGAAGACCTGGTCTTTTATGTGAGTGATTCACTATGTGTTCTGCGAGGGGAATATCATTTTCTCAACCCCGGAATGACCCCCCTCAAAACCCGACTATTTTATCCCTTCCCCATAAGTGAGGATTTACCCTTTCCCGATAAAGTCGAAGTTCGTTCCATGGAATCAGGAGTCCACCTGCCTCTGCTGGGAGGTGACGGAGGAGTGTCTTTTGTGTTGGAAATGGATTCCCTCGCACAATCCAGCATTCATGTGGAATACTGGCAGACAGCAGAAAGCCACATCTTTGAATATATTTTGACCACGACACAAGCATGGAGTCGTGCGCTGGAATGGGCAAACTATGAGATCCATGTTCCAGAACATCTCGAACTAGAATATTGTTCTCTGGATTTGGATACCAGTTGGGTGGAAATCGAGAAAAGGGTATACTCAATATACAGAGAGAACTATCTTCCAGTTAAAAATTTTGAGATTAGATGGGGGAACAAAGAATGAAACAATTATCTAGGTATCTGCTGGTGGGCCTGTGTGTCTTGATTCCATGGCAGTTAGTACAAACCAATCCCATAGCATTAAAGTTTATGTCTGAGCTACAGCTTGATGCTCAAAATCCAGCGGAATGGACAATTGAAATAAATGTGGTATGGTCACCGGCAAATAATATGGATGGTTGGTTTATCACAACAGCCAGTGATACTGCACTTCTTGATTCAGGGATTCTGTTAAGCGAAGGTGCCTATATTGTTATCCGGCGTGACAGCTTGGAATCTCCCTTGTATCTGCGAACATCCGGGGAAATAATAACCCTCTATGATAATTCAGGTCAGTGGATGGATGAATTGCGTTATGGCAATGTTGAGTATGCCGAAGCACCCAGCCCGCGCCAGGGACAAAGCATATGTCTGGACTACGACTGGTACCACTATTGGTATGTTGATAGCTCTCCCACGTTTGGATATGAAAATGATACAGAGGGTGCCATGAGTACCATAGAGGGGCACGTGTATAATGCCGGAGGGTTTCCACTGTCTGGAGTCACAGTGAGACATGACTATACGAGCTATCAGCAAGACTCCATCTATGTTTTGACTGATATAGCTGGCTATTATTCAATTGATAAAAGAGCAAGGTCTCATCATTTTGACGCTCATCTAGTAGGTTATGCTTCAGTCGACACCACTTTTCAAGCCTGGCCAGATACCACACATCAGGTTGACTTTTATTTGAGCCCTGAAATGAGCATCGATGAAGAAGAATTGCAAATTCCAGAACAGCTGGAACTTAAGCAAAACTATCCCAATCCTTTTAATGCCTCCACTTCAATTCAGTTTGGATTACCCTCAGACGGTCAGGTCAGTATTCATGTTTTGAAACTGGATGGAAGTCATGTGGCCAACGTGATGAGTGAATATATGTCGGCGGGTAGACATACAGTTAGCTGGGATTCCTCAAATATCCCAAGTGGAATATATTTCTATAAACTGCAGCTTGGAGAAATATTCATCTCGAGGAAAATGATCCTGCTGAAATAGCCCTCACAATATGTTTTATAGGCTCAACATGTATTTACTTGAGTGTGTAGCGATGTGATACAGTTTGTGTTTGAGTTTAATGTTTGTTCACATAAAACAATGGAGCTTTAGCTTAAAACTCTAGTCGCTGAATGCAAGCTCAGCTTTTCCTTTGAGATGACGAGGATTGACAGTGCAAGAAAAACTATCAAATCTTAAAGCGGAGAAAAAATGAAGAATTTGAAAATCACTCTGCTTCTCGTCGGTCTATTTCTGTTTCCCATAATTGGTTTAGCAAACGATGTGATTAAAGACGACCCCGAGCAAAACATCTCAGAGACAGAGTTTCAAACACGAAGGCTGGAGATGGTTGAAAAGCAGATCAGGAAACGAGGGATAAGAGATCGAGTTATTCTGGATTCTTTCCGCAAGGTTCCACGCCACCGGTTTGTGCCTGAGGATCTTAAGTATCTGGCCTATAATGATCACCCCCTTCCCATTGGTGAAGCGCAAACCATCTCTCAGCCATATATCGTAGCTTTTATGACAGAAGCTCTAAATTTGTCACGCAGCGATAAAATTTTGGAGATTGGGACAGGTTCTGGTTATCAAGCGGCCATCCTGGGCGAGCTATGCGATAGTGTATTTACAATTGAAATAATTGCCTCACTGGGGAATCGGGCAAAACTGCTGCTGGAAGAATTAGATTATCAAAATATAAAAGTAAAAGTTGGTGATGGCTACCTGGGGTGGGAAGCATACGCACCTTTTGATGCGATCATAGTAACCTGCGCACCAACACGGGTACCATCAAACCTGAAAAACCAACTAAAGGAGGGTGGTCGCATGATCATCCCAGTGGGTTCTTCTTACAGTCAAAATTTGGTATTATTGCGGAAGGCTAACAATCAATTGCTTGAAGAAAAAATATTACCAGTGCTCTTTGTTCCCATGGTGGACCCGTCCGGAAAAAAATATTGAGGTTTTTCATGGGTGTCCTTGGAGGGTGAGGACCGGCAGAGCATCTAGCTTTCCCCTTGACAACCCAGACCCCAAAAAGCATTTTAGCAAATATTTCAACAGCATGAACAAATAGAACAGCAGTATTTAGACTAAAATAATGATATTTTCAGAAAGAAGGGTTATTGTGAAAAACGTGTTTTTTAAGGTAACAATATTGCTGCTGGTGTTCTCGCATCAACCAGCTCTGGCACAGTTTTCAAAATTGAAGCTGAAGGCTCCTAAGAAGCCAACCGTAGTCTACGATCGCATGGATGTTAAATCTATCAACATGAAGAAGGCCAGGGTTGAATTTGTGTATATCGTCACCAATCCAAATTCTTTTGGGGTTGACCATATCCTGGCGGACTACGAGTTCTTCTTGAAAGGCAAGCCTACTGCAAAAGGCAAAGATGTAAAATTCACTATCCCCGCTAAGAGTAAGCAGGAATTCAAATTACCCCTTGAGATAAATTATTTAGATGCCTTCAAGTCAGCCGGGGCACTAACAAAAGCCATCGCGGGAGGGAAAAAGAGCATTCCCTTCCAGATGGATATCACCTTCAAAATAGAGCTAAAGGTGCTTAAGTTCGATATTCCTATTACGACTAAAGGCGATCTTCCCTTGCCCAAGCCCAAGTCTGTCAAAAAAATGAAACTCAAGAAAAAGAAGCTGAAATTTTAGGCCGACCCAAAATACAAGAGAGTATTACTTCTTGACAATCCAGCCGCACGGCCCTAGTTTGAACACATGTCAGTTAAAGATGAACATATGTTCAGGACTTTATGGGCCAGCTAGTTATAGATAGAAACCTGCTTTTGTTGGAGGCCGCCCGTCTCTACTATGAGCACAATCTCAACCAGGCCCAGATCGCCACGAAGCTGGATGTCTCTCGTCCAGGTGTTTCCCGCTTACTGCAGGAAGCCCGGGATGCCGGTATTGTCAAAATTCAAATTGTAGATCCAGGTGCCAATGGTACGCGACTGGAAGTCGCCCTCCGCGAGAAATACTCACTCCGGCATGTCGTGGTAGTACCCTCAGGTCCCAGTGATGCAGTCCTTAAGTCCAGACTTGGCTCAGCCCTGATTAACCTTTTAGACAACTTCCTGGCTGAAAATACTACGCTGGGTGTATCCTGGGGCTCAACCCTTCAGGCAGCTACTGAACACCTCAAGCCTCGTTCCGTGGACAACATGACTGTTGTTCAGCTTAATGGAGGCGTTTCCAAGGCAGAGCTAGACACCCACGCCAGCGAGATTGCCAGACGTATAGGCGATAACTATCATGCCATCCCATATTTACTACCCCTACCAGCTATTGTAGACACGCCTGAACTCAAGCAGGCCATAATTTCTGATCGTCACATCGCCAAAACATTGAAACTGGCCCGGGAAGCTGACATAGCTGCTTTTACTATCGGAGCCTTTGGCTCCAAATCCGTATTGGTTCAGGCCGATTATTTTGAAGAAACTGAGGTCCAGGCCCTGATTGAACAGGGAGCCGTAGCTGATATCTGTTCACGTCTCATCAAAGCTGATGGCAGTATTTGTTCACCTGAACTGGATGATCGTACCATTGGCATCGAGCTGGAAGAGCTCAAGGCCAAGCCCTATTCAATCGCAGTTGCCGGGGGTGCCGAAAAAGCGCAGGCTATCAAGGCAGGATTGGCCGGGGGCTATTTTTTTAGTCTGATTACAGACGAAGATGTTGCAGCAATACTATTAGGCGAGGATTAACATGAGTATTTCTATTGCTTTAGGAGCTGATCACGGTGGTTTCCCCCTCAAAGAGGCCATCAAGAAATTCCTGGAAAAGGAAGGCTATCAGACCATTGATTGTGGGACTGATTCCACAGAAGCTGTGGATTATCCGGTTTTTGCAGCCAAAGTTGCTCGCAAAGTGGCTTCTGGAGAAGCCCGCTTTGGTGTTATCGTCGATGGAGCCGGGATCGGATCTTCAATGGCGGCCAATAAAATTGCTGGGGTCAGGGCTGCGCTGTGTTATGACCTCTCCAGCGCTAATAATGCCCGGGAACACAATGATGCTAACGTTCTGACCCTGGGGTCAGGCTTAATTGGCTCATCGTTAGCCCAACAAATCGTCAAAAAATTTATTACCACGGAATGTACCGAGGATCGTCATTTAAAACGCGTAGGCATGATCGATGATCTGCAAACGCCAAAGGAAAAATCAGAAGCTATGGAAACAAATTCAAAGGATCAGAGCCTGGAATCACTCAGTGATGCAGATATTCTGAAAATTGCCGAGCGGGTAGGTCAGATAGTTCAATCCAGCGCCGGCAATGTGACCCCCAATCAACAGCCTGCCAGCAGTCACGACCACCAGGATACGGACATGGTTTGCCATTGTGGTGTGTGTGCCGAAAAGCAGCCCGACACCTATCGCAAGTTTATGGACTTCGGTGTTGAGCGTCTGGGCATCCATGATGCCACAGGTGCAGAATCAGTACCAGAAGATGTAGCCAAATGTATTGATCATACCATCCTCAAGCCTGACGCCACAGAAGATGATATTAAAACCCTGTGTGCCGAAGCTGATGAATTTCAGTTTGCTACTGTGTGTATCAGTCCCAGTTATGTACCCCTGGCTGCCAAAGAATTAGAGAACTCTAGCGTCAAGGTTTGTACAGTAGTTGGATTTCCATCAGGAGCTCATCATCCCACCATTAAAGCCATGGAAACCCGTCGGGCTATCCGGGATGGTGCCGAAGAAATCGATATGGTTATCAATGTGGGAGCCCTGAAGAGTGGCAATGATGAGCTGGTCTATCGTGATATCCGCATGGTCTGTGAAGCCTGTGAGGATGGTGGGGCCATTTCAAAAGTAATCATTGAAGCAGCGCTACTTAACGATGATGAGAAAGTTCGCGCCTGTACCCTGGCCAAAAAAGCCCGGGCGGACTTTGTTAAGACCTCAACCGGTTTTGGACCCCATGGTGCCACGGCAGCAGATGTTGAATTGATGGCTCGTACGGTTGCTCATACAGGAATCGGAGTCAAAGCCGCCGGTGGAATCAGATCTTTTGAAGATGCCCAGGATATGATCAAAGCCGGGGCCACAAGAATTGGTGCCAGTGCCGGTATCGCTATTGTGAAAAAAGCCCGAACTATAACCATGTCGAGCTAATTGAGTTCTAGCCACAGATTGACACTGATTAACACAGATTTGAAAAGCGTAAATTGGTAAAAGCTAAAGTGAGGGAATTATAAATGAGTGTAGACCTAAGATCATATGTCTTTCTAGATAACTTACAACCCCAGCATGCTGCTTTCTTTTGTACCATAGCCAGGGGCTTTCTGCCCTTAACCGGCATGGCATCGCTGTATGTTGAAATTTCACCAGGAATCGAAATTAACCGTATAACTGACATCGCCTTAAAGTCCACTAACGTGACACCAGGACTCCAGATTGTGGAGCGTCTTTATGGTTTGCTTGAAATCCATTCATTTTCACAGGCTGATGTCCGACAGGCTGGAACAGCAATTCTTGATGCCCTTGAGTTAAAGGAAGCTGACCGTTGGAAACCTAGGGTTGTCTCGAGTCAAATTATACGCAATATCGATGATCATCAGACCCAGCTGATCAACCGTATGCGTCATGGCAACATGATCATACCAGGTGAATCCATGTACGTCATGGAATGTGTGCCGGCAGCTTATGCCGCTCTGGCAGCCAATGAAGCAGAAAAAGCCGCTGACATCAATATTCTCGAAGTGCGTGCGACTGGCAGCTTTGGTCGTGTGTATCTAGGTGGAGATGAGAAAGATATCGATGTGGCCTGGCGGGCAGCTGAATCTGCCTTAGAAAATGTGGATGGTCGGATCCAACCGGAGAAGAAATAAAAATTTGAATAAAATAACGCAAAGAAATAACAAACAGGAGGCAATAAAATGTCTGAAGCTCTAGGAATGTTAGAAACCAGAGGATATCCCGCAGCAGTTGAAGCGGCAGATGCCATGGTAAAGGCTGCCAAAGTTGAATTGGTAGAATATGAAAAAACGGGTGGCGGTTATGTAACCGTTGTGATCCGAGGTGATGTTGCTGCCGTAAAAGCAGCTTGTGATGCTGGCCGTGCCGGTGCAGCCCGTGTTGGTGAGATTGTTGCCGTTCATATCATTGCTCGTCCTCATCCAAATGTGGACTCAGTTTTACCTCTCGGTCGCAACAAAGAAGGTAAGGCCGAACTGGCCAAAAGATCCTAACCCAGAGGTGACCCTATGATCCTGGCAAAAGTTGTTGGGACTGTTGTGGCCAGTCAGAAAGAGCCCAGTATGGACGGACTCAAGTTTCTGACCCTGCAACAGGTCGACATAAATGGTAAGGCCAAGGGCGGATTTGTCATTGCGGCAGATGCCATGGGCGCTGGAGCCGGCGAAATGGTTCTGTATGCCAGTGGTAGCTCTGCCCGCCAGACCAAAGTCACCGAGAACCGTCCCTGCGATGCTGTGGTGATGGCCATTGTTGATAATTGGGAGATTGACGGAAAGCTCAAGTACAAAAAAGGGCGGGATGATTAACACCCCGTTTATGGCTTGTCCTGTAACCCTTCGAGTACCTCAGGGAGACAAGCCAATCAAGTTTCGTCATGCTGAGGCTCTCGAAGCACGACGAAAATGTAGGTATCGGAGGTAGGACATGTCAAAGTTGACAGACAGTCAAGTTGACCTCATAGCAACCAGAGTAGCCTCGCTACTGAACCCGGGGCAAAACCCGGAACCCATTGATGCGCCTGTGGTTCCAGATCTAGGTCAAGCGGGTCAGGCCCATTATGGCGTCTTTGCCACAGTGGATGGGGCCGTAAAGGCCACTCGCGTAGCCTATGAAGCCCTGAACAAGCTAACTTTGGAGCAAAGAGTCACCATAATTGACAGCATTCGCGCTAAAATGCGAATCCATGGTGAAGATCTGGCCCGACAGGCACATACTGAGACGGGCATGGGTCGTTATGAAGATAAAGTTCTCAAGAACCAGCTGGTCACTGAAAAAACTGAGGGCCCAGAAGCCTTGATACCAAAGGCTTTGTCTGGTGACAGTGGTCTGACTTTAACAGAGTGGGCACCTTATGGAGTCATCGGCTCAATTACACCCAGCACCAACCCTACTTCTACAATTATCTGTAATACTATTGGAATGTTGGCCGCCGGAAATGGCGTGGTTTTCAATGTCCACCCCATGGCCAAGGAAACCAGCATTCTCAACGTAGAACTCATCAATGAAGCCATTATTGAAGCAGGTGGACCTCCCAACCTGGTGACCACTTTGGCGTCCCCCACGATTCAGAGTGCCAACGAGCTCATGCACCACAAGGGTGTGGATTTGTTGGTGGTTACTGGTGGTGAAGCGGTGGTTAAGGCTGCCATGTCCAGCGGTAAACGGGCACTTTGCGCGGGGCCAGGTAATCCTCCCGTGGTTGTGGATGAAACTGCAAATATTGAACAGGCCGCAGCTGACATTATCAGGGGCGCCGGTATGGACAATGGTATTATCTGTGTCCTTGAAAAAGAGGTTTTTGTGGTTGAATCCGTAGCGGATCAACTACTGGCCGCCTTTCCACGGCATGGAGCCGTCGTATTGAAGTCCCATGAAGTCAATCAGCTGGAAAAAGTGATTTTCGAGAAGACCAATGGCATGCGTAAACCTGGTGTCATGAACAAAGAGATGATTGGTAAAGATATTCAATACATCCTTTCCAAGATCGGGATGCAAGTGGCGGATGATGTGCGTATTGCTATCATGCCTGTTTCTGTGGGCCATCCTTTGATTTGGACTGAACAGCTTATGCCCGTGCTACCATTGGCGAGAGTCCCCAATGTGGATCAAGCCATAGACCTGGCTAAAGCGGCTGAACACAATTTTCGTCACACCGCTGTCATTCATTCTACAAACATCAATAATATGAGTCATATGGCTCGGATGATGGGTTGCAGTATATTTGTTAAAAACGGTCCCACCCTGGCTGGTTTAGGCTATGGCGGTGAGGGCTATACTTCCTTTTCAATTGCCAGCCCCACCGGTGATGGACTCACAGGACCTCCTTCCTTTGTCCGTCCCATCCGTTGCGTTCTGGTTGATAACTTCAGGATCGTCTAATGAAACCACAAGACGCACTGGCTCTCATCGAGCTCGACAGTATTCCAGCTGGTATTCTCACTGCAGATGCCATGCTCAAAGAAGCACCCATCGCCGTTCTGAAATCCGGAACCGTTCATAACGGTAAATATCTGATTCTTGTTGGTGGCAGTGTTGCCTCCGTGGGAATGGCTTTTGCCAAAGGTATGAGCAGGGGCCAGGATCATCTTCTAGATGCAGTATTTCTGCCAGATATTCATGAAAGCGTGTACCAGGCCTGTTTAGGCAAGAGAATGACCTGCGGGTCGGAAGCATTGTCCATCATGGAAGTGTCCACGGTGGCTGCCATTCTCCAGAGTTCTGATGCAGCCATGAAGGGTGCTGAAGTCAAATTGGTTGAATTGCGCCTGGCTGACGATCTCGGTGGCAAGTCCATTGCCATTTATGCTGGGAAGGTGGAAGATGTGGAAATGGCCATCAACATCTCTGAAAAAACGGTGGAGAAGCCAGAGAATATTCTGTCACAGAGTATTATTCCTCATATTGATCCCGAATTAGCCAAGCAAATCAACGCCTCCACCTATTTTTCAAAATCAGATTTGTCAAAACTTGATGGTGCTGAGTAATGCTCCTGGGTAAAGTTATCGGAACGCTGACACCAGCAACTATCTATGATGGTCTGGAGGGGGTACCCATGCTTATGGTGCAACCCCTGGACAAGCATCAGATACCAGAAGACGAACCCATGGTAGCAGCTGATCCTACCAGAATGTGCGGTCCTGGTGAGCTAATCTATTATGAAAGCTCCCGTGAAGCCGCCCTCCTGTGTGATCCCTGGTTTGTGCCTGTTGATCATGCTATAGTGGGCATTGTCGATGACATCCAGATCGTGAGGGAGCCATGATCCTCGGTAAGGTCTGTGGAACCATACATTCCACCATCAATCACCAATTTTATGACAGCAAACGCCTGCTAGTTGTTGATAAACTGGATGCATATCTTAAACCTACTGGTAAATACCTCATCTGTATTGACCAGGTTGACTCAGGTGTGGGTGAGACTGTTCTGATGCTGGATGAAGGCAATGGTGCCCGACAGATTGTCGCTGATGACAATGCACCCCTCCGCTCGGTTATTGTAGGTATTGTCGACGACGTACATCTCTCCTAAACCGTCATGCTGAGCACCGTCGAAGTATGACAGATCCTCAAAATCATTTCCTTTTACAGTAAGCTGTTGATAGTTCTGGCAACTGATCAAACTTTTCATTTATCAGTGCAATCTTTTTTGCCCTTCGCCAGCCTTTAATCTGTTTTTCAAGCAATATAGCATCTTGAATATCTAGTTCATCAGATACCCACACCAACTGGAACGGTCTTCTCTTCGAAACGTATGTAGTAGTCATGCCTTCATGGTGTTCTGCGAGACGCCGCTCAATATCATTCGTGATGCCTGTGTAAAATGAGTGATCAGAACATTCAAGAATATATACATATCCTGTTTTCATAATAAATCCTTAGCTGTGGTTTGATTTCTTAAACATACTCTTGACAGATTATGAGTTCAATAGTGAAAAGCCACCCTTCGACGGGCTCAGGGTGACGAGCAGTGTTTACGCAGGAGAGAATATCTGCTTAAACCCATAAATCACCTTGGTGAACCACCTCTCGCAGTCTATCCTGCGACGACTATAACTATGGGACAGACGAAATGAATGATGCAGACCAGAGAGTTGTAAAAAAGGGTGACAGTATTGAACTGGAAATCGAAAGCTTGGCTTTTGGAGGCAAGGGTGTTGCCAAAGTAGACGGACTCGCCATCTTTGTCGAGCGAACGATTCCCGGTCAAAAAGTCCTAGCCCGTATTGTTAAAAAGAAGAAGAGTTTCGCTGAAGCTTATCCTCTCGAAATTTTAAAAAAAGCCCCTAACGAGATTGAAGCGAAGTGTCCTGCGTTTGGTATCTGTGGCGGTTGTCGTCTTCAGAACCTGGAATACGATGATCAGCTCCTAGAAAAGACCCGTCAGGTTCGTGATCTGGTACAGCGTGTTGGTGGTTTTACAGATTTTGAAGTACCCACGGCATTGCCATCACCGACAGCTTTCCACTATCGCAACAAAATGGAATTCACATTCACACCAAGTCCCTGGCGTAATCATCCCGATGATGAGGACGAACCCATCGGTCTGGGTCAACACATCCCCGGTCGTTTTGACAAGATTGTTCATATCGAAACCTGCTATCTCCAGAAACCCATCATGAATGATATCATGAATTTTGTATTCGCTTTTGCACAGGAGCATGGCTGGGAAGCTTATAATAATAGAACCCATGTAGGCTGGGCGCGGAACCTGGTCCTACGCTACGGCGAGCATACCGATGACATCATGGTCAACCTGGTTACCAAGACCTATGAAAAAGAACATATGCAGGTTTTTAAACAAGCCATTATGTCTGCTTTTCCCCAGATTAGCACTCTGATTAACAGTATTACCGCTAGATTATCTGATGTTGCCATTGGTGAAACTGAGGTTTTCCTTCATGGACCAGGCAGCATCAAAGATCGTCTCGGCGAATCTGAATTTGAAATTTCCGCCTCTTCCTTTTTCCAGACCAATACCCGCCAGGCTGAAGTGCTCTATGCCGAGGCATTAAAGGGTACCGACCTCAAAGGTGGGGAAGTGGTCTATGATCTCTATTGTGGCACGGGTACTATCGCATTGTTCCTGGCCAAGCAGGCTAAAAAGGTGTATGGCTTTGAGTTGATTGCCAGCTCAGTCAAGAATGCCCGTAGAAATGCCAAAGCTCAGGGTTTTGAAAATGTTGAATTCATTCTGGGAGATCTCAAAGATGTCCTTTCACAGAATGTTGACCGCATTGAACCAGCTGATGTGATTGTGGTAGATCCTCCACGCGCAGGCTTGCACCAGAATGTGGTGGATGATATTCTCAAAGTCGGACCCAAGAAGCTGGTCTATGTCTCGTGCAATCCCTCCACTCTGGCTCGCGACCTGAAGCTCTTCTGTGAAAGCGATTACGAACTTCTTAGTGTCCAGCCTGTGGATATGTTTCCACATACCACCCATATTGAGACTGTAGCACAACTTATCAAAAAATAAATCCCGCTAGTCGTTATCGATGGAAGGCTTACAATAACCCCCGACTTAAGTCGGGGGTTACTTACAATATTATTGTTTCGTGGCAGTCAACTCGTAACAGGCTGCCCCATACCAATCATTCCCTGCCGCTTCGCACTCTGTCATGGTCACACCATCGATTTCTTCACCCATATCATCTTCACAATAGGCGTCTTCACTGGCTACAATGGTGAAGGTGTCACCGCTAAGGTCAACAGTGGCACATTCACCTTCAATGCAAAGCTGGTCCCCATCGATCTCCCAGGACACTGTTTCTGTGTCGGTCATTCCAAAAACTGTAGTTGAAACATCTGCAGTTCCATCAGCATTAAAAGTGTAATCCATGGTAATTCCAAAAGCCACAGCTAGACCCCAACCTGTATAGTCCAGATCGCCTGAGCAATCTGCATTGGCGAACTCGCCCATGTTGGTGATGCTCCAGTCACCCAATACTTCATCGTTGAGTGTTACATCATCAGTATCATCTTCACAGGCAATCAATGCCAGACAACAGATCAAAACAGTTAAAAACTTCATGTCTACTCCTTTTTAATGAATGCCCCCCACAAAGGAGGTGTAATTGTCTAATGATGATTTTTAAGATACCCACAAGTATATAGGGTACTTGACAATTATCAACAGAAAGGTGATCAAATTTAATTCTACTCCGTAGAAGCAGCGTTATTATTCTTATCTTTGCGATCAAAGGTCTATCGAGATTTGCTGGAGAAATAAGACAATAATGGGGAGGGCTAGTTCATGACTCAAGGCTTGATTTTATCAACAACGAAAATCATGCTGAAAACCATTATGGCTTCAAGCCTTATTGTTTGGGCTAAATCCCGTTTTCGAAGAAATTCCTATTAACCCGGCATAAATGCCGGGACAGTGGGATGTCAAAAAAAAGACCTTTGTAACCTCTGCGTTCTTTATGGTTTATATGTTACCCCCTCCGTTTTCACGGAACAAACGTCTGATTTTATCATATATTCACACGATATTTACGAGGGTAAGATCAATTGGGATAGATCAAACTGGCGTGGCTATCAATAAAAGAATGAAACGAAATACATACTCGCCTCAAAACATTTCCACAAGGAGTTGAATGTGAAAAAAAGTACTATCATACTTATAGCCGTCGTCGTCGTGATTTTCTTCATGATCTCTAGCGCTATCGGTAAATACAATGCCATGGTTACCCTGGAAGAGGGGGTTGATGCTTCCTGGGCTCAGGTAGAAAACGTCTACCAGCGTCGTGCTGATCTTATTCCCAATCTGGTAGCCACTGTAAAAGGTTACGCAGAGCACGAGCAGGAAACTTTTACTGCTGTGACAGAAGCCAGATCCAAAGTGAATAACATCAATGTGGAGGGCATGGCTAATAACCCACAAGCGTTACAGAACTTTCAGCAGGCCCAGGGTCAGCTGTCAAGTGCCTTAAGTCGCCTCATGGTGGTGGTTGAGAAATATCCTGATTTGAAAGCCAACCAGAACTTTCTGGATCTCCAGACCCAGCTGGAAGGCACTGAAAACCGGATAGCTGTTGAGCGTAATCGCTTTAACAAAGTTGCTCAGGGCTATAATACCATCATCCGACGTTTCCCTGGATCGATCTATGCCGGGATGTTTGGCTTTGACCGTAAAGCGTATTTTGAAGCTGAGTCTGGATCTGAAATAGCCCCTCAGGTAGAATTCTAAAAAAAGCAGTAGACAGTATCAAAAAGTGTAAGGGCGCATTGCAATGCGCCCCCACCCCCAAGAGCAAAGAATAATTCTTATGACCAAAATCAAATCTAGTATAATCCTGCTTTTTTTACTCGCCACGACCCTCCTCGCCGATGGCATTTTCCCCGATCGCATCAACAAACAGGTAAATGATTGGGGTGACCTGCTCTCTTCCACACAAGAAAGTCAGCTGGAACAGGCTCTCCGCAAATATGAAGACGAATCATCAAATCAGATTATAGTCGCTACCTTTACCTCACTGGAAGGTGAGAGTCTTGAAGATGTCTCAGAAAGGATGTTTTCTAGCTGGAATCTTGGTCAGAGCGGCAAAGATAACGGAGTGCTGCTCAGCATTTTTAAAAAGGAACGCAAAATCCGTATTGAAGTTGGCTATGGACTGGAAGGCGCACTACCTGACATCACAGCCGGCAAGATCATCCGCAATGAGATAACACCCTATTTTAAAGATGGACGCTGGTATGAGGGCATTGTGAGCGGCTTACAGGGTATTATTCAAGCCACGACAGGTGAATACACAGGCACAGGTTCTCGGCCTAGTGGTCAGCGCAAGAAAAACAGCAGTCCTCTTGGTATATTATTTCCCCTGATCATCTTCATGTTGCTGGGTCGTGGACGTATGGGCGGCCTAGGTGGATTTTTTCTGGGTTCCATGATCGGTTCCTCTATGCGCGGTGGTCGTGGAGGTGGCTTTGGTGGCGGAAGCGGCTTTGGAGGTGGTGGTTTCTCCGGAGGGGGCGGCTTTGGCGGCGGTGGAGGAGCATCCGGCGGCTGGTAAGTCTCTGGACATTGAGCTTGCCTGTGGGGGCGTAGCTCTCGGAGCAAAGACCCATCGAAATGTCCATCCAGGCACGTCCAGGTTAGGATTCGAATCCTAATCTAGAAAATAAACGGTTTAATTCTTTTTGCCCAGACCTGGTAACCCGCTTGATTGGGATGTAGTCCGTCACGAGTGAGGTCCGGATTGATATATTTGGTATCTCCCATGAAGTGCGGATACAGATTGATAAACACGAGCTCATTTTCCTGAGCCAACAGTTCCAGAAAAACATTCACCCGCTTAATCTGATCAGGCGGACAATTTTTCCAGCGCGGCGATGTGGGTAAAATGGAGTGCATATAGATATCCGTTTCTGGTAGGCTTGTTACCAGTGTATCCACCAGGGCGATAAACATCGATATCAAATACTCATCACTGCGCTTATCACCAATATCATTTATCCCAATCATGAGGAAAAGCTTTTTAGGCTTTAAATTCAAAGCTGAGTTGTCCAGACGCTGAATTAACCCATCGAGATGATCGCCTACGATACCTCGATTTGCAAACTCATGCCCTGGAAAAAATGTCTCAAGATCAAAGCCCTCAGTAATTGAGTTTCCTAGAAAAACATTGTCGGGATGACCGATACTGTCCATCTCAATATTGAACTGTTGGTTTCTGGATTGCCAGTGTTCAGTACGTTCACGGTTCTGTGAAAAGAGTGAGCTGACACTGAGTAGTACGCACAGGAGTGCCAGTGAGGGCGTTCTGTAATACAGGCCAATCGGTTTTATATTTTCAGACACAAGGGACAATCCTCAGATATTTTTCAGGGATGATATCCACAATTTTTTGAACAAGACTTCGGGCTGCAAAAAAGCTTAAGCCAAGACCCATACACGCAAACAGAAAAGCGGATAACTCACGAGGCAATATATCCTGAAAAGGCAAGACATAACCCAAAAACAAACCGCTGAGAAAAGCTGCCATTGGCAGTCCAAACTGAATCAATGCTAGATGCAGTTCCAGGTTTGACAGTTCCTCAATCTGAACTTTCTGACCGGGTTTAAAATCACCAGCTTGAGGAAGTGTCAGTAATCGTTCAGATTGCTTGCCTGGTGCACAGACCACTTTTAAACCACAGGTCTCACAAGCATCCCCGGTAGAAAACAGGATAGTTACCTGAGACCCATCCGAGGTTTGCACAAATCCGGTTTCACCATTATAAAGCATCAGGCGCTGAGAGCTTTCTCTTCAGAAACAGACTCCAGCAAAATCAAGGCATTGGTGGAGCATTTTGTTGTAGATAGCTCCTTCCCCTGGCCATACAGATGATAGTCTATCCGAGCCAAGTTGTTCTCCATGGTCATCAAGCCTTCTTCAACACCCCTGACGCAAAGACCACAGCCAACACAGGCCTTAATACAGACTTTTCGGGAATCTTTGGGTGTGTCAGTATTGCGGCAAGCCACAAAAATCGTGTCAGTTTCTGGGTGGAGTTCAATAACATTCCGAGGACAGGCATCTACACAATTACCACAGCCCGTGCATTTGTCTTCATCAATGAGCGGTAGGCCATTTTCACTCATTTCCATAGCGTCAAAAGGACAAGCATCAACACACTCCCCATATCCAAGACAGCCATGCAGACAGAGCTTGTCACCCCCTCCAGTAATATGGGCGGCAGTACAATTTTGAATGCCTAGATATTCACCTTTGTGAGCACTTTCATAATCGCCACCCTGGCACATTACTCGGGCTATAATCTTTTCACCTTTGGCAGCTTCCAGACCCATGATACCGGCAATGGCTTCTCGGGCATCATCATTACATACTGGACAACCGCTGATGGCCACTGTCCCATGCACGATACTTTCAGCAAAACTACCACAACCGGGTAGACCACAACCTCCACAGTTGGCTCCGGGAAGATTGTCTATGACCAGGGCAATCCGTGGATCTTCCTCGACATAAAATTTCTTATTCGCTACCGCCAAGCCTGCGGCAAAAAGAGCCCCCATGCCACCCATGCTCAACATTGATATGGTAATTGATGCTAGATCCATTATTCAAATATCCTCATTTATCTATCACCGTGTCATCCTGAGCCTGTCGAAGGATAGACACTTTCTTTTCAATGGTCCTGGTAATACCCACTTCGACAGGCTCAGTGTGACACTACAGTTTAGACTTTTTGAAGTCATCTATATCATCCCTGCAAAACCCATAAATGCCAGTGCTAGACCACCCGCCACAATCATGGTGATTCCAGCTCCCTGGAAATATTTTGGAACTGGTGCCAACTCCAGCTCTTCACGTATGCCAGCCATAATGACCAGGGCCAGTGTAAAACCGACGCCAGCACCTAGACAAAAGACCACACTCTCTATAAAAGAATAATCCCGCAAGACTGAAAAGAGTGCCAGTCCAAGAATTGCACAGTTCGTGGTAATCAAAGGGAGGTAAATGCCCAGCGTATCATAGAGTGGTTTGCTCACCTTACGGATAAACATTTCCACCAATTGAACCAGTGAGGCGATTACCAGGATGAAGCTGACATATTCCAGAATCTCGACTTCAAAGGGAACGAGAAGAAGATGATATATCAACCAGGTCACCACTGCAGTAATAAGCATAACGAAAGTGACAGCCATGCCCATGGAGACGGCCGAGGAAACCCGTTTTGAGACTCCCACAAAGGGACAAATCCCCAGGAAGTAGGAGAGGACAAAATTGTTAACTATGGCAGCAGAAAAGAAGAGTAGGAATAAGCTCATGAGACAACCCCTCCATCTTTTGACCGCGATGTATCGTTATACCAGTTGGCCAGAGCGATCAGGATGCCCAGGGTAAGAAATGCGCCAGGAGGTAATATCATGATCATCCAGGGGGTGAACCAATCGCCTAGAATGGCGACACCAAAGATGCTGCCTGAGCCGAGAATTTCACGGATGATTCCCAAAACCACCAGGACTAGGATAAATCCTAAACCCATACCTAAACTGTCCAGGAGAGACCGTCCGATTCCATTTCGGGATGAGAAGGCTTCCTGTCGTCCCAAAATCAGACAGTTCACCACAATCAAAGGAATATATGGTCCCAGTGAAGCTGAAATAACGGGCAGGTATGCAGCTAAAAATCGATCCGCCACAGTTACAAAGGTGGCAATAATAACGATGTATCCGGCAATACGCACCTGGTGCGGGATGAAATTTCTCAGAGCGGAAATCATCAGGCTGGAACTCAAAAGTACAAAGGTCGTAGCCAGGCCCATTGCCAATCCATTCATGGCGGCATTGGTAACAGCCAGGGCAGGGCATAAACCCAGTAGACTGGCCATGACGGGATTCTCTTTCCAAATACCTTTGACAAATTCAGTTTTTAAGGATATGGTAGAGCTCATGATTCAGGCCCTCCTTTGGATGCCCAGGCCTTCTGGATATCAGCAATTTGCTTATTCAAAATGTTGGTGACTGCAATGGATGAGATGGTCGCTCCGGTGATTCCTTGAACTTCATTGTTGTGAGTGGGCTTGACATTTTTGATGGCCACAATTTCAGGTGAAACATGGATACCTACGAACTGTGCAGGAAACCAGTAGGGATCCTGTTTGTTGGAAGGGTCCACCACAATCTTGGTTCCCAGTCCAGGTGTCTCGATCTGTTCCAACACCTTGATACCGGTAAGTTGGGTCATGTCAGGAGTCAGTCCCACCATGATCCGTAACTCTCCCTGAAACCCACTACCCACAGCCATAAAGGCGAACCCGATGGGATCATCTGAACTATCGCGGGTGGCGATATACAGCGTTCCAAATTCAGTTTCCTCACTTGTATAAGTGTCGTGGGCTGGAAGCACATCACCAATGGCTGTCTTGAGAGCTTCCAGACGATGAAAGGCAATTTTAGGTTTGGTTACCAAATCCCAACCCGCCAGAATACCACCAGATAAAACGGTGATAAGCGTCAACACCAGAATCATGCGAGTAGATAAGCTCATTTTACTCATGCGCGGATCTCCCCGAAAAATTTGGGACGGGTATAGCGGTTAATAAGTGGTGTAAAGGCATTCATTAATAAGATAGAATACATGACTCCCTCAGGCAGACCGCCAAAGAGACGGATAATTACCAGTATGAATCCTGCTCCAGCACCAAAAATCCAGGCACCCAGAGCCGTAACCGGGGAGGTTACCATGTCTGTCGCCATAAAGAATGCTCCCAGCATGAGTCCACCGCTTAAAAGTTGAAAAACAGGAGAAGGATAAGACTCTGGTGATATCCACCAGAATACTCCACTCACAAGAAAGGTAGCCAGTAGGAAACTGAGAGGAATCCGCCAGTCCGCATATTTTCTGATAAGCAGATAGAGACCGCCAATAAGAATGGCAATGGCAGAAGTCTCACCCAGAGAACCACTGATATTTCCTGTGAGCAAACCTGATAATTCACTGGAGATCCCTTCAAACTTAAACAGACCAAGAGGCGTTGCGGCAGTGACTCCATCTACATCGGCATAACGGGCAGTCAATGGCCAGGTCCAGGTGGTCATGGGAACAGGAAAGCTGGCTTGCAAGAAGGCTCTCCCTAGGAGTGCCGGGTTAAAAATATTGTAGCCCAGTCCGCCGAAGAAATGTTTACCAACAATAATGGCGAAAAAGGAGCCTAGTGCCGTGCTACCCAGAGAAAATGAAGGCGGTAGGGTCAGGGCCAGCAAAAGCCCGGTTATCAGGGCGGAACCGTCAGGGATAGTGAAGGCTTCACCCTTAACTCGATTGACCAGCATCTCGGCCACAAGAGCAGAGGAAACACTGGTGAGGATAATTCCCACAGCAGCCCACTGAAAATAAACCACGGCAAGTACCGTTGCCGGCACCAGGGCAAGTATGACATTCCACATAATTCTAGGGACGGTGTCCCTTGTGTGAAAATGCGGCGATGATGCCAGAATCAGAGGTGTCTCGGGTTTGTATAATTTTGCCCTCGGATCCTTTTTTGGTTTGACGCGCGGCTTTTTGGGGATTTCGGGCTGTTCAGGCTGGGCTTGAGATGGATTTTCTTCAGTCATGACACACCTCTAAGCCTGGGCTTTAAATTTTTGTTGTTGTTCAGTGGATTTGGCTTTGCCGACACGGATCCATTGCACCAGGGGAATACCAGAAGGACAAACAAAGGCGCAGGAGCCACACTCTATGCAATTAAAAATACCCCACTCCCTACAATCTTCATATTTGGCGGTTTCTACCTGTCGCGAAAGACGGGTGGGCACCAGATTCATGGGGCACACACTCACACAGGTACCACACTGAATACAGGGATAGTGGCGGGTGTTTTTGAGCTGTGAGGACTGCATGCAGACAATCCCGGAAGTCGCTTTCAGGGTGGGGACCTGAAGGTCGTACTGAACCAGGCCCATCATAGGTCCGCCCATAAATACTTGAGAGGTTTCGTCGTTGAGACCTCCACAGGCATCCACACAAACCTGAAAAGGGGTACCAACGCGAGCAATGAGGTTCCCTGGAGACTTGATGGCATCACCGGTTACGGTCAACGTGCGTTGTATCA